>ERZ772900.1308-NODE-1308-length-22587-cov-14.815152_pt1 | contig 22587 bp, 19 predicted proteins | sample MGYA00512124_ERZ772900 | MGnify/ENA primary metagenome ERZ772900 (study PRJEB29015, sample SAMEA2737716) | human gut metagenome | biome: human gut; feature: human-associated habitat; material: faeces | place: China | collected 2012 ... | reverse complement strand
GCAGTCTGCCGCCGTGCTACCGTCACTCGCGCCTCACGATAGTAAGGCGCGGTTGATCGTAGCAACGACTCGCAGAAGATTCATGGCGAAGCCATGTACACCGCACCCGCACTGCGCAGCGCGTGCAGTCCTTCAAGCTGCAAACTGCTAATGTGCGGGGTCAAGGGGCAAGGCCCCTTGCGTTCTCTTGGGGGTTTAAGGGGGATATTCTCTCACGTGAGAGAATATCCCCCTTATCCCGTGCAGCGCCTACGGCGCTGCCTTTCCCGCGGCACCAGTGCCGCAAATCTCTCGCACCTGTGCGAACAAGAAGGAGTCTTTCTTTGAAAAAGAAAATCTCCCTCTTGACAATATCGATATTCGATAATATACTCTCCTCAAGAATATCGAATATCGATAAAAGGAGGCTGACGATGGCGCGGGAGAAATTCAGCACGCTGACCGAGCAGATGTTTTACATCCTGCTGTGTCTGCGCGAGGAGTGCTGCGGCATGGACGTGATGGCGCGCGTGAACGAGTTGACGGGCGGGCGCGTGGCCGTCGGCCCGGGGACGCTCTACAACCTGCTTGAGCAGTTTCTGGCGGCGGGGTACATCGTCGAGACGCGCGCGGAGGGGCGGCGGCGCAGCTATCAGCTCACAGCGGAGGGAAAAACGCTGCTGCAAAACGAGGTGGAGCGCCTGCAAGCACAGGTGCGGGACTACGAGAAGCTATTTGAGAGATAACGCCCCTTGCGGGCGGAGAGAAATGAGAGAAAGCGAGGTTTTTCTGATGCGCAACACCAAACGGGAGCTGAATCCCTATTCTTTTTACGACACCGAGGGCCTTGCGCGCCACTTTGAGCGCATGGCGGCGGAGGGCTGGGCGCCCGACCGCGTGGGCCTGTTCATCCGCTACCGCCGCATTAAGCCGCAGAAGCTGCGCTTCGCCATCACCTACTACCCCGATGATGGTGGTGCAGACGGCGAAGATGTTTTCCTCGAGTACTGTGCACAGGCAGGCTGGCAGCAGTCAGCGGGCGTTGGTGATCTGACCTTCTGGGGAAACGGAGCCGAGGGCGAGGGCGGCGGCCTTGGCGGGAGGACCCGCCATGTGCTCTGCACAGCGGATGAAAACGCTGTGGATGTTGAGACTGACCCTGTTTTGCAGGTGGACGCGATGCACCGCGGGCTCAAATATTACCACAGTATGATGATTTTTTGGTTCGGCTATATGCTCCTCAGGATCTGGGATATCCTGACCGGCCTGAAAACAGACCCTCTGAATACGCTTATCTATGGAATGGGGGATTTTTTGTCATGCATTTCGCCTGTTGTCACGCTGATCTGCGGGACTGACCTTATCTGCTATAACAGCTGGTATCGGAAGGCGGCGCGCACGGCGAGAGAGGAACATCGCTTTTTGCCTGCAAAGTCGCGCCTCTGGCTCCAGATACTGGAGCGCGCGGCGCTGCTGCTGACACTTTTTGGCATTCTTGTGAGAGCTCTGCTGGGAACCGGCAGCAGCAGTATGGGGAGGCTTTACCTTGCCGCGATCCTGTGCGGGATCACGCCGTTTGCTGCGATGTTTCTCACCTATTCGGCGGTGAAAACCGGTGCGGGCAGGGCGAAGCGCTGCATCGTCACGGCCTGCGTGACGGCGGCGGTCGTGCTGGCTTCGGTGGGGGTGCTGCTTACCATGGAGCAGAACGGACTTTTCGACAGCGATGAAGTTCCGCCTGAGCTGTATGATGAAGAATTTCGGGCGACGGTCTACCACGACGCGCTGCCACTTTACCTCTCTGATCTTGGCGTGGAGGATGAGAATACGCGCTGGTCGTGCCTGAGTTGGGGGAGCTCCTCGCCCTTCGCTGCGCGGTATGGCGGAGAGCAGCGAGATGTGCTTGCCAGCTTGGATGATCCCGAGAATCCGGAGACGGCGCGCGGCAATCCTGCGTGGATTCACTACGACATCGGGGATGTGTATCTTGCATCGTGGTTTGACCGCTGCCTCGCCTTCGAGCTGGACTATGAGCAGACCGCCCTTGTCGACGGCGAGCATCGCCGTCTCCCTTACGCCTACCGTGAGGTCGACGCCGCGCCGTGGGGCGCAGAGCAGGCGTGGCGGCTCTACGACGAGGAAGAGGAGCAGTGGCTTGACCACTGGCTCATCACAGGCGGCACGCGCATTGTCGAGTTTGTGTCGGGCAGTGTGCAAATGACCGATGTCCAAAAGGCGACCGTCGGCGAAAAGCTGCTGAATGCAGATCTAAAATAACGCAAAAAAGGAGCACCCAAAAGGGTGCTCCTTTTTCATATCGTAGGAACAGCAATTACTGCTTGTCGTACAGGTCGATGAGCTTGGTGAGGTGCTCGTAACGCTCCTTGGCCGCGTCCTCGTTGCGGGTGAAGAGACCCTCCGCACGCTCGGGGAACTCGCGGGTCAGGCGGCTGTAGCGCGCCTCGTTCATCAGGAATTCACGGTAACCGCCGGCAGGAGCCTTGGAGTCGAGCGTGAACTTCTTGTCAGCCGCAGGATTGAAGCGGAACAGGTTCCAGTAGCCGCACTCGACAGCCTTCTTCATTTCCTTCTGGCAGTTGATCATGCCGCCCTTGATGGAGTGCATCTCGCAGGGGCTATAGCCGATGATCAGGGACGGGCCGTTGTAAGCCTCAGCCTCGGTGATGGCCTTGATGGTCTGGGCCGGGTTGGCGCCCATGGCGATCTGCGCGACGTAGATGTAGCCGTAGCTCATCGCGATCTCAGCAAGACTCTTCTTCTTGGTCTCCTTACCGGCAGCCGCGAACTGAGCGACCTGACCGATGTTGGAAGCCTTGGAAGCCTGACCGCCGGTGTTGGAGTAGACCTCGGTATCGAAGACGAAGACGTTGACGTTCTTGTTCTGAGCAAGCACGTGGTCCACGCCGCCGAAGCCGATATCGTAAGCCCAACCGTCGCCGCCGAAGATCCAAACGGACTTCTTGGAGAGGTAATCCTTCTTGTCGAGGATCTCAGCAACGAGCTTGCAGGCATCGCAGTCGCAGAACTTCTCGCCCTTGGCCTTGAGCTCGGCAGCGTGCTCAGCGAACTTGGGCACAGCGGCCAGCTCGTCGACGGTGGCGATGTTCGCCTGCAGGGCCGCGACGTATTCCTTCGTGGCCTCGGCGTTGGCGTTGCCATCGTCCTTGGTGTCGAGCCACTTCTGAGCGGCTTCCTTCAGTGCGGGCTGTGCCCACTCGATGGCAAGGAGCTGCTCGGTCTTGGCCATCAGATCCTCGCGGATCTTCTCCTGGCCGACATACATACCGAAGCCGTGCTCGGCGTTGTCCTCGAAGAGGGAGTTGCACCAAGCCGGGCCGTGGCCGTTCTTATCCGTGCAGTACGGAGAGGTAGCGCCGGGGCCGCCCCAAATGGACGAGCAGCCGGTGGCGTTGGAGATGTACATACGGTCGCCGAAGAGCTGAGTGACGAGACGGGCATAGCTGGTCTCGGCGCAGCCTGCGCAGGAGCCGGAGAACTCGAGCATGGGCTGCTTGAACTGGCTGCCCTTGACGGTGAGATCCTGCATATCCTTCTTGTCGGAGACCTTGGAGACGCAGTAGTTGAACACATCCTGCTCGGGAAGCTCGCTCTCCTGGCCAACCATGGTCAGAGCACCGACCGGGCACTGACCGACGCAGACGCCGCAGCCCATACAGTCGAGCGGGGAGATGGCCATCGTGTACTTGTAAACACCCTTGCCCTTGCCGGCCTTGATGTCGACGATCTTGGCATTGGCAGGAGCATTCTTGGCCTCTTCCTCGGTGAGAGCGAAGGGACGGATGGTGGCGTGCGGGCAGACGTAAGCGCAGTTGTTGCACTGAATGCACTTCGTCTCGTCCCACGTGGGAACGGAAACGGCAACGCCGCGCTTTTCGTAAGCGGCAGCGCCGAGCTCCCACTGGCCGTCCACGTGAGGCATGAAGGCGGAAACGGGCAGGCTGTCGCCGTCCATCTTGTCCACGGGATCGAGGATGTTCTTGACCTGCTCGACGAGCTCGGCCTTGCCCTCGTAGGAGACGGCCTCGTCAGCGTCGACAGCGTTCGCCCAATCGGCGGGAACGTCGATCTTGGTGTAGGCGGTGGCGCCGAGGTCGATGGCCTTGTGGTTCATATCGACGACGTCCTGGCCCTTCTTGAGGTAGGAGTGCGTCGCGGCGTCCTTCATGTACTGGATGGCCTGCTCTTCGGGCATGACCTTCGCCAGGGAGAAGAACGCGGACTGGAGGATGGTGTTGTTGCGCTTGCCCATGCCGATCTTGATGGCAAGGTCGATGGCGTTGATGGTGTAGAGCTGGATGTTGTTCTTGGCAATGTAGCGCTTGGCGTCCGCCTTGAGGTGGTGGTTCAGCTCATCGAAGTCCCACTGGCAGTTGATCATGAACACGCCGCCGGGCTTGACGTCGTTGACCATCTTGAAGCCCTTGGTGATGTAGCTGGGGTTGTGGCAGGCGACGAAGTCGGCCTTGTTGATGTAGTAGGGGCTGCGGATGGGCTTGTCGCCGAAACGCAGGTGGGAGATCGTCACGCCGCCGGTCTTCTTGGAGTCGTACTGGAAGTAGGCCTGGACGTACTTGTCGGTGTGGTCACCGATGATCTTGATGGAGTTCTTGTTCGCACCGACGGTACCGTCGCCGCCGAGACCCCAGAACTTGCACTCGATGGTGCCCTCGGCTGCGGTGTTCGGGCAGTTCTTGTCCTCGGGCAGGGAGAGGTTCGTCACATCATCGACGATGCCGATGGTGAACTGACGCTTGGGCTCCGCCTTGGCAAGCTCGGTGTAAACAGCGAACACGGAAGCGGGCGGAGTGTCCTTGGAGCCGAGGCCGTAACGGCCGCCGATGACGGTCTTGTCGGTGATGCCGGCGTTGGCCAGCGCGGTGACGACGTCGAGATAGAGGGGCTCGCCCTGTGCGCCGGGCTCCTTGGTGCGGTCGAGGACCGCGATCTTCTTGGCGGTGGCGGGGATGGCCTCGATCAGGCGCTCAGCCTTGAACGGGCGGTACAGACGGACCTTGATGAGACCGACCTTCTCGCCGTGGGCGTTGAGGTAGTCGATGACTTCCTCGGCCACGTCGCAGATGGAGCCCATCGCGATGATGACGCGGTCAGCGTCGGGCGCGCCGTAGTAGTTGAAGAGCTTGTAGTCGGTGCCGAGCTTCTCGTTGATCTTGCCCATGTACTTTTCCACGACTTCGGGGAGAGCGTCGTAGTACTGGTTGCAGGCCTCGCGGTGCTGGAAGAACGTATCACCGTTCTCATGGGAGCCGCGCATGGCGGGATGCTCGGGGTTGAGGGCGTGCTCGCGGAACGCTTTGACAGCGTCCATGTCGCACATGTCGGCGAGATCCTTGTAATCCCACACGGCGATCTTCTGGATCTCGTGGGAGGTGCGGAAACCGTCGAAGAAGTTGATGAACGGGACCTTGCCGGAAAGCGCGGCCAGGTGTGCCACGGGGGAGAGATCCATCACTTCCTGCACGTTGCCCTCGCACAGCATGGCGAAACCGGTCTGGCGGCAGGCCATGACGTCGGAGTGATCGCCGAAGATGTTCAGCGCGTGGGTCGAAACAGTACGGGCGGAGACGTGGAACACGCAGGGGAGCTGCTCAGCTGCGATCTTGTACATGTTCGGGATCATCAGCAGCAGGCCCTGAGAGGCCGTGTAGGTGGTGGTCAGAGCACCGGCGCCGAGGGAGCCGTGCACTGCGCCGGCAGCACCGGCTTCGGACTGCATCTCGACGACCTTGACCTGGCTGCCGAAGATGTTTTTCAGGCCATTTGCAGACCACTGGTCGACCAGGTCGGCCATCGGGGAGGACGGCGTAATGGGATAAATTGCCGCAACTTCACTGAAAGCATAGCTTACGTGAGCCGCAGCATTATTGCCGTCCATGGATTTCATTTTTCTTGCCATAAATGAACCTCCTATTTATTTCACCGTCAAAAAACGGTTCTTCTGCGTGTGAACGCAAAATTCAACGATGACACTATAGCACACTTTTTTCGCTATGTAAACGCCTTGTTCCCGCAAAAACATTCACTATTTTGCAACAATAGGTTCAATTCCTTTTATTTTTCGAGAACTTTTGCGAGGATTTATTGATTTTGTGCAAAATGTGCAAAAATGCGCGGAGGGGGATTTGCCTGATGCAAAAAATGTGCTATACTAATTGCAAACTGTGCGATTCGATGCGAAAGAGGGAGGAAAACAGTATGGTCACAGCGGTGCGCTCGCTCGGCCTTCAGGGCATCTCGGGCTACGAGGTCACGGTGGAATGCTTTTTATCCGGGGGCCTGCCTGCGTTTGACATCGTCGGCCTTGGCGACACGGCTGTCAAGGAATCGCGCGAGCGCGTGCGCGCGGCAGTGAAAAACTGCGGTGTGAAGTTCCCTGTCTCGCGCATCACGGTGAACCTCGCCCCCGCGGGTCGGAAAAAGGAGGGCACGCTCTATGACCTGCCCATCCTGCTCGGCATCCTTGCCAGCGCAGAGGAGATCAAGCCCCCCGCGAAGGACGCGGCCTTTGTCGGCGAGCTCTCGCTGACCGGCACGCTTCGCGCGGTGAACGGCGTTTTGCCGATGGCGATGGCCGCGGTGCGCGCGGGCATCAGGACGCTCTACGTCCCCGCGGCGAACGCAGCGGAGGCGACGCTTGCTGACGGCGTGACCGTTTACGGCGTGCCGGACGTCGTGTCGCTCGTGCAGCATTTGAAGGGTGAAAAGAAGCTCTCGCCCCAGCCGAAGTGGCAGGCGGAGCAGACGAGCGAGACCGGCCCCGACTTTTCCGACGTCATGGGGCAGGAAAATGTCAAGCGCGCGCTGGAGATCGCCGCTGCGGGCGGACACAATATCCTGCTCATCGGCTCGCCCGGCGCGGGCAAATCCATGCTGGCGCGGCGGCTTCCGTCGATCCTGCCCGACATGACGCGAAAGGAAGCACTTGAAGCGACCGAGATCTGGTCAGTCGCGGGATTGACCGACAGCTCGCACCCGATGCTGCTGCACCGCCCGTTCCGCGCGCCGCACCACACGCTCTCCGCCTCCGCGATGACCGGCGGCGGGCAGACGCCCAAGCCCGGCGAAATTTCGCTCGCGCACCACGGCGTGCTTTTTTTAGATGAGCTCCCCGAATTCCACCGCGACGTGCTCGAGGTGCTGCGCGCGCCCATCGAGGACGGCGAGGTCACCATCACCCGCGCCGCGGGCAGTATCACGCTGCCGAGCCGCTTCATGCTCGTCGGCGCGATGAACCCCTGCCGCTGCGGCTGGTACGGCCACCCCTCGGGGCGCTGCCGCTGCACCAAGCAGCAGGTGGAAAAATACGTCGAAAAAATCTCCGGCCCGATGCTCGACCGCATGGACTTACACGTCAACGTGCCGAGCGTCGAGTTCGAAGCCATGCGCCGGCGCGAAAAGGCGGAGTCCTCCGCCGACGTCAAAGCGCGCGTGAACGCCGCGCGCGACATCCAGAAGCAGCGCTTTTCCGGCACGAACATCACCTGCAACGCGCAAATGACACCCGCGATGGTGGGCGAGTTCTGCACGCTGGACGCCGCGGGCGAAAAGCTGCTCAAAGGCGCGTTCGAGCGCCTCGGCCTCACGGCGCGAAGCCACGATAGATTACTGCGCGTTGCGCGCACGATCGCCGACCTCGACGGCAGCGAGAAGATCGAGGCGCATCATCTGGCCGAGGCCATCCAGTACCGCAACACGGATATTTTACAGGGGTGAATGAGATGAAAAGGTATGACTACATCCAGTTTGGCGCGCTTTCCGTTTTGAGCCATATCGCTCAGGGCGCGGCTTTTATCCTGCTGTTCGCGGCGTTTGGAGGCACGGGGACGACCTCGTCCTTTACGTTTGCCACGCCCGTCGGGCTCGCGCTCGGCGTCGTCTATGTGTCGGCGCTTTCGTTCCTGTTCGGCTGGGGCCTGCGGCCGGACCGGGGCATCGACAAAAATTGCTGCTGGAATGCGGCGATCGTGCTCTATGTGCTGAATCTTGCCTCGCTTCTTGTGATGCCTGTCCCGTTCGGCTCGGGGAGCATCCTTGCGGTGATCTGGGAGCTGCCGATGGCGCCCGCCATGGTCGGGATCAACGGGGTGAGCGGAGAGGGCACGATGTTCAGCTATGCGCTCTTTGCCCTGCTGGCCGCCGTTGAGCCGCTGTGCTTTACACTGGGGCTCACCCGCAAAGGGAAAAAGCCTGCCAAATCCGAAGACAACGAAAATTCAGCCGCATTTTCCGCCGATGCGGAAGCGGCCATAACAAATGAGGAGAACAATACCAATGCATGAAATGATCCTGTGCAAGCTCGGCGAGGTCGTGCTCAAGGGCCTGAACCGCCGCAGCTTCGAAGATAAGCTGATGTCGAACGTCAACCGCCGCGTGTCGAAATGCGGCAATTTCCGCGTCTACTCCAAGCAGAGCACCATCTACGTCGAGCCGAAGGACGACGAGTGCGACATCGAGGCCGCGTTTGAGAGCTGCAAGAAGATTTTCGGTATCATCGCCGTTTCAAAGGCGCTGCCGTGCGAAAAGGACATCCAGAAGATCATCTCCGCGGCGAAAAATTACCTTGCGTGCGAGATGCGCGCGGCCAGGAGCTTCAAGGTCGAGAGCAAGCGCGCCGACAAGACCTTCCCCTTGACGTCGATCCAGATCTCCCAGCAGGTCGGCGGCGCGCTGCATCAGGCGTTCCCGACGTGCGAGGTCAACGTCCACGACCCCGAGCTCGTCGTGCATATCGAAATTCGCGACGATGCGGCCTATGTCCACGGCCCTGCTGAAGAGGGCGCGGGCGGCCTGCCCATCGGCATGGGCGGCGTGGCGGTCAGCCTACTCTCCGGCGGCATCGACTCGCCCGTCTCGTCCTACATGATCGCCAAGCGCGGTGTCAAGCTCGAAATGGTGCACTTCTTCTCCCCGCCGTACACGTCCGATGAGGCGAAGGAGAAGGTGCTTTCCCTTGCCAAGCTCTTAGTCCCCTGGTGCGGGCGGCTGACGGTGCAGATCGTGCCGTTTACCGAGATCCAGGAGGAGATCAGAAGAAACTGCCCCGAGGAATTCTTCACGCTCATCATGCGCCGCTTTATGATGCGCATCTCCCAGCGCGTGGCCGATCAGGTCAAGGCCAAGGCGCTCGTCACGGGCGAGAACCTCGGTCAGGTCGCGTCTCAGACGATGGAGGCCCTGCGCGTGACCGAGGATGTCGTCGATCTTCCCGTCCTGCGCCCGCTCATCGGCATGGATAAGGAAGAGATCGTGCGTTTGTCCCGTAAGATCGGCACGTTCGATACGTCGATCTTACCCTATGAGGATTGCTGTACGGTCTTCACCCCGCGCCATCCGCGCACGAAGCCGAACCTCGACGAGGTCCGTGAGGCCGAGGCTGTCCTTGATATCGAGGGCCTCATCGACCGCGCAATGACGAATCGCGAGTTCGTGCGCATCAAGCTCTGAAAGGAAGTCTTATCATGGCAGAAAAAACAGTCGAACAGCGCTGCTATGAAGCGCTCAAGGCGCGCGGCGTGACCTTCGCCGCGGCGGAGAGCTGCACCGGCGGCCTCATTGCCAAGCGCATCACGGATGTGCCGGGCGCGTCGGGCGTGTTCATGGGCGGCGTCGTGAGCTATACGAATATCGTTAAGCACCGCGTGCTCGGCGTTCCGGCGGACATGCTGGAAGAGTACGGCGCGGTGTCCGCGCCCGTCGCCCGCGCAATGGCGGAGGGCGCGCGCAAGGCGACGGCGGCGGACTGCGCCGTCAGCGTCACAGGCGTCGCTGGACCCGACCGCGACGAGCGGGGAAATCCCGTCGGCACGGTATTCATCGGATTTTCGTCGCCCAAGGAGACGATCGCCGAGCGCTTTGACTTCGGCGCGGCTTCCCGCGAGGAAATTCGCGGGGAAGCGGCGGATGAAGCCTTCAAGCTGCTGGAAGAAAAGCTGAAGGAAGCATAAAAAACAAAATCAAGGAGGAGACCGATATGAGACGGAAAAATACAGCGCTGCCGCTTGCGGCGCTCTTGGCGGCGCTGACGCTTTTGGCGTCAGGCTGCGGAGAAAAGCAGGAAACGCCGGACGGCGCACCGGATGAGCCCCTGATGCAGGAGGAAGATCTGACGGTCGAGCCGCAGCCGGACGCGAACTTTACGCTGGAGCTGCCGGACGGATTTTTGAGCCTTGGAGCGGACTACGAGCCGAACGGGAAATCGGAGAATACGACCTATGACAGCGACGGGATGCTGCCCTACGACTTTGCGCGCCATTACGACGCGGACGCGCGGCTCGTCGTCGGGACGGACTACTACCCCGAAACGGGGCGCGAGGTCATCAGCTACCTGCGCACCGATGCGGTGGGCGTGGGAACGCCGCGCGGCGTCAAGGTCGGCGACAGCGAGAAAGCGCTGCTGACGGAATACCCGGAGGCACTTTACTGCATTGATGCAGACGAGTCCGAGCTCTATGACGGCTACAGCGACGAAAGCGGCTACAGCGACGAAAGCGGCTACAGCGAGCCTGCCTATGACTTCGACCGCGCCTATGTCTGGCAGCCGCAGACGCCGCAGGACGACGGGAACTACGACGTCCGCGACATTGCGTTTTACCTGAAGGACGGCACGGTGAGCGCGATCACGATGACAAAGCCGTATGCGTTCCGCTTTGCCTACGGTGTGGACCGAGACGCGGCGCTGCGCCTTGCGGAAGAAAACCGCAGCGCGCTGTGCGGGCAGTAAGAGGAAAAGCTGAAGGAATGATTGGCTGTTGGTAAAAGAAGGCTCCGGTCTGCTTTGGCAGACCGGAGCCTTCTCCCAGTATATATGTGTTCAATCCATCAGATCGACGATCTTGCCGCCGTCGTAGACGTGGACGGTATCCCAGTAGCGGATGCCGTTCGCGGTCATGGTGCCCGCGCCGACCTCGATGCTCGTTCCCTGCGGGAGCCAGTCGGTGCACGTCGCGTCGCCGCCGGAGAGGATGAGCTGGGGAATGACCGTGTCTCCCCACTGGTTCACTTCAAATGAACCGTCGCGGAACACTGCATTTTCAACGCCGTCGAGGTACTGCACAGTTCCGCTGCCGCCTGCGATGCAGAGATCGCCGGAGAGCACGAGCGTATCCGTTTCCAGACTGCCCGAGCGGACGAAGAGCGCGGGCGCGCCGCTGTACGAACGCTCATTTAAGAAAATAGCGCCGCTGCTGAACGAGACATCATCGAGTATCAGGCCGGGAAGGTATGGGAGGTTGTCGCCACCGACACCGATGCCCGCGCCGTCGATGCGCAGCGTGCCGCTGCCACAGATGACGACCGTGCCGAAGCCTGTGAAGCAGGCGACATCGGCTGTGCCGCCGTCGGCCCAGCAGTCGCCGCTCACTTCAAGCAGCAGGATACCGCCGGGGATGTTGGGGGAGATGTTGGGAATGTAGCTGTCCTGCGCGGTCAGGTGCGCGCAGTGGTAGCGCTCGCCGTTCCAGACGACGAGCCCCGCGCCGTAGTCGAAGACTGCGCTGCCGCCGGTCATGTCGGCGACGGAAATGCCGCTGTCGCCGTCCTGTAAGGCAAGGTCTTGATACTCCCCATCGTACCACACGCTATAAGAGGTCGCGTACCCGTCGCCCGCGTTCTGCGCGAGCGGGAGGGATTTGTCCTCCGCGAGAATGCTTACATTGCCGAGGTCGTAGTAGAGCAGGCAGCTCTCGGGCAGCGACGTTTCCTGCGTGTTGTCGACCGGGTTCTGCTCAGACGTGTCCGGCAGCGTCGTTTCGCCGCAGGCGGTCAGGAGAAACGCGAGGGAAAGAGCGAGAAAAAGCGCTTTTTTCATGGCGGGCCCTCCTATTAAAATATAGCGGTCAGAATTCGAGCGCGATCTGCGCGTCGTCGACGGTGGAGACGTCCAGCCCGAATTCACTCGGCAGGTAGCGCGGGCAGACGTTTTCGCCCGTCGTGATGACGGACGCAGCAAGGCGCGTGCCGATCTCGCAGGATTCCATCATCGTTTTGCCGTAGGTCTGGCCGATGACCGCGCCGGCAAAAAACGCGTCGCCCGCGCCGGTCGTGTCCTTGACATCGACCTTCTTCGCGGGGCAGTAGCCGTCCTCGCCGTCGAGCGTGGCGAACACCGCACCCTGAGCGCCCATCGTGACGACCATGCGGTGGATCTGCGCGCCGCGAATTTTGTCGCGCAGGACGGGAAGCATTTCGTCGGGCGAGAGACCGTCGTAATTTTCCGAAAACAGGATGCCCGCTTCCTGCTGGTTGCAGATGAAGCAGTGCACCGAGCGCAAAAAGTCGCGCCGCTCGATGGCGATGCTCATGTTGGACACGACCGCGTAGACGGGCTTACGGTGCTTTTCCGCCAGCGCGAACGTGCGCTTGACGATGTCCTTTTCCATGTCGATCTCGAGCAGAATGCTGTCGGCCTGCGAAAAAATTTCATCGCCCTGCTCGTCAAGAATGTCGGCAATGGGGCTCAGGTCGGGGCGCTTGGAGATCGACGCGGTCACGTCGCCCGTGTTGTCGAAGATCGCAAGCCACATGCCCATGCCGTCGGGCGTTGTGCGGATGTAGCGCGTGTCGACCTTGTGACTCTGGAGCTTTTTGACGATGTCCGCGCCCGCGCTCGTGTTGTCGACAAGGCTCACGAACGTCGGGCGCAGCTCGACGTTCGCGATGTCCTCGACGATGTTGCGGCTCACGCCGCCGTGCACCTGCACGACGCGGCCCGCGTTGCGCCCGCCGGGGATGTAGGAAGAGAGGGGATAGCCCTTGATATCGACAAACACCGCGCCCATCACGACAATACTCATGGAAACGTCCTCCGAAGTTAAGTGTTATACTCAGTATACCATGCTTTTTAGGGATTGCAAAGCGGAGAATATAAGGGGAACGGAGCGAACCGACCGGTTCGCCCCGTTCCTATGAGAGAAAAGAGAGTGGAGAGCAAGTTAATCCTTGATGCGCGCCTTCTGCGCCTCGACATTGCGAATGGCGAAGAGCGTGCCGACCGTCAGCACGACGCCGATGGCGAGGCAGACGATCCAGTTCTGGATAAAGCCCGCGAGCACAAAGCACACAAAGCTCAGGCACGCGACGGTGATGGCATAGGGCAGCTGCGTGGCGACGTGGTTGACATGCTCCACCTGCGCACCGGCGGAGGACATGATGGTCGTGTCGGAGATGGGAGAGCAGTGGTCGCCGCACACGGCGCCCGCGCAGCAGGCGGAAATACCGATGTAGAGCAGCGCGCTGTCGCTGGGGAAGATGGCTGTGACAATGGGGATCAGGATGCCGAACGTGCCCCAGGACGTGCCGGAGGCAAAGGCCAGCACGCACGCGACAAGGAAGATGACGGCGGGCAGCATATTGTAAAGGCCCTCAGAGGCAGCGTACATCAGATCGTGCACATAGTCTGCGGCACCCAGCGCGTTGAGCGTGGTCTTGAGGGAGACGGCCAGTGTCAGGATGATGATCGGGGAGATCATGGCCTGGAAGCCCTTGGGGATGCAGCCCATAGCCTCGCGGAAGCCGACGACGCGGCGGGCGACGAGGTAGATGACCGTGAGCACCAGCGCGATGATGCCGCCCCACGGGAGGCCGACGAACGCGTCCGTGTTGCCGAACGCACCGATGAAGTCGCCGGCATAATCGGTGCAGCCGGACGTGTCAGCGCCGAAGAAGCCGCCGACGTAGAGCATGCCGATGGTGCAGAGGATGATGAGCATAATGACGGGAATGACAAGGTCGATGACGCGGCCCTTGGGGTTGGCGTTCTCCTCGGTGCTGCCGGCGCTGCCGGAGAGGTCACCCGTATTGCGGGCGCGCTCTTCAAAGCCGCGCATCGGGCCGTAGTCGAACTTGAGCAGCGTGAGCGTGATGATGAAGACGAATGTCAGAAGGGAATAGAAGTTATAGGGAATGGCGCGGATGAAGAGCTGGATGCCGGAAATGCCGGTGTCGAGGTCTTCGGCCGTGGAGGACACGGCGGCCGCCCAGGACGAGATCGGCGCGATCATGCACACGGGAGCGGCAGTGGCGTCGATGAGGTAGGCGAGCTTGGGACGAGAGATCTGGTGGCGGTCAGTGACCGGACGCATGACCGAGCCCACGGTCAGGCAGTTAAAGTAGTCGTCGATGAAAATGAGGATGCCGAGGATGAACGTCGCAAGCTGCGCGCCCACGCGGGTGTGGATGTTCTTTTCCGCCCAGCGGCCAAAGGCCGCGCTGCCGCCCGCTAAGTTCACGAGCGCCACGATGATGCCGAGCAGGACGAGGAAGAGAAAGATGCCCGCGTTGTCCGCGATCGCAGCGATGATACCATCGTTGACGATCATGTCGATCGTGGCGACGGGGGCAAAGTCGCAGGCGAAGAGCGCGCCGATCACGACGCCGATAAAGAGAGACGAGTACGCCTCCTTGGTGATCAGCGCCAGCGTAATGGCGATGATGGGGGGCACGAGCGCCCAGAAGGTTCCGACGAATTGCATGATGTTTCTCCTTTCCTGTGCTACAAAACACAGAACAAAAAAATTAAGCCATGATTTCCATCATGACTTAACACAAAAACATCAAACAACCGATGTGAAACACATCAAAGCTCCTGATCGCGTCGATCATGACAGCACTCCGTCCTTCCGGACGACAGTCCGCCGGGTATTTCCCGACGACCCAAGTATCGACAAAACAGGGATTTTATCGACCCTTCGGCGGCGTCCCCTTCCGCACCCCACGGTCTCCTGCCGTTTTTGTCGGGGGCTACTCATGTCAGCCGCGCCTCTATCAAGACTTATGAAATTGCTTGCAGTATACACCTTTTTTCGATTCTGTCAAGCAAGAAAAGCATGCTTTGCCGAAAAAAGGCTAAAAATTATACGCATGAGCGTAAAACGGAAAAGTTTCGGAGCGATTTTTGTGGAAAACAGAGAGAGCTTACGCCCCGCAGTAGGCGAGCTTGAGCAGGCGGCAGAAAAGCTCGCTCCACGTGAGGTGCGGTATGCTCTCGCCCGCGAGCAGCGGGAGCGACGCGACCGGCGTGCCGTCTGCGTCGAAAATATCGAGCGTGCCGAGCGGTTCGCCCTCCTCGACGGGCGCATCAATGCTCTCGGGCAGCGAGACGGCCTGCGTCAGGCCGTTTGCACGGCTCTTTTCGAGAAGCAGGGCGTTTTCGCTCGTCAGAACGCTCTGCACCGTCTTCTGCGTGCCGAGTGTCACGGGTACGGCGGGCGGCGGAGCTTCGGGGGTGACGGTGACGAGCGAATACGCCGCAAAGCCGTAATTCAAAAGCGCCTTGGCATCGGAAAAGCGCTTGTCACTCGTGCTGCCGCCCAGGATGACCGCGATGAGCTCCATGCCATCCTTCTCCGCGGTCGCGCTGATGCAGTATTTGGCCGAATCGGTCGAGCCGGTCTTGAGCCCCGTCGCGCCGGGGTAAAAACGCACGAGCTTGTTGGTGTTGACGAGCATGGACGCCCCGCCGCGCAGCGAGTCCATCCAGATCGTCGTAAAGCGGCGGATGTCGGGATGGCGCCAAATGAGCTCGCGCGACATGAGCGCGATGTCGTAGGCCGAGGTGACATGCCCGTCCGCGGGCAGGCCCGTGCAGTTGACAAAGTGCGTGTCGTTCATGCCGAGTTCTTTGGCTCGCTCGTTCATGCGCGTGACAAACGCTTCCTCGCTGCCTGCCAAGTGCTCGCCGAGCGCGACGGCCGCGTCGTTGCCGGAGACGACGCACACGGCCTTGATGAGGTCTTCGACGCGCATCTGCTCGCCCTCTTTGAGCCAGATCTGGCTGCCGCCCATCGATGCGGCGTGCGCGCTGCCTGTGACGGTGTCGTCATACGAAAGCGCGCCGGAGTCGATGGCCTCCATCGTGAGCAGCAGCGTCATCACCTTCGTCACGCTCGCGGGCTCGCGCGGCGTGTGTTCATCCTTGGCAAAGAGCACCGTGCCGGTCTGCTTTTCCATCAGCAGCGCGGAGGGGGCGTCGAGCGTGAGCTCGTCGGCGCGCACGGGCACGCACAAAAGCAGCGCGAACAGCAGGATCATCGGGAACATTCGTTTCATGGCGGAGCTCCTTTCTTCGTTTGGCAAAGAATATGAAAGGATTTGCGCCAACATGAATATTTCACCTTGAAATGACACGAAGAATATGATATACTCCATCCGTTCGCAGGGTTGGTATATCGGTATTACAGCGGCTTCCCAAGCCGTTAAGGCGGGTTCGACTCCCGTACCCTGCTCCAAAAAAGAGAGACACGCGCAGGCGTGTCTCTCTTTTTTGGAATCCGTGGGAGATGAAAAAGCACAGGGGCAAGTGAATTGCCCCTGTGCAAATGCTTTTGCACAGCAAAAGCATTTTACGGCGCAAAAGCGCCGAGGGGAACGGAGTGGGTAAGAGTGCCTGCGCCGATTGGTGGTGCGCAGCGCTGTTGCCGCGGAGCGGCAATGCGCGATGGGGTGCAGGCCTGATGACGATGGATGTTGCATCGATTGAGACTGCGCAGCGCTGTTGCCCCGTGGGGGCAAGGCGCGATGGGGATTATTGCGGAGTGTTATCGTTGGACGCGGGGGCCTTGCCGGTCAGGATGCAGGTGAAAATGGCGTGAGCGTAGAGGATGGCGCGGATGCGGCAGGGAAAATTGCTAAAAGAAAAGAGATAAAATTCCGATAATTCTGATGATAGCTGCGCAGCCGAAGGCCAGCAGCAGGAAGCGCAGAAGAAGCTTGAAAAAGCGGCTGTAGGTATGCTGTTCTTCCCTGGAAAAATAGGTGTCCGTAATTTTGCCTGGCAGGTTACTCATGGGCTCTCTCCTTATCATCTCTCTTTATTGGGGAAATGCTTGCTTTTAGTATACGAAGCTCTTGACTGCCGGTCAAGAGGCGGGGAGGTACTCGCTGGCGGGATGAAGATCCGTGATGTTGTAGCGCGGCAGGTGGTAGAGGGAGTCGCCGTAGCGGGCAGTGCCGTAGACGCCGGAGAGTGTGACGGCAAAGTGCTGCTGCAAAAACGGTTCGGCCCACAGCTCCATCTTGCCGAGAGGATACGTGAACGTCGTGACGTTCTGGCCGATTTCGAGTTCGATGCGTGTGATGCTCGTTTGCAGGTCGGCGGAGATGCGCGAGATGTAAGTCTCCTCGTCCTCGCCGCTTTTGCGCTCGATGCCGGGCGCATCGGGGCGGATGTGGCAGTCGTTCGTGTGCGAGGCAAACTCGACAAGGCCGCTTTTTGCCATCTCGCGGCACTCATCCCAGGTGAGAAAACCGTCCGCTCTCTCGTCGATGCGGGAAGTGATGAGCGAGATGGCCGCCTTTGCGCCGTATTCGCGCAGGATGGGAAAAGCGAGGGTATAGTTGCTCTCATATCCGTCGTCAAAGGTCAGCAGTACCGCCTTTTGCGGAAGCGGCGAGCCGTCGTCGAGCTGACCGGCAGCCAGTTCGCGCGGCAGGACTGTCGTATAGCCGTTATCGCGCAGGAAGTCGAGGTCGCGCCGCAGCGCGGAGACGGTCATGGTGTAGTCTGCCGCCTGAGACGCATTTTCCGTAAAGTTGTGGTATTCCAGCACGTAAAAGCGCCAGTCGGGCGCGGGCTTTGCGGCGTCTCCCTTGGGAGAGCGCACCGGCGCGGCAAGAGCCTCGGGCATTGCGCGGCGGTCGAAGTGCGGCGGACGCACGGGGACGGCCTGTGCGCTGCGCGCCTGCTGAAAGAGCGAAACGGCGAGGACGATGACGAGCACGCGCGCGAATAATTTCAGCAGCGACATCATGCCGTAGGAAAAAAGATTGATGCGGCGCATACGCTTCACCTCCTCTGCGCCCTTTGTCTATATTAGACGCAAAAAAAGAAGAAAAGTTTCCACGATCAGAGGAAAACTGCGGAAAAATCTTTACAGGCGAAAAAATTTGCGTTATCTTAATACAAGATCAAGAGCGCCGCCGAACAGGGGAAGCCCGGTTCGGCGGCTTTCTGCTCATCGCAACGGGCTGCCGCATCGCCAAGATGCAGGACTTCCCCGTGGCGGACATGATCCCGGCGATGGTGCTCGTGATGCCGCTGAGCGCCCTATGGACAAATTACATCGCGCCGCTTCTCTGAGCGCATGGAAAAAAGCACCGCTGCCCAAAAAGGCGGCGGTGCTTGCATTTTTGCGTTATGTAAATTATAATGAAACAGATCATTGACAACAGACGGAGGCAAACACATGAAAAAGGTCGCATTGGTCACCGGCTCGTCCCGCGGCATCGGCCGCGCGGTCGCGGCGGAGCTCGCGCGGGACGGCTATGCCGTGTGCATCAATTACTATGAACGAAAGGACAAGGCCGACGAGCTTGTTGCGCTGCTGCGCGCCGAAGGCCGCGAGGCCATCGCCGTGCAGGCGGACGTGTCAAAGCGCAGCGAGGTGAACGCCATGGTCGCGCAGTGCGAGCGCGAGCTCGGTAAGATCACGCTGCTCGTGAACAACGCAGGCGTCGCCGGTCAGGCGCTCTTTCAGGATGTGACGGACGAGATGTGGGAGCGCTACTTCGGCGTGAACTTAAACGGTGCGCGCAACACCATTCAGGCGGTGCTGCCGAACATGCTGCACGAAAAGAGCGGCTGCATCGTGAACATTTCGTCGATCTGGGGCCAGCACGGCGCGTCGTGCGAGGTGACGTATTCCTGCACAAAGCACGCGCTCATCGGCCTGACGCGCTCGCTCGCGATGGAGCTGGCACCGAGCGGCATCCGCGTCAACTGCGTTGCCCCCGGCGTCATCGAGACCGATATGGTCAAGGTACTGGGCGAGGAAACGCTCAAGGACCTTGCCGAGCAAACGCCGCTCGGCCGCCTCGGCAAGCCCGAGGACATCGCCGCGGCGGTCGCGTATCTCGCGTCTGACAAGGCGTCGTTCGTCACGGGCCAGGTGCTCGCGGTGGACGGGGCGTTCGTGCTCTGAGTCAGCGCCCTGTGCTGCCAAAGCCCCCCTCGCCGCGCACGGTCTCGGGCAGGGTGTCGACCTGCTCAAATTCCATCGGCAGAAACGGCAGCAGCACGAGCTGGGCGACGCGGTCGCCGTGGCGCACGGTGCGCTCTTCGTTGCTGTCGTTGTGCAGGGCCACGAAGCATTCGCCGCGGTAGTCGCTGTCGATGACGCCGAGGCAGTTTGCCGGACGGAGGCCTTGCTTGGAAGCTAAGCCGCTTCTGGCGACAACTGCGCCGAACGTGCCCTCCGGCAGGGCAAAGGAAAGACCGGTCGGCAGCATAGCCGTCGCGTGCGGCGGGATGATGAGCTCTTTGTCGCCGTCCAGGCAGGCGTAAAGGTCATAGCCGGCGGCGAAAGCGGAGCCGCGCGCAGGGAGATTGGCACCCTCGCGCAGCAGCTTGATCGAAACGTTGGACATGGGGGAAAACCTCCTTTTTTTTGCATGCGAAACATTATAAAGCCTGCGCAAAAGAAAAGCAAGCACGGTGCAAAAAGGGAGGATCTGGCATCAGAATAAGAATTTTCCCTTGCCAAACGGGGGGAGTTCTGCTATTATACTATGATGTAATGTTTCCGCCTGATGCAGGCACTTACAAAACGACAACCTTTTTTGGAGGCTTGAATAGATGGCAAAAAACAACGATAAGCGGGCAGAACGCATGGCCAGAAGCAATCGCAACGTCAATCGTGCGATCACGGTGCTCATGGCCGGCGTCATTGCTGAATTTTATCTTTTGATGGTGAACAACTACTATGTCAAAGGCGGCGTCGGTCAGGTGCTCACGATGATGACTGTGCTTCAGGTCATCGATTACATCGGCTGTGCGCTGTTCGGCGCGGGCCTTGTTGTCTGGCTGATGCGCAAAAAGTGGACGCGCTTTGCGCCCGCCGCGCCGTGGCTCTTATGCATCGGCTTTTTCTTCGCCGTGTCGTCGATCCTGATGCTCAAGGTCTACCCGCAGGGCACGACGATGATGTGCGTGATCGTGCCGGTCGTGATGCTCATCGGCATCGTGTTCCTGCTCTATCCGCGTGAGTTTTCCGTGCAGGCCGTGGGCCTGACGGCGTCGCTGATGGCGATGTACCTCATCCACCGCGGCAGCGGAAGCGACACGTGGGGCGGCATCGTCATCGGATGCAGCATCCTCGCGATCTGCGTGGTCGCGGTGCTTGGTGTCGCTGTTTTCAAGGCGGGCAAGAACGACGGCAAGCTTAAAAAGCTCGGCGATCTTCGTATCGTGTCGCAGGACGGCGACTACAAGCTCATTTACGCTGTGCTCGCCGTGTGCGCGCTGGCCATTGTGGCGGCGCTCGCCGTCAGCAGCATCGCCTACTACGGCCTCTGGGTGCTGGCGATTGGCACATTCCTCCTCGCGGTGTACTACACGGTGAAAATGATGTAAAGAAATCAAAAGGAAGGCGAGTCCATTTGGACTCGCCTTCCTTTTTTGCTTTTTATATGTCGCGACGTCCTTCTAAAGCCCGCATCAGCGTCGCGTCGTCGGCGAATTCGAGGTGGCCGCCGACGGGGATGCCGTAGGCAAGGCGTGTGACGCGCACGCCGAACGGCCGCAGCAGGCGGGCGAGGTACATCGCCGTCGCCTCGCCCTCGGTGTCAGGATTCGTGGCCATGATGACCTCTTCGATGTTCCCCTGCGCCACGCGGTCGAGCAGCGGCTTAATCTCCAAATCGTCGGGCCCCACATGGTTCATCGGCGAGATGACGCCGTGCAGCACGTGGTAGCGGCCGTTGTATTCGCGCGCGCGCTCGATGGCGACGACGTCGCGCGGGTCGGCGACGACGCAGATGACATGTTCATCACGCTTCGGCGACGAGCAGATAGGGCAGAGGCCGCCGTCCGTCAGATTGCGGCAGACGGGGCAGAACGTGACGGTGCGCTTGGCGTCGACGATGGCATCGGCAAAGGCCTTGGCCTCCTCTTCGGGCAGGCTCAGCACGAAAAACGCGAGCCGCTGTGCGCTCTTGCTGCCGATGCCGGGCAGGCGCGCGAACTGCTCAACGAGCTTTTCGAGCGCCGCGGGAAAGTATTCCATGGACTTAACCTCTCAGCTCTTTGATCTTGGCGGGGATATCCGCGGCCTTGTAGACGGCGGAGCCCGCGACGAGCACGTTTGCGCCCGCCTCGATGCAGGTTTTGCACGTCACGGCGTCGACGCCGCCGTCGACCTCGAGCTCGCAGTCAAGGTTTCTCTCGTCGATGTAGCGGCGGATGGCGGAAACTTTCGGCATCATATCGGCCATGAACTTCTGCCCGCCAAAGCCGGGCTCGACGGTCATCACGAGCACGATGTCGCACTTGTCAAGAAACGGCAGCACGGCCTCAGCGCGGGTGTTGGGCTTCAAGACGACGCCGGCCTTTTTGCCCTTGGCGTGAATTTTGTCGAGCGCGAGGTGGATCTTCTCCGGCGTGTCGGCCTCGACATGACAGGTGACGAGGTCCGCGCCCGCGTCGCAGAACTGGTCGACATAGCGCTCGGGCTGCACGATCATCAGGTGCACGTCGATGGGCAGCGCCGTGCGCTTGCGGATGGACTGGAGCACAGGGATACCGATGCTGATATTGGGGACGAAGCAGCCGTCCATCACGTCAAAGTGGACGTAGTCGGCGGTGGCAATGGCCTCGACGCCGGCGCCGAGCTCGGCAAAGTCGGCGGAGAGGATGGACGGTGCGATCTTGACGGACATGATAAGAATCCTCCTGCGAAAATTTTCTTATTTTTTATTGTAGCAAAGCGCAGGAACAAAAGCAATGCAAAAAAATGTAAAAGACACTTGACATTTCACTCGCGCAGTGCTATCCTCACAGATGTAAAGCGAACTTGACTTTGGAAAACGGAGAGAAGCGATGAAAAACCACATTGAAGAGAGAAGAAAGGCGCGCGGCATGACGCAGCAGCAGTTGGCGTCGGAACTCGGCGTCTCGCGCCAGACGATCATTTCGCTCGAGAACGGGAAGTACAATCCGTCTATCCTGCTGGCGCACAGCATCGCGCGGCTCTTTGGCGAGCGGATCGAGGACATTTTCATTTTTGAGGAGGAAGAGGCATGAAGTTGAAATTCCTGAGGGGCATGAATTTGCAGGAGCAGAAAAAGTGCGGTATTCTGGTGACCGTCATCGGGGTTGTGATGTTCGCCATCGGATTTCTGCTCGGTGATGCGCACATGGGCGATTTTTACAGCGGCCTTGGCTGCGGCCTCTTTGTCTGCGGCGCGGTGCGGCTGCTGCGCGTTTACCGCCTGAGCCGCGACCCGGAAAAGGCCGCGGATTATGACGCGATGCTCAAGGATGAGCGCACGATGTATGTTGCGAATAAGGCGCGCAGCATGACGTTTTTCATCTGCGTCTACGCCCAGCTCGCGGCGGGACTGCTGGCGCTTTTAGTGTTCAAGCAGCCCATCATCGGGCAGGTGCTGTGTCTTGTGACCTGCGCGCAGTCGCTTATTTTTTGTGGGACTTATTGGTACTACAATAAGAAGTATTGAAGGCAGCGCGACAACGCTGCACTTGTTCCCTGCGCCGCGCAGGGGAGCGAATCAAGGGGGCCATTCTCTCACGTGAGAGAATGGCCCCCTTAGACCCCCAAG
>ERZ772900.1279-NODE-1279-length-22969-cov-13.087239_pt1 | contig 22969 bp, 15 predicted proteins | sample MGYA00512124_ERZ772900 | MGnify/ENA primary metagenome ERZ772900 (study PRJEB29015, sample SAMEA2737716) | human gut metagenome | biome: human gut; feature: human-associated habitat; material: faeces | place: China | collected 2012 ... | reverse complement strand
TGTTCTTTACGTAGTCAGCATGTCCAGGACAGTCAACGTGTGCGTAATGTCTCTTCTCTGTCTCGTACTCAACGTGAGCAGTAGAAATTGTGATACCACGTTCTCTTTCTTCTGGAGCTTTATCGATGTTAGCGAAATCTACAGCTGCGTTACCAGCTACTCTTTCAGATAAAACTTTTGTGATAGCTGCTGTTAAAGTTGTTTTACCATGATCTACGTGACCAATGGTACCGATATTACAATGTGGTTTTGTTCTTTCAAACTTAGCTTTTGCCATTTTGAATATCCTCCTTAAATTGATGCCATATTGGCTATAGTTGTTATATTTAATAACTCGGCTATCTATGATTATATAAAATAATCTTAGCTTTTTCAAGTTATTTTTATCACAGAATCCCTTATTTTAAGGGATTTCTGTGATTTAATATTGTTTTTAGATTCTGTTACACAGAAATAACTGAAATCAGTTATAAGCCATGCTTTTTTTCAGAATTTATTTGGATTTATCTGCAAGAACTTTTTCCTGAACAGATTTTGGTACTGGCTCATATTTCTCGAAGAACATAGAGTAGTTACCACGTCCCTGTGTCTTAGAACGTAAGTCTGTAGAGTAACCGAACATCTCAGCAAGTGGTACATATGCTTTAACCATTTTACCACCACCGATATCGTCCATACCCTCGATACGTCCACGACGGGAGTTGATATCACCGATTACATCACCCATGTATTCTTCAGGCATTGTAACTTCTACCTTCATGATAGGCTCAAGTAATACTGGTGAAGCTTTTGCCATAGCCTCTTTGAATGCCATAGATCCAGCGATGTGGAATGCCATTTCAGAAGAGTCGACCTCATGGTAAGATCCATCGTATACGTTAGCGTGAACACCAAGAACTGGGAATCCGCCAAGAATACCTGCCTGAGCAGCTTCTTCGATACCTTCACCAACTGCTGGGATGTATTCCTTAGGAATAGCACCACCGACAACGGTAGATTCGAATTTGAATGTCTCTTCGCCGTTTGGATCCATCGGCTCAAATTTAACTTTACAGTGTCCGTACTGACCACGTCCACCGGACTGTTTTGCATATTTGTATTCAACATCAACCGGCTTTGTAAATGTCTCTTTGTAAGCAACCTGAGGCGCACCAACGTTCGCCTCAACCTTGAACTCACGAAGCAGACGGTCTACGATGATCTCCAGATGAAGCTCGCCCATACCAGAGATGATAGTCTGACCAGTCTCCTGGTTTGTCTTTGCACGGAAGGTTGGATCCTCCTCTGCAAGTTTTGCCAGCGCCTCGCCCATCTTGCCCTGACCAGCTTTGGTCTTTGGCTCGATCGCGATATCGATAACTGGCTCTGGGAATACCATAGATTCCAGGATTACAGGATGCTGATCATCACAGATGGTATCACCAGTTGTTGTGTTCTTGAAACCAACAGCTGCAGCGATATCACCGGAATAAACCTTGTCTAACTCCTGTCTCTTATTTGCATGCATCTGAAGAATACGTCCTACACGCTCCTTCTTATCCTTGGTAGCGTTCAGTACATAAGAACCGGAGTTCATGGTACCGGAGTACACACGGAAGAATGCAAGCTTACCAACGAATGGGTCAGTCATGATCTTGAATGCCAGAGCGGAGAATGGCTCTTCATCAGAAGAGTGTCTCACAACCTCGTTGCCATCTAAGTCAACGCCCTTGATTGGTGGGATATCGATTGGAGAAGGCATGTACTCAAGAATTGCATCCAGCAGCTTCTGAACACCTTTGTTTCTATATGCAGAACCACAGCATACAGGAACAGCAGTACACTCACAGGTAGCTTTTCTTAAAACCTTCTTCATTTCTTCAACGGATGGCTCCTCGCCCTCCAGATACTGCATCATCAGATCATCATCTAACTCGCAGATCTTCTCAACTAACTCAGTACGATACAGTTCTGCATCATCCTTCATGTCATCTGGGATCTCTACGATAGAGATGTCCTCGCCCTTATCATCGTTGTAGATGTAGGCTTTCATCTCGAATAAGTCGATGATTCCTTTGAACTCATCTTCCTTACCGATTGGCAGCTGCAGACAGATCGCGTTCTTACCCAGACGGGTCTTGATCTGCTCTACTGCGCCGTAGAAGTTTGCACCAAGGATATCCATCTTATTGATGAATGCCATACGTGGTACATTGTAGGTATCAGCCTGACGCCATACGTTCTCAGACTGTGGCTCTACACCGCCTTTTGCACAGAAGACACCAACAGCGCCGTCAAGTACACGAAGGGAACGCTCAACCTCTACTGTAAAGTCAACGTGTCCTGGGGTATCAATGATGTTGATACGATGCTCCAGAGCACCTGGTTTTCTCTTGCAATTCTCCTGCAGAGTCCAGTGACAGGTAGTAGCAGCTGAAGTGATTGTGATACCTCTTTCCTGCTCCTGCTCCATCCAGTCCATGGTAGCAGTACCTTCATGAGTATCACCGATTTTGTAGTTTACACCAGTGTAATACAGGATACGCTCTGTCAGTGTGGTCTTACCAGCATCGATATGAGCCATAATACCAATATTTCTGGTTCTCTCCAAAGGATATTCTCTTCCAGCCAATTTGGTTCCTCCTATTAGAATCTGTAATGAGCAAATGCCTTGTTAGCCTCTGCCATCTTGTGCATGTCTTCTTTCTTCTTTACGGAAGCGCCAGTGTTATTAGCGGCATCCATAATCTCATTAGCAAGTCTGTCTTCCTGAGTCTTCTCGCCTCTCTTACGAGAATAAGCGGTGATCCAGCGAAGCGCTAATGCCTGTCTTCTCTCTGGCTTAACCTCGATCGGCACCTGATAGGTAGCACCACCGATACGTTTTGCCTTAACTTCCAGTACAGGCATGATGTTGTTCATAGCTTCCTCGAATACTTCTACTGCTTCCTTACCGGTCTTCTCTGCAACCTGCTCAAAAGCACCGTATACGATCTTCTGGGCAACACCCTTCTTACCATCTAACATAATGTTGTTGATCAGTTTGGTAACAACCTTATTGTTGTAGATTGGGTCTGCCAATACGTCTCTTTTCTGAGTATGTCCTTTACGTGGCACGTTACTTCCCTCCTTAATTATGGTTTGCAATTCTCCCAAGAGTCCGCAGCGACCATTCGTAACCCCTTGCAGGGCTTACTCATGTGGGGCATTCGCCCCATAGCCTGTCTGCTTCGTCAATGCTTTTGCAAGCAAGCTTGCACGCATTGCCGCATCAGCCCGGCTGCGCTGCTCATTGCAATAATCAAATCTTCGGTACTCACATGTTTCCATAAAATGTGTTCGCGCTCGGTTATTCTATTTCCTGCAACCTACAGGCAATATCACAAATCCGGCACTAACTAATACACTTTACTGCTGTTAGTGATTCCAATTCACTTTGTGTTTCTAATTACTTTTTCGCTTTTGGTCTCTTAGCGCCGTATTTGGAACGGGCCTGCATTCTGTTTGCAACACCAGCGGTATCCAGGGTACCTCTAACGATATGATATCTGGTACCTGGTAAGTCTTTTACTCTACCGCCACGGATCAGAACAACGCTATGCTCCTGAAGGTTGTGTCCCTCTCCTGGGATATAGCTTGTTACTTCGATGCCGTTGGAAAGACGAACTCTGGCGATCTTTCTAAGAGCAGAGTTTGGCTTTTTAGGTGTAGCAGTCTTAACAGCGGTACAAACACCTCTCTTCTGTGGAGAAGAAATGTCGGTAGCGCGTTTCTGTAAGGAGTTGTAACCTTTCTGCAGAGCTGGTGCAGTAGATTTCTTTACAGATGTCTGTCTTCCTTTTCTAACTAACTGGTTAAATGTTGGCATTCTTTTCACCTCCTGTGATATTGTCTGTGGTTGCTGTAGTTCAGCTTTTTTGCACACAAAAACTACATGTTTTCGCACGCTTTCTCATTATATACAGATTCTCCAAAGATGTCAAGCCGAAAGTTATGAATTTTTTTGAACGCAGATAAGCATTCCCCCGCTTCAAGTGCGCGGAGCACTAAGCGGCGGGTGAGGGGGGATGCTTATGTCAGTGGGAGTTGAAAGCTCCCACTGACAGATCGCGAAGCGACTGCGTTCATGAGCAAGTAGCGAAGCGGATTGCGAATGTCCGCTTTACTTTCCTGTGATACACAAAACGCAGCTAAGCTTTCGCCTAGCTGCGCCTTTCTGTTCACCTGACGGTGTCATTCTTATTCCTCATCAGAGCCTTCATCCAGATCCAGAACCTCTTCTGCTACGGAATCCTCTGCACCCTCGGAAAGAGTGATCTCTGCATTCTCATCCTCTGCCTCGGTTGGCTCCTCGATCATATGAGCATCTGTGTTCAGTTTTACGGAACGATAACGCTTCATACCGGTACCAGCCGGGATCAGCTTACCGATGATAACGTTCTCTTTCAAACCGATCAGATGGTCAACCTTACCGTTGATCGCTGCTTCTGTCAGAACCTTGGTGGTCTCCTGGAAGGAAGCGGCTGACAGGAAGGAATCAGTTGCCAGGGATGCCTTGGTGATACCAAGCATAACCTGTTTGCCCTCTGCCGGACGTTTGCCCTCTGCGATCAGAGCCTCGTTCATATCGTTGAAGTCCAGAACATCCATGGAAACTCCCGGAAGCACATCGCCATCTCCACTCTCTTCAACACGGATCTTCTTTAACATCTGACGAACGATAACCTCAACGTGCTTATCGTTGATCTCTACACCCTGCAGACGGTATACACGCTGAACCTCCTGGATCATGTAATCCTGTACTGCGCGAACGCCCTTGATCTTCAGGATATCGTGTGGATTTACACTACCTTCAGTCAGCTCATCACCAGCCTCGATCACCTGTCCCTCAGTTACCTTGATACGGGAACCGTAAGGGATCAGATACGTCTTGGAGTTGCCAGTTTCGAAATCGGTAACGATGATCTCACGTTTTCTCTTGGTATCTTTGATATTGACTACGCCGCCGAACTCAGAGATGATCGCAAGACCCTTAGGTTTACGGGCCTCAAAAAGCTCCTCGACACGAGGAAGACCCTGTGTGATATCGCCGCCGGCAACGCCGCCGCTATGGAAGGTACGCATGGTCAGCTGGGTACCTGGCTCACCGATGGACTGAGCTGCGATGATACCAACAGCCTCGCCAACCTGTACTGCCTGGCCAGTCGCCATGTTCGCGCCATAACATTTTGCGCAGACACCGATGTGGGATTTACAGCTTAATACGGTACGGATCTTAACAGAATCTCTGCCAAGCTTCTTTAATACCTTCATAACAGCTGCCGCACGTTTTGGTGTACACATATGGTTTGCTTTGACAACTACTTCACCAGTATCCGGATCGGTAATAGTCTCTGCGATAAATCTGCCTGTCAGACGCTCCTCCAGACCCTCGATGGTCTCATTGCCATCGGTAAATGCCTTGATCTCCATGTATGGGATATCCTTGCCTTCGCAGCAGTCTACCTCACGGATGATCAGATCCTGGGAAACGTCAACCAGACGTCTGGTCAGGTAACCAGAGTCTGCGGTACGAAGAGCGGTATCGGACATACCTTTTCGAGCACCATGAGCGGAGATGAAGTACTCCAGTACATCAAGACCTTCACGGAAGTTGGACTTAATAGGAAGTTCGATGGTGTGACCAGTTGTATCTGCCATCAAACCACGCATACCAGCCAGCTGTTTGATCTGCTTATCAGATCCTCGCGCACCAGAGTCAGCCATCATAAAGATGTTGTTGTACTTATCAAGACCTGTTAACAGATCATGAGTCAGCTGATCATCGGCCTTCTTCCAGGTTTCAATAACCTCTTTGTAACGCTCTTCTTCTGTGATCAGACCGTGACGGAAGTTCTTCGCGATCTTATCTACGGTTGCCTGTGCATCTGCGATCAGCTGTGGCTTGCTTGCAGGCACAGTCATATCGGAAATGGATACGGTCATAGCTGCTCTTGTGGAGTACTTGTAACCGATCGCCTTAATATCATCCAGAGTTTCTGCAGTCTTGCTTGCACCATGAACATTGATGACTTTCTCAAGGATCTGCTTACACTGCTTCTTGCCTACGTGGAAATCAACTTCCAGCTTCAGCTCATTGCCTGGAACGGAACGGTCTACGAAGCCTAAATCCTGAGGAATGATCTCATTGAAAATGAAACGTCCTACCGTAGACTCAACGATACCGCTCTTTACGGTTCCATCTGGCATGGTCTTCTCAACTCTTACTTTTACGCGGGAATGAAGAGTAACTGCCTTATTCTCATAAGCCAGGATCGCTTCATTCTTGCTCTTGAAGCACATACCTTCGCCGGTTGCGCCAGGTCTCTCCTGGGTCAGATAGTAAATACCAAGTACCATATCCTGAGAAGGAACGGCTACCGGACCACCATCAGACGGTTTCAGTAAGTTGTTCGGAGATAACAGTAAGAAACGGCACTCTGCCTGAGCTTCTACGGAAAGTGGCAGATGGACAGCCATCTGGTCGCCATCGAAGTCGGCGTTGAATGCGGTACATACCAATGGATGCAGCTTAATTGCCTTACCTTCAACCAGGATCGGCTCGAATGCCTGGATACCCAGTCTATGCAGTGTAGGAGCACGGTTTAACATAACCGGATGCTCTTTGATCACGTCTTCCAGCACATCCCAAACCTCTGGCTGTAAGCGCTCTACCATCTTCTTCGCATTCTTGATGTTGTGTGCAGTACCATTAGAAACCAGTTCTTTCATAACGAAAGGCTTGAACAGCTCGATCGCCATCTCCTTTGGCAGACCACACTGGTAGATCTTTAATTCCGGTCCAACGACGATTACGGAACGTCCGGAATAGTCAACTCGCTTACCTAACAGGTTCTGACGGAAACGGCCCTGTTTACCTTTCAGCATGTCAGAAAGGGACTTCAATGCACGGTTTCCTGGTCCGGTAACAGGACGTCCTCTTCTGCCGTTATCGATCAGGGCATCAACTGCCTCCTGAAGCATACGTTTCTCATTGCGGACAATGATATCCGGTGCGCCCAGCTCCAGCAGTCTTGCCAGACGGTTGTTACGGTTGATGATTCTTCTATATAAATCATTTAAGTCGGAAGTAGCGAAACGGCCACCATCCAGCTGAACCATAGGACGGATATCCGGTGGGATAACCGGAATAACAGTCATGATCATCCACTCTGGACGGTTGCCGGAATTTAAGAATGCATCAACAACCTCCAGCCTCTTGATGATCCTTGCACGTTTCTGGCCAGTTGCATCCTTCATAGCTGCACGAAGCTCATCAGAATCCTTCTGAAGATCGATCGCTTTTAACAGCTCCTGGATCGCCTCAGCACCCATACCTACACGGAAGGAGCCGTAGCCATATTTTTCTACTTCTTCTCTGTACTCTTTCTCGGAGAGGACCTGCTTATACTGCAGGCCAGTCTCCTTAGGATCCAGAACGATATAGGAAGCAAAGTACAGCACTTTCTCCAGGATTCTTGGAGAAATGTCCAGCAGCAGACCCATACGGCTTGGAATGCCCTTAAAATACCAGATATGGGATACTGGAGCTGCAAGTGCAATATGTCCGATACGCTCTCTACGAACGCTGGACTTGGTTACCTCTACGCCGCATCGGTCGCAGATGACACCTTTATATCTGATTTTCTTATATTTACCGCAGTGACATTCCCAGTCTTTGGTTGGTCCGAAAATTCTTTCGCAGTAAAGACCGTCGCGCTCCGGTTTTAATGTACGGTAGTTAATTGTCTCCGGTTTTTTTACTTCACCGTGGGACCACTCCAGAATCTTTTCAGGAGAAGCCAGACCAATCTTAATCGCATCAAATGTCAATGGCTGATAAGTTTCTTTCGTCTCCGGCATCAGTGTACTCCCTCCTATTCGTTATCATCGGAAGTGTAATCGTCGTAGGAATCATCCTCTTCCAGATTAACGTTGTCTTCCTCATTCTCTACGCCAACCAGCTCACCATCTTTGAATTCCTGGTACTGATAGCCCTGGTCAGCCAATCCGTCTTCCCGGTTTCCGTAATGTCTGTCGCCTTCGATGATGGAACGCAGATCGGTATCGCCATAGTCGATGTTCTCGGCCATCTCTACCTCTGTTCCATCGTCTTTCAGAACACGGACATCCAGACCCAGGGACTGAAGCTCTTTTAATAATACCTTGAAGGATTCCGGTACGCCCGGCTCCGGAATGTTCTCGCCCTTGATGATGGCTTCGTAGGTCTTTACACGTCCTACTACATCATCGGACTTCACAGTCAGGATCTCCTGTAAGGTGTAGGAAGCACCATATGCCTCCAGTGCCCATACCTCCATCTCACCGAAACGCTGTCCGCCGAACTGTGCTTTACCACCCAGAGGCTGCTGGGTAACCAGCGCGTAAGGACCAGTGGAACGTGCATGGATCTTATCATCAACCAGATGATGGAGTTTCAGGTAGTGCATGTGTCCGATGGTTACCGGGCTGTCAAAATACTCGCCGGTACGGCCATCACGCAGACGTACTTTACCATCGCGGCTTAACGGAACGCCCTTCCACAGCTCTCTGTGCTCCAGATGGCTGCCTAAGTAGTCCATAACCTCTGGTTTTAAGGTATCTTTATATTTTTCCTGGAACTCTTCCCAGGAAGTGTTTACATAATCATTCGCGATATCAAGGGTATCCATGATATCATTCTCGTCTGCACCATCGAAGATCGGAGTAGATACATCAAATCCTAATGCTCTTGCAGCAAGACTTAAATGAATCTCCAGCACCTGTCCGATATTCATACGGGAAGGTACGCCCAGTGGGTTCAATACGATATCCAGCGGACGGCCATTTGGAAGGAATGGCATATCTTCTACAGGAAGCACGCGGGAAACAACACCCTTGTTACCATGACGTCCAGCCATCTTATCACCAACAGAGATCTTTCTCTTCTGGGCAATGTAGATGCGGACACTCTGGTTTACTCCCGGAGCCAGCTCATCGCCATTCTCTCTTGTAAATACTTTTGCGTCTACAATGATACCGTAAGCGCCGTGAGGCACTTTCAGGGAAGTATCACGTACTTCTCTTGCTTTCTCACCAAAGATCGCACGGAGCAGTCTCTCCTCAGCAGTCAGCTCTGTCTCTCCCTTAGGGGTTACTTTACCAACCAGGATGTCTCCGGCACGTACCTCTGCACCGATACGGATGATACCTCTCTCATCCAGATCCTTCAGGGCGTCCTCGCCGACACCCGGAACGTCACGGGTGATCTCTTCCGGTCCTAACTTAGTATCACGGGCTTCTGCCTCATACTCTTCAATATGAACGGATGTGTAAACGTCATCCATAACCAGTCTTTCACTTAACAGAACCGCATCCTCGTAGTTATAACCTTCCCAGGTCATGAATCCGATCAGCGGGTTCTTACCAAGTGCGATCTCACCATTCTTGGTGGATGGACCATCTGCGATCACCTCACCTTTTTCTACATGGTCACCCTTGTATACGATCGGCTTCTGGTTGTAGCAGTTGGACTGGTTGCTTCTCTTGAATTTGGTTAAATGATATACATCTTTATTGCCGTCAGAATCTCTGCGGATGATGATCTCGTTGGAAGCGGAACGCTCAACGACACCGGCATTCTTAGCCAATACACACACACCGGAGTCAACGGCTGCTTTGCCTGCGATACCGGTATCAACAACCGGAGCCTCTGTAGACAGAAGCGGCACTGCCTGACGCTGCATGTTAGATCCCATCAGCGCACGGTTCGCATCATCGTTCTGCAGGAACGGAATCATGGAAGTTGCCACGGAGAATACCATCTTCGGGGATACGTCCATCAGGTCAATATTCTTCTTCTGGAAAGAAGTTGTCTCTTCTCTGTAACGGCCAGAAACGTTATCATGAATGAAATAGCCATTTTCATCCAGTGGCTCATTCGCCTGTGCAACAACGAAGTTGTCCTCTTCATCAGCGGTCAGATAAACAACATCATCCGTAACACGCGGATTCTTAGGATCTGTCTTATCAACCACACGATATGGCGCCTCGATAAATCCATAGGTGTTTACTCTTGCATAAGATGCCAAAGAGTTGATCAGACCGATGTTAGGACCCTCAGGGGTCTCAACCGGGCACATACGTCCATAATGGGTGTAGTGAACATCTCGAACCTCGAATCCGGCACGATCTCTGGACAGACCGCCAGGTCCTAATGCGGACAGACGTCTCTTGTGAGTCAGCTCAGACAACGGGTTGTTCTGATCCATGAACTGGGACAGCTGGGAGCTTCCGAAGAACTCTTTCACTGCAGCAGTTACCGGTTTAATATTGATCAGGGACTGTGGTGTGATGCCATCCATATCCTGGGTGGTCATACGCTCACGAACCACTCGCTCCATACGGGACAGACCGATACGATACTGGTTCTGTAACAGCTCACCTACCGCACGGATACGGCGGTTGCCCAGATGATCGATATCATCTGCAGTACCGATCTCCTCTTCCAGATGCATATTGTAGTTGATGGAAGCAATGATATCTTCCTTGGTGATATGCTTCGGAATCAGTTCGTTGATATTTCTGTGGATCGCTTCTTTCAGCGCTTCCTCATCATCTCCGCATTCAGCCAGAATGTTCTTTAATACCGGGTAATAAACATGCTCGGTCACTCCGACACTCTCCGGGTCAAAGCTTACATAAGCTGCCAGATCTACCATTAAGTTGGAAAGGACTTTCTCGTTGCGCTCAATGCCCTGGATCCATACAAATGGCACACCTGCGTTCTGGATCGTCTCTGCCAGTTCTTTGTCTACTGCAGCACCTGCCTCTGCCAGGATCTCTCCTGTCTCAGCGTCTACTACATCCTCAGCCAGAGTATGTCCAGTGATACGGTTCTTCAGAGCCAGCTTCTTATTAAACTTATAACGGCCAACCTTTGCCAGGTCGTATCTTCTTGGATCAAAGAACATGCTGTTTAACAGGCTCTCCGCACTGTCTACAGACAGCGGCTCGCCCGGACGGATCTTCTTGTAAAGCTCTAACAGACCGTCCTGATAGTTCTCAGACACATCCTTGCCAAAGCTTGCTAACAGCTTTGGCTCCTCACCGAATAAATCGATGATTTCTGCATTGGTTCCGTAACCAAGTGCACGGATCAGCACAGTAACCGGAACCTTTCTTGTACGGTCCACACGGACATAGAAAATGTCGTTGGAATCCGTCTCATACTCCAGCCATGCTCCACGGTTAGGAATTACCGTACATGTGTACAGTTCCTTTCCGACTTTATCATGACCAATACCATAATATATACCCGGGGAACGTACTAACTGGCTGACAATAACACGCTCTGCTCCATTAATCACGAAGGAGCCTGTATCTGTCATAAGCGGAAGATCGCCCATAAAGATTTCGTGCTCATTAATTTCATCTTTATCTTTATTGCAAAGTCTTACCTTCACTTTTAAAGGTGCCGCATATGTTGCGTCGCGTTCTTTGCACTCTTCGATGGTATACTTGATATCGTCCTTGCATAACGTAAAGTCAACAAATTCCAGACTCAAGTGACCAGCGAAATCAGCGATTGGAGAGATGTCTTCAAAGACTTCTTTCAAACCTTCATCAAGGAACCACTGATATGAGCTTTTCTGAATCTCAATCAGGTTTGGCATCTCAAGAACTTCATTTCGTCTTGAGAAGCTCATTCTTACGTTTTTCCCTGCTTTTACAGGACGCATTCTGCTTTTCTCCATTGACGTTTCACCCCTGTTTTTCTAATCTTTCTTTACTGTTTTTGGGCACACGAATACCATATACGCACACGATGCCACAATAGTGCACATTCCATCTTATCATAGGTTTGTCAAGGTGTCAAGTATTTTTTTCTTGCCTTTTTTTCGTAAAAATGTTATACTGTATATTAAGTAGGTATATAACTGTTTAGGAGGTCTACGCACCCGCCGCGCTGACCGTAAAAGCACATAAGCCTGCACAAACACTAATGGAGGTATTCCCCGTGAGCACAGTTTTAAACGTAATACTGGTTATTCTTATCATTATTGTTGCGGCTCTGGCTATTCTGTATTTCCTTGGAAGAAAGCTGGAGAAGCGTCAGGTAGAGCAGCAGGCTCTGATGGAGGCGGCTGCACAGACCGTATCCATGCTGGTCATTGATAAGAAGAAGATGAAGATCAAAGAAGCAAATCTTCCAAAGATCGTGTATGAGCAGACACCAAAGTACATGCGCTGGGCGAAGGTTCCTGTCGTAAAAGCCAAGATTGGTCCGAAGGTGATGACCCTGATGGCAGATGAACGTGTATTCCAGGCACTTCCGGTGAAAACTGAGGCCAAGGTTGTGATCAGCGGTATCTACATAACCGAGATCAAAAGTGTAAGAGGTGGAGCAGTTCCTGCAGCACCTAAGAAAAAAGGATTTTTCGCCCGTTTCAAAAAGAACGCGAAATAATCTTTGATCCTAGTTCAGAATGTAAAACGAGCCAGGTGAGAATTTTTCTCACCTGGCTCGTTTTTTATCATCAGATCTCTTTCACTGCCTGTTCTAACTCCTCTGCCGCTCTGGCTCTGGATTTGGCACAGAGGATGATGCTGCAGTCTGCAATGTGATCGTAGTTGATCTCCAGGGCATATTCCACATCGACTTTCAAAAAGTCTTCTGTTTCGGTAATTTCAATATCCCTGGTTTCAATTCCCACCGTCAGTTCTCCGACCGGTGTCAGATAACAGGACACATTCTTTTGGCCTTTCTGAAACACCATATGGGTATTGATGCTGCCCTTTTTCAGGATATCCATGGAATCCGGGGTGATCTTCACCGTGTTTTTCACCACTTCCCCGCTCTCTTCCATGACCTCTTCATACAGGACATAATGTTTTCCATTTTTCCAGAAATAATCACCGCCGATGATCATTTCCACATCTTCTTTATCGTGTTCGGAGAACCTGGCTCCGGTGATACTGACCAGCACATCACGGGTCATATTGGGTACTCACTTTCTAACTTGCTTATAGTTTAATATTTCTCAATATCTACTTTTCTGGTTTCTTTTACATCATTTGGAAGAATGGAGGTGGCAAATGCCGTAAATTTCTCTGTCTGATCACTGACAAAGAACTGGTATTTTTCTCCCCCGGTCTTCTCTTCATCACAGGATAATCCATATTTCTGCAGGAGATCTCTCAGTTCTATCGCCGTTTCATAAGCCGGATTTACCAGCGTCACATCATTTCCCATAAGTCGTCCTAAGGTGGAACGGATCAACGGGTAATGGGTACAGCCGAGAACCAGGGTATCCACAAACCGGGATTTTAAACTGCTTAGATAGCGGGAGGCGATCTCATCTGTGACAGAATCATGAAGCAGCCCCTCTTCTACCAGCGGCACAAACAGGGGACAGGGCTTTCCCGTGACCTCGATATCCGGCCGCAGCTTCTTGATCTCCTGGGTGTAAATACCGCTTCCGATGGTGCCTTCCGTGGCAATGACGCCGATCTTGCCATTCCTCGTTACCTGCACCGCAGTTCTGGCTCCTGCGCGGATCACGCCAATGATGGGAACGTCAAATTCCTTTTCTACCGTTGCCAGGGCATAAGCGCTTGCCGTATTGCAGGCAATCACAATCGCTTTGACATGCTTCGTCATCAGAAAGCGGATGATCTGTCTGGAGTAGCGGATGATGGTGTCCTGGGATTTGCTTCCATAAGGAACCCGCGCCGTATCTCCAAAATAGACGATCCGTTCTTCTGGCATCTGCCGCATGATCTCTCTGGCTACAGTCAGGCCGCCGACGCCGGAATCGAAAACGCCGATAGGGGCATTCTTATCCGGCTTCTGGTTAAGCTCCGGCTTCTGATTACACATCATAACGCTCCTTTGCGTGGTTGATCAGGTCATCTACCAGTCTGGACTTGGAGATTCCTCTTGCCTCCCACAGCATCGGATACATGCTGATGGCGGTAAAGCCCGGCAGTGTATTGATCTCGTTGAAGACCACCTCTCCGGCATCTGTCACGAAGAAATCCACTCTGGATAAGCCGTAACCGTCCACTGCCTTGAAGATCTCCACTGCTGCTTTGCGGACATCTTCTGCCGCATGCCCCGGAAGCTCCGGATCAACAACCGTCTTGGACTCTGCATTATAGTATTTTGCATCAAAATCATAGAATTCAGCCGCAGCCATGATCTCGCCGACGCCGGAAGCCTTCACTTCCTGTAAGCCGCCACCAAAGACCGCGCACTCTACCTCATGGCCGATGATGGTCTCTTCTACCAGGATCTTACGGTCATGCTTTGCCGCTTCATTCAGGGCAAAGACCAGTTCTTCCCGGTTATCCGCCTTATTAACACCTCTGGAGGAACCGGCGTTGGATGGTTTTACAAAAACCGGATAAGACAGCTTTTTCTCAACAGACGCGATGACACTGTCCATATCCTGTAACTGGCTCCGTCTCACAGGAACATAGTCGGCCTGGCGGATGCCCAGGCTGTCTACGATCAGTTTTGTATACAGCTTATCCATAGAAACCGCGCTTGCCAGCACGCCGCAGCCCACATATGGAATCCGCGCCAACTCTAACAGACCCTGGACCGTTCCATCCTCGCCGCGCAGTCCGTGAAGCACCGGGAATACCACATCAACCCTGACTTCTTTTATGGCGTCCCCTTCGGAAATGATGACACATTTCCTGGTCGCATCCGGGGATAATACGGCATGAGTCCTGCCGTCTCTCCAGGTGTCATTGCGGATCTCCTCCACAGATGGAGTCAGAATCCACTCGCCCTCCTCGGTAATACCGATGAGAAGCAGGTCATACTTATCTTTATCGATCTGGTCAATTACGTTGGCTGCCGACATGCAGGATACCACATGCTCGGAAGACTGTCCGCCAAATAATACCGCTATCGTTTCTTTCATCATACAAATCTCCTTATAGATCTCACGTTTTCACATCAAACAAACATCCAGTCTGCGTGATTAATTATAGCACACCTGGTAACAATTACAAATAGAAATTCGTAAAAGGAGGCTGCATAACGATGAAACACAAAAAAGAACTTTCTCTCTCCATTGCCTGCTTTCTCCTCTCTTTCCTCTGTTTTATGGCATGGAATCAGGAACGGGATGAAAACCTGGCAGCAAAAATCTGCCCGGCAGTGCTCCGGCTTCACGTGATCGGAGCCAGTAACTCCGATCAGGACCAGCAGGTAAAATTGCAGGTAAAAAGCTTTGTGGTAAAACAGATCTCCAGTTGGAATGCCAGCTCCAAGGACGAGCTGGTACTCGAGGTCCAGAACCGTCAGACCAGTCTGGCAGACGCCATCCGCTCCTACGCCGCGTCGGAGCTTGGTATTCCCCTGGATGTAAAGCTGTCGGTAAGCCGGACCTTTTTCCCCACCAAATCCTATGGAGACCTGACTTTTCCACAGGGAATGTATGATGCAGTGGAAATCCGCCTGGGAGCGGGGCGTGGGCGGAACTGGTGGTGTGTCCTGTATCCAGAGCTCTGCTTTCCGGATCTGACCCACGCAGTCGTGCCGGAAGAATCAAAGGAGAAGTTAACAGAGCTTCTGGGAAAAGAAACCTACGCCCAGCTCTTAGAAAGCCAAAATGCCCGGCTGAATATCCAGCCAGGCATCTTAAAACTACTTAAATCTCTTTTGTAAAGTCCTGCAAACCGCTCGGATGACAGTCTAATCCAATGTGACCACACCATACAGTGCCCAATTATAATCATTGATCGCCTGCTTCAGGCTGAGGACTGCGGAATCATACGCCTGTTTCTGCTGGAGATATACCATCTTCAGCTGAAGATACTGGAGATTGCCTAACATTCCCATGGCATACTTTCTCTCATTGCCTTCCATGGTCAGACGGGCGCTCTCATAAGCACTTGCAGCGCCATCACAGGTGATCTTGCTCTGCAGCACCGCTGTATACAGATCATGCACCTTGGTATTGATCTTATTTTCCGTGTCCTCCAGGGAACGTTCCTTGATGCCGCGGTTCACATCACCATGGCCATTGGTCCCGCGAAGGGAAATGATCGTCGGATGATAGCTGATGGCCTTCCTGGTATCCTCATCCGGGTTCATGGTATCGATAGAAGCCAGCTCCGGAGCCGGAACTGCAGCGATCTCCATGTCTGCATTGTAGTCCCATCCGGTCATAACGCAGATATTTCTTTTTAAGGTCGTCAAACCGTCATTTAAGGATTTCTGTCCATTCTGCGCGCTGGTTAATGACTTCAGCGCGCTCTGCACATCTGCCTCTGTAGCCATACCGATGCCCTGCTGGGCAATCGCAGAATCATAGGCCGCCTGGGCTAACGCCACAGAAGTATCCACCAGTTCCTTCGAAGCCAGGGTCTGATGATACGTGATCACCAGACCCTCGATCGCAGAAGTCATGGTTCTGCGGATCTGGTCTTTGGTAGTCTTTGTTGCGCCCTGGGCGGTTCTCAGTCCGGTTTCCAGTCCCTTTACCGCCTGTTTTTCGATGGCAGAGGCAGTTGCCATGCCAATCTTGTATGACATCATATCCCCGTCATCTTTCGCTCTTCTGGCATCATCCCTCTGTTCCTGGACATAATCCTTCAGATCTGCCACCGCGGTCTTTAACGGGTCAAGCTGCACTTCGATGGTATCCACCACCTGCCGGTAAGTAGGATTATAATAAAGCACCAGGTTCTCAATCTCATCATATTCTAGGGTATTATCCTGAAGTCTTGCCCAGGTGGCATCATCCATGTCTGCCGGTTTCTCCACTGCCAGGGCAGGGAATGCGGCAGACACTGTCAAAAGGACCGACAACGTCAGGGCTACCGCCTGTTTCCATGTTCTCATGATCTCACTCCCTTAACGATCCAGCTGTAATTTTCCATAGCCTGCAGCAAAGCCAGCCTCTTCACTTCCAGTCCGGTCTGCGCTGATACAAAGCCGCTCTCCGCCTGCAGATATTCCAGACGGCTGATACTTCCCACCTGATACTGGACAGACGCTTTGTTCATGCTCCTCTGGCTGACTTCCAGATTTAAAGCCGCCTCATCATAAGCAGCCTTTGCCTGCTGCACGCTCTGGTATGCCGTATTTAAAGCAACTCCGATCTGCTGTGTATCATTTGCCACGTTCTGGGCGTAGATCTTCTGATTGGAGCCATTGGTCACATTCGCTGCCTGTCTGGTATCAATTTTCAGGGTATAATCATTTTCCTGTGCTTTTGCCAGATCGGCTGCAGGATTAAAGGCAGCTAACCGTTCAAGATCCACCTCTGGCATTGCCTTGATCTCAGGCACCGCATCCTGCTTCCAGCCCGTCATGGTGATCAGCTTCTTTCTGGTTGTTTCAATCTGGTTCGTCAGCGATAAAAGCTGCGCATCCGCGTCCTCTAAGCTCTGCTGGGCCGCCAGTACATCCGCCTGTGTTGCCATCTGGACAGTCTGGCGGTTCTTTGTCGCATTGACATTGGCTTCTGTCAGTTCCCGGCTTTTCTCAGCCGCCTTCAGCTGCTGCTGCAGCTGATAATAGCTGTTCATGGTGCTCTGCGCCTGCTGGACCAGCTTCTTCTCCGCTAATTCATTTTCCCAGGAAACGGTGATGCCGTCTTTCTCATCAATGGCCGCTTTGTTTCTCGCCTGGGCTGCACTCAGCTCCGCAGTGATCGTAGACACATCATCCGTGGCATCACCAGCTTCCCGGTCATACTCCTCTGCCTGAAGCAGATACTGACGGGAATAGTCATCATAATCGACACCCTTCATGGTCTTATTATAGGTTTCGATATTATTCTGAACAGTCGGGTTGTACTCATGGATCAGGTCTTCCAGTTCATCATACTCCAGCACATTGTCGCGGAGCTTTGCCCACTCCTCTGTGGTGCGGGCAAATTCCGGACTTGCAGCCAGAGCAGTGACCGGAGCCTGCAGACAGAGGCTTAGACCCATGCACATGGTGATTACTTTTGCTCCATAGTTTCTGCTCATTTTCAACTCTCCTTAATCATCTAAGTCCACCAGCTCTTTTTTCGGTTTCCGGCTCATAACTGAATAATACACCGGAAGCATCAGCATTGCAAGAATGGTAGAAGCAACCAGGCCGCCAACATCTACTAATGCCAGGCCCTGCATGGTCTTACCGGATTTGCCGTAAGCCAGACACATCGGGATCATGGCTACAATGGTGGTTAATGTGGTCATCAGGATCGGACGGAGACGGGTAGCGCCTGCTTCGATCAGGGCTGTCTCCAGATCCATTTCCTGACGGTACTGGTTGACCGTATCCACATAAAGGATACCGCTGTTTACTACTGTACCAACTAACATCAGGAAACCAAGCATGGAGGTCATGCTGATCTTACAATTTGCCAGGAACAGGAACCCAAAGGAACCGATCAGGGCAAATGGGATCGTGGTCATGACCATGACGGAAAACTTCACGGATTCAAACTGCGCCGCCATCACTACGAATACCAGGAAGATCGCGATCATAACCGCCTGGAATAAAGCGCTTAACTCCTCTCCCATACGTTCATCCATGGCATTCTGGGCACGCTCAACGGTAGAAGAAAGATTCGGATTCACGATCTCCCGGTTGATCTTATTCTCCAGTGCAGTGACCGCCTTGTCATCATCGGTGTTGACTACACCGGTATAATCGCCGGTGATCGTTACCTGATACTGCTTATCCGAACGGGTGATGCTTAATGGGCTGTCTTTATAGGAAATATCCGCAATATCAACCAGAGCCACAGAAGCGCCCGTTGTTGTCGGGATCACGATTCCCTTGACCTGGTCCAGAGTGTCATACTCGCCGTCCGGATACTCTACATTCACGTCAATATCATTGCCATTGACCTTTAACGTCGTGGCAGTGCTTCCGCTTAACATGGTGTTGACCATACCGGCAACCTGAACCGGTGATAATCCCTCCGCTGCTGCTTTCACAGGATCAACATCGATCTTGATCAGCGGGGCGGCATTTTCCAGTGTAGAATGAACTCTGGTGACCTCAGAGCTGGCGGTCAGCTCATTTACAATCTTATCAGAAGCTGCTTTTAAGTCATCATACTGGGTACTCTGTAAAATCACTTCGTAACCGTCAGAAGTCGTCATCATGGAACTGCCCATGTTGCTTACTTCCTCCATGGTGATATCGCAGTCTGCGAATTCTGCCATGACCGGCTTCCATTTTTTGATCAATGCCTTGGGTTTTACGGATTTATCCTTTAAGTATGCAGTCAGTGTAGCGCCGGAGCCGCCGGACATGCTCAGTCCTGAAGAACCGTAGGATAACATATAGGAATCCACATTCTCATCGGAAGAAACCACTGCTTCCACACCCTGTAAGATTTTATCAACCTCTTCGATCTTTAAGCCAGGTCTTGTTTCTACCGATACACTGATGGAATCACCCTCTGAGGAAGCCATCAGCTCAAAGCCCAGCTGACCGGCCAGCACAAAGGACAGGATCAGCAGGACAACAGAGGTCATGATAACGGTTTTCTTCTTCGGAAGAAGCACCTTCATCAATCTGCGGTATCCATTCTGAAGCATTTCTACCGGTCTGGATAACGGCGCCGCATCTTTTTCTTTTGGCCGGTATATCGTATAACATAACGGCACGATGGTCATAGCGGAGATCAGGGACGCCAGCATACAGAATACGATCGTAAATCCCAAAGGCTTAAACATCTGTCCGGACATACCTTCCAGAAGTGCCAGCGGAATAAATACAACACAGGTGGTAATAGTACCGCCAATGATTGATTCGAGGACAATTCCGCTTCCTTCTAAGGCTGCCTTGGAATATTCACGGAAGCCAACGCCTTTCGTGGAACGGAAGCAGCTCTCCAATACTACGATGGAGTTATCCACCATCATACCAACACCAAGCACCAGGGAGCTTAAGGTGATCACGTTCAGGGAAAATCCCGCTGCGCTCATGGCAACCAGCGCTGTCAGAATGGAGATCGGGATGGAAGTACCAACGATCAGGGAGGCCTTCAGGTCACCGAAGAACAACCAGATAATGATCATGGAAACCGCAACCGCCATAACCATGGTCTTCATAACGGAGCTTAAGGAGGATTTGATCATATCACTGTTATCATCAACAACCACGATCTCCAGGTTCTCGTCATTGGCCATCAGGCGGTCCACAACCTTGCGGACTGCTTTGGATGCTTCCACATCGCTGCTGCTCTGCTGCTTCTTGATGGCTACAGAGATCGTATCACGACCGTTATAACGTCCGATACTGCTGGCTGCTTCTTTGGCATTATAAATATTGGCAACATCCTCTAAGTAAATGATATTGCTGCCTCCCACAGTGATCGGGATCTTTTTCAGGCTTTCCATGGTGCTGTAATCCACACCGGCTGAAACAGACAGCTCCTGCTTTCCCACCTGGGTGCTTCCCACCGGATAGGAAAAATCCGCTGATTTTACTGCTGCAGTGATGGCGTTCATGGACAAATGATACTGATTTAACTTTTCCGGAAGAAGCTCGATCTTTACATACTCCTTCTGACCACCGGAAATATCCACGCTTGCCACGGAAGACAGCTTCTCAAATTCAGGAACAACCTCATCATTGACATAGTTATAAAGATCATTCTGGGCATCATTATTGACAGCCAGCGTGATACTTGCCACATCATTGATATTCATCTCCATGATGGTAGGGGTCTTCACATCATCCGGCAGCTCAATGGCGTCCATCTTTTTCTTTAAATCATCATAAGCACTGTCAATATCGGTTCCGTAGTCATACTCCAGAAGCACGATACCATAATTTTCATTGGAAACACTGGTCACACCCTTAATACCGGTCAACGTACCTGTCTCATCTTCAATAGGCTGTACGACCAGCTGGTCCACATCATCCGGACTTGCACCCGGATAAGTAGCCATAACGATCAGCATGGGCATATCCATGGATGGGATCAGTTCCAGTTTAGATGAAAATACTGAAGTTAAACCAAATACGATCAGGCACAGGATCACCATTACCGTGGTGACTGGCCGTTTGAGGACAGTTTTTGTCAAATTCATTCCGTTTTCCCCCTCTAGTTAGCGGCCGTTGTCTGGGCTTCTGTTGCTTCTGTTGTTTCTGCTGCTTCTGTTGTTTCTGCTGCTTCTGTTGTTTCTACTGCTTCTATTGTTTCTACCGTTGTTCCGGTCTCTCCAGCCAGCACCGCAGGAGCTCCCTCGTATAACTCCGGATCCCAGGTGGTGATTACTTCGTTATCTGCACTTAAACCGGATAAAATCTGCATTTTTTCATCATCGCTGATACCGGTTTCCACCGTTACTTTATGTACCGTACCATTATCGTAAGTATATACATACGGTTCGCCATTGCTATAGTATACGGCATCTACCGGAACGGTCATGACATTTTCTGCCTTATCGGAAGTGATGTACAGCTTCACAGAAGAACCACTGATCAGACTTCCGTTATCTTCCACAGTTGCTTTCACCTTAAATAATCCGGTTGCGGCGTCCACCATGGTATTGACTTCCGTTACCGTACCAACGTAATCGCTGCCATTTTTCTCGATCTTGATCTGCTCCCCTACATGAACCTGGTCTAACACAGCCTCCGTCACAGAAAAGCTGACCGATTTTGCGCCCTCTCCTGCGATCACGCATAAAGGAGAAGCGGAGCTTGCCATGCCATGCACTTCCATGCTGCTGGACTCGATCTTGCCTGCGATCGTAGCGGTGATGCTGCTGAACTCTACCTGGTTATCGTATGCCAGCTTCGCACTGTCATAAGCGATCTGCGCACCCTTTGCCGCACTCTCCACCTGTTCATAAGACTGGGAGGAAATGTCTCCGCTGGCATACAGCACCTTCATACGCTCCAGATTGGTCTGTGCATCCTTTAACTGGATCTCTGCCGATTCCAACTGCAGCTTTGCGCCATCTACCTGCTTCGTATCGATCTCGCACAATAGCTGCCCTTCTTCTACATAATCACCAGGGTTTACATAAACTGCAGTAATCTCGCCTGCTGCCTTCGGGATCACATACACCTGGTCTGCTGGTTCTACGGTTCCGATCAGGCTGCGGAACAGTTCGATGGTTCCATTAGACGGGTTCTCTACCCGTACTGCCGGCGGGGCAACTGTCTCATTTTCTGTATTCTTTGGTTTCAAACCGGATACAGCAGCTGCGCCTGCTGCCACGACCACAACAGCTCCAATGGCAATTTTTACTGATTTTTTCATCCTTATCCTCCTACTTTTTCTCAGGACCCTCACACGCGCCATAACGGAGCATGGTCAGCTGATTTTTAAACTCTTTTACAATCTCATCTTCCGTCTGTTCTTTCCTATAAAAAGCAGCCACCGCAAATATGATCAACAGCATCACCTGGTTCATGACCATTTTAAAATATGGCTTTGTCTTTTCTCGAAAATCTGTCAGATCTGCACATTCATACAACAATTCCTGCTCTTTGTTCTCATCATCTGACGATCTCACGGTAAAATCCGGATATATCATCAGATTCTGGTGAAGCTGCACCAGATTATTGTTCTGGCAGAATTCCAGTGTCATACGCAGAAGATGTTCTGCGGAATCCCAGATATTCCCATGATTATCCGCCATGCACTCGATGCTTTTTTCAACCCACTGTTTCCTGGTTGTTTTCAATACCCAGATCAGGAGCACCCGCTTATCCTCAAAATAAGTGTAAAAACAACCTCTGGAAATACCTGCTTTCTGGATGATCCGGTTAATCGAAACCTTCTCAAGCGGTACATGGACAAATTCATCCATGGCAATCTGGTAGATCAGCTCTCTCTTTTCTTCCGGAAGACGTAAGAAACGTTCACTTGGCATCTTCATATCCCCCTTTTGTCACCTTTTGTTTTCTCTGTGCAATTCCTCAAAAATCATCACCACCGGCTAAGCCGGTGGTTTGTTTTTCGCCCTATAAGGGCTCATT
>ERZ772900.1263-NODE-1263-length-23176-cov-5.186627_pt1 | contig 23176 bp, 20 predicted proteins | sample MGYA00512124_ERZ772900 | MGnify/ENA primary metagenome ERZ772900 (study PRJEB29015, sample SAMEA2737716) | human gut metagenome | biome: human gut; feature: human-associated habitat; material: faeces | place: China | collected 2012 ... | reverse complement strand
CTGGAGTCGAAAATCATCAAAGGACTCTTCTTTGCCGGACAGGTGAACGGAACCATGTGGTTTTGTAAGAATCCGCCCTTCAAACGTAACCGCCATGGTCGCATCTTTGAAAAAGCGGGCAGATTCGGTAAATTTTTCTCTCAATTCCTTCAGAATCTCTGTATACTCTGCATCAGGATCCATATGAACAATCAGACCGTATTTATTACTTTTAATGATGACTTTCTGTTTCATACCTGTGATCCCCCTCAATCTAGTCTCCATGTGTCGATGATGAACCTGCTGCTGATGCATGCCCTGTGATCAGCTCATCACGGCTTGTCTCTCCATAATAATAGCGCATCAGGTCTCTTCCAATCTCTGACGGATATAAAGATTCATAACCATTTTTGATACGGATCGCAAATGCGACTTCCGGATCGTCACTTGGCGCATAGCCAACAAACAGACCGTGATCCGGATGTGTAGTACTCTGCTGTGCCGTACCGGTTTTACCTGACATTGTAATATTTCCCAGCGAAGAATATGTACTGTTGCTGGTAACAACTGCCCGCATTCCCGACTGAACAGCATCCCATGTATTTCCGGAAACACCCTCTATCTGGTTCAGCACATCCGGTTCGTAAGTTTTTGTTACCTTACCATCCTTATTTTCCACATGATCCAGAAGGGAAAGATTATAAACAGTTCCTCTGTTTGCAATTGCTGTAACATATCTTGCAAGCTGAGTTGTCGTATAGTTATTAGTACCCTGACCGATTGCAGAACGTACAGAGTCCTGATCAGATACCTGAGGTGACGATTCCGGAATTTCGATTCCTGTTGTCTGGTTCAGTCCAAACATAGTCGCATATTTCAGAAGCGTCTCACATCCCTGGTCAGAAGAATATCCCGACTCGCTGCTCTTTGCATTACTGAGCATCTGGTTTGTAAGTCCCAGACGGTATCCAACTTCATAGAAGAACATATTACAGGAATGCTGGATCGCACTCGTCACATTCAGACTTCCATGCGACCCCGGATAAATCCAGCATCGTGGACTCGGTGAAATTTTCTCATAGAGTCCGCCGCAGCTGATATACGTACTGGTATCAATGACATCTTCTGTCAGTCCGGCAACAGCAACCAGTGGTTTGTAAGTAGATCCCGGTGCCGTCTTCTCCTGCGTCGCATTATTATATAACGGTGCTGACTGATCATTTAAAAGCTTTGTATAATAGCCTGAATCCATGGTATTTGCAAGCCGGTTATTATCATATCCCGGGTAGGATACACAGGCAAGAAGCTGTCCGGTCTTCGTGTCAGTTACTACGACCGATCCGGTAGATGGTTCCAGTCCAAGCTGTCCCGGTGTGATTTCCAGATCTTCAATCTTGGAATACATGAAATCATAGGCGGTCATTGTACCATCCGCAAGCTTATTATAAACATCTGCATCATAATTCAGAATTCCCTGCTCATAAAGCATCATACCAATCTGGCTTCCTGTGATTTCTTCATTGCGTATCATATACTTGTAGATCAGTTTGTCAAATCCGGAATCCTTAGGAAGATTTGCACTGATATACGCCAGAATCCCCTGATATACTTCATTCTGATCCGAATACTCACTGTCACTGTTCATATAATCAGTCAGTTTTGATGTATCGATCCAGTTCTTGGAGATCGCATAATTCAGATAAGTATAGAGACTGATGCTCTCATCATTTTCCCACGCAATATATGTAGAATCATTGGTATCAATCGAATCTTTCTGAATGATTGCTGCATTCTGGGTAAGTACAGTACTGATAATATAACTGAGATATGCCTGCATATCCTCATCACAGTCTTTATATGCCGGCGCACCTGAATCACTCAGCTGTGCCATCACATCTGCAAGCACTGCCTCCTTTTTGGAGGAAAATGACGCATACACACTTTTCTCAGTCTCCCCAGCATCCGCAGCCTCAAAATGTCCCACATTCAGAATCTCATTGGAAATAAATGCATTGTAAACATCACCAATCGGTATCTTCACATCACTTCCCTCTTCTGCCTGTGTACGGTCATAGGTCAGAGACGTAGTCAGATTGGAAAGGATGATTCCGGCAAGCTTTTCTTCCAGGAGATCATAAGCTGCCTTTTGCAGATTGGCATCAATAGAAAGATAGACATCATTTCCTGCTTTTGCCTTTTTCCCCTGCTTGGACTCAATGACCTTTCCCACACTGTTAACATAAAGTTTGATTTCACCTTTTTCACCTTGAAGTGTTTTATCCAGTGTCTGCTCCAGCCCTGCTTTTCCAACCACATCCGTAAGAGAATACGAGTCCGACTCCTTTTCATCCAACGCATCATATTCATCTTGTGAAATTACGCCCGTATAACCAAGAATAGACGCAAAATATTTGCTGTCCGGGTAATAACGGATTGAATCCTCTTCAATATTAACTCCCTGAAGAGTATCCAGGTTCTCCATAATAGCAGCTGTTGTACTTTCACTGACATCACTTGCAATCGTTGTAGCCACATACTTCTGATAGCGATTCAGTCCCATGGAATACCGGATTGTTACCAGCTTCAGGATTTCTTCTTTGGACAGCTTCTGTTCGTCCAGCCCATAACCGTAGGTCTCATCTGTACAGAGATAATGCATCAGATCTGCCGCACTGTATGCCTTCTGCTTGTTACTGAGCTTATCAATGGTTGCTTTTCCAAACACATCCGCAAGGAACCGCAGACGCTGCACCTCGCTTGTCATGGAATAAGCATATTCTCCATTATCATTGAGAATAATTTTGAAATCATTGACAATAGAATCTCCATTCGATTCAACAATACTGATCACTTTCTCAATTGTCGCATTGATGATTTTATTTTTCTCTTTGACCGTATCATAGTCACCGTTGTCTTCAATCGTGACGGAATATGCGAGCTTGTTATCTGCCAGAACCACTCCGTTCCGGTCCAGGATACGACCTCTGGTTCCCTGTACCTCTTTTGTTTTCTGGATCTGAAGCTTATAGTCATCCAGATATGCCTGTCCGTTTACGATCTGTAAAACAAACACACGCTGTATCAAAATTGTAGAAAGCACAATAAACACAAGCATCAGCACAAACACTCTAGATTTTACCAAGTCGATAAACCATCTTTTCAGACGATCCAATAAATCAAACAAATCTGCTAGCACTCCTTTTTTCTTCTTCTTCAAGTCTTCGGTTAATATGCAGAATGATCTGATACAGAACAAGTGTAACCAGAATCGTGTAAACCAGTTCCGGCATGATCACATGTCTCAGATAATGCAAAAAATGGAAATCACTTTTTAACATGAATAAAAGGACATAAATCACCATACCATATAGAAACTCGCTGCCGGCAATAAGTGCCAACGGGAGTTTGATGTCTTCGTCATAAAATACTCTCTGGAAAAATCCGTTGCCATATCCGATCAGCATATAGATCAGCGCATAAAATCCAAGCAGATTTCCACCTAGTATATCTTTTAAAAGTCCACAGAAAAAGCCGATGATCATTCCTTCTTTTTGTCCCCTCATAAATCCAAATGAGGACGTCACGATAATCAGGAGATTCGGAATAATCGAGGCAAACGCCAGCTTTTGAAACACCGTTGTCTCCAGAAGAAAACAGACAGTGATCAACACAGCACAAATCAGGATCCTTTTAATCTTTTTCATGTCTATTCGCCTCCGTTATCGCTTCCACTTTCACCTTTTCCATCGATCAGATCCTGCTTTGTTGTTGTAATAACAAGAACTTCCTGTAATTCCTTGAAATCCGTAGCAGGAATGATATATCCGGATCTTGTCAGGTTATTGGAATCTACATTTATCTCTGAAATATATCCAACCAGAAGTCCCTGCAGATATTTGCTGCTGATATTCGATGTTACAACCTGTTCTCCAACCGCCACTTCATTTTCATTATTGGCAAGCTGTTCAAATTTTAAAAGTCCGTCCTGCACCGTCTGCAGATCTCCGCTTACAATACATTTGTCAAAGGTTGTCAAGATCATGGCACTTACATTTTTATCATCGATAATCGAACTTACTGTTGCCCAGTTCGGTCCGACTTCTGTGACGATCCCAACCAGTCCGGTTCCAGATAGGACATTCATATCTTCCCTGATCCCATCATTGCTTCCCTTATCAATCGTAAATTTCGAAAACCAGTTGCTATTCTCGCTGGCGATTACATTCGCAGCAACTTTCGGATAATCCGCTGTATTCTGATCCATCTTATATAGTTCTTTATATCTTTCCAGCGTTGCTGAATTCTGCTGCAATCGGTTATTCTCAGTCGTCATCTCTTCCAGGCGGGATTTCAGTTCTTTGTTTTCTTTTTTTATTTCCTGAAGTGTTGCAAAATTCTCTGAAACATCGCCGATCCACATCCCGACACGGTTGATTCCTTTCTGCATCGGCACGATCGTGTAACCTGCTGCCCAGGAAAGCGGTCCTTTCCCGGACTCTGCAAATCCGGAAAGTCCCATCAATACAATACATATGATAGCAAGGATCAGCAACCAGTATTTATTTGATGTTGAAAATTGATTCTTTCTTTTCATCTATCTTATCCACCTATAATTTTCATCCAACATTGAGTACGAAAGTTTTTTAAGTTCTTTTGAATTGATCATCCGTCGCAGCCCTTCTACTGCACACAGATCCGGCTTAGCAGCCACATGCACCGGATATCCAGTCACAGCTTCTATGTATCGGTCAAGCCCCGGCAGCCTGGAAACACCACCCGTCAGACAGATTCCATTCTTTCTGATTGAACGGGCTACCTCCGGTGGGGTCCGTTCAATCAACTGACCAATCTGCGAAGTACAGGTTTCCAGAGATTCTTTCATCGCAGCCCGTACCGCACTGCTTGGGATTTCCTGGTATCTTGGTACACCAACAACCAGATTGCGTCCGGCAACCACCATGGAAGCTTTTCCGTTTCCGCCAAGCACTCCAAAACGTTTTCTGAGAGCCTCGGCTGTCTGTCTTCCGATCAGAAAATCATAATTCCGGCGGACCATATTCTGAACTGCCACATCAAATGTCATACCACCAATCTTAAGCATTTTATTAAGTACCATGCCACCTGAACCTACTACAGATAATTCGGTTGTAGCTGCACCAAAATCAACGATCAGCATCCCTTTTGTCTTCCGGACATCAATTCCCATTCCGATACACTGCGCAACACCGCGTTCTACAATACTCACTTCTTTTGCTTTCGCCGTTGAATGAACAACCAGATCAAAAAACGCCCGTTTTTCAACTTCTGTGACATCCGTAGGTACTGCGATCAGATATTCTGATCCTCTTGTAAAACAGCGCTCTTTCTTCAGCAGATTCTGAAGAAGATACTGCATATCCGTAAATCTGCTGATTACACCTTCTTTCATCGGAAACACCACTTCAATATTTCCCGGTGTTCTCTCGAACATCGCATATGCTTCATCGCCGACAGCCAAGATCTCTTTTCCGTCCACAATAGCAATTACATTCTTCTCTTTCCACGTACTGTCCTGCTTTTTATCATACACCTTGATCTCATAAGTCCCGAGATCAAGACCGTAAATATTTCGCGCCATAATCTAAAGTTCCTTTCCATACTACTTTTCCTTAAGCAGCTTCTGCTCTGCGAGTGATACATAGCAGTTATCACCAATAATGATATGATCCAGAAGTTCAATTCCAAGAAGGCTTCCGCCCTCCCGGATTCGCTGTGTCACAAGAATATCTTCCCTGCTCGGCATCGGATCACCACTTGGATGATTGTGCAACAATATAATATAGACTGCGTTCTTTTGCAATGCCTCTATAAAAAGCTCTCTCGGGGAAATTACGGACATATTTACTGTCCCTCTCGAAATTTCGCTTTCTCCGATCAGTCTGGAACGCGTATTCAGCATCAGCAGTTTCAAATGCTCCTGCCTGTAATAGCGCATATCTTCCATATAATATGCTGCAATTGTATCCGGTCTTGAAAAATCCAGATCTTCTCTGGCTGAAAGCTGGGACATTCTCTTGGAAAGCTCACAAAGGCATAAGATCTGAATAGCCTTTACTCTTCCGATTCCACTGATTTTCAGCAGTTCTTCTTTTGTCCAGCTTTGAAGATGGGCTTTGGCTTGTGGCTGTGTACCTTCTCCGGGATAAAAAAGCTTCCTGGCAAGATCCAGTGCACTCTCTCCCTTTGTTCCAGTCCTTAACAAAACAGCGAGCAATTCAATATCTGTTAAACTGCCCGCCCCAAAGCGTTCACATTTTTCATATGGCCGCTCTTCTGATAACATTTCTCGAATGGTATTTTTTTGATTCATCCTTTTGCAGGATTTGTTGATTCACACCAGACTCTCCACCCTTGTATATGGGATGCTTTATACATCCTATAAGAAACGATAAATGAATATGGAGATAATCACTCCAATAATGCTTGCGATCGTGATCTTAATCGTAAGACCAAACGTAATAACGATAAGTCCGAGGTTCAAAACAATCGGTGTCTCTACCCCGAAAGTCTGTCCATAAGAAAGCCAGCTAAGTGCTGGAACCCCTTCTGCAAGCACACCGATAAAGCCACCCAGAACAATTCCTGCCAAAATCAGCAGAAATAACGCCCAGGCATTCTTACTTCCGGCTCCTCTCATCTGTACTCCTCCTCTTTTGAATCACAAACTGGTATCATTTTAGCATATTTTAAAAAACGTGTATAGACTTTTTAAATATTATTTTTTTCTTAACACAGCTGTTTTCTATAAAAACGGTGCATATTTTTGTCGAATTTTTTCTGCGATTTTAATACCGTCTGCTGCCGCCGACGTAATCCCGCCGGCATATCCTGCGCCCTCTCCGCAAGGATAAAGTCCTCCAATCACGCTTTCCAGCGAATGACTATCTCTTACGATCCGTACCGGCGAAGAGGTTCTGCTCTCCACTCCGGAAAGAATGGAAAGAGGATGCGAAAAACCTCGAATTTTCTTGTTAAAATCTTCCATCCCTTCCACCAGCGCGCTACTGATCTTTGCCGGAAAAATCCCCGCCAGGTCTGTCTCTTCATACGCACCCTTCATACATGGCTCATGTCCCTGATACCAGACTTCCGCTTCGGTCTTTTCCTTTTCTTTTCCGGTCACACTCCGGTAAAAATCCCCGTATCTCTGTACCGGAATTTTTCCTTTTCCTGCTTTGTAAGCTGCCTTTTCCAGTTCTCTCTGGAATGCAATTCCGGCAAGCGGATGGTCGCTTTCAAAATCGTCCGGTGTAACCGTCACAACGATTGCACTGTTAGCATTGTGGCTGTCACGGGCATGATAGCTCATTCCGTTGACCGCAAGATATCCCTCCTCCGAAGACGCATTAACCACATAGCCTCCCGGACACATACAGAACGAATATACACCTCTTCCATCCGGCAGTTTTGCAGTCAGCTTATAGGCTGCTGCCGGAAGAGATGCCTTTGCATCCCCATACTGGGAATGATTGATCAGCTCCTGCGGGTGTTCTGCACGTACACCAACCGCAAAGGATTTTGCCTCCATCGGAACCTTTTTCCCGAAGAGCATCGCAAAGGTCTCCCGCGCACTGTGTCCCGGTGCCAGAACCAGCGTCTCCGTCTGTATTTCTTCTTTTTCTTTTTTCAGAAGATCTTCATATATGATTCCTCTGATCCGCCTTGTATTTTCTGTAAAAAGGACCTCTGTCATCTGTGTATGGAAATGGATTTCACCACCCCACACAAGGATTTTCTCACGCATATTTCTGATCACAGTCCGTAGAATATCCGTTCCAATGTGTGGTTTATTCACATAAAGAATGTCTTTTGGTGCTCCGTTTTCCACGAAAATCTCCAGCACCTTACGATTGCGCCCCACCGGATCCTTGATCAGTGTATTTAGCTTTCCGTCTGAAAACGTCCCTGCTCCGCCTTCTCCAAACTGCACATTAGAATCCGGTTTCAGTACCCCCGTCTTCCAGAACTCCTCAACATCTTTCTGTCGTTCTTCCACCGGTGCCCCCTGTTCCAGAAGAACCGGCTGATACCCATATTCTGCAAGAAAATACGCACAGAAAAGTCCGGCAGGACCGCATCCGACAACTACCGGACGTGACTTCAATTTTTCGTTGCCTCCTGCCGGAAAAACATATGGCATTGCTTCATGGAGTTGCACATTGCCTGCACGCTTTTTTCGGGTAAGCATCTTCAAAAGCTGTTTTTCATTGTCCGCTTTTACATCCACAGTATAGACATAGAACAGATCCGGCTTCTTTCTAGCATCCAGAGACTGCTTGATAATCTCATAGCTCTGTACCGCTTCTGTCCTGCACATCAGTGTGTGCACAATCTTTTTCTTCAAATCCTCTTCCGTATGCGTAACCGGAAGCTTCAGCTGACTGATTCTAAGCATTTGCCGCTCCTTTCCCTGCCAGATAACCACTGGTCCATGCCCACTGCAGATTGTAACCTCCGCAGATTCCATCTACATCCAGAATTTCTCCTGCAAAATAAAGTCCTTTTACAAGCTTCGACTCCATCGTGTCCGGATCAATTTCGCTTGTATCTACACCACCCGCACAGATCTGCGCCTGTTCAAACGGATTTGTCTTATCAATATAAGTCCGGAAATGCTTACAGATCCGGCAAAGTCTTTCCAGATTCTCTTCACTAAGGTCATGCACCGGCATTGTTCCTGAAATTCCAATTCTCTTAAGCAGCGCACCGGCAAGCTTTTTGTGGAATAACCCATTAAAATACTGTTCCATCACAAGACCATCCAGCCTTATCTTCCGTTCCTTTAACATCTGCAAAAATTCTACATCTCCAAAATCCGGCATAAAATCCAGTTCTGCAAAGACTTCTTTCTTTTCATACAGACCTCTCGCCGCATAACGGCTGATCTGAAAGACCGGGATCCCGGAAATACCATAATCCGTAAGCTGCAGCTCGCCGATATCAGAAGCCGTTTCTGTCCCATCGATAAAAACCGTTACTTTTCCATGAGTACGCACGCCTGCGACTTGCCGGTACAGCTTTTCCCTGCACCGGAGCTGTACCAGAGCCGGGACAACCGGAACCAGCTTATGTCCCAGCATTTTTGCCAGGTCATATCCACTTCCGTCACTCCCTAGCTTTGCAGCTGCCTTTGATCCGGTCGCAAGGATCACAGCCTCACCGGAAATCATTCCTTTTTTCCCATCTTTTGAAAAACTGATCTGAAAACCATTTTTCTTTGGTATGATCCCAAATACGCGAACTCCAGTATGAATCCGGATCTTTGCCAGTTTCAGCGCAGACTCCAGCGCTTCCCTCACTGCCGAGGCTTGCTCGGACCAGGGATACAGATAGCCATTTTTATCCTTCGGATAAATTCCAAGATTTTTAAAAAAAGACGTTGTCTCAGGCTCAGAAAATTTTCCGATTGATTTCCATGCAAATCCGCTATTGTCGCTTCGATAGCAGGATGGATCCTGAAAACGATTGGTAAAGTTACATCTGCCATTACCCGTCGACAGTATTTTTCTGCCAATTATTTCATTCTGTTCCAGAAGCAGTACATCTGCACCATTCTGTGCCGCCGTAAGTGCAGCCATACTGCCAGCTGCTCCGCCGCCGATGATGATGACTCTTTTTTTCATTCTATAATTCCTTTACAATTCCTTTTTCATATAACTTCTGAAGAGACATTAAAATACCAAGTTTTGCATGCGCCCAGGTGAGACCTCCCTGAAAATATACTGCATACGGTTCTTTGATCGGTCCATCTGCACTCAGTTCGATGGACGATCCCTGTACAAATGCCCCTGCCGCCATAATCACATCACTGTAATATCCCGGCATTGCCCACGGTTCCGGTGTTACATAACTGTCAACCGGTGCTGCCGCCTGGATTCCCTGACAGAATGCGATTACACCTTCCGCACTTCCAAGTGTTACCGCCTGAATGATATCGTGGCGTTCCTCTTTTCCGTCCGGTACAACTGCATAACCAAGCTTTTCATATACATTCGCCGCAAAAATAGCACCTTTTAATGCACCTGCAACAACAGTCGGTGCAAGGAAAAGTCCCTGATAAAACGACTGCATCACACCAAGTGAAGCACCCACTTCTTTTCCAAGTCCAGGAGAAGTAAGGCGGTAAGCACACTGCTCGATCAGATCCTTTCTTCCAGCCACATAGCCACCGATCGGGGCAAGTCCGCCGCCCGGATTCTTGATCAGGGAACCGACAACCAGATCCGCACCCACATCACTTGGCTCCTTTTCTTCTACGAATTCACCATAGCAGTTATCTACCATACAGATGACTTCCGGTTTGATCTTCTTGACAAATGCAATTGCTTTCCCAATTTGATCCACAGAAAAACTCGGTCTTGTCTGATATCCTTTGGAACGCTGAATCGTGATCAGCTTTGTTTTCTCGCCAATTGCTTTTTCAATCGAATCAAAGTCAAAGCTTCCGTCCGGCAGCAGGTCCACCTGGTTATAGATTACTCCATATTCTGCAAGGGAACCTGTGGATGGGCGGATTCCAATGACCTCTTCCAGTGTGTCATAAGGCTTTCCTGCGATGGAAAGCAGTTCATCACCAGGTCTTAAATTTGCAGAAAGCGTTAAAGCAAGTGCATGGGTTCCACAGGTAATCTGTGGTCTTACCAGCGCATCTTCGGTATGAAAGACATTTGCATACACCTTTTCCAGCGTATCTCTTCCGAAATCATTGTATCCATAGCCAGATGCATAGTTAAAGCATTCTGCATTCACCCTTGCTTCCTGCATGGCATGAATGACCTTCAGCTGGTTCAACTCTGCCATCTTATCGATCTTATCAAAACGTTCTTTCAGTGATTTTTCAATTTTTTTTCCAAAGTCATGAACTTCCGGTGAAATTCCGGTCTGTTCATATAATTTCTGTATTTTCTGACTGATATCCATTAGTCTGTAATCTCCTTTTCTTTCAGTATCGCAAGCATTGCCTGCAAAATCTTCTCTTCATCGTATCCGAATTCCTCTTTCTGGATCCAGTTCACATCCCGCTCTCTGCGAAACCAGGTCAACTGGCGTTTTGCAAAATGACGGGTATCCCTTTTCAGGATCGTTACCGCTTCTTCAAGTGAATTCTTTCCATCCAGATAATCCAGAATTTCCTTATATCCAAGTCCCTGCATTGAAACCATTTTCCTTGTGCATCCTCTTGTCTTTAAAGCAGTCACCTCATCTACAAGCCCCTGCTCCACCATCAAATCCACACGACGATCAATCCGCTCATACAAACGGCTACGCACATCATTCAGAACAAAATACGCAAACCGATACGGGGAATCCTTCTCCCGTTCTGCTTCATTATGTTCGGAAATCTTTGTTCCTGTCTCATGATAATATTCCAGAGCACGAATCACCCGTTTTACATTATTTGCATGAATTGCATCTGCCGACTTTGGATCCGCTTCCCGCAGCCTGTCATGGAGTGCCTGCACACCATGCTCCTTTGCATACGTTTCCAGCTTCTTTCGATAGGCAGTGTTTTCTTCTCCCTTTTCAAAATCAATGTCATACAAAAGCGCCTGGATATAAAATCCCGTGCCACCTACAACAATCGGAATACGTCCTCTCTTATAGATTTCTACCATTGCATCTTTTGCCATCTTCTGAAAAACAGCTACATTAAATTCCTCTTCCGGATTAAGCACATCGATCAGATAATGTTTCACACCTTTCATCTCTTCCGGCAAAATCTTCGCGGAACCAATATCCATGTGCCGGTATACCTGCATCGAATCCGCCGAAATGATCTCTCCTCCAATTGCTTTTGCAAGGCTAATCGACGCAGCTGTCTTTCCGACAGCAGTCGGGCCTGTCAAAATGATCAGTGGCTTTTTCTTCTCTGTCATCTGTGTCATGTTCTTCTCCTACACAATACGCTTAAATTTCTTTTCCAGTTCCCGCTTTGTCATCGCAATGATCGTTGGTCTGCCATGCGGACAATGATATGGATTATCCAGGGACAACAGTTCATTGATCAGTTCATCCATTTCTGCATAGGACAGCTTCATATTTCCTTTGACAGCCGCCTTGCAGGACATGGACGCAATCTTCTCATCAATCAGCTCTGGTTCCAGACTGGTCGATAACCCATCCGACAGGGAATCCAACATTTCAAGAAGCAGTTCCTTTTTGGCGATTCCAAACAGATTATCTGGAATTGCGCGAACTGCGTACTCGTCACCACCAAATGGCTCAATTTCAAACCCGATTGCCGTAAAGCGGTCTTTAAATGTCTCCAGCACATCAATCTCCTGCATAGAAAGGCTCAGGATGATCGGTGGGCTCAAGTATTGTGAAGTATACTCTCTCTTCTTCATTCCTGCAAGGGCCCTTTCATAAAGGACTCTTTCATGTGCGGCATGCTGGTCTATAATATAGAGGCTGTCACGATACTGGATCAGCCAGTAGGTTTCAAAGACCTGTCCGATGATCCGGTATTCCTGTCTTGCCTCTTTCTTTAAAATCTGCTCTTCAAACAAATCTAACTGTTTTACTTTTTTTGCTTTCAAATCCTTTAAAAACAGATTTGGCTCTGTTTTTTCTGGATCACGCTCTGTTTTTTCTTTACTTTTATCAGAATACGCTCTGTTTTCTGTTCCTTTATTCTGGATATCTACAGCCGGATTTTCATCTAATGCAGCCATCTTTGACTCTTTGGCACCGATATTCTTCTCTTGCTCTTCTTTTGCTTCTGTTAGATGACTGGCATAAACCCGCTCCCTCATCTTCTGCATAAAATAATCCAGCTTTTCGTCACCGGTTGAGACTGTCTTTTCTGTACTTATCTGTGTCTGAAGTTCTGCTGACGGCATCTCTGACTGCGACCAGGATTCCGCTCGCTCTGCCCCCTCCTGAACGGAACTCTTTCGCATCTTAGGTGAAGTGCCATCTGTTCGATATGGATTTCCCGCATCTCTTATAACAGTTTTCTTTTCCTGTCTTTTTTCAGACATTCCCGGTACTTTGATCTCAGACATTTCCACTTCCGGAATCAACTCCGGCTCATGCAGTCCTTTACTGATCGCCTCATAAAGCAGATTGTAAATCCCCTGCTGGTTACTGAACCTAAGTTCCATCTTGGATGGATGCACATTTACATCAATTTTTTCCGGATTGATCTCAATCTGGAATGCAACAAACGGATAACGATGCTGCATCGTAAAATCTTTGTATCCATCTTCAATCGCTTTTGCAAGAATACTGTTCCTTACATAACGCCCGTTGACAAAATAATTTTCAAAATTTCGATTTCCACGGTTAATCACTGGCTTTCCCAGATATCCGGACAGCCTTACACCATCTTTTTCAAATTCCAGTGGGATCAGATTGTTCGCAATTTCCCGTCCGTAAATGTGGTAAATGACATCTTTCATCTTCCCGTTCCCGGAAGTATGCAGCTTTACCTGTCCATTGTTGATAAACCGGAAGGAAATATCCGGATGCGAAAGAGCAAGTCTGGTCAGCAGATCACTGATATGGCTTGCCTCTGTCATCGGCGTCTTCAGGAATTTGCGCCTGGCAGGTGTATTGAAAAACAGCTGACGCACCAGAAAGGTCGTCCCATCCGGCGCTCCGGTCTCCTCCGGCGTTCTTCCTTTTCCGCCTTCTATGATATATTTTGTCCCAAATACGTCTTCTCTTGTCTTTGTGATCAGTTCCACTCTTGCAACTGCCGAAATACTCGACAACGCTTCTCCGCGGAACCCAAGAGAAGACAAATGTGTCAGATCCTCTGCACTGCGGATTTTGCTGGTCGAATGGCGCAGAAATGCATTTTCCACGTCCTGTTTCGCGATCCCACAACCATTATCCGTAATTCGTATCAGAGAAATCCCGCCCTCTTCAATCTCCACAGTCACCGCTGTAGATCCTGCGTCAATCGCATTTTCCACCAGCTCTTTCACAACAGAAGCCGGGCGTTCAATCACTTCCCCGGCTGCTATCTTATCAATTGTAATCTGATCCAGCAATTCTATATGCGGCATTCGATTCTTCTTTCCTTTCTCTTATGGATCAGCCTACCATCTGTTCCGCAGCTTATTCTGCAGCTGATACAGTTTGTTCATGGCATCCATTGGCGTCATATGGCTGATATCCAGTTCCTTTAACTCATTTAACACATCATCATCTTTTACGGTATCAAACAGAGAAAACTGTGTCAGATCCACCTCATCCAGCTTCTTCTGCGTTTTTTTCTTCGTCTCACTTCCCTGTACCGCAATATCCTTTACTTTTCCGGTAATATCCGCTGTCACCAGCTCTTCTACGATCTCTTTGGCGCGGTTAATGACCGGATCCGGCACTCCTGCAAGCTTTGCGACCTGGATACCATAACTCTTGTCTGCTCCACCCTTTACGATCTTACGCAGGAATACGATATCATCACCTTTTTCCTTGACCGCAATACAATAGTTGTTGACATTGCTAATCTTGCCTTCCAGCTCGGTAAGCTCATGATAGTGGGTTGCAAATAAGGTCTTTGCCCCAAGAAGCTTGCTGTTGCTGATATACTCGACAACCGCCCAAGCAATACTCAATCCATCAAAGGTACTGGTTCCTCTTCCAATCTCATCCAAGATCAGAAGGCTCTTGCTTGTCGCATTTCGCAGAATATTTGCCACTTCGTTCATCTCCACCATGAAGGTGCTCTGTCCGCTTGCCAGGTCATCTGACGCTCCCACACGGGTAAAAATGCGGTCTACAAGTCCAATATTTGCTGAAGACGCCGGCACAAAGGATCCCAGCTGTGCCATCAGTACAATCAGCGCAGCCTGACGCATATAGGTGGATTTTCCAGCCATGTTTGGTCCGGTAATGATGGAAATGCGCTGTTTTTTATCATCCAGATAAGTATCGTTGGCAATAAACATATCATTCGGGATCATCTTTTCCACCACCGGATGTCGCCCATCACGAATGTCGATCACGCCCTTTTCATTGATCTTTGGCCGTACATAGTTGTTGCGCTCGGCAACCAGTGCAAGAGAAGCTATCACATCCAGCTTTGCAACTGCCTTTGCTGTTCTCTGTATCCTGGTTAACTCTGCTGCGATAGTATTTCTCACCTCACAGTAAAGCTCATATTCCAGTGCACAGAGTTTATCCTCTGCTCCCAGAATCGTATCTTCCAGCTCTTTCAGTTCTGGAATGATATAACGCTCCGCATTGGCAAGGGTCTGCTTTCTTGTATAATAATCCGGAACCAGATCTTTGAACGAATTGGTAACTTCCAGATAATAACCGAATACTTTATTATAACGGATCCGCAGGTTTTTAATCCCGGTCTTTTCCCGTTCCCTGGTCTCCAGATCAGCAAGCCAGTTCTTTCCTTCGGATTTTGCTTTTCGAAGACGATCCACTTCTTCATTATAACCGTCTTTGATGATTCCGCCTTCTTTCATGGCAAGCGGCGGTTCTTCCTGAATCGCCCGTCCGACCAGATCACAAAGTTCTTCCAGCGGATCCAGTTCTTCATAAATTTCTTTTAAAAGGTCACTCTCCATATCCTTTAATATGCATTTTACCGACGGGAGCATGGAAAGGGAACTCTGAAATGCAATCAGGTCTCTTGGATTTGCTGACTGATAGGTGATTTTCCCAACCAGACGCTCCAGATCGTACACCGGATTCAAATATTCCCGGATTTCTTCTCTACAAATAGCATTGTCCTTCAATTCCGCAACTGCATCCAGCCTTTTGACAATGGATTCCTTGTCGATCAACGGCTGTTCTACATATTTCCGAAGGGTTCTCGCCCCCATTGCCGTCTTTGTCTTATCCAGTACCCACAGAAGGGATCCTCTTTTCTGCTTTTCACGCAAAGTCTCAACCAACTCCAGATTACGCCTTGTAGCACTGTCCAGAACCATATAATTACCCGTTGCATAACGTGTCAGACGGCTCATATGAGACAGGGAATTCTTCTGCGTCTCTTCCAGATACTTTAAAAGCGCACCGGACGCGATCATCCCACATTCACAATCCGAAAGTCCAATCCCTTCAAGAGAAGCCACTTTAAAATGTTCCTGCAAAGTTTCCCGGCAGAGTGCATCATCAAAATACCATGCTTCCAGTGAATAAATTGCCATATGCAGACGGTTTTTCAGATCATCCAAATCCAGTCCACTCATGTAAAATGCTTCATTGCAGACAATCTCAGACGGCATAAATTTGTAAAGCTCATCCATCAGTTTTGTCTGGGAATCCAGTTCTGTTACCAGATATTCCCCAGTTGTAACATCCGCAACCGAAAGTCCGTACCGGTCTGCCATATAGACAATACACATAATGTAATTGTTCTTTGTTTCATCCAGTCCCTGAGTATCCAGGTTGGTTCCAGGTGTTACTACACGGATAACTTCCCGTTTTACAATTCCTTTTGCTGTTTTCGGATCTTCTACCTGCTCACAGATTGCTACCTTATAGCCTTTTGATACCAGACGGTTCAGATAACTGTCAACTGCATGGTACGGGATTCCGCACATCGGTGCCCGTTCTTCCAGTCCGCAATTCTTTCCAGTCAGAGTAATTTCCAGCTCTTTTGATGCTGTGAGAGCATCGTCGAAGAACATTTCATAAAAATCTCCTAAGCGGTAAAAAAGGATACAATCCTTGTATTCCTCTTTTGTCTGCATATATTGCTTCATCATCGGTGTTAATTCATTACTCATATCAAAATCTCCTTATTTTATAAGGGTTTCAGCGTTTGTGGTATGCTAATTTGACCATCTTTTGACCAAATTTGTAAATCCTGATCAATTGTTGCATTTGAACGGAATGAATAATTATGCATATAATCTGTATATTTATTAAACTCGCTGTTAATAAATACGGAGTCCGGATGTGTATAATGTTTCATCATATCAATATCATTATGTCCGGAAATAAGCATTATAGACGCTGGATCCATATGAGATTCATAACACAATGTAATAAACGTATGGCGGAATAAATGAGGATGAATATTGGAAATATGATATTCCCTATTTTCTGTTAGTGCCTGTTGTTTTTCATGATTATTCATTATGGAAGTTATCCGTCGGCACTCTTTTTCTGCCTGTGTCGGCATAAAACAATTTCCCTCTTGTGTCGTAAAAATCAATTGAGGATAATCATTTAATAACAAATTTTTAATCCCCCACTTTTTTTGTACTTTCTTTTGTCAGCAAGCTGTTTTTCGTGCCAACTATATAACGCATCAACTGCAGCCTTGAATAGTGGGATTTTTCTTATACTTGCGGTTCTTTTTGGAGATGTAATTTGCTTGATGTAATAAGGTCTATCTAGTTTGTTCCCGTTGTCATCGTAATAAACAGGGACAATATTGATTGTTTTATACACATGGAGATAGTTGTTTTGAAAGTCAACATCTTTCCATTCCAATGCACACGCCTCTCCAATCCGCATTCCTGTAAAAAGAAGCAGTATATATAATTCGTAATATCGAGTATCTCTTGCTACATCAAAAAACCTTATGATTTCGTCATTTGTCATGCGTTTCAAATTCTGTCCTGCCATTTTGACCGGTTTGAAGTTTTTATTCGTTATTTCCGGATAAACAATCCCTCTGCATGGATTGAATAAAAGCATTTTTCCGATTACAGCTCTTTCAAGACAGCTGGATACGACAGAAACAGTAGAACGGATAGTGGATTTTTTATAGCCTTTGTTAGCTAGTTCAATAACCATATTTTGAACATGCGTGATTTGAATATCTGCTAATTTCATATAGCCTATATATTTTATACACCGATTATACGAATCGATATAATTTCGAATTGTTGTTTTTTTTTATCCTATTTACGATATAGAGTTCCATCCATTTTTCAAACCACTGATTTAGAGTTATTTTGTGTGTGTCTATATCTAATCCGTATTTTGTTTTTTCTAATAATTTTTCCCTTTTCTTTTTAACTTCTTTTAAAGTATGACCATATAGGCATATCGGTTTCTTTCCTCCTCCAAGGGATATGCGTGTTTGATAACGCCCATCTTTTCGTTGGGTAAACCCTTTTCCTAATTCTTTGCCTGTTAGATCTTTTCCCATGACGATCACCTGTCTTTCCTTGACCCATGGACAGGTACTTCATCCGTTTAATAGTATCAAATTTTAATGAGCTTTTCAAGAAGCTCTTTTTGGGTACTATAGGATAAAATACTCAATGCCGCACTTGATGGTCAATCCATTTTTCTAATTTTTTTTTGTGAATTAAAGTTCTTTTTCCTATTCGCACCATCATTTTTTGCTCATAAGCTAAAGAACGCATTGTTTTTTCGGACACTCCTGTTAACTTGCAGGCTTCTTTTACTGATAAAAGAAGTTTTGGATCCTCTGTATTTTTCTTAGCATATTCCAATTAATAAACCTCCTTAGCTATGAGCAATATGAAATAATTTGTAAAAAATAGGAAAAGGCTGGTTCCCCAGCCTTTTTTCAAATAAACGAAATTATTTTACTCATGATCATATCGATTCCAAAATAAGTGGCAGTTCCTATAGCCGCAATGAATAAAATAAAAAAAGTATCGACGATAGTGTTCTTTAATGACGGATAGAAAAACACGGATGCTGTATCTTTTTTTTCTTTTTTCTTAAACATTTTTACACCGCCTTTGCTATATATTTTTTACTGCGTCGCTGACTAAGTACTTGATTTTTTGTATCAGTAATTACACTCACAGTAATGATTACTGATGTACCAAGAAACGACAGCCGGGATAATCCATAATGTGCACTGATAAAAATAGGAACCATAGCAATGATGGACATACAGATTGCTCCGATAAAGATCAGTGATTTCATCTGTCTTTTTAAATATGCAACTGTATTTTGCCCAGACCTTATTCCAGGGATAATTCCATCACTTTTCTGAATGCTGTGTGCTACTTCGCTCGCATTGAAAGTAATATTTGTATAAAAATATGAGTACATTATGATGAGTAGCAGATAAATAAATGCCCCAAAGCTGTAAATTGGGCTTTTTGGATCAAACCAGCAGGCTGTATTGATCAATTTGATAAAAGGAATATTTTCTTTTCCAATAAGGCTCGCAATTGTAACCGGGAAAGCAATGATGGATGATGCAAAAATGACAGGAACAACACCACCGGTGCAAAGTTTGATAGGGATTGTTCCTTCCCCTCCTCCTGTTTTATTCGAGTATACGATTTTGATCTGTTTTTCACATCCATTGATAAAATAGGTAAACATAAAAAGGATAACTATAGCCGTAATAACTACAATAGATATAATTATTTTTTTCTGGTCATCTTTTACGCTTGCGATTAATCGGATAATGGATTTAATGTCGGATGGATAGGATGCAATAATATTTGCAGTCAAAATGAGAGATACTCCATTTCCGATGAAATAATTTTTCATATCGCTCATCTTCTTTCCGATAAAAGCAACCATCGCGGATGTAAATGTCCAAATAGCGGTAATGCAGCAAATCCAATACCATTTGTAGTCAATCAGAAGCCCTTTTTTGCCAAATCCAATTGCCATCAACACAGACTGTAAAACCGCCATTATAATTCCGACTATAAAGGTAAGTTTTTCAATCCGATCCCGCTCATCCTGCATCCCATTTTGCATTTCTGCAAGTTTCGGGATTAAAATTCCGAAAAGCTGAATTAAAATGGAGGCAGTAATATAAGGACCTACACTTAAAGCCATAATAGAGAGATCTGACAGGCCACTACCCGTGATTGCATTGATAAAACTAAAGGAAGCATTTAACTCTAAAAATGTTTTAAAGTAACCTGTATTTACACCAGGTGTCGGGATAGAGTAAAATACCCTTAAAATAAGTAACACTAATATCGTATGAAAAAGCTTCCTATATGCGCTGTAATTCTTTTTTGTTCTCATCCAAAATCTCCTTACTGATTTACTGGGATTCCATTGATTTCTGCTCCTTCAACCGGTAAAATAATATATTTTTTCCCATCAATAGTTTTAATATCAAGAGGCTCATCTGTTGTTAAAGTAGCAGCTACGGTTTTTACTTTCGTAGAACCGGAAATATTACTGGAAAGTAATGTGGATTTTGGTGGTTCTGACAAAGTAATTTCATTTTTCTCAAAAATCTTTTTTAAAGAAACCGGATCTAGCTCTACAGGTGTATCCTGTGCTTCTTCTAATTCTGAAATTTCTTCACGGATTGACTGGATTTGTTCAAAAGAGACATTTTTTGCAGACGAAAAAAGGTCTTTAAACGCTTGTTCCTGCTCATCAGACGTCTGTGGTATCATAGTTCCCAATGAATTCGTAATGAAATCTTCCTGGATATCGGCTGTTTTTTTTGTGTAAAGAAGGGCTTCATGGATATTCTCTGTACGGTCAGAAAAAGATGGCCACAAAAATCCGTGCATCGGCATTCCCATTACCCAATCCCTTGTTCTTTCCTCAAAACGAGAATTTTCAGTCTGGTAGCTGAGTCCCGGTTTGGCGAGATCCACAGAACAAATGGAGCAAATGAGATAGTCATATACTTCGTCTGAAGCGTCATGCATTGTGGTGCCATCGCTTGCCTTTCCAGGGATATCATAAATACCATGTGCAAGACTGATATAGTAATTACCAACATAATAGTATGAAGAAATGATTTTATCGAAAAACTCTTCTACTAAACTGTCATCGGTTAATTTACTGTCTTTAAGTCCAAGTAATAAGTCTTGCCCCGGAAGATAGGTAGATGTCTCGTATTTAAGGTTCAATAGATTTTTCCGGATAAGTTCTTTTTGAATACATCAAAGTACTTGAACATTTCTTCTTCTGGAATAGAAAGGAAGGCTTCCTTTGTTTCGCTCACTTTCTGTTTTTCAGAATCTACATAACATCCGCAGATCCTGGTGAGGTTACACATTTCCGGCTTAAACAGTTTTTTGATTTCAGCGACTTCTTTTTTATTCATTTTCTTTTTCCTCCTGTTTGCTCTTAGCTAATGCATCCAGCACATCCCTTTGAGACATATTTTCGTCATAAACTGAGAAGTTAGATGGTCTGGTTATAATAATAGGATCGCAGTCGACCTTTAAAATGGAACGGTTATATCCAAACTGGAGGCGGAAAACGATATGATTTTTGCAGCGCTGAACAACGACTGCCTTAATTCCATTTGGATATTCTTTTTCGTTATACTCATCCATTAGTTCAACGGGAATGATCACTTCATCTCCTAAATTTAGCTTTCGCGTATTAAGTTCCAGATCCTGAAGGGTAAGACAATTCCCCTTTACTCTTGATAACATAGAATCAATTGACATAGTTCTTCTCTCCTTTCTTCCACAGAAATATGGAAGATTTTTTGTTATGTTGATATTATATAATTTTCTATTTGAATTATTTTTTTTCAGAAGAAAAAGAGCCCTACAATGAGGACTCTTAAAAATTATTTGATGAGCAGGGATTTTTCAACTACTGTATCCGTAACTCCTTACAGCGTTCTGTCTCCTGTTTTTTCTTCTCCAGCCTGTCCTGCAGCTTCTTCATATTGATCTCCTGAAATGGCACAGTACCAACAAATTCCAGGACTCTTTTCAGGTGCAGGATGTTCTTGTTTCAACATCACCAGTACGGTATCTTCCAGATCCTTTTCCGGTATTCTGTGACTGGAACAGCGTTTTGTTTCTTTATTTGTGAAACATAGATAATAAGCATATTTTTTTCCTGCCACAGTGGAAACCTTTCTTGTCATAGGTGCACCACAATCCGCACATACAGCAATTCCGGATAACAGATATACCTGCTTTTGGTCAGGTGAAGTACGTGTATCCATGCCCAGAAGTCTCTGAACAATTTCAAAATCACGGTCACTCACCAGTGGCTCATGATTTTTCTCAATCCGGATCCAGTCATCTTCCGGTTTCACATAAGTCTGCTTCACTTTATGGTTCGGTGTTGTCCTTTTTCCCTGCACAAGATTTCCGATATAAACCTCGTTTTCCAGTATCCTACGGACTGTAACAGAACTCCAAAGTGCCTGCTCTTTCTGCCGGAAGCCAGTTTCATAATGACTGCCGCTGCTGATTTTATATTCAAATGGTGAAAGAATACCCAGTTCATTTAAACGATTAGCGATCGCATCCTGACTCATTCCCCGTAGCTTCATCTTAAAAATATCCTGTACTACACTGCCTGCAGATGGGTCAATCTCTAATTTATGCTTATCTGTCTTTGTCTTCCTGTATCCAAATGCTACAAACGGAGTCACGCATTCCCCTTTTTCCCTCTTAATCTCAAGATTACTCCTGATCTTAATAGAAATGTCACGGCACGTATGTTACAACCGGCAATCGAGAAGGATTTGAACGTTGGGCAAAACTAAATAATCTAAAAGAGACAGCCCGCACCTTCAACTATCTTTCCGAAAATAATCTGCTGAATTATGAAGATTTCCAGCAGCATATTTCTGACGTTGATGCTTCTGTTAAAGCGGCTGAACAGAGAATAATACAAATTAACAGTGCGCTAAGCACACAGAAAATCATTCAAAAGCACTGCGATTCTTACCGACTCTGCCGTAAAGTGATTGAAGATTGCAAATCTGCCAAAAACCCAAAAGTATACCGCACCAAACATCAGGCAGAATACCAGCTCCACGATTCACTAAAAAAAGAGCTTCAGGATCTCGGTATTACCAAAATCCCAAGCTCTAATAAAATCCAGAAGCAGATTGAAAATCTTGAATCTGAACAGACTTCTACTGTTCGGGAAAAACAGGAATTACAGAAAAAGCTGAAAACTCTGGAAATCATTCAGCAGAATTTCACAGCACTGCTCAATGCTCCGGAGATACAAATTCCTGTATCAGGGAAAGAGCCAACTCTTTAAAAAGAAGAGGTACCTATGTAACGGTGCCTCTTCCCTTTCCATCTAATCTGTTTTATTGCTCTACCCTATCACCCTTAATATGCTGGTGGAAGATGTATTCCATGTGGAAGATTGAGCTGGGTATTTTATCCAGCTCAATCTTCCGCTCCCTGTAAATGAGAATTTGTCCGCTCCTTTATATAAAATAATTCCATTTTTCAGAACTACTAACTATTTTTCTTATCTAAATGACATTGATTATCTAATTAACTACATTATTTTCTGTCTAAAATATCCATAAATTCGTCACCTG
>ERZ772900.1254-NODE-1254-length-23272-cov-4.230908_pt1 | contig 23272 bp, 13 predicted proteins | sample MGYA00512124_ERZ772900 | MGnify/ENA primary metagenome ERZ772900 (study PRJEB29015, sample SAMEA2737716) | human gut metagenome | biome: human gut; feature: human-associated habitat; material: faeces | place: China | collected 2012 ... | reverse complement strand
GTTTTTCATAATGCGAAGTAAGCAATACTTTACGAGTATAAAAAATAATCCCCACTAAATTTCTACTGACCCTAAATATATTGTGGTATTTATTTGTTTAAGATTTATTCTTGCAGAAACAGATACTTTCTTTTTTCTATGTGTAATAAACTGTAATGATATCGTTACAGGTTTTGTTTGAAGCAGACTGTAGATTTAGGATTATTCTATCTTTGAGTTTTGTGTTTTTTATATTCCGTTTAAAAAAGTTTCTACTTTTGTGTAGTTTTTGTGATACTCCAGGCGTCTAATGGTCAAAAAATAAATTCATACGATATGGAAATATTGGATACTGCATTTGCGCAAATGGTGAAAGAGCATAAAAGTACCATTTATACAGTGTGTTTTATGTTCTCGAAAGATTCCGATGAAGTGAGTGATCTCTTTCAGGAAGTACTTATCAATCTTTGGAAAGGATATGATTCTTTTAAGAATCTCAGTAACATCAATACCTGGATTTGGAAAGTGAGTTTTAATACATGTATTTCATGTGAGCGGAAAAAGAAAAGGCGGGCCGCTGTTCCTCTGACCATGGATATCAACCTTTTTGAAGATAAGGATGAAAATTCCCGACAGATTCGTTTGCTCTACGACCGTATCCACCGGTTGAGTCCCTTCGATCGTGCTATCGTTTTATTATGGCTGGAAAATATGAGTTACGAAGAAATTGGAGCTATTGTCGGAATTTCCACCAAGAACGTATCTGTACGTTTGTATCGTATTAAGGAAGAATTGAAAAAAATGTCGAACCATTAAAATGTACTGTCATGGAAAATTATGCAGATAGATGTGAGTTAGACGAGATGAAGCAACAGATTCAGTTGCTGAAGGATAAGCTGGCTAAAGAAATCATTGTTAGTGAAAAGTTAATTAGACATTCTACCCAAGATAAGGTGTCCTATATCAACCGGAAGAAGAAGTTCATGTATTTTTTTATAGTCTTTGCACTTGTTTATTGTAATGTATTTTTCTTGCTGATGGGATATTCATGGATTTTTTGTGCTGTTACTTCTGTCTTTTTAATTATTGCCGGATGTTACCAGCGATATAGTCATAAGGGAGTAGGTATAGATTGCATATCAGAAGGTAATTTGCTGGATATCAGTAAGGCATTGCTTCGCATGAACCAACTGAATTTAAGATGGCTTTATTTCGGCATTCCGTTTGCTTTATGCTGGATTGTTTGGTTTATGTTTGAAAGTTATCCGAAAGTAGGAGGTGAAATGATATGTTACGGAGGAAGTGTTGGTTTTGTTTTGGGAGCTGCCGGAGGTATTTTACACTGTATTCGTGTTCGTCATAAAGCCAAAGAAGCTATTCATGATATTGAAGAATATACTAAGGATAATTGAGTAACTGCTTATCTTGATTATTTTTCGGATTACTGAATGTTGTTTTCCCCAGTTGGATTGTGTTCCGGCTGGGGAAAATTTTTACTTTCACCTTTTCTTGCCTAGTCCCATATGTAATTGAATGCCCACAGAAACGCTGAGATCGTTTGACCATGAACGGGATTTTACGGTTTCTGTTACAGATGGCAGATCGGGTTCTGTTACGGTATAGGTTGTATTACAGGACTGTAACGGACAGCGATAGCTGACGTCTAGAATTATACTGCACAGATTGGAAGTACGGTATCCTGCTGATATTCCGGGATTGAGGTATGTGGATGAACGGCTTATTTCAAGTTTATATGTTGTATCTTCAATGGTTTGAGTTTTTTCAGAGCCTCCGGCACTCATGCGTCCTATACCGACTCTTGGCATCAACTGCCATCTTCCTATTTCTTCCATGTAGCCGATACCTATACTTGCAGAAGGTTTTATTCTGCTTAATCCGGGAAGTAATTTATCGCCTATGGTTTGAGCGATGTTGCTCCATACATCATCTGTTTGAATTTTGAAGAAGCTTAATCCTATATCCAGATAGGCGTTCCAGTGGCGTGCGAATCCTACAGCTATCCGCCAGTCGAACTGGGTAGCAACATCTGCGCGTGATCCAAAATATTCAATATGTTCACTTCCTCCGGTATTGAAATTAGGACCTATTGAAAACGACATGATAAATGGGGAGCGGGAGGATAGGGAGGAAGCTTTGTCTTGTGCAGCTACCGGTAATGTGCCGATGATGAAAAGAATAATCACTGCAAGCTTGTGTTTCTTCATAAGCTTAGGTAAAGGTTATTATAAATAAAAAAACTTTGGTTTTTTCTGATTTCCTGAATTCTATAATTACAAATATAATTATATATTGGGTCTTTTTATTTATTCCCTTGCAGATATTTTATGCAGGTACAAGAAACAGAAGTAAAATAGTTTGATATGATTAATTCAATGTCTAAATTAAAGTATATGATGGGATAAGAAGGAATGAGCAGAGATTCTAAAAATAAAAAGATGCAGATCTTTTATTAAAAAGAACAGCATCTTTTGTCTGATTTATCTTGATGTTTTTTTTAAAATTGTACAAAAAATCCCTCGCCTTTTCCGTTAAGTTTTTTTACTAATACGAATAGGCGAGGGGAACTTTAAAACTTATTGATTTTCAAATGAATACTTTCTGGAAAATTATTTATTTGGTGTGTCCCAGACTTTGGTTTCGCTGCATTGAATATCTGTCCATTGGTTGCCACATTTCAGTTTGAAATCACCTTTTTCCAGACGCCATTTACCGTCGTAACCAACAAATGCCAGATCACTGCCTTTCAGTTGCATGGTTACGGTTTTGGTTTCACCCGGATTGAGTTCGATTTTTTCGAAATTACGCAAACGGATGTTGTCGGGAGTGCTGCTTGCTACCAAATCTTTTGAATAAAGCAGTACGCTTTCTTTTCCGGCTACCTTTCCTGTATTGGTAACATCGACGCTGACTGTCAGGACATCATCAGCAGTAAATGAAGTTTTGTCAATTTTCAGATTTGAATAATTGTAAGTTGTATAACTCAAGCCATCACCAAAATTCCACTGTACATCCATTACCGAGTCGTAGTTGTAATTTCCGCCCATCTGTCCCATGTTTTCGCAAGGCTTATAGTCGTAGTTTGCCAATGCGTTGATATATTTAGGATAGGTGAAAGGCATCTTTCCGCTGAAGTTGGCATCACCGGCTAGCAGGTTGGCAAGGGCATCGCCACCATAGTTGCTAGGCAGCATGACGTTGACTATGGCTTTTGCCAGTGGAACAATATCGTTGATGATACGCGGACGACCTTGATTCAATATCAGAATGACAGGCTTTCCGGTTGCAGCAAGGGCTTTTACCAGATTACGTTGGTTTTCCGACATGGTCAGGTTGGTCAGATTACCCGGAGTTTCGCAGTAAGAGTTTTCTCCGATGCAGGCAATAATCACATCGGCACGACTGGCTGCGGCAACTGATTTTTCGATTTCCGGCTGGTTTTCTTCCCACCAGTTATCGTTTTTATAAGGAGCGTAAGTCACGCCCGGTTCGTAGATGATGTTCTCTTTACCGTATTTGTTGCACAATGCTTCGTAAATCGTATTATATGCTCCTGCAAATTCGTCGGCACGATGTCCCTGCCAGCTATACGACCACCCTCCGTTCAGGCAGCGCATGGAGTTGGCATTCGGACCGGCAAGCAGGATTTTTGTTCCTTTGGCAAGCGGCAGGATATTGCCTTCATTCTTCAACAGCACTTCCGATTCTTCGGCGGCCTGCAAAGCTTCGGCTGCAAATTCCTTCGAACCAAACTTATCGTATTTCTTAATATCCCAATATGGATTTTCGAACAGCCCTAGACGGTATTTCAGACGTAATACGCGGGCTACGGCATCATCAATGCGGCTCATGGGGACTTCACCTTCCTGTACCAGTTCTTTCAGGTAGTCGCAGAAGCTTACTTCGTAGGGAACCATCGACATGTCGATTCCGGCATTGATGGCAATCTTGACAGCTTCTTTCTTGGTTGCTGCAATATGGTCGCGTGTACACAGATTGTTGATATCTGCCCAGTCGGTTACAATCATACCGTCCCAGTTCAAATCTTCCTTCAGCCATTCGGTCAGCAATTCACGGTTAGCATGGAAAGGTATGCCATTGTCTACACCTGAGTTAACCATTACACTCAGTGCTCCCTGACGGATAGCTGCAAGGAACGGGGCGAAGTGCTTTTCGCGCATATCACTGCGTGAGATAGAAGAAGGTGTACGGTCCTTACCCGAAACAGGAACACCATATCCCATGTAATGTTTCATGCAGGCTGCCACATTATATTCGCCGATATGATTCGGATCACTTCCCTGAAAACCTCTGACAGAAGCCTTACCCATTTCAGCGTTTACGTAACAGTCTTCTCCGTAGTTCTCCCACATACGCGACCAGCGTGGATCACGTCCCAAATCGACTACCGGAGCATAAGTCCAGGGGATACAGCCGGCTTTAGTTTCGTATGCCGAAATGGCTGCTGCCTTTTCTGTCAGTTCACGATTGAAAGCTGCTCCCATATTGATGCCTTGCGGGAACATGGTTCCATCGAGTGTATAGGTAGTTCCGTGAATCTGGTCGACACCATAGATACAAGGTATACCGATTTCTTTCATGGACAAATCCTGAATCTGTTTGATTGCTTCAGCCCATTTTTCCTTTTTCTGTGCGACACTCAGTGGAACATTCAACAATGAACCTACCTTATATTTACCAATTACAGTGTCGAGCATGGCAGGATTCAGTGTAAATCCGTTTTTCTTGCTAGCTTCGAAGTCACTCACTACGTCGATGGTGATTTCACACATCTGGCCGATTTTTTCTTCGAGTGTCATTTTCTTCAGCCATTTCTGAATATGTGCCTCGATAACCGGATCGGAAGGAATAGCCGGAGCCGGTTTTTGTCCTCCTGCTGTCAGGCAGACACCAGTACATAACACAGATGCCAGTGCCAGTTTCTTGAAGTTTTTCATGGTCAATTATTTTTTAGTTGTTATAGTTTGTTTATCAGTTATTCGAATATGAACGTAATACATTCTCCTTGTTTTACAGTGAACGGGATGAAAGAGTCTGTGCGACAGGCTGTATCGTTGAGGAGTACTTTTTTGACTCCTTTGGACCATTTCATCTTCAGATTGTTCTGCCATCCTCCGGTGATGGTTGCCTGTACTGGCTTTCCATCTTTCCATACAAGATCGACTGTGGCGCCTCCTCTTACTTTTAGTCCGTAAAAACTTCCGTCTTTCCAGGATTCAGGCAGGGCGGGAAGCAGGTGGATGAAGCCATCCTGACTTTGCAACAGCATTTCGCTGATACCTGAAGTTCCCCCCCAGTTGCCATCCATTTGAAAGGGTGGGTGTGAGCAAAAGAGATTAGGGAATGTTCCACTTCCGTGTTGTGTGGGGTTCTGAGCCGTATATGCCGGGTAAAGCAGGCTGCGGAACAGCTTATATGCGCGGTTGCCGTCGCCTAGTCGTGCCCAGAAGTTGATTTTCCATGCACGACTCCATCCTGTACCTTCGTCCCCTCGTCGGTTTAAGGTTTTCCGGCAGGCTTCTGCCAGCTCGGGAGTTTTAAGAACCGAAATCTGGTTTCCCGGATGCAGACCATACAGGTGAGATACATGACGGTGATGAATATCCGTTTCTTCGTAATCTTCCAGCCATTCCATCAGGTATCCTTTCTTGCTTATCTGGTGAGGTGGCAATAACCCGATGGCCTCTTGCAAAGCTTCAGCATAAGCAGTATCTGTATGTAGAATATGTGAAGCTTCTATCACGTTGGTGTAAAGTTCACGTACCAGTTGGATATCCATTGTCGGACCCATACATACACTGATAGGCGTACGGTCTTTTCCCGGTAGATAAAAAGCATTTTCGGGTGAAGAAGTGGGAGCTGTAACGAGCCATCCGTGTTTGGGCTCGCGTACCATGGTAGAGTAGAAAAACTCTGAAGCTCCTTTCATAATCGGGTAAATATCTGCCAGATAGTTCCGGTCGCCACTGAAAAGATAATGTTCCCACAAGTGTGCGCAAAGCCATGCTCCTCCGGTATTCGTTGCTCCCCATGACGGGTGTTCTCCGGGAGCGGTATAGTTCCATACATTGGTCATCATGTGGAGTACCCAGCCTTTTGCTTGCGGACCGTAAAAGGCTTTTGCACTTTCTTCTCCACTGGGAACCAGGCGTTTCACTAAGTCAACCAGTGGTAGATATAGTTTCGATAGATTAGCTTGTTCTACCGGCCAGTGGTTCATTTGTACATTGATGTTCGTATGATAGTCGCCATTCCAGGGAGTTCCCGGCTCGTTAGCCCAAAGTCCTTGCAAGTTGGGAGGCAGGCTTCCCGGACGTGTACTGCTTATCAGCAAATAACGTCCGTAATTATAGTAAAGAGCTGCCAGCGAAGGATCGTCCTGCTGCTGGAATCTTTCAATTCTCTGATCGGTAGTCAGATGTGAAACGGCTTCATTTTCGGGCAGACGGATTCCTGCACGGTTGAACAGAGCCTGGTAACTTAGGATTGCTTCCGATACAGTTTCGCAGAGATTGCTTTTCAATGCATCGTTGAGTATTCGGTCTGCTTCCGTTTCATAAATTTCTCCTGCCAGAAAGGAGGTCTTTGCCGATACTACAATCCATGCTTCGTCCGCATTTTGTACAGTGATAGACTGTTCGTCAGTCGACTGGTTTGTCTGCCTGCCCTTGCATGTTATTCCGGCAATGGCAGCATAACGGACATCCGTTTGCGAAGAACCACTGTCCAGACTGCCGTACAGTTCCAGTTTTCCTTCAGCCAGTTTGCGTACGCTTCCTCTTTCCGGACGGCTCAAATTCATTTTGAAATTGATGGAACCAGGAACGTTTGCTTTCAGGTGTATCAGCATGACATCTTTATCACGTGAAACGACGTATTCGCGCACATAATTTACATTCCCGCGGGAGAAAGTTGTGTATGCGATTCCCTTACTTAAATCCAGCCAGCGGTGGTAATCAGCAGGAACATCCTTTTCATGTACTCCGTACTGATGCTCCAAAAATAAATTGCCCAACATCTGAAAGGCTCCATACGTTCCTCCTTTTTCCGGTTTCTTAGGAACAAAGCTGGTATACATCAGTTCTTGTGCTTCTTTGTTCTTTCCTTCGAACAACAGCCGACGTATTTCGGGCAGGCTTTTGGAAGCGTCGGGATTCAGATAATTGGCTTCCGACCCACTCCACATGCTGATTTCATTCAGAACAATATGTTCTTTGCCGATTCCTCCGTCGGGCATCATACCCAGTCTGCCGTTGCCTAACGGAAGAGTTTCTTCCCACTGTGCAGCAGGTTCGTCGTACCACAATGTCTGGTCACTGCGTCCTGGAGTTGGATGTGGCTCTTCTCCGGTAATACATTTATACAATGTTTCAGCAATAATAGCAGCTCCGTACTTGTCTGGATGCACTCCGTCGACGTAGAGTTGTGGGTAATAAGGAAGCATTGCTGTATGGAGGTCGATCACGGGTAAGCTTCTTTCGGCTGCAACTTCCCGGATGTATGGAATGATTCCGTTTACAATGATACTGTCGTTGATGCCCCATTCTTTACGGTTAGAAGGAATAGGCAGACAAAGGTAGATGTGAGGATGTGATGCAAGTGCCTGGAATTTATCGATCAACAGGTTCAGATCGTCCTTGAATGTAGCACGATGCTGCCAGTTCTGCGGCTTGGAATCATTGGTTCCAAGTTTGATGGTTACGATATTGGGCAGAAAATCCAGCGCTTCCTGAAAACGTGTAGTTTTCATATAAGGCAGATCTCCTTTCTGGCTCAATGTATGGGCGGTCACGCCAAAGTTGCCTACTTCGTAATTGTTTCCCAGTAATTTCTGAAGGGCAGCCGGATAACTTTCTTCTGAAGGATTCTTCAACAGAAATCCTTCGGTAATGCTGTTACCTACACAAGCTATCTTGATTCTCTTTTCCGTTTGTGCCTGTATGGCAAGAGGAAGAATCAGGAATATTCCTAATATATACAGGTATAGTTTTCTCATGTTTATTCTCCTTTATATTTTATGTATCGGAAGTCGGCATACGCTTTCGATTGTGTGGAAGCAGATACACTATATAGTCCGAGTACGACTCCGGTAAATCCTCCAGCTGTTTCACTGCTGAGGTAACGGGTATTCATTTTTCCCAGCTCATGATAAATACCGTTTTCTGTATAGCCGAAGTAATAGAAGTTTATGTCCGATTTAATATTCAGTTCTATGTTTCCTTTACTGTTTAGTGGCATCTCCTTTTCGATATGTTCCAATTCTCCCAGTTTGTAGCGAAGGACAACCGAACGGCTTTTATCCTTGTTCTGACGGACGAACAAATCGTAGTGTGAGTGGTATTCCATATATACACTGATACCAGCTTCATCATTCGCTTGTGCATTTTTCAACTCCAAAGAAGTAGCGACTTCCATATTGAAGTGCTCTTGTCGGATAGCAACAAAAGTCGGGCTCTTTTGCTCATTCAAAGAAACCGGAGTTGCTTTCAGACGGAGATTTCCGTTCTTGAATTCATAGTTCTGCATATTGGGATTTTGCAGGTACATCCATTCGGGGGATAATTGTTTGTTCTCGAAAGTGATGGTTTCGGGTTTTTGTTTTACTGTCTGAAGTGGAAGAGTAGGAACATTCATGTCCAGCTGGATTGTACCATTTCCGTTTACGACGGGCCATGCATCTTTGTCCCAGCGTACGGGAGCCAGATAAGTTTCACGTCCCAAGGTATGATGGAATCCCGGCATGATACGGTAAGCAAGACAAACCATCCACCATGAACCGTCTGTACCTTCTACCAGATCGGCATGACCTGTACCCTGGATAGGGTTAGTTTCTCCAGCCTGACAAGCATGAGTCAGAATCGGATTTGCCGGATTTCTTACGTACGGTCCGTCAATGTAACGGCTGCGTGCGATGGTGATGCTATGTGCTACTTCTGTTCCTCCTTCTGAAATGAGCAGGTAATACCAGCCGTCTTTCTTATAAATATGTGGTCCTTCCGGATAACGTCCTCCGGTTCCGTTCCATATCTTTTTGGAAGGTGTGAGCTGCTTTCCGGTCATCGGATCTATTTCGCACAGATTGATGTAACCGTCCGGATTGCTTACCATGTAGCATTTACCGTTTTCGAAATACAAAGAAGGGTCGATTCCTCCTTGTTCCAGCCATACGGGTTCCGACCATTCTCCTTTGGGATCGGTTGTGTGAACCAGAAAATTACCTTTGCCTGATACATTGGTCGTAATCATGTAGAATACTCCTTCGTGATAACGTATGGTAGGAGCAAAGATACCGCTTCCTCCATTGGCTCCTTTCAGGTTAAGTTGTGATTCCCGTGTCAGGCAATTGCCTATCTGCTCCCAGTTTACCAAATCTTTACTATGGAAGAGAGGTACTCCTGGAAAATATTGAAAACTGCTGTTTACCAGATAATAGTCATCGCCAGCTTTACATACGCTAGGATCAGGATGAAATCCGGGAATTACCGGGTTTTTATAACCCTGAGCAAATGTTTCGCATAGAGAACAAGCTAAGGCGCAAAGTAAGATACCAATGTTTCGCATAATTCATTAAAGTTAAAAAGTTACTAAGTCTTTACTTGACTTCGATTACAAAGATACATGATTTTGTTTTTCTGCATCCGTTCTTTTGTTTCCTGTCACGAGCTAAAATGTTTCCAATAGGGTATTCAAATGTTTCAAACCTGTTTATTTCCCTGTTCTTTTATGATTTAACGTACATAGAAAACATTATTTTTGTTGAATAAAGTAGGTATCTAATAATAAAATCTATAATCTTATTTTACTATGAAATTTTTTGTCTGGTTATTTTTTCTGTTAATTGGCGGGGGTAATCTTTGGGCCGCAGGACCTAAAATATTGTTCATCGGTGATTCCATTACTGATGGCAACTGGGGAAATAGTGATGGAAGTGCCCAACCTTCTTCTGTCCGCAATCATTGGGATATGAATCATATCTATGGAAGTGGGTACATGTATCTGTGTGCTTCTTACTATCAAAGTAATTATCCTGAGCAAGAATATCAGTTCTTCAACCGGGGTATCAGCGGAAATACATTAAATGATTTGAAGACCCGGTGGAAGGAAGATGCTCTTGCGATACATGCTGATGTAGTTTCTGTCTTGATAGGAACGAATGATGTGAATGAATATTTAGGTAAAAAAGACAATGGAGCTTTCGATTTTGTTTTGTGGGAACAGACTTATCGGAATTTACTGGATAGTCTGCGTCAGGATAATCCGCAGGTGAAGATTGTATTGGGTGAGCCATTTACAGCTTGTACGGGAAATATGAAAAAGACTGAAGATTTTGCTTTACGGGATAGCCTGATACAGCGTCTGGGAAAAATAACCTTACAGATAGCAGCCGATTATGGAGCTGTGTTCATCCCATATGCTTCGATGTTTCACCGTTTGCTGGAAGAAAACCCGGAATTGCCGGATACTTATTGGATTTGGGACGGAATTCATCCGACACCTGCCGGACATAAGCGGATGGCAGACTTGTGGATAGAACAAATAGAAAAATATCATATATTGTAATAAAGGAGGATAAACAGATGGGCAGATGGAATATCAGGTGGAGCATATTGCTTGTTTTATGGTGTGTTACGGGGGTGAAGCTGGCTGCAATGAAAGTTGAGTCATTAGATAGGGGATGGTTTTTTAATCGCGGGTATGAATCTCAGGCTGCGGATAAGGTAACGGTTGATCTTCCGCATACGTGGAATGCTGCTGATGCGATGTTTGGTAATGTGAATTATTATCGGGGAATGTCAACTTATTCACGTTTTATCGTTGTACCTTCATCGGAGAACTTTAAGCGTGTTTTCTTGCGCGTAAAAGCTGCACAGACTGTAGCTGATGTGTATTTGGATAATCATTTTGTAGCTCAGCATAAAGGTGGATATACCTCTTTTACCGTAGAGCTGACTCATCTGATTCGGAAAGGAGAAAAACATAAACTGGATATCAGGGTGAGTAATGCTCAAACTATGGAAATAGCTCCGATATGCGGCGATTTTAATATATGGGGTGGGCTGAATCGTGGTGTGGAGCTTTTGTATACGGATGATGCTTGTATTGATCCGACATTTTATGGCTCATCTGGAGTTTTCTTTACTCAGTGTGATGTTTCCGAAAAGTATGCCGGACTGGAAATGAAAGCATTGCTATCGGGAACTGAAATGGCATTGAATGATTGTTCTATTGAGTTTTCTTTGTTGGATGCGAAACGTAAAGTTGTTTTGTGTAAGGAAACAAGTGTGTCTGGTAAGGAAGCCCTGGTGAAGATGGAACTTAATAATCCGCATTTGTGGGATGGAGTTAATAATCCATATTTATATACCGGAGTTGTCGTTCTGAAAAGAGGTGGTAAAGAGATTGATCGTCGGGAAGAACATGTTGGCTTCCGGTTTTATTCAGCAGATCCGGATAAAGGCTTTTTCTTAAATGGTAAGCCCTATTCGATACATGGAGTCAATTATCATGAGGACCGTGCAGAAAGAGCATCGGCTTTTCGTCCTGAAGATTTTGAATCGGATTTGAACTTGATACAGGAAATGGGATGTACTGCTGTTCGACTGGCGCATTATCCGCATGCACAACAGTTGCATAATTTAATGGATAGGAGAGGACTGATTGCCTGGGCTGAAATTCCTTTTGTAAATGTATTTGTCAGCCATCCTCTGTATAGAGAAAATTTAAAGCAGCAATTAGTGGAACTGATTTGTCAGTATTATAATCATCCTTGTATTTTGACATGGGGACTTTTTAATGAAATCAACCCGGGATGGCTGGAAAATCCAAACCCTATGGCAGAAGAACTGAACAAGTTGGCTAAAAAATGGGATATATCACGACCGACAACGGGGGCAAGTAACCAGGAAGATCCTTTGAACGGAATACCTGACTTGATTGCATTCAACCGTTATTTCGGATGGTATGGGGACGATTGTAAAGAGATGGGTGAGTGGATCGATAAGGAGCATCGGGCATATCCTCAGCGATGTATGGGCATAAGTGAATACGGTGCTGGTGCGGATGTGTTTCAACAGGCGGATTCCTTGATTCATCCAGAGCCGTGGGGACAGTGGCATCCAGAAAACTGGCAGACTTATTACCATATAGAAAACTGGAAACAGCTTGCTTCACGTCCGTTTTTGTGGTGTAAATTTGTTTGGTGTATGTTTGATTTCTCGGCGGCCGGTCGAAAAGAAGGCACGACTTTTGGCCGAAACGATAAGGGATTGGTGACATACGATCGGAGGATTAAGAAAGATGCTTTTTATTTTTATAAAGCAAATTGGAACAAGAAAGAAAAAGTGCTGTATATCGCATCGAAGCGTTGTCAGAATAAGTCGAATTCATCGGTTGACATTCAGGTGTTTAGCAATTGTGGTGATGTAGAGTTATTTGTGAATGGAAAAAGTATGGGAAAATGTACGCCTGATGAGGTTTGTGTGGCTACATGGAACAATGTTCCTTTACAGTCGGGAGAGAATCAGGTAACAGTGCGTGCTTCGGGGCTTTCTGATAATTGTGTGTGGTATAACAATGACTGAATTGAATATCTAAATAACGTTTGACTAGGCTGAGTCTATCGTTTCATTACTGTGAAACGTTATTTCCATTTAGGTGAAGCTATCGTTTCACTCTAGTAAAACGATTTAAATATGGTAAGTTTGGCTGTATAGCTTGGAGTTTTCTAATTTTGAACTATCAAAAAAGGAGTTGTATCGTGGTAGTGGTACAACTCCTTCCTGTTATTAATTGGCTGGAGGTTTATTCTTCTGTTCGGAATGTTGTCCGTAAACGGATGTCCGATGATGAGGCTCCTATTTCCAGTGTCATTTCTTTGTCAGGAAGAATGAAACGGTTCTGCTTTTCATCCCATACTTGTAACTCCGTATAAGGGACGGTTAACTCTACTTTTTTCGTTTCTCCTTTACGTAGACTGATGCGCTGGAATGCTTTCAGTTGTTTGATAGGATCTTTGTCCGTATGTTTTCGTGCGGAAACGTAAAGTTGTACAACCTCATCACCATTCATATCGCCGGAATTTTTCAGGTTGAAGCATACCCTTAAGGTATCGCCACGTTCAATAACACGGTCATTGAGAGTTGTTCCAGAGTAATTAAAGCGGGTATAGCTTAGTCCATAACCAAAAGGATATAATGGCTTTTCTTTAAAATACATATATGTCCGACCGTGAGTAATATCGTAATCCATCATGTGAGGAAGGTCGGTGATATTTTTCACCCAGGTTTGGGTTAGTCTGCCTGCCGGATTATAATGTCCGAATATAACATCGCTTACAGCATGTCCCAACTCCTGACTGCATTGGGTGAGATGAAGCAGAGCGGGTACTGTCTGGTTGGCTCGATTGATGGCATAAGGAAAGCTGCTGATCAATACTCCAATTGTATTGGGATTAGTTTGAGCAACTTGTAAAAGCAAATCTTCTTGATCCAGTTGTAGCGACTGGCGGTCGACGGCTTCTTTTCCTTCACTTATGACGGGAGCTTGTTCCCAGCCGGCATTGCAGGTAGGATGGTTGCCGACACATACAATGGCAACATCTGCCCATGCTGCAACCGTGCGTGCGCTGTCCATTCGGTTGGTTTTTACATATCGTACTTCAATATCGTTACCTGCTTCCTCGCGAATAGCATCAAGTACATTTACTGTATAAAAAGGTTTGCCGGCATACCAGTCTTGCAGGACCTCAGTCGCACGTTGTCCGATGACTGCTATCTTCTTTATCTTATGTCTGTCAAGTGGAAGCAAATGGTCTTGATTTTTGAGTAAGACAATCGATTTAAGCGTAGCTTCGCGTACTAGTGCTTTGGCTTCCGGCTTGCTCCATGGAGCAATGGTATCAGTGACACCGATGGCTGCATAAGGATTGTCTTCTGCATGGTCCAGCAAACCAAGTTTGAGAGATATTCTGAGGTTTCCTCGGATTGCTTTTTCTATATCTTCCACACTAATGAGTTTTCGGTGCAGTGCTTCGTATACGGCATCCTTATATTCATCCAGAAACTTCGTAATACCTGCTTTGATGCATGCAGCTGCCGCAGCTGCCCGGTCGTTGTCAAAACGTTTATGGTCGCTCAACAGCAGTCGGAATGCTCCTCCGTCGGTCAGTAGCGTACCGTTCAGTCCCCATTCTTTCATGACGATGTTTCGTAATACGGGGTGCATGATACACGGAGTTCCGTTGTAGGCGTTATAAGCAGTCATCAAAGCCTGTGATCCTCCTTCGGTTACTCCTTTATAAAAAGGATAAGCATAATATTCGCGGAACAGTTTGTCGGAATAGTTGGAAGAAGAAAATGTACGTCCGTATTCATTACTGTTCGATAAGAAGTGTTTCATAAGTGAAGCATTTCTCCAGTATTTAGGATGATCTCCCTGTATGCCTTTGATGAAAGCTACAGCAAGCCGTGAAGTAAGAAATGCATCTTCACCATAACATTCTTCAGTTCGTCCCCAGCGAGGATCTCTGCCCAAGTCTACATTGGGAGTCCACATGATAAGTCCGCTTTTCCGATATTTTGCGTTTTGAAAGAGATAACGGTTTTCTGTACTGATGTAAGTTGCTACTCGATGTAGTAAGTCGGTATCCCAAGTCTCTCCCAGTCCGTAAGCTTGCGGAAAGCCTGTTGTTGGAGTATTAGCTCTGTCGCCGTATGTTGGTCCTCCCAGTACGATTCCGTGCAGTCCTTCTACACTTCCTGATGCTTGTATTCCCAGGCGGGGGACTTGAGTATTGTTTCCCAAAGCATCCACTTTTTCGTCGAGAGTCATTCGCGCAATCAAATCATCAAGCCGTTGTTCTTCGTTTATTGCCGGATCGTTAAATACATTTTGGGCATGTATGATTCCTGTAGTACTTGCTATGAGCAAGGTGAAAAAAAGTTTCCTATGTGTTTTCATAATGTGATGTTATTAAAGACTGATACAAAACTAATGGAAAGCGTTTTTTAATGGAATGAAAAATGTTTCACAAAAGGGTATAAAATGTTTTCACCTCTTCTGAAACAGGGAAAATACTGTCTTTTTGATGCAGAGAAAAACAAAATGTACCATATAAAGAAACAAATTTATACCAGTTTGCAAATATGTCTTTTTTACATTTGTATTATACGATTGAGATTTTGAATCAATATGGAAAACACAAAAATAAACCTATGAAAAAACTGATAATTTCTGCATTGCTTTTGGGAATAACAGGAGGTGGAATTTATGCTCGTGAAAAGGTGATATCTCACGGTTATCCTATAACTCCAGTACCTTTTACATCTGTGAAATTGACGGATTCATTTTGGGGACAACGTTTACAGGCAAGTCGTGAAGTTACCATTCCACTGGCTTTTAGTAAATGTGAAGAAACTGGACGTTATAAAAATTTTGAAATGGCTGCCCACCCCAGTGACAGCAATAAAGTGACGGGATATTCTTTTGATGACACTGATGTATATAAAACCATTGAAGGAGCAAGTTATCTGTTTCAGACTTATCCGGATAAACGACTAAAGAAATACATAGACAGTGTGCTGGTCATTGTTGCCGGTGCACAGGAGCCTGACGGCTATCTATATACTTCACGCACTATGAATCCGGCACATCCACATCAATGGGCTGGCAGTCGGCGTTGGGAAAAAGTGGAAGAGCTAAGTCATGAATTTTATAACTTGGGACATATGATTGAAGGGGCCATAGCTCATTATCAGGCTACGGGACAACGTAATTTTTTTGATATTGCAATTCGCTATGCAGATTGTGTCTGTAGGGAGATAGGGGAAGGACCGGGAAAACTGGTACGTGTACCCGGACATCAGATTGCGGAAATGGCTTTGGCTAAACTTTATCTTGTAACGGGTGAACAGAGATATCTTGATATGGCAAAATTCTTTCTGGATAAGCGCGGATATACTTCCCGAAGGGATGCATATAGTCAGGCACATAAGCCAGTTGTAGAACAAGATGAAGCTGTCGGACATGCAGTGCGTGCTGCATATATGTATGCCGACATGGCAGATGTTGCGGCACTTACAGGCGATACTGCTTATGTGCATGCTATAGACCGGATTTGGGAAAATATAGTATCAAAGAAATTATATATTACAGGAGGTATCGGAGCGACAAGCAACGGAGAGGCTTTTGGCAAGAACTATGAACTTCCTAATATGTCAGCTTATTGTGAAACTTGTGCGGCTATTGGAAATGTGTATGTCAATTACCGGCTGTTTTTATTACATGGAGATGCAAAATATTATGATGTACTTGAACGTACATTATATAATGGACTGATTTCGGGAGTTTCTCTTGATGGTGGTAAATTCTTTTATCCTAATCCACTGGAGTCTATGGGGCAACATCAACGTCAGCCTTGGTTCGGATGTGCATGCTGTCCTTCCAATATCTGTCGTTTTATACCTTCTGTCCCCAGCTATATATATGCTGTGAAAGACAAGGATGTATATGTTAATCTGTTCATGTCGAATGATGTTACACTGAATGTAGGAGGTAAGAAGGTTTCTCTCTCGCAGACAACTTCGTATCCGTGGAATGGAGATATCCAGCTTAGGATTACTCATAACTCTGCAAAGGATTTTACACTGAAAATCCGTATTCCTGGTTGGGTACGAAATCAGGTTGTCCCTAGTAATTTGTATGCATACACGGATGAGTTTGATCCTTCATATCGTGTGATGGTGAACGGTGAAGAAGTTCATGCCGATTTGCAAGATGGCTATTTTTCTATTAACCGCCAATAGAAGAAAGGAGATTCAGTGGAAGTACATTTTGATATGAATGTGCGTACAGTTACAGCCAATAATAAAGTAGAAGCCGATCGGGGACGTGTAGCTATAGAACGTGGACCTGTCGTTTATTGTGCTGAGTGGGCAGATAATGATTTTGATGTATTAAGTGTACTCTTGAATCCTCGTTCGGAGTTTAAAGTAATCGAGAGGAAAGATTTGCTTTGTGGCATTAATCAGATTCAGACACAGGCACAGTCGCTGGAATATGATAAGGCAGGACGGTTGCTGGTAAAAGACCGTATACTGACACTGATTCCTTATTATGCATGGGCACATCGTGGAACTGGAAATATGGCAGTGTGGTTACCGGATGAAGTCAATGCAACTCGTCCGAAAGCTATTCCTACTTTGGCTTCAAAAAGTAAGATAGATGCATCACATAAAATACCGACATTATTTTCTGTTGCCGATGGACTGATACCTCAGGATGAAAATGACCGTACTATTCCTTATTACCACTGGTATCCTAAAACTGGTACTACCGAATGGATTTCTTATGAATTTCCGGAAGAAGTGCAGGTTTCCACTTCAACTGTTTATTGGTTTGATGACACCCCTTGGGGTAGTTGCAGCATTCCGAAATCATGGAAGATTTATTATAAAAATACTGAAGGAAAATGGCTCCCTGTAGAGAATCTGAATGCATACAGTATCGTTAAAGGAGAGGGAAGTGCTGTTAAATTTAAAACAGTGAAAACGAAAGCAATAAAATTGGAAGTCGTACTTCACGATGAAAAAACAGCGGGTATATATGAATGGCAAATAAAGTAATATAAAGAGGTTGACTATGTTGTTTCTCTCTGATAATTAGCTTTTTATCTATATGGGTATAAAAAGTTATAAAGAGGTGATATAAACAAAATATACCCTATAGAGAAACAAAACCGTACCTCTAAGATTCTTCTTTTTGGTTTACTTTGCAATGTTGATGATATAATAATACTGGAAAGAAAAACATAATAAATGTAAACTTTAACTATAAACAATGTACCATGAGTAAACACTTATTCGTAAAATGCACAAACGTGCATCTATGTAGTCTTGCAATGGTAATGTTACTATTGTTCTTGCCTTCGATGGCAATAAAGGCTGCTTCTCAGAGTTTGACAGTTTCGGGAGTTGTTACTTCGGCAACAGACAAGATGCCTTTAATTGGCGTGAGTGTGTTGGTGAAAGGAACCACTAATGGAACTATTACGGATTTTGACGGAAACTACTCCTTGGGAGTGGAAAAAGGTCAGACTTTAGTATTTTCGTATATCGGTTTTGTTACACAAGAAATTGTTGTTGCCGATCAGAAAACATTAAATGTTGAAATGAAAGAAGATACCGAAACCCTCGAAGAAGTTGTGGTTGTAGGTTATGGCGTTCAGAAAAAGAAACTGGTAACCGGTGCTACTGTGCAGGTGAAAGGAGAAAGCTTGGCAAAGATGAATACTAACAACCCTTTGCAGGCAATGCAGGGACAGACTCCGGGTGTGAATATTTCTTCTACTTCTGGTCAGCCGGGTTCTGATATGAAGGTAAGTATCCGTGGTTTGGGTACAGTAGGAAATGCTTCTCCTCTTTATTTGATTGATGGTGTTGGTGGTGACATTTCAACATTGAATCCTGCTGATATCGAAAGTATTGATGTCTTGAAGGATGCTGCTTCTGCCGCTATTTATGGTGCACAGGCTGCCAATGGTGTTGTCTTGATTACTACTAAATCTGGAAAAGAAGGTAAGGCACAGATTGCTTTCGATGCTTATTACGGTGTACAGAATGTAGCTCGTAAGGCTGATATGCTGAATGCACAAGAATACATGACTATCATGGACGAACAGGCTGTCAATTCAGGTAATGCTCCTTATGACTGGAGTTCATTTAAAAGTATTTATGATGCCAATGGAAATGTCTATGATACTGATTGGGTAGATTCTATGTTTAAGGATAACGCTCAGACACAGAGCTACACATTGGGTGTTACTGGTGGGTCGAAAACATCAACTTACGCTATGTCTTTGGGATACATGAGCCAGGAAGGTATTGTAGGCGGTAAGGATGTTTCAAACTATGAACGTTATAATTTCCGTATCAATTCGGAACATAAGATTTTTAAGGATTCGGATTTGTTGAAGGTTGGCGAACAAGTTAGTTTCGTTTATAAATTAAATAATGGTGTTTCAGTAGGTAATCAATATAACAATACATTAAGAGGAGCGTTCAGTACTTCTCCTTTATCGCCGATTTATAGTGATAACAATATTTATGATTCTCCTTACAACGATACTTCCAATTCTGATTGGTATAACGGCGACGGTAATCCTTATGGATTAATGATGACAAACACAAATAATGAAAATAAAAATGCTGTTTTTTCTGGTAATGTTTATGCTGAATTGCAGCCTGTGAAAAATTTGAAATTGAGAACTGTTTTTGGTGCTGTTTACGGCTCTTCTGAATATCGTAGTTTTACTCCGATGTATCAGTTCTCTATTTACAGCTACAACAATACACGTACTTCTGCTTCACAGAATATGAGTCACAGCTTGGGTATGACTTGGACTAATACAGCTACTTACGACTGGAAAGTAAAAGATCATGCTTTCAATGCGTTGATTGGTATGGAAGTTTATCAGTATTCAGGAACTTATCTTTCTGCCGGTACAGGTACACTGAGAGAAGGTTTCGACGATTGGGATCATGCTTATGTTGCAAACGGTACAGCATCGAGTGCAGACGATGGTATGTCGGTTGACGGATATCCTCAGGATGAAAGCCGCTCAGTTTCTTACTTCGGACGTTTTGGATGGAACTGGAAAGAAACATATATGATTAACGCTACTTTGCGTGCCGATGGTTCTTCTAAATTTGCAAGAGGTAAACGTTATGGTGTATTCCCTTCTGTATCTGCCGGATGGACTATTTCGAATGAGATGTTTATGGAAACTACTCAGAACTGGTTGGATTTCTTGAAATTACGTATCAGCTGGGGACAGGTTGGTAATCAGAATATAGACAATTACCAGTATACAGCTCCTATTACTTCTTCGAATACACATTATATTTTCGGAACTAATTATGGCGCTTCTGCTCAATCTGGTTACTGGGGAGCATATCCAAGCCGTCTGGCAAACTCTGATGTAACATGGGAAACTTCAGAACAGACTAACATCGGTATTGATGCACGTTTCTTGAGAAGCCGTTTGAGCTTGACTGCCGATTTCTATATCAAGACTACCAAAGACTGGTTGGTTGAGGCTCCTATTCTGGCTACAGCTGGTACTGGTGCACCATACATCAATGGTGGTGATGTGAAAAATACCGGTATTGAACTGGCTCTGAACTGGAATGATCAGATCGGAAGTGATTTTAGCTATAATGTTGGTATCAACGGAGCTTACAATAAAAATAAGGTAGGTAACATTCCGACTGAAGATGGAATTATTCATGGTGATGTCAATATGTTGTATGATAACTCTCCTGAATTCTATCGTGCAGAGAATGGTCATACCATCGGTTATTTCTGGGGATATCAGACAGCTGGTATTTTCCAGAACAAGGAACAGATTGCAAACTGGAATGCTGACGGAAAACATGGTATTTTACAGTCTGATCCTCAGCCGGGTGATGTGATTTATGTCGACCAGAACCAGGATGGTATCATTGACGATAACGATAAAGTAGATCTGGGTAACGGTACTCCTGATTTTACCTATGGCTTTAACCTTGGCTTCAATTATAAGAACTTTGACTTCTCGTTGGTGGCATATGGAGCTGCAGGCAATCAGATTGTACAGTCTTATAGAAACCATGCAAACAGCAAAGCCAATTATACTTCAGCTATATTGGACAGATGGACTGGTGAAGGTACTTCAAACAGAATTCCGCGTGTGACTAATACTAATATCAACTGGCAGTTCTCTGATTTGTATATACAGGATGGCGATTATCTTCGTATCAGTAATATCACGTTGGGATACGATTTTGCCAAGTTGATAAATGTGAAGGCTATCAGTCAGGCACGTTTGTACTTCCAGGTACAGAATGCATTTACATTTACCAAGTATGACGGTATGGATCCGGAAATCGGTTACGGTACTTCCGACTGGGTTTCTGGTATCGATTTAGGATATTATCCTCGTCCACGTACCTTCTTGGTTGGTGTTAATCTGAAATTCTAATTTATAAATTTTAAAAGAACATCTCTATGAATAAATTTAAACTATATATGTTGGGACTGGGGCTGGCTTCTATGGGATTGGCCTCATGTACCGCTGGTTTCCTGGATGTGGAATCTAAAACAGAATCAACGACAGACAATTTCTATCGTACTGAGAGTGATGCATGGCGTGCACTGATTGGTTGTTACGATGGATGGCAATGTACAAGTTCTAGTGCAGGATGTGCATTCTATTTTGCCTCAGAAGTTATGGCTGATGAATGTTTTGCCGGCATGGGAAATACAGATGCCCGTAATTATCAGGTACTCGACCGTTTTGATGTCAATCAGTCGCCTTCGGATATGAATATTCTGGAAACAGAATGGACTAATTATTATGCAGCAGTATATCGTTGTAATGAATTGCTGGCTCATGAAAGCCAGATAGCTTGGAGCAGCGAAGAAACGAAAGGTACTTATCTGGGTGAATGTCGTGCGATAAGAGCATTATGTTATTTTGATATGGTACGTATGTGGGGAAATATTCCTTTGTTTACTGAACCTGTCAATGAAAATCGTCCACAGTCAGATCCGGATGAAGTCTATAATGTAATATTCAGTGATTTGCTGTATGCTGTCAATAATATTCCGGCCAGTGCTTATCCGAAGAGTGCGGCAGCATCAAATGATGGTCATATTACCAAATATGCAGCATCAGCTCTTTTGGCTAGAGTATATCTGTTCTATACCGGTTATTATGGAAAGGAACCTCAGGTAGAAGGTGTAACAAAGAGCACTGTTTTGCAGGGATTGGAAGATTTCATTGCTGTTGCCGAATCTGAAGGCTACGGACTGGTAGACGAATTTAAAAATTTGTGGCCTGCTGCTTCTACTACATGGGCTTTAAATAAGAGTACTGGCGATTACGAACAAACTTCTACTTATGCTGGCGACGGTAATAAAGAAGTTGTTTTGGCACAGAAGTTTAACTATACTCAAGACTATAACGGAAACAATGATGGTAACCGCTGGCTGGTTAACATGGGATTACGTAACTATCTGGGACATGCACCTTACGGAAGAGGCTGGGGAGGATGTACAGTAAATCCTAAGATGTGGACATCATACGGTACAGGTGATGAACGTCGTGAAGCTTCTATCATTAATCTGGTAAGTGAGGGTATTTCTGATGAAGCTGATTTTGAAACTTCTTATAAAGACCAGCGTGAATACACCGGATATACAGTGAAGAAATATACTCCGATGTCTAAATGGATGAAAGACGAAGCTAGTGGTGCCTGGTCGCTGGTTGATGAAATTTCAGGTCTTGGAGAAGGAGATTTCCAGATTTCTCAATATCAGAATTTCATTGTAATGCGTTATGCTGATGTCTTGTTGATGGCCGCAGAGCTGGGAAGTCCGAATGCACAAGAGTATTTGAATAAAGTTCGCCAGCGTGCTTATACTTCTGAGGATGAAGATGGTAGTCTGACTCTTTCAAGCAACTATCGTGAAGTGACAGCTACAAAAGATAATATCATGAATGAACGTATGCTGGAGTTTGCTTTCGAAGGACAGCGTTATTGGGACTTGTTACGTCAGGGAGTAGAATATGCCGCTTCTCAGATTGCAACCAATACTTCTGTAACCAGTGGTGGCAATCCTGATAATGTAACTATTAAGGAATCAGATATCGTAAAGAAGCAGGGACTCTCTCAGATACCTAACAATCAGATTACATTATCGAATGGGGTATTGAAACAAAATGAAGGTTGGAATTAAAAACACAAGAAGTTATGAAAAAACTGATATCTAAATTATATATTGCATGGCTGATTATAACAGTCGGACTGTTTTCGGCATGTACTCCCGATTCCTTTGAACTGGAAGGGAAAGACGTTACCGTAGACGATCTTGTAGAAGGAATAGCTTTCTCTATCACTCACGATTCGGAAAATCCAAATATTGTTTATCTGAAGAGTTTAATGCCTTCAAGTTATCAGGTTTGCTGGCAACATCCTCAGGGAAGAAGTCAGGAAAGAGAAGTAACATTGCAAATGCCTTTTGAGGGAGAGTATGAAGTGACTTTCGGTGTTCAGACAAGAGGTGGTATTGTTTATGGTAATCCGGCAACATTTACAATAGATAGCTTCTGTGCAGATTTCGTAAATGATGATTTGTGGACATATCTTACCGGAGGTGTAAACAATGAAATACCCATGAGATAAAAAATCACGCCCAAGAGAATGTAAATAGTCAA
>ERZ772900.1252-NODE-1252-length-23358-cov-6.530919_pt1 | contig 23358 bp, 24 predicted proteins | sample MGYA00512124_ERZ772900 | MGnify/ENA primary metagenome ERZ772900 (study PRJEB29015, sample SAMEA2737716) | human gut metagenome | biome: human gut; feature: human-associated habitat; material: faeces | place: China | collected 2012 ... | reverse complement strand
GTTACTGGCGTATCCGCCGATATTTAGTCTTGCCGTTTAAAACGGCTGAGAAGCACGTGACTTTAGCTATGTGAGGTTCACTACCTCCCTGAAACTTAACAAATTTTATTATAAAATAAGTGGAATGACATCGCAAGTCTTTCCGACTTATTTGTAAAAGAATCAGGGGGCAGCATAGATTGCAGTTGTTTAGCTTACTTCCCTCCCAACGAATACGTCAACAGCCACGTCTTAAAATACCCCTCCATCACCGCAAACGGCATCGGTCCCATATCCAGCAGAAACTGATGGAATCTCAATGGCTGGAACTGCTCTTTCAGTGTATTTTCCGCCTCAGTTTTCATCTTCATGATCTCGCAATATCCACCATAATAGGCCACATAATTGGAAGGATTGCTGCGGACGGCCTGATAGATGGCTTCTGCTACCTGTTCCTGATCGATACTAAAAAACTGCTTTAAGTAATCGGCAACCTGATCTTGGGTCCAGCCGTAATAGTTGACATTTAAGTCGATCAGTGCATGAAGTCCCAGCATGGCAGACGCATTGTAGGCCATGATCTGACTGACTTCCGGGGAAACGGAGGTATCTAAGGTATAGGCGTAATATTCGCTGTACACGGCCCAGCCCTCGCTGTAACCCAGGAAAGATAAGACTTTTCGTACCGGATCATCACAGTGCGACAGAAAATACACGTTCTGATACAGATGGCCAGGAATCCCTTCATGCGCCAGTGTGGTGAATAAGGTATCCGTTCCGGCACTGCTTCCACCGTTAATATAAATGGTGCAGTTCTTGTAATCATCAATAGGAGGAACCAGGAAAAATGCCGGGTTCAAGGATTGCTCCAGCTCCTTCGGCACGTATTTGGTCACATACTCGTAGCCGTTCACTTCCGGGAAATCTTCGCTGACTGCCCCTTTTAACAACGAAAGGATCTTTTCTGGGTCAGATTCCGAAAAATGGAATTGATCCAGTTCGTCATTTATTTCCGGATTCTGTTTCATGATCTGAGACATGGCGCTTAAAGAATCATCGATCTGGTCTTCAATCGCTTTCTGAAGATCGTCCATAGTTTGATAAGTTGGCCCGATGGAAGAATCCACCAGATACTGATAATAAAGCTTTCCGTCCGGGAACTGACAGATGCCTTCTGCATTGGTTCCTGTGCCTTTTAATGCTTCCAGCCCTTCCAGCAGCGCCTTATAAGCCGGAATAAAGTGCTCCGTCACTACCTGCTGGTTCTGTTCCTTGAACGCTTTCTTCTCCTCGGCGTTTAATCCTTCCATCGCGTCGATCTTTGCATTAAATTCCGTTCCCATCAGGTTATGTTCTGCTGAAAGCAGATAAGGCTGCGCCTGGGAAATGATTTCGTCAGCGCATGTATCAGTCATAAAAAGTCCCGCAGCGGACCGCTCTTTTTCAAAAGCCAGGATCTGTTCAAAATACCGGTCAATATCAGAAAGCAGCGTCAGATAATGTTCTACGTCCTCCTTATCATAGAACGCATATTCCGTCAAAAGCACGGGAAGCTGTGACTGGATACCGGAAGAAGGAACCAGCGGTTCATAATATAACTCCAGCCCCTGGGCCTCCTGTTCATACTCTAAAGATTTCATCAGGATTCGGTAAGTCAGCTTCTGGCTGTCTAACAGAAGCGCCGGGTCTATGGAATTGATCTGTTGGTACAGGTTTTCCTGTTCTTTATGGGCCTGTTCCATGGCTTCCCTGGAAAAATCGCCGAAGGAAATGTCATAATCCGTGATTCCATAGGCAGCCGGATCCTTTAATGTATAATGAAGGGTCAGATAAGACTGGGTTACCTGATCGGTAAATAATTGTTTACATAAATCTTCAAAGGTACTCTGGGCCTTTTGAGCCTCTTCACTGGAAATATCAGGGAGTGTCTCAGGACTTTTCGTTTCTGCCTGGGATGGAAGTGGGGCGTTGGGGTCAGGTGTTCGCCCGGCGCAGCCAGCCAGAATTCCAAGTACCAGAAACAGGGCCAGGACAGCAGCCGGAATGCGGCGTTTTTTATGAGTCATATCGGGTCAGAACCTCCATTTCTGCGTTGATTTTATATTATAGACAGTATAATTTATATTTTCGATCAATGCAACTCATGCTTTTCGGGCCAGAATTCCAGTCAGAATCGTAACAAAATGTTGACGAAAGAGTTGGAAAACGGTACACTAAAAGCAGGTATGCCCGTAACTGTGGAAAGACAGAACAGTTGCGCATTTTCCTGACAGGAGGAATGAAAGAAATGTGTAAAGAATGTAAGAAACCATATTATATTACAACGGCCATTGCCTATACATCCGGCAAGCCGCATATTGGAAACACCTACGAGATCGTGCTGGCAGACAGCATTGCCCGTTTTAAGAGAGCTCAGGGCTACGATGTTCGTTTCCAGACCGGAACCGATGAGCACGGTCAGAAGATCGAGTTAAAGGCAGAGGCAGCAGGCGTTACTCCAAAGGAGTATGTAGATAATGTTGCAGGCCAGGTAAAAGCTATCTGGGATTTAATGAACACTTCCTATGATAAATTTATCCGTACTACCGACGCTGACCATGAGGCCCAGGTACAGAAGATCTTTAAGAGATTATACGATCAGGGAGACATTTACAAAGGCTATTACGAGGGTATGTACTGTACTCCTTGTGAGTCCTTCTTCACCGAGTCCCAGTTAGTGGACGGCAAATGCCCGGACTGCGGCCGTGAGGTTCAGCCAGCCAAGGAAGAGGCATATTTCTTCAAAATGAGCAAATACGCTGACCGCCTGATCCAGTACATCAACGATCATCCAGAGTTCATTCAGCCGGTTTCCAGAAAGAACGAGATGATGAACAACTTCCTGCTTCCAGGACTTCAGGATCTGTGTGTATCCAGAACCTCCTTCAACTGGGGAATTCCGGTCTCCTTCGATCCGAATCATGTCACCTATGTATGGCTGGATGCGCTGACGAACTATATCACCGGACTTGGCTATGACTGTGATGGCAACAGCAGTGAGATGTTCAAGAAATACTGGCCGGCAGATCTGCATCTGATCGGAAAGGATATCATCCGTTTCCATACCATTTACTGGCCGATCTTCCTGATGGCTCTGGATCTGCCGCTGCCAAAGCAGGTATTTGGCCATCCGTGGTTATTACAGGGTGATGGCAAGATGAGCAAATCCAAGGGAAATGTTCTCTATGCCGATACTTTAGTTGATTTCTTCGGCGTTGATGCAGTCCGCTATTTTGTTCTCCATGAGATGCCATTTGATAACGATGGCGTGATCTCCTGGGAGCTGATGGTAGAGCGGTTGAATTCCGATCTGGCTAATATTTTAGGAAACCTGGTAAATCGTACCATTTCCATGTCCAATAAGTATTTTGATGGCGTTGTGAGAAATGCCGGTGTAACGGAGGATGTGGACGCTGACTTAAAGGCAGTTGTTTTAGACGAGGTGAAGAAGATCAATGATAAGATGGATCAGCTTCGTGTGGCTGACGCCATCACTGAGATCTTCAACATTTTCCGCAGATGCAACAAATATATCGATGAGACCATGCCATGGGCGATGGCAAAGGACGAGGCGAAAAAGGACCGTCTTGCGACCGTTCTTTACAACCTGGTTGAAGCGATCACCATCGGTGCTTCCCTGTTAGAAGCATTTATGCCGGAGACCTCCGACAAGATCTTATCTCAGCTTCAGACAGAGAAGAGAGAGCTGTCCGCAATGGATCAGTTCGGTCTGTATCCAGATGGTGGCAAGGTAACCGACAAGCCGGAGATCCTCTTTGCGCGTATGGATATCAATGAGGTTATGGAAAAAGTTGAGGCAATGCGTGCTGCAGAGGCTCCAGCAGAAGAGAAGAAAGAAGAACCGGAGGAGGCAGTCATTGACATCGAGGCAAAACCGGAGATCACTTACGATGATTTTGCAAAACTGCAGTTCCAGGTAGGTGAGATCATTGCCTGTGAGGCAGTAAAGAAATCCAAGAAGCTGCTGTGCTCCCAGGTGAAGATCGGAAGCCAGGTAAAACAGATCGTCAGCGGTATCAAGGCCCACTATACTCCAGAAGAGATCGTCCCGCACGGGAAGTGCATCAGGCACAGCAGCACCATGCAGACCGCCGTCCGCGCCGTCCAGCCGTTCGCCGTGAAGACGGTCTGCAGCTCGCCGAGCCCCGCGCAGGCCGTGAGACTGCCCTCCTGCAGATACCCCATCAGCAGGATCGGCAGCACAATCTCGTTTGCGGGAAAGCCGAGCACAAACGCCAGCAGGATCATCCCGTCCAGCCCCATCAGCCGCCCCAGCGGGTCGAGCCACCCCGCGGCCAGCGTCAGCACCGGCACGCCGCCCGCGCGGACGTTCGCGAGCACCCAGATGAGCAGCCCCATCGGCGCGGCGACCGTCACCGCCCGCCCGAGGACGAAGAGCGTCCTGTCGAGGAGCGAGCGCACGAGCACGCGCCCGATCTGCGGCATCCGGTACGGCGGCAGCTCCAGCGAAAACGCCGACGGCTCGCCGCGCAGCACCGTCGATGACAAAAGCCGTGAGGCCAGCAGCGTCATCGCCACCGAAAACAGGATCACCAGCAGGAAAAGCCCCGTCGCGAGCAGCGTCCGCCCCGCGCCCCGGCTCCCGCCGAGGAAAAACAGGCTGATGAGCGCGAGCAGCGTCGGGAACCGCCCGTTGCAGGGCACAAAGCAGTTCGAGAGGATGGCGACGAGCCGCTCGCGCGGGCTGTCGATGATGCGGCAGCCCGTCACGCCGCAGGCATTGCAGCCGAAGCCCATGCACATCGTCAGGCTCTGCCGCCCGTGCGCCCCCGCCGCGCGGAAGAGCCTGTCGAGGTTGAACGCCACGCGCGGCAGATACCCCGCGTCCTCGAGCAGCGTGAACAGCGGGAAGAAAATCGCCATCGGCGGCAGCATCACCGCCGTGACCCACGCGGCCGTCCGGTAGACCCCGTCCACTGCCGCGCCCTGCAGCCAGAGCGGCGCACCCAGCTGCGCGAGCAGGCCGCGCAGCGGCTCCTGCAGGCCCAGCAGCCAGCGGCTGAGCAGCTCCGACGGGACGTTCGCGCCCCGGATCGTGAGATACAGCACACCCGCCAGCAGCAGGAGCATCGCCGGGATTCCCGCCCGCCGCGAGGTGAGCAGGCGGTCGATCCGCCGGTCGCGCGTATGCCCGCGCTGCGGATCGACGCGCACGCAGCCGCCCGCGATCTCCTCCGCCGCGCGCACGACGGACGCGGCGAGACTGTCCGAGAGCGCCTGCCCCGCAAGGCCCGCCTCGTCGAGCACGACCCGCGCACGCCCCCACGCCTCGTAATACGGCGCATCCGGCGCCGCTCCGCGCTCGAGCAGCGCCAGCGCCCGCATCCGGTCGCCGTCCAGCGCCGGGGCCAGCCGCGCAAGCGCCCGCTCGACGGGAACGTCATAGCGCAGCTGCCACGCATCCGTCTGCGCGGGCTCCTCCGCTGCCGCTGCCACGGCGTCCCGGAGTTCGTCCAGCCCACGTCCGCTGCGCGCTGCCATGCCGACGACCGGCGCGCCCACCCGCGCGGAAAGCCGCGCGAGGTCGACCTCGATCCCCTTCTTCTCCGCCTCGTCCAAGAGGTTCACGCACAGCACCATCCGCGCCGTCCGCTGCCGGATCTGCAGCGCGAGGGCGAGACTGCGGCGCAGACACGTCGCGTCCGTCACGACGACGACCACCCGCGCCCCGCCGCACGCGAGAAAGTCCCGCGCAATCTCCTCCTCCGGAGAGTCTGCCGCGAGCGAGTACGTCCCCGGCAGGTCGACAAGCCGGAAACGCAGCTCCCGCCATACATACTGTCCCTCCGCCAGCGCCACGGTCTTGCCCGGCCAGTTGCCGGTGTGCTGGTGCAGGCCGGTCAGGGCATTGAATACCGTGGATTTGCCCACGTTCGGGTTCCCCGCGAGGGCGACCACCGTCTCCTCCATGTGCCGTCTCTCCTTCCGCGCTGTATTTCCCGCCATTCTATGTCCCCGCCGCCGCGCGCGTGCAGAGTTCACAAATTGTTCACCGGGAAGCGGGCGGCGCGGGCTTGACGTTTGCGTGCAATCGTGCTATTATTTCGCATGCTAACATTTAGTGTGCTAATTTTTAAAGAAGGAGGCGACCCGGATGCACCCGGATCATATCCCGGACGGCTTCGGCCCGCTGCTGGGCTACTGCGACCACCAGGCCTGCCGCCTGATGGAGCGGCGGCTGCGGCGCTTCGACGTCTCGCCCATGCAGTGCCGGACGCTGACGTACCTGCACCGCCAGACGGGCGACGTGACGCAGAAGATGCTCCAGCAGCACCTGATGGTGCGCCCCTCCACGGTCAACGGCATCGTCGACCGGCTCGAGGAGAAGGGGCTCGTCACCCGCAGCACCGGCAAGACAGACGGCCGCTGCCGGATCCTGCGCCTGACGGAAAAGGGCAAACACTTCAACGACGATTTCACCACCATCGTCCGCGAGGTAAACGAGGAAATTGAGCATTGCTTCACCCGCGAGGAGGTCGCGCAGATGCGCGAGCTGCTGCTGCGGCTGGCCGAGAGCCTGCGTGAAGCAACGGAAAAGGAGGACTCTGAATGATACGAAAACTGGCCCCGTACACAAGGGGCTACCGGATCTGGATCGTGCTGGGCGTCCTGTGCTCGGCGGGCGAGGCCGTGCTGGAGCTGCTGCTGCCGAAGCTGATGAGCAATATCGTCGACGTCGGCATCGCGGGCGGCGACCGGGCCTATATCCTCGCCACGGGCACAAAGATGGTGCTGATGGCGCTGTGCTCGCTCGCGCTCGGCATCGGCGCGGCGGCGCTTTCCTCGCGCGCGGGCATGGGCTTCGGCGCGAATCTGCGTCTGGCCGAATATACGCAGGTGCAGAAGTTCTCGTTTTCCAACATCGAGCACTTCTCGACCGCCTCGCTCATCACGCGCCTGACCAACGATGTCTCGTCCGTGCAGATGATGCTCATGATGGGCATGCGCATGCTCGTGCGCGCGCCGGTCATGCTCATTACCGCGGTGATTATGGCGCTGCGCATCAGCCTGCGGCTGAGCCAGGTGTTTCTGGTGATCGTGCCGCTGCTGATCGTCGCCGTGGCGCTGGTCATCAAGTTCGTCGGCCCGATCTTCAACTCCCTGCAGCGCGCGACGGATGACCTGAACCTCGTCGTACAGGAAGATTTGAGCGCCATCCGCGTCGTGAAGTCCTTCGTGCGCGAGGACCGCGAGCGCGAGAAATTCGCCGCCCGCAGCGACAACCTCCGCGCGACGGCGGAGCGCGCCTACGGCTTCGTCGTGATGTTCTTCCCCGTGGTGACGGTGCTGATGGGCGCGACGATTGTGTCCATCATGTGGATCGGCGGCAACGACGTCTTCGCCGGGACGATGCTCTCCGGCGACCTGCTGGCCTTCTTCACCTACGCGTCGGAAATTCTGATGTCGCTGATGATGGTGTCGATGCTCATGATGATCCTGACCCGCTCCATCGCCTGCGCCCGCCGTATCGTCGAGGTGCTCGACGAGCAGCCCCAGATCACGGACGGGCAGGCCGACAGCGCCCTGACCGTGGCCGACGGCTCCATCCGCTTTGACCACGTCTATTTCAAGTACCACCCCGAGAGCGAGGTCTGGAACCTCGAGGACGTCTCGGTCGACATCGCCTCGGGTATGACCGTCGGCATTATCGGCGGCACCGGCAGCGCCAAGAGCACGTTCGTGAGCCTGATCCCCCGCCTGTACGAGGCGACGGAGGGCAGCGTGAGCGTCGGCGGGCACAACGTGAAGGACTACACCGTCCATGCCCTGCGCGACGGCTGCGCCATGGTGCTGCAGAAGAACACGCTCTTTTCCGGCACGATCAGCGAAAACCTCCGCTGGGGCGACGAAAACGCCACGGACGAGGAGCTGCGCGAGGCCTGCCGCATCGCCTGCGCGGATGAATTCATCGAGCGCATGCCGGACGGCTACGACACCTATATCGAGCAGGGCGGAACGAACGTCTCCGGCGGCCAGAAGCAGCGCCTGTGCATCGCGCGCGCCATTGTGCGCAAGCCGAAGATTCTGATCCTCGACGACTCGACCTCCGCCGTCGACACCGCGACCGACGCGAAGATCCGCACGGCGCTGCGCGAGACGCTCCCCGGCACGACGAAGCTGATCATCGCCCAGCGCATCACCTCCGTCATGGACGCGGATCTGATTCTCGTGCTCGACGACGGCAGGATCTCCGCCGCCGGCACGCACGACGAGCTGCTTGCCGGCAGCCATATCTACCGTGAGGTCTATCAGTCCCAGCAGGAAGGGGTGAGCATCGATGGCTGAAAAGGGAACACCGCGCGGTCATGGCGGCCGCGGTGGCCCGCAGGGCCACGGCTTCCAGCGCCCGCAGAATCTGAAGGGCACCGTCAAAAAGCTCATGGGCTATATCGGCCGGTATAAGGCGCTGCTCGTGGTGGTGGCCGTCTGCCTTGTGCTCAGCTCGCTCGGAAGCGTCGCGGCCAGCTATCTGCTCAAGCCCGCCATCAACGACTATATCATCCCCGGCGACTTCAAGGGGCTTTTCCGCCTGCTCGTGCTGATGGGCGCGATGTTCGGCGTCGCGGCGCTGTGCTCGTATGCCTATTCGCGCATCATGGTGCGCATCGCACAGCAGACGGTCGCCACGCTCCGCCAGGATCTGTTTGACAAGCTCCAGACTCTGCTGCTGCGCTATTTCGACACCCACCAGTCCGGCGACCTGATGAGCCGCTTCACAAACGACATCGACACCGTCTCCGAGATGATCACGAGCAGCCTTGCGAGCATCCTTTCGAACGTGGTGACGTTCGTGTGTACGATCGCGATGATGCTCTACCTCAACTGGGTGCTCACGCTCATCACCTTCGCCTTCCTCGCGCTGATGCTGCTGGTCGTCAAGACGATCGGCGCGCGCAGCCGCGTGAGCTTCCAGCGCCAGCAGCGCGCGCTCGGCGGCGTGAACGGCTATATTGAGGAGATGATCGAGGGACAGAAGGTCATCAAGGTCTTCAACTACGAGGACAAGGCCATCGGCCGCTTCGAAGGGCTGAACGAGGAGTACCGTCAGGCCGCCACCATGGCGCAGACATATGCCGCGTCCATGATGCCCGCCATGGGCAACCTCTCCCGCATCGACTACGCCGTCACCTGCTGTGTCGGCGGTCTGCTCGCCATCCGCGGCGTGTTCGACGTCGGTTCGCTGGGCGCGTACCTGCTCTATGTCAAGCAGTTCTCCCAGCCCATCGCGCAGATCAGCCAGCAGGTGAACATCGTCCTCGCGGCCATGGCCGGCGCGGAGCGCATCTTCGCCGTCATGGACGAGCAGCCCGAGCAGGACGAGGGCAAGACCACGATCGTCCGCGTTGAGAAAAACGGTGATACGCTCACCGAGGTCTCCCGGCGCACCGGCCACTGGGCGTGGAAGCGCCCGGACGGCGAGCTCGTCGAGCTGCGCGGCGATGTGCGCTTTGACCACGTCGTCTTCGGCTACAGCGACGAGAAGATCGTCCTGCACGACATCAGCCTCTTCGCCAAGCCCGGCCAGAAAATCGCCCTTGTCGGCTCGACCGGCGCCGGGAAGACGACGATCACCAACCTCATCAACCGCTTTTACGACATCCAGTCCGGCACCATCACCTACGACGGCATCAGCATCCGCGAGATCAGTAAGGACTCGCTGCGCCGCTCGCTCGGCGTGGTGCTGCAGGATACGAACCTCTTCACCGGCACCGTCGCCGACAATATCCGCTACGGCAAGCTCGACGCGACGGACGAGGAGGTGCGCGCCGCGGCGAAGCTCGCGAACGCCGACACGTTCATCCGCCACCTGCCGCAGGGCTATGATACGATGCTCACCGCGGGCGGCGCGAGCCTGAGTCAGGGCGAGCGCCAGCTGCTCGCCATCGCGCGGGCGGCCGTGTCCGACCCGCCGGTGCTGATTCTCGACGAGGCGACGTCCTCCATCGACACCCGCACCGAAAAGCTCATCGAGCACGGCATGGACTCGCTCATGGCGGGGCGCACAGTGTTCGTCATCGCGCACCGGCTCTCTACCGTGCGCAACGCGCAGGCGATCCTCGTGCTCGAACAGGGCCAGATCATCGAGCGCGGCAACCATGAGGAGCTGCTCGCGCAGAAGGGCAAGTACTACCAGCTCTACACTGGGCAGGCGGAACTAAGCTAATTCATGCAAAAGGACTTCGTCCTTTTGCGTGAGCTTACGCTTCGCTTCGCGCCTCGGCTGGCTTTGCCAGCCTGCGACACTACGCTGCGCGCAAAGTGTTTTTTGCGACGTACACGCCGCCGCAAAAAACGGATTTCAATTGATTCGCGGCTTTTGAGCCGCGAACTCTGTGTGACTGTTTAGTCAGTTTGTTCCATTAAATGTAAGACGTATTTATTTGTGGTGTAAGGAGGAAGCATCATGACACAGCAGGAGCTTTGCCAGACCGCGATCAACATGCTGGACCGCGCCTACGTTCCGTATTCCCACTTCCCGGTGGGGGCGGCGCTGGAGTGCAGTGACGGCACCGTCTTTACCGGCTGCAACATCGAAAACGCCGCCTACGGCGTGACCATCTGCGCCGAGCGCACCGCCATCTTCAAGGCCGTGAGTGAAGGCCGCCGCGACTTCGTCCGCATCGCCATCGCCGGGCGCAGCGAGGACTACTGCGTCCCCTGCGGCTCATGCCGTCAGGTGATGATGGAGTTCGCCCCGGAGCTGGAGGTCATCTGTCTCAACGGTAAGGGCGAGAGTAAGACGTTCGCGCTGCGCGAGCTTCTGCCCTACGGCTTCGACCGCACCTGGCTGTGACGCGCCGCCGCGCGGCGGCATAGACTGGCAAAGACCCACGCAAAGGAGGTCTTTGCCCATGTCAAGGACGCTGGATCAGCTCCGCCCCGGCGAGAGCGCGCGGATCGCGGGGCTGCTTCTCGGCGGACTGCGCAGGCGCAGACTGCTGGATCTCGGCTTCGTGCCGGGCATGTCCGTCGAGCGGCTGCAGACCGGCCCGTTCGGGGATCCGACGGCCTATCAGGTGCTTGACACCGTCATCGCCCTGCGCCGGCGGGACGCCCGCTGCATCACCGTCACGGAATAAAAAAGCGCCATTCTGCCCATCATCGGAAGCAGAATGGCGCTTTTTGCGTTTTGGTAAATAGCAAGCCGCGCAGCGTTCGCGGCCCACAGGCCGCAAAACAGATAAAATCATATTTTGTACCGACATGTGCGGGACAGAATATACTCTGCGCGGAGCGCAGCGAAACTCTCTGTCGAAGGGCTCTGCCCTTTGACAGAAGTTTACAGCATGAGCTGAATCGCCTGCGGCAGGTTGCGGATCTCCACGCGCGGCGCGCTGGGGGCGAACTCCCCGTCGAGCGACCACGGAATGTCCTCCTCCGTCGTCACGGTCACATTGGAGACATGGCGGAAGATGACGCCCGGATAGTCGTACTGCTGGCGCGTCATCGCGACGATCAGATTCTGCAGGTCGAGCGGCGTTTTCGGCATGCGCAGGAGGATGAGCTCAAACGCGCCGTCGTCCATCTTCACGCGGGTCGGGTCGAGCCGCACCAGCCCGCCGAGCGACGTGGAGTTGCAGACCGCGCCGAAGATGAAATTACCCTCAAACGTCTCCTCGTCCGCCTGCACGCGGCAGCTGTAGGGGCGGAGCGAGTCGAGATCCTTCACGCCCTGCAGGATGTAGGCGAAGTGCCCCAGCGCGTTTTTCGTCTCCTGCGGCACGGAGTACGATGAGCGCGTGAACGCACCGAACGAGGCGACGTAGGCAAAGTACCGGTCGTTGTGGATGCCGATGTCGAGCGGCGTGGGCGTCCCGTCGGAGGCGATGAGCGCGGCCTCGACGAGGTTTGCCGGGATATGCAGGCTCGCGGCGAAGTCGTTCGTGCTTCCGTTCGGCAGATACCCGAGCGGCGGACGCTCCTCGAGCGTCATCAGCCCCGTGATTGTCTCATTGAGCGTTCCGTCGCCCCCGGCGCAGACGATCAGGTCGAACTGCGCGCCGTGGTCATGGACGGTCTGCGTCGCGTCGCCGGGGCCCTGCGTCTCGTGGACGCTGACGAGATAGCCGCTGCGGGAAAAGCAGGCGATTGCATCGTACAGCGGAGAACGGGACCGTGTCTTTCCCGCGCGGTTGTTGACGATAAAAAGCAGCTTTTTCATGGTGGGGTGCGCTCCTTAAAGATGAGTTAACAGTTGTAATATTATAATACGGTTCGGTGCCAATTGCAAGACGCGGGATCCTTTGCGCGTTTTTTTCCTTGCAAAAGCGCCGGCTTTTCGGTATGATAGATAACATACAAGGGGGACAGCGCATGAAGACAAAAAAATATTATTTCAAATGGGGACTGACCGTTTTCCTCACCGTCTGCGCCATTCTGGTGTTCTATGACGTGTTTTATAAGGGCGGGACGCTGCTGGGCTTTTTCAACAAGCTCACCTCGACGCTCGCGCCCGTGCTGTACGGCTTCGCGATGGCATATCTGCTCTCGCCGATCGTCAACTGGCTCGAGCGGCTCATCCGTCTCGGCTGGAGCAAGTGGAGCCTCACGCGGGAGAAGACACTGCGCCGCGGCTGGCTGCGTGCGGTGAGTATCCTCATCACCTGGGCCATCGTGAGCTACGCGGTGTATCTGCTGATGAGCGTGCTGGTTCCCCAGCTGATCGACAGCATCACCACCCTCATCAACAACGCCGAGAGTTACTACAACCAGATCTATGACTGGGCGGATAACCTCCTGAAGAAGAACCCGAACATCTCGAACTGGGTGCGGCTCAACCTTGAGCGGTACTATCAGGACGCGCTCAGTCTGCTGACCGAGAAGATTCTCCCCGGCGCGCAGCAGATGCTCACGAGCGTCACCGGCGGCGTCATCAGCAGCATCCTCGGCGTGGTGGTCTTTGCGAAAAACCTCATCATCGGCATCATCATCTCCGTCTACCTGCTGGCGATGAAGGAGCAGAGCCTTGCCCGCTGCTGCAAGCTGCTCTATGGCGTTCTGAGCGAGCGGGCTGCGAATCTGGTCATGCGCGGCACGCGCAGAACCGACGAGATCTTCAGCGGCTTCGTCCGCGGCAAGCTCCTCGATTCGCTCATCATCGGCATTCTCTGCTTCATCGGCGGCTCGATCCTGAACCTGCCGTATACGCCGCTGGTGAGCGTGGTTGTCGGCGTGACGAACATCATCCCGTTCTTCGGCCCGTTCCTCGGCGCGATTCCGTCGGCCTTCCTGATCCTGCTCGTCAGTCCGAAACAGTGCCTGATCTTCATCATCTTCGTGATCGTGCTGCAGCAGTTCGACGGCAACATCCTCGGGCCGAAGATCCTCGGCAGCGCCACGGGCATCTCGAGCTTCTGGGTCGTGGTCACGATCCTGCTCGGCGGCGGCTTTTTCGGCGTGCTGGGTATGTTCCTGGGCGTGCCGGTCTTTGCATGCCTGCAGGAGCTCGTCAAGCACCTCATCGACCGCCGCCTGACGCAGCGGAACATGCCGACCGAGGCCTATGCCTACGTCGGCCGCGACAAACGGCCCCCGCAGGAGACGGCGCCGGAAAAGACGGAAGATTCCCCGAAAAGCGAATAAAAAATCAGCCCGGACAGCTGTCCGGGCTGATTTTTACCATGCACGCGCTTTATTCCTCGCCCATCGTATAGACCATATCCCAAAAGCGCAGGTCGAACAGGCAGCACTTTTCAAAGATTTCGCACAGCCGCCCGACGCGCTTCTCGCTGACAGACGCGGCGAGCGCGTCGATCCGGTCGATGAGCGCCTGATTGGTCCGGCGGTACTCCTCCGAGACGTAGCCCGCGAACCACGCGCCGTATCGCGCATCCTGCAGCGCGTGCGGATACCGCTTCACCGTCTCCTCGGCGATATAGGCATAGCTCCACGAGCAGTTCAGCAGCGTCACAAGCCCCGTCAGCACGTCACCCATCTGCGCCTCGCAGAGCATGTAGTGGCTGTAGGCGACGCTGTCGATATGCGGACGGGCGCGGCGGATCTCCTCCTCCGTGATGCCCAGCCGCTCCATATACGGCCGGTGCGTGCGGAACGTCTCGTCGATCGTGTTTGCGAGCTCCCCGCTCAGAAAGCGGATCTGCTCGAAATCGTCGGCCTTCTGGATGATCGCGGCGAAGATCTTCACATAATCCCGGAGATAGAGATAGTCCTGCAGCATGTAATACCGGAACTTCTCCGGCGGCAGCGTGCCGTCCGCCATCTGCGTCACGAACGGGTGGCGCAGATACCGCGGCCAGATCTTCTCCGCCCGCGCATAAATCCGCTCCGAGAGCTTCACGCCGCTCATTTGTGGGCGATGATGGCGACATATCCGCCGCTCTGATAGCCGGGGACGACGTCCTCGACGTCGTCGTTGGTGTACATCGGGTTTTTCAGCAGCGTCTGATAGAAGTCGAAATCGTGGAAGCCGAGTGCCTTCAGCGCGTCGATCTTCTCCTCCGTGGAGTGCCACACGCCCGCGCAGCACAGCTCGAGCGGATAGGGCAGCTTGGGCATAACGCCATTGAGGGACGGGTGGTCGAATGTCCCGGCGTTCTTTGCCAGCAGGTACATAAAGCCGAACGCGCTCTCCTTGGGGACATCCAGCGAGATAAACCGGCCGCCCGGCTTGAGCGCCTTTTTGCAGACGCCGAACGCGCGTGTCAGATCCTCCATATAGCTCGAACTGCCGTTGAGATAGATCACGTCATAGGCGTTCTCCTCCAGCTCGACCTCCTCGATCGCGCCGAAGGCGATCACGTTGATGCCGCGCTTCTGCGCGATGGCACCCATATCGCGCGAGGGCTCGATGCCCTCGATGCCGCTGCGGTCGATCATACTCTCGAACAGGCCGCTGCCGCAGCCGACGGAGAGCACGCGCTGGCCTGTGATGTCGCCGAGCGCCTTTTGGAACAGGCGGAGCTCGCTCTGGAACAGGTTTTCGTTTTCCATAAACCAGGCGTCATACTGCGCCGCATAGCCGTCAAATTTAGGTTTCATCATCGAATGATCCTTTCCGAGTCGAAATTTCAAAGGTCGTGCCGCCGCCTGCCCGCTGAATCGGCCAGGCGCTGTCCTGCGGCAATGTTCCGCCCTCTGCTGACCCAAGTATATCATACGGCCGGGAGAAGTGCCATACCAAACCTGAAGGGCAGGTTTCTTCCCCGCAGATGTGGATTCTATCGGCCCGGCAGACCGGAAGTCAGTTCCTTCTTCCGAAATATCTGCACACTTTCGATTTATACTGCCGGTACTCATTCCCGAATGCTTCTGTCAAAAAATTCTCCTCTGCCTTGACTATCTGCAAATGGAACAGCAACACTGCAATCACCGTTGCAGCGCATAAGCACCAATTAAAGTATGTAAACAAAATGCCAGTATACATAAGGTCAAAACCCAAAAACGCGGGATTGCGGCTGATTGAATATATGCCTGTCGTCACAAGCATCGTTTTCTCTTCTTTCTGCACCCCGGCTCTCCAGTTATCCTTCATTTGCAGCACAGAGAGCATAAATACCGCAACTCCAGCTGCGGTGATTGCGACCCCAGCCCTTCTGAATAATACATACCTGTTCGCTTTGCAATATACTATGCTGATAAGCTGAACGAGCGGCAGCGCGCAAGTCGTTATTTTCAGCGCTGTTTCTATGAATTTTACAAGCCCCTCTTTTCCTTTTCCAAGCTGGTCTGTACGGATTCCCTTTTTCCTTTGATTTATCATTTTTATAAAGTAACAGCTGTAAAACGCCGCCATCAGCAGAACTGTAACCATTTTTGTTATCACCGCCCCCATAAAAAAGAGATTTGTTGAGTCGAGTATACCATACGACCAGATGAAAGACCAGCCCCCGTATGTCTGAGTTCCTGCGCCCAAATAGGACGAAAAGCCCCCGGGCCTTGCGGCCCGGGGGCTTTCGTCGTCGGCGCGTTTTCCGCAGCGGCCCTTTACGCCGGCCTCTCATTGCTGCGCTCCAATCCGAGAAACGGCAACCCACATGGCAGCAATCGTAAGAATCGGGCCGAACTGAAGCCAGCCAGTTCATAAGCGCAGCGCCAAATACAGTGCCGAAGTATCCAAAACAATAGTGATGATAAAAAACAATCGATTCCATAAAACTGCAAGAAAACCGTCCAACTGGTGCCGGACGGTTCCATTAAACAATCGTATCAAGAAATGCAGACAGCGCCGCACGTTGTTGAGGTGTCAGACCCTGCACCTTACGGTGGAGGATCTCATCAGGGGTATCTTGGGCGGTAGGTACATCGAAGAACTCTTTCAGTGAGATATTCATTGCATCACAAATCAGGGTCAAATACTCCACTGAAATACCCTTTTCCCCCAATTCTACCGAGCGAAGGAAGCTTTGGGATACCCCGCATTGGGTCGCCAGAAAATTCGTGGTCCATCCTTGCACTTCTCGCAACTGTCGGATTCGTCCTCCGATATCCATATTACCACCCCTCTCTTTCCTGGTTATTACTTTAGCAAAAAGAGATAAAATTATTTACATCTTTAGAGACATGTGTTATCATTAAAGAGATATAATATATATCGAAGGTGATATGATGGTTTTAGTCGTATATGGAATCCTGCTGCTGGTCTACTGGAATTGCCCCAAATACCTAAAGGCTGTGGCGTTTGTAATCAATCTCTTTGTACCAGATCCGATTCCTTATGTCGATGAAATTATTATGATAGCAGGACTCTTAGCCAGTGACTGATAGAAAGGGGTGAACAACTGTGGCAGTTGTCAAACATGTAGAGTTCCAGTGTACTTGGTGCGGAAAGAGAGTGGTCAAGATCGATGGGAAGGGACGCCCCGAGCCCGGAACATGTCCTCGCAAAACAGGAAATAAGCCCCACACCTGGACAATATCCAGGAAATACTGAGAGGAGAACGAATGATGGGATTGTTTGATACGTTAAAAAATGCAGGAAGCAGTGCCTATCATGCTCTGCAAAAAAACGCTGCGGAGATTCAGGAGCTAAAAGATCGACTGGATTGTTACAACGATGATCTATTGTTCCGGGAACTTCATTATGGCAGCTATCAGAAGAAAGCCGCCTGTTCCCTGCTGCTCCAGGAGCGGGGATATTCTCAGGAAGAGATTTCTAAGGCAATGAAAAAGAAATAATAGCATAGCAATTCATACGCAGGCATCTTTTCAATTCTGTTCCTCAATAAAAACAATGACAAAAGCCCCCGGGCCTTGCGGCCCGGGGGCTTTGGGTTGTCGGAGCGTTCTCCGCCGTGGCCCTTTATGCCGGTGTCTCATTGCTGTGCTCCGTGCGCTCCAGTCCGAGAAACGGCGGCACGGCTGCGCGCTTCAGCCCCTGTTCGCGGGCTTTTTTCAGCCGATACTCGTGCAGAGCAACGGCTTCCACTTACCGCCGATCACTCGGAGTGTGATCTCTATTTCGCTTGTGACATATATCTTTTCGCTCATATAAAACGCCTCGCTACCGTTCGATTTATCAGGTCAAGTATAGGAATATCCCCGAACACAAATTGGTCAAACCATCGACTTAGCGTATTTCCAAGTTATAACTGCAAGAATACCGCAGATCACAGCAACTCCGATACAAACAGCTCTTGCAATATTGCTCAGATCCAAAAAGCCGCTTCCTGTCCCTGTAATGGCACAGGAGATCGCTAAAAGAGTCATGAGGGCAAAAAGGATACTAATAACTTTCAGAATGACACACTTTTTCATGTGATTCAACTCCTTTGCCGATTCCCATCTGTTAAACCAAGTATACCATACTCTGTTAAGAATATCAAAAGGCAGGATACCACCGCCACGGTGATGTCCTGCCTTTGCTCGTCTGTCGTTTTGAGCAGTCCTTTCGCAAAACTTTCTGCGAACAAAAACATACCCGAACCCTTTTCATAAAGAACTGGGTTCGGGTACGAACTGCTTGGTGGAGCATTGTCCACAGCACTCGAACTTTTTAGGCGGGCATATCGTTGCTTCGGGTTGATCAAGCATTTCAACAGCAGTAGGGGACATTCGTTTGACTTCAATATCCATGAGCGTACCACATCTCTGGAAAGATAAGGATTGAAGAGAGAAAGCGCCGCATTGTCGGCAATCATCAGCATGATCGGCCCACCGGATTGTTTGGCAAAGACCTGAATTGCGCCAAAATCCCGGATATAATGTTTTGCGAGTTCATCCGTCATGGCTTCAAGAGCGATGGACTTTCAAGAAAGAAAAGCGCAAAGAGGGTGAAAGTGTGAGAGCAAGAATCGTCCCGTGGCCACAAATTTTCAATTTTTGAAAATTTTCTGCCCATCCGGGACTTCACTTCTCAAACTCTTGCGAGTTTCCGAAGTGCTTTTGTTGGGGCGTCCTGCCCTAAACCCTGCTGGGAACGAGCGCAACAAACTGGAATTTCACGTTGCAATTCAATCACGATACGGCTTTTAGGATATAGGATACTCATGCCATTCCACATTGTTTTTTAGGTCTTGATTTTCCTTTTCGGCATTGTATTCTTCTTGTGTGGCTTTTTTGCCGTTTATCATGAAATTATCCATCGTGTATGCCTGTCCTGTGGCAGATAAGACATCAGTTATAACAAGGCCGTCTTGAGTGAAGCCGATAGTAGCAACGCCCTCCTTTGAACCCAAATCATCGGAATAGATAAAGGTGCCATCCGTTTTGAGATTTTCAAATGTACGATAGTCTGTCCGATAGCCATACACATGGTCATCACTACTATGAAGAACTAAATATCCTCCGGTATCGCCAGCTACACCACAAACAAAAACGACCGCTTCTTCACTACCGTCACCGTCCAAATCAATCATTGCATAGTTTTGAATAGCCATATAGGCATCATCAGAATTAAATAAAGATGGAATATCGGCTATATTAACAGAAGCAAAATCAGATCCACCATTAGCAGCATAATAGAACGGTTGATTACCCTTCAAAACATCTTGCATATTAGCTGGTGTCGAATTACTTGAACAACTAACCAATGCTAAAACACCAACCAATGCCAAAACTAATGTTATCAACTTTTTCATAACAACACCTCCGCCAAATTCCGATTTGCCGGTTTCTTTCACCGCTGCCAAATCCATCATATCATGCGTTTCCATACAGAGCAATAAAAAGATGGACCGCAGAAAACCCGTGATGGAATTTTCAGTACATTGGCAGGGCTTGTTGATATCTTTTCCTAACAATTTCACTCTTACAATTCGTGGTGGTTTCTGCTGACTTTTCTATCTTTGCGCAGACTTGTTGTGAGGTCGGTCAGCTTTTCTTCCGATATGCCCCTATGCGTCGCTCACAAGTCTTTCCGCTACGGCTGTTAAGTTAAGGCGGCATTTATTTTTCTGAAAATGCCTGTTTTGACCCCTGAAAACAGGGGTTTCAAAAAATAAATGCGTTGAGGGGGCGGTGTCCGCAAACACCACCCCCTCTTTTTTACGCGGCTATGCGGTAGACAAAACCGTAAAATCCCTTGGTGCGCAAGTTCCGCTCGTCCTGTCGGTTAGGGCGGATGGGAACGGTATGCCGTGCGATTTCTTTTAACAGCGTTTCGCCGTCCGCGCGGGGCGTTCGCAAGAACTCCTTGCAGAGCATGACCGCCATTTTGAAATTGACCTTGTAGGCGTAAACGCCGTTTTTCGGCTGACGGACAACGACTTCTTTACAGACGCGGCTTGCGAAGTTAAACGCCGTCAAGCTGGCGTATATCTCCTGTTCCGCAAAAGCGTCGGACTTGCCGTGGAGATTGACAAGACCCAGCGTGTACTTGAGGTCGCGGAACGAGGTTTCTATACCCCAACGGAGATGATACAGTTCCCGAATATCCGCAAACGTAAAGGACGGGGCAGAGAAGTGGCAGCCAAACAAAAGCAATCAAAAACTTCTAAAATTCAATCAATTTTGGCTAAACTCTCACATTTTGGCTGTCTCAACTTCTGCTTGCGAACACCGTTCACCACGGCGTTTAATTTACTCTATCTCCATGCGGCGGAAAAAGCAAGCGGATAGGGCAATTCTTTACATTTTATTCAAAATTTGCGGTTAATTAAATGCAACAGCCCAAAAAGCGCCCAGCCGTTAAGAAGAGGGAAGCATCTTTCCGCCCCTCAACGGCTGGGTTTTTAGATTAACTTAATGACATTGGCCGGAGCGATTTTCATGCGCTCCGGGGCCTGTTTCTTTATGTCTCTGGTTTATTTTTCGGCTCTTCAAAAGGCAGTCTTGGCAGCTCCCAGCGGTAGCGATAGGCCATCACTCTTAAAAACACCACCAGCCCTGTGGTGAAGAAAATGGAGCCGCTGGGATAGGCCGGCCAGACGCAGTAATAGCTCAGCGCCCCCACCAGGGAGGCCATGGCGTAGAAGTGCTTGCGGAGGATGGCGGGGGTGGTGCAGCTGAGCACATCCCGCAGTACGCCGCCCCCCACGCCGGTGGTCAGCCCTAAGAATATGCAGAAAAAGGGGTTCTCCACATAGCCCGCATCGATAGTCGCCTGCACGCCGATGACGGAGAACACCCCCAGTCCGATGGCATCGCACACGTTGAGAAACTGGCTGTCCCGAAAGGACACGGGCCGCTCCCCCCGGCTGGTGTACCACCCGAAGAGGAACACCGCCCAGGCGGCCAGGGCAGCCATCACCAGATACTCCCAGTCCACAAAAGCCGCCGGGGGACACCGGCCCAGGATGATGTCTCGGACGATGCCTCCTCCCAGGGCGGTGGCGATGCCCAAGGTGAACACACCGAACAGGTCCAGTCCCCGCTGGATGGCCGTCATGGCCCCGGAGATGGAGAAGGCCACTGTGCCCAGCATATCGGCGGCGTTCATCAGGGTATCGGCATCAAAATGCACAGCGCGTCACGTCCTCTCTGGAAGATTGGTCTTTTTTATCTTTATTCTATTTTAACAGAACAGAGCGGCAACTGTAAAGAAAATTAACTCCCGGTCCCCCTCAAATACTCAGTCTCCGCCGCAGCTCCCGCACCCGGTCCCGGCTGATGGGCAAAACGGTGTCCTCCCCCCGCACTCGCAGGGCAAAGCCGTTGCCCGTCCACGGGAAGATGCTGTCTACATATTTTAAGCGGACCAGGCTGGTCTTGTGGATCCGATAGAAATGTTCCCCCTCCAGCCGGGTCTCATACTCCCCCAGGGGGGTGCCATCGTTATACTGTTTGCCGAAGGTGGTGTGGATGACGCAGCCCCGGCACAAGGACCCCGTTTCTCCGTCCGCTGCCTGAGTATTTTCCATGAAAAAGAGAGCGCCCCGGCGCTCCCTTTTCTCTTGTCCTCACTTCACTCGTCTGCTATACTAAAACTATCCAATCAAATTAAGAAGGGATGACTGCCCTATGCCCAGCTTCGACCCGCTCACTTACCGCTATTCCTCCCGCCGCAACGTGGTCTATGCCAAAAAGGCCGTGGCCTGTACCTCTGTCCCTCTGGGGGCCCAGATCGGTCTGGACATGATGAAGTCCGGCGGCAACGCCGTGGATGCCGCCGTGGCCATGGCCGCCGCCATGCCCCTGCTGGAGCCCACGGGCAACGGCCTGGGCTCGGACTGCTTCGCCCTGGTATGGATAGAAAAAGATCAAAAGCTCTATGGCTTAAACGCCAGCGGCGTGGCACCCATGGCCCTCTCCGCCGACAAGGTCCGGGAACTGGGCTTTGACCAGGTGCCCAAGGAGGGCTGGCTGCCCACTATGGTCCCCGGGGCCCCCGCCGGCTGGGCCGCCCTGAACAGCCGCTTCGGCACCAAGCCCCTGGCCGAGCTGTTCGCCCCCGCCGTCTCCTACGCCCGGGAGGGCTATCCCGTGCCGGTGAATGTGGCCCGCCAGTGGAGCAAAGACAGCCGCCGCATCGCCAAGGCCATGGAGACCGACCCCGCCCCCCACGCATACTGGTGGAAGAGCTTTATGAAGCCCGACGGCACCCCCTATGCCGCCGGAGACCTCTTCCGGTTCCCCGACTACGCCGACACGTTAGAGGAGTTGGCCGCCACCGGCTGCGAGAGCTATTACCGGGGCAGACTGATGGAGCGCCTCGTGGCCTTCTCCCAAAAGACGGGGGGCTATTTCTGCCGGGAGGACTTTGAAACCTATCACCCGGACTGGGTGGAGCCCATCACCCAGAACTATCGGGGCTATACCGTGTGCGAGATCCCGCCCAACGGCCATGGCATCACCGTGCTCATGGCCCTGGGCATTCTGGATGGGATGACCATGCCGGAAAACCGGGAGAGCGCCGAGCACTATCACAAGGTGATGGAGGCCATCAAGCTGGCCTTTGCCGACACCAAGACCTATGTGGCCGACCCCCGGTATATGAAGACCACGGTGGAGCAGCTGCTCAGCCCCGGCTATCTGGCCGCCCGCCGGGCGCTCATTTCCGACAAGGCCCTGGAGCCCAAGGCCGGGGACCCCCGCTGCGGCGGCACCATCTATCTGTGTACCGCCGATGAAGGGGGCAACATGGTCTCCTTCATCCAGAGCAACTACACCGCCTTCGGCTCCGGCGTGGCCATCCCCGGCACGGCCATCTCCCTGCAGAACCGGGGGGCCAACTTCTCCCTGGACCCCGCCAGTGACAACTGTCTGGCCGGGGGCAAAAAGTCCTATCACACCATCATCCCCGGCTTTTTGCTGAAGGACGGCCGGGCGGTGGGGCCCTTCGGAGTGATGGGGGCCTTTATGCAGCCCCAGGGCCAGACGGAGGTCATCATCAACACCCTGGACTATCACATGAACCCGCAGGAGGCCCTGGATGCCCCCCGCATCCAGTGGATCGGCGGCAAAAAGCTCCAGCTGGAGCGGGAGGCCGGCGAGGACATCGCCCAACAGCTGCGCTCCATGGGCCACCAGGTGGAGCTCATCGACGACCGCATCGCTATGGGCCGGGGGCAGATCATCTGGCGGTGTGAAAACGGCACTCTCATCGCCGGGACCGAGCCCCGCTGTGACGGCGCGGTGGCCGCCTGTTAACAGGTCACAAGCGTGAAAAAGCACCTCTGCCTGTTTCGTCAGGCAGAGGTGCTTTTCCTTGGCCTTTCGGTCAATCCTCAGAGCCGTCCACGGGGATGGGATAGTGCTCGGTAAAGCAGCCCTCGCAGAAGCCGCACCGGGCGTTGGGGGCCAGCTTCTGCAGGTTGTCCAGGGACAGAAAGTCCAGGCTGTCCGCCCCGGTCATGTCCCGGATCTCGTCAATGGAGTGGTGGCAGGCGATGAGCCGATCCTTATCCGGGATGTCGGTGCCGAAGTAGCAGGGGTATTTGAACGGGGGTGCCGAGACCCGGA
>ERZ772900.1247-NODE-1247-length-23541-cov-25.385719_pt1 | contig 23541 bp, 17 predicted proteins | sample MGYA00512124_ERZ772900 | MGnify/ENA primary metagenome ERZ772900 (study PRJEB29015, sample SAMEA2737716) | human gut metagenome | biome: human gut; feature: human-associated habitat; material: faeces | place: China | collected 2012 ... | reverse complement strand
CAGCCGAGGCAGCGTCCGGCCTCGCAGTGCAGCTGCGCGTCGCTGAGCAGACCGTTTTCCGCCGTCTGCCGGGGTGCGGCCTCCAGCTCGTCGATCGCAACGCCAACGCTGCTGCGCGCCAGCGGCTTATAATCCCGCTTGTCGCGGCCAATCACGAAGCTCTGGTTGCTGTGCACGAAGCGATGGATCGAGATCGCGGCCTCGCGGCCCTCGGCGATCGCGCGCGCAATGTCATGCGCACCGGTCGCGGCGCCGCCGGCAAAGACATCGGCCTCACCGGTCTGGCGGGTCACGGCGTCGGCGCCGACAAAGCCGTCGGCGTTCAGGCACACGCCGGATCCGGCGGTGAAGGCGTCCGCCGCCGGGATGTAGCCCTCGGCAGCGAAGACCGTGTCTGCGGCGAGCTCTTCGGTCTTGTCGCCGTGCAGGCTGCGGATGGACACCGCGCCGTCGCGAATCTCCTGCACTGCGAACGGCGCGCGGAACGCGACGCCTTCCTTCTTGGCCTCGGAGATGTCTGCCTGGATCGCTCCGGCGACGACGGTCACGCTTGCTGCGCCGCCCTTGCGCGCGGCGCGCGCACAGTCAACGGCCTCTTTCCCGCCGCCGAGCACGACGACGCTGCCCTTGACGGTCTGTCTTTTCCGGTGCAGGTATCTGCGCGCGTCCACGGTGCCGGCCGGTGCGTCTTTGCGCTGCTTCCCGGCGCCGATGCCGAGGAAGAACGCCTTGTAGCCCTCTGCGCGCAGCGCGTCGAGCGTCGTGTCCTTGCCGACTTCCACGCCGGTCCGGAACTCCACGCCCATGCGCTCGAGCACGTCGATTTCGTCGGCATAGGCCTTGCGGTCGAGCCGGAAGGACGGGATGAGCGTCGCCGGTGCGCCGCCGAGCACCGTGTCCTTTTCCAGCACGGTCACGGGGTAGCCCTGCTGCCGGAGGAAATAGGCGCAGCTCAGTCCGGCGGGGCCGGCGCCGATGACGGCGATCTTTTCCGTATGGGGGATGCCGGCCGGGTTTTTCACCGGCGGCAAAATGACCTTACCGGCGCTGCGTTCGCGCTCGACGAGCGTCTTGCACACGTCGGCAATGGCGACGGCGGCATCGATCTGGTTGCGGGTGCAGACCTTTTCACACTGGCGGCCGCACACGCTGCCGCACAGTTCCGGGAACGGCGTGGCCTGCCGGATGAGCGCCGCGGCGTCGTCATATCTGCCGACGGACAGCAGCTGCAGGCAGCCCTGCACCGGGATGTTCAGCGGGCACACGGCCTTGCACGGCGCGGTGCCGCTGGGCATGACGTCCGAGCGGTTCGTGCGGTACTCGGGGTTGTAGCTCGAGCGGTGGAACGGCACGCTGGCGTCGGTGTCGTAGGTGTCGGAGATGTGCGGATCGGTCGCGCAGCGCTTCTGGCCGAGCTTGAGGGCGTTGGTCTGGCAGTTTTCAACGCACTGACCGCAGGCGACGCACTTTTCCTTGTCCACGCGGGCGATGTAGTTCGAGCGGATGGCGCGCGGCGTGCGGAACAGCTCCCCGATGCGCAGTGCGAAGCACGAGCAGCCGCAGCAGTTGCAGATGGCGGTCGCGTCCTCAAAGCCCGGCGTCTGGTTGATCTCGTGCACGAGACCGTTGTCCTCGGCGCGCTGGAGGATCTCATACGCCTCTTCCTTGCTCACGAGGCGGTGATAACCCTGCTCGGAGAAGCAGAGCGCGTTGTCGTTGAGGTACATGCACATGTCCTCTTCAAGGTGGCCGCAGCCCTCGCCCATGAGGCGGCGGGCCCGGCGGCACGAGCACGGACCGACGCTGATGGCCGTCGCGTTGTCGATGAGCGTCTTGAGCTCGTCATAGGACGCCGTGCGCGAGTTGTTCTCGATGGCGCTCATGACGGGCATGACGCGCATGAAGAACATACCGGTCTTGCCGGAGTCGAGCATCGGCGCGAGCATCTCCGGACGGCGGCGGGTGTACGCCTCAAAGCTCTCGCCGAGCACGGGATACTTGTCGCACTGCTCACGGTTGGCGAGGATGCCCTCCATGATGCCCGGGACCCAGATCGGGTAGAAGTAGCAGCGCTTGCCGTCCACATAGCGGTAGCGGACTGCGCCGGTCTTGCACAGCTTATCGAGCTGCTCCTGCGTGTACTCCACGCTCTTTCTTGCGCGCTTGGCCACGTCCTCCACGGTGCGGTTGGCCTCCAGGCGCAGGTGCATCATGATCGCACACATGTCATCGTCGATGATCGGCTCGAGGATCTTATACTCGGGGTCGTCATACGTGATGCCCATGTACGTCATGCTCTCAAGGCTGATCTTGGTCGCCAGCTTGAGAATGTTCGGTCGTTTTGCCATGCCTTTTCCTCCTTCAATGTCGGGTATTATTCAAAAGGTATTCCCTGTCCCCTTATTGTTTGGGCGGCGCCGCGAATGCGCGCGTGAACTGCTCGCACAGCGCGTCGATGCGCGCGTGCCCGTCGAGCTCATGCACGCTCGGCACGCCGACAGACATCCGCTGGATGACGCCGAGGATCGAATCGTATGTATTATAATAGAGTGTTTTCACATCGGCCATGGGGTCGACCGTCCCGTCGGCAAGCCCGCGGCGGATGGCTGCAGCGATCGGACCGGGGGCGACCTCAAAGCGCTCCGGCGGGCGGTTGATAACCGCGTGCTGTTTGCCTGTGTTGCACAGCGCGACTTCCGCGTCGAGCGAGAAGCGGATGCCGGCCGGGTCTGTAAAGATCAGCCCCGCGTAGCTGCGCAGCAGCACGCGGATCTCCTCGATGCCGGTCATGCCGGCCCGCTGCTGCGCTGCGAGCGCCTGCGCCGCCTGCGCCTTGGCCCGGTCCCAATAGAGAAAGGCCGCCGCGACCACGAGCTCGTCCTTTGTCGCAAAGTAGCGGTAGACCGAGCGCTCGGTCAGCCCCGCGCGGTGCGCAATGTCACGGATGGTCGTCTTGTCGATGCCGTTTTCAACAAAACACGCCAGTGCCGTCTGCGTTACGAGTGCGATATTCTGTTCCCGCACCTCTTGCATCGACATGGGCGTGCCTCCTGTCAGCTATGTTTGTCAGATGGACTGACATTGTTATTATACCTGTTTTTTGCCGGTATTTCAACTGAAAGTTGCTCGATTTTTAACGAGTTTGTCATACAAAAAACACCGGTGCGGTCAAAAAACCGCACCGGTGTGTGGACAATGTTACACAGGGTAGTCGCCGGAGAGCTTCTCGTCGGCGTTCGTGCCGGAATGACAATTGTCAACGCTGCGGACGATTTATAATTTTGATAACGTCGTTTCAAATTTTGAATCGTCCGTGCCGCGTCAGTCACTTGCCTCCAGCTTGTGCAGCGCCTTGCGAAACTGCACGGAAAACAGGATGGCCGTGCACGTGACGGCAATGACGTCCGCGACCGGTTCGGCCAGATACACGGCGGTCGTCTGGTCGGGCAGCAGCGCCGGCAGCAGATAGATCAGCGGCAGCAGCAGCACGAACTTGCGCAGCACGGCCACGATGATCGAGCACAGCGCGCTGCCGATGGACACAAACGTCATCTGGCAGGCGATCTGGATGCCGAACAGGAACAGGCCCGCGCAGTAGATGCGCAGCACGCGCGCCGTGAAGGCGATGAGCGCCGCGTCCGGCGTGAAGATGCGCGCGAACAGGCCGGGGAAGAGCTCGATGAGCAGCCAGAGCGAGACGGAGTAGATCAGGCACACCTTCAGCAGCAGACGGAACGTTTCGCGCACGCGGTCGGTGTTCTTTGCGCCGAAGTTGTAGCTCGTGATCGGCTGCGCGCCCTGACCGATGCCCTGCAGCGGCAGCATGGCAAACTGCATCACGCTCGTGAGGATCGTCATGGCGCCGACGGCGATGTCGCCGCCGTACTTGAGCAGGGAAGCGTTGAAGCACACGGAGATGACGCTCTCGCTCGCCTGCATCGTGAACGTTGCGAGCCCGAGCGCCACGCACGGCAGGATGAGCTTCGGCGAGACGAAGAGGTTTTCCCGCCGCAGGCGCAAAAAGGCTTTTTTCCCGCACAGAAACGCCAGCACCCACGCGCACGAGAGCCCCTGTGAGAGCACGGTCGCAAGCGCCGCGCCGCGTACGCCCATGTCCAGCGCAAAGATAAAGATCGGGTCGAGGACGATGTTCGCCGCCGCGCCGATGAGCACCGTGTACATACCCACCTTGGCAAAGCCCTGCGCCGTGATGAACGCGTTCATGCCCAGCGTGAGCTCCACGAAGAGCGTGCCGAACGCATAAATATGCAGATAGTCGGCGGCGTAGTCAATGGTGTTCTCGCTCGCGCCGAAGGCGAGCAGTGCCTCGCGCCCCCAGATCAGCAGCACCGCCGTGAGCACGACGGAGATGCCGATCTGCAGCGTGAAGCAGCCGCCGAGCGTCTTTTCGGCGCTGTCCATATCGTCGCGCCCCATGTAGATCGACGCGCGCGGCGCGCCGCCCGAGGCCGTGAAGCACGCGAAGGCCGACACGATCAGAATGATCGGCAGGCACACGCCCACGCCCGTCAGCGCGAGACTGCCCACCTCCGGAATGTGGCCGATGTAGATGCGGTCAACGATGTTGTAGAGCATGTTCACCAGCTGCGCGATCACCGTCGGGATCGCGAGCCGGCGCAGGAGCTGACCGACGGGCTCCGTGCCGAGAAATGTTTTGTCCTGCTGCATTTAACTTTCCTCCCTGTTGGCCATACGGTCAAGATTCTGCGCGAACGCTGTCAGACAGTGCTGGAACGTTTCGAGCGCGTCGGGCGCGAGGCCCGCGGACATCTGCGCGATGAACTGCTCCTGCAGCGCCTGACCGCGCGCGACGATCGGCGCCGCCTTATCCGTGCACATGAGCCGGCAGCGGCGCCGGTCGCCGGGGTCGCGCGTGCGCAGCAGGTAGCCCTCGCGCACGAGATTGTCCACGTGGAACGACACGATGCCCGGCTTGAGCTTCCGGTACGTGCAGATGTCGCGCGCGGTGTCCAGCCCCGGATTATTGGCCAGAAAGAGCAGAATGTCCACGGCGTTGGGCGCCATGTCCAGCTCCGCGCTCAGCGGCTGCATGACGGCGGCGTAAGCGTCGAGGATGCGGCGCGTGTACGTATAGACCTGCGATGCGGTGAGCACGGCGGTCACCTCCCGAAAAATAGTTCAATTTTGAACGATTTTGTATTATATCAGCACCCGCCCGAAAAGCAAGCGGAAAATTGTGAACATTTGTGCGTTGACAACGGCACGAATGTGTGTATAATTGTATACAATAATACAAAGCAACAGAAAGGAGCCCCACTGCCATGCTTGAAATATCCGGAAAGACGAATTTGCTGGAGCAGAATGCGTATAAATATTCGCTCCAGGACGTGGCGGAGCCGAACCTCCAGCGCGACATCTACACGCAGGGAATGGTGCCGAAGGTGCCGTTCAACCACCGGCGCGTGCCGATGAACATGCCCGAGGAGATCTGGATCACGGACACATCCCTGCGCGACGGGCAGCAGTCTGTGGAGCCGTACACGGTCGAGCAGATCGTGAACATTTACAAGTACCTGTCGCGGCTCGGCGGGCCGTACGGCATCATCCGGCAGACGGAGTTTTTCATCTACAGCAAGAAAGATCGTGAGGCGCTCGAAAAGTGCATGGAGCTGGGGCTGAAGTTCCCGGAGATCACGACGTGGATCCGCGCCACGAAGGAGGATTTTCGCCTCGTGCGCGACCTCGGCATCCGCGAGACGGGTATCCTCGTCAGCTGCAGCGACTACCACATCTTTAAGAAGATGAAAATGACCCGAAAGCAGGCCATGGACTATTACCTTGCCACCGTGGCCGACGCGTTTGAGGCCGGCGTCATCCCGCGCTGCCACCTCGAGGACATCACGCGCGCCGATTTTTACGGTTTCGTGGTGCCGTTTGTCAACGAGCTGCAAAAGCTCTCGCGCCAGGCGGGCATCCCGGTCAAGATCCGCGCGTGCGACACCATGGGCTACGGCATCCCCTACACGGAGGCGGCGCTGCCGCGCAGCGTGGCCGGTATCATCTACGGCCTGCAACAGTATTCCGACGTGCCGAGCGAGTGCCTCGAATGGCACGGGCACAACGATTTTTACAAGGCGGTCGTCAATGCCTCGACTGCGTGGCTCTACGGTGCGTGCGCGGTCAACTGCTCGCTGCTCGGCATCGGTGAGCGCACGGGCAACATCCCGCTCGAGGCGATGGTATTCGAGTACGCGTCGCTGCGCGGCTCGCTCGACGGCATGGACCCGACCGTCATCACCGAGATCGCCGACTACTTCCAGCACGAGATCGGCTACAACATCCCGCCGATGACGCCGTTCGTCGGGCGCGACTTCAACGCCACGCGCGCCGGCATCCACGCCGACGGTCTGCTCAAGGACGCCGAGATCTACACGATCTTCGATACCGAGAAGCTGCTCAACCGCCCGGCGTCCGTGCAGGTCGCCAAGACGTCCGGCCTCGCGGGCATCGCCTACTGGATCAACCAGAACTACCACCTGACCGGAGAAAAGCAGATCGACAAGCACGACCCGCTCGTGCTCGCGCTCAAGGGCTGGGTGGACGCGGAATACGAGGACGGCCGCCAGACCGTCCTGTCCGCAAAGGAACTCAACGCCAAGATCGCGGAGCTGGCCCCCGGCCGCTTCGCGCAGGTCTGACAGGAGGCGCCGCATGAAAGATTTCCGTACCGTTACGCTGGCCGATCAGGTGTTTGAGCGGCTGGAATCCGATATCATTCAGGGCGTGTACCCGCGCGGCGAGGTGCTCACGGAGCTCCGGCTCGTCGAGCAGCTCAACGTCAGCCGCACGCCCATCCGCGAGGCGCTGCGCCGCCTTGAGCAGGAGCACCTCATCGCCGACACCGGCAAAGGCTCCGTCGTGCTCGGCATCACGGCCGAGGATCTGGTGGACATCATGGACATCCGCTGCAAGATTGAGGGGCTCGCGTCCTACTACGCGGCGAAAAACGCTTCGCCCGAGGGCCTCGCGCGCCTGCGCCACATCATGGACCTGCAGGAGTTTTACTTTGAAAAGCGCGACGCTGAGCACCTGCGCGAGATGGACGACCAGTTCCACGACGTCATCTGCGACATGAGCGGCCACGCCGTCATCAGCGACACGCTCATCCCGCTGCACCGCAAGACCCGCCGCTACCGCAAGGCGTCCATTGCCGACGCTTCGCGCACGGCGCAGGTCGTGAAGGAGCACCGCGCCATTTTCGACGCCATCGCCGCCGGCGACGCCGACCGCGCCGCCGAGCTCACGACCGAACACACCATTCACGCAAAAGAAAGTATGATGGGGAGGCTGAAAAACCATGGGTGAGACCCTTGCTCAGAAAATCATCCGTGCCCACCTGCTGCACGGCGACATGACGCCCGGCAGCGAGATCGCCCTGCGCATTGACCAGACGCTCACGCAGGACGCCACCGGCACGATGGCCTATCTGGAGTTTGAGACGATGGGCATCCCGCGCGTCAGGACCGAGCTGAGCGTGGCCTATGTCGACCACAACACGCTGCAGTCCGGCTTTGAAAACGCGGACGACCACCGCTATCTCCAGACCGTGGCCAAGAAGCACGGCGTCTGGTTCTCCCGCCCGGGCAACGGCATCTGCCATCAGGTGCAGCTCGAGCGCTTCGGCAAGCCGGGCAAGACGCTCATCGGCTCCGACAGCCACACGCCCACCGGCGGCGGCATCGGTATGCTGGCCTTCGGCGCCGGCGGCATGGACGTCGCGGTCGCCATGGGCGGCGGCGCGTATTACATCACCATGCCGAAGATGTTCAAGGTCAACCTCACCGGCACGCTGCGGCCCTATGTCACGGCCAAGGACATCAGCCTCGAGCTGCTGCGCATCCTGTCGGTCAAGGGTGGCGTCGGTGCGATCATCGAGTGGGGCGGCCCCGGCATCGCGGCGCTGTCCGTGCCCGAGCGCGCCACGATCACGAACATGGGCACCGAGCTCGGCGCGACGACGTCCATCTTCCCGTCGGACGACGTGACGCGCGCGTTTCTCGCGGCCGAGGGACGCGAGGCGGACTTTGTCCCTCTCGCGAGCGATCCGGACGCGCAGTATGACCGCATTATCGACATTGACCTCAACACGCTGCAGCCCATGATCGCCTGCCCGCACAGCCCGGACAATGTTGTCCCGGTCGGGACGCTCGCGGGCACAAAGGTCGATCAGGTCTGCATCGGTTCGTGCACGAATTCGTCCCTGTTCGATATGCTCAAAGTTGCGGCTCTGCTCCGCGGCAGGACCATCGCCCCGGGCGTGAGCCTGTCCATCTCGCCGGGGTCGAAGCAGGTGCTGACCATGCTCTCTGACTGCGGCGCGCTCGCGGACATTCTCGCCAGCGGCGCGCGCCTGCTCGAGTGCGCCTGCGGCCCGTGCATCGGCATGGGCTTTTCGCCCAATTCCGGCGGCGTGAGCCTGCGCACGTTCAACCGCAACTTCCTCGGCCGCAGCGGCACAAAGGACGCGCAGGTCTACCTCGTGTCGCCGGAGACGGCCGTCGCCGCCGCGCTCACCGGCACGATCACCGACCCGCAGACGCTCGGCCCCATGCCGGCCGTCACGCTGCCGGAGCGCTTCCGCATCGACGACAGCGCCGTGCTGCCGCCCGCCCCGGCGGACGAGGCCGACACGGTGGAGGTGCTGCGCGGGCCGAACATCCGGCCCTTCCCGCAGAGCAAGCCTTTTGCCGACACGCTCACGGCTGAGCTCGTGCTCAAGGTGGGTGACAACATCACGACCGACCACATCATGCCCGCCGGGTCGAAGATCCTGCCCTACCGCTCGAACATCCCGAAGCTGTCGGAGTTTTGCTTCACGGTCTGCGACCCGAGCTTCCCAGCGCGCGCCAAGGCGGCCGGGGACGGCATCATCGTCGGCGGTAGCAACTACGGGCAGGGCTCGTCGCGCGAGCACGCGGCGCTTGTGCCGATGTATCTCGGCATCCGCTGCGTCGTGGCCAAAAGCTTCGCGCGCATCCACGTGGCAAATCTCATCAACGCCGGTATCCTGCCGCTGACGTTTGCGGATCCTGAAGATTACGACGCGCTGCAGCAGGGCGCGCAGCTGCGCATCGACGGCATCCGCGCCGGCATGGCAGCAGGCAGCCTGATGCTCACGGACACGGCGGCGGGCAAGACTTACCCCGTCGTGTGCAGCCTCACCGAGCGGCAGCAGGCCATCCTGCTCGCCGGCGGACTGCTCAACTACACAAAGGAGCATACACTATGAACGATCTTGACCGCGCCTGTGCGGCGTTTCGCGCGCTGCTCGCCGAGCAGCAGGAGCGTGTTGCGGCGATGAAAACCGAACGGGTGGACTATACGAAAAAAGCGACCGTGACCATCGGCCTTGTGGACGGCGACGGCATCGGCCCCATTATCATGGAGCAGGCGGTGCGTGTGCTCGAGGCGCTGCTCGCCGACGAGATCGCGCGCGGCAGCGTTGCCCTGCGGCGCATCCGCGGCCTCACGATCGAAAACCGGCTGGCCTGCAACCAGGCGGTGCCGGACGATGTGCTCTCTGAAATTCTGGCCTGCGACGTGCTGCTCAAGGGGCCGACGACGACGCCCATGGGCGGCGGACTCGAGAGCGCGAACGTGAAGCTGCGCCGCGCGCTCGACCTCTACGCGAATGTCCGCCCTGTGACGATTCCAGAACAGGGCGTCGACTGGACGTTCTTCCGCGAGAACACGGAGGGCGAGTACGCGCTCGGCAGCCGCGGCGTGGAGCTGCCCGGCATGGCCGTGGACTTCAAGGTCACGACCGATCCCGGCACGCGCCGCATCGCCCGCGCGGCGTTCGACTATGCCCGGCGCAACGGCAAGACGCGCGTGACCGTCGTCACGAAGGCGAACATCCTCAAAAAGACGGACGGCAAGTTCACCGCCCTCTGCCACGAGGTGGCCGCCGATTATCCCGAGATCACCGTCGATGACTACTATATTGATATTATGGCGGCCAACCTCGTCAACGAGCGGGTGCGCGGGCAGTTTCAGGTGCTGCTGCTGCCGAATCTCTACGGCGACATCATCACCGACGAGGCCGCGCAGCTGCAGGGCGGCGTCGGCACGGCGGGCAGCGCCAACATCGGCGACCGCTACGCCATGTTTGAGGCCATCCACGGCTCGGCCCCGCGCATGATCGAGCGTGGCATGGGCGACTATGCCAACCCCCAGAGCATCCTGCGCGCGGAGGTCATGCTCCTGCGGCACATCGGCCGCGCGGCCGCGGCGGACCGGCTCGAGGCGGCGCTCGATGCCTGCCCGGCCGTCATCACCGGCCAGCCGGACGGCGCGACCTGCGCCGGCTACGGCGACGGGGTGCTGAAACTGCTCTGAAGCACACGGCGGCGCGCCCAAACGGGCGCGCCGCTGAGCCTGTCTGTATCCGGTTCTTGGCGCAGAGATGCGTGTCAACGCGGGACGGAAAATGACGGAATTTTTCGTGCAAAAAGACGGCGCGCAAAGCCGCCGGATTTGTTGACAGACCGGGCGATTATGTGATATCATATCAAAAATTTGCGATTCGGCAGAAATGAGGCGAGGAAAATGGTTGCGGCCGCAGAGAATATGCAGGCATTTGGGCGGGATCCTTTTTCCGGCAACCGTGATTCTGTTTTTCTTGGCAGCGGCAGCATTGCCGGTGACGAACTTGATATTTCTTCTTTCGTGGTATTACCTGGTTTCGTAGATGTGCATGTACATCTTCGTGAGCCGGGTTTTTCTTATAAGGAGACCATTTCGTCCGGCACGCTTGCTGCGGCGCACGGCGGATACAGCCGCGTGTGTGCCATGCCCAATCTGGATCCGGCGCCGGATAGTTTGCAGACGCTTGCCCCCCAGCTGGAGCGCATCCGCACGGATGCGGTCATCGATGTGACGCCCTACGGCGCGATCACCGCGCACCGCGGCGGCAGGGAGCTTGCGGACATGGAGCAGCTCGCGCCCTATGTCGCCGGCTTTTCCGACGACGGCAGCGGCGTGCAGGATGCGGACGTGATGCGCGCCGCGATGCGCAAGGCGGCAAGTCTCGGCAAGCTCATCGCCGCGCACTGCGAGGACAACACCCTCCTGCACGGCGGCTATATCCACGACGGCGCGTATGCCCGCGCCCACGGGCACAAGGGCATCAGCAGCGAGAGTGAGTGGCGGCAGCTGGAGCGCGATCTCGAGCTGGTGCGCGAGACGGGCTGTGCCTATCATATGTGCCACGTGTCCACCAAGGAGAGCGTGGCGCTCATCCGCCGGGCAAAGGCGCAGGGGCTGGACGTCACCTGCGAGACCGCACCGCACTACCTCGTGCTGACCGAGGACGACCTGCGCGAGGACGGCAGCTTCAAGATGAACCCGCCCCTGCGCACGCAGGCAGACCGGGACGCGCTGCTCGAGGGCATCCTCGACGGCACGGTGGACATGATCGCGACCGACCACGCGCCGCACAGCGCGCAGGAAAAGGCCAGGGGCCTCGCCGGGAGCGCCATGGGCATTGTCGGTCTCGAGACGGCGTTCCCCATTCTCTACACACACCTAGTGCGCACCGGCGTGCTGACGCTCGACAAGCTCGTGGAGCTCATGGCGGTCAACCCCAGAAAGCGCTTCGGCTTCCCGCTGTGCGCGGACGATTATGCCGTCTGGGACCTGAACACGGAGTACCGCATCGACCCGGCGCAGTTTTGCTCCATGGGAAAAAGCACGCCCTTCGCCGGACAGACGGTCTACGGGCGGTGCGTGCGCAACGTTTGCGGCGGCGCTGTCGTCTGGCAGGACGCGCAGGACTGAGCGCCTTTCATTTACATATTAAATATATGACATACAGGACTTTTTACGTACTGAGGAGGAAATCACATGCCCAAGAGAACGGATCTGAAGAAAATTATGATCATCGGCTCCGGCCCGATCGTCATCGGTCAGGCCGCTGAGTTTGACTATGCCGGCACGCAGGCGTGCCTGTCGCTCAAGGAGGAGGGGTACGAGGTCATCCTCGTCAACTCCAACCCCGCCACGATCATGACGGATACCTCCGTCGCGGACAAGGTGTACATGGAGCCGCTGACGCTGGAGTATGTGGCGCGTATCCTGCGCAAGGAGCGTCCGGATGCGATCGTCCCGGGCATCGGCGGCCAGACCGGTCTGAATCTGGCGATGCAGCTCGAGCAGAAGGGCGTGCTCAAGGAGTGTCAGGTCGAGCTTCTCGGCACGGACAGCGACAGCATCCGCCGCGCCGAGGATCGCGAGCAGTTCAAGGAGCTCTGCCAGAGCATCGGCGAGCCGGTCATCCCGTCGCAGATCACCTACAACCTCGAGGAGGCCAAGGCCGCGGCCGCGGCCATTGGCTATCCGGTCGTGCTGCGCCCGGCGTTCACGCTCGGCGGCACGGGCGGCGGCTTTGCCGACGACGAGGCGCAGCTCGTCGAGCTGGGTATGCAGGCGTTCAAGCTCTCGCCCATCCATCAGGTGCTGATCGAAAAGAGCGTCAAGGGCTATAAGGAGATCGAGTTTGAGGTCATGCGCGATGCGTCCGACCACGCCATCACCATCTGCGGCATGGAGAACATCGACCCCGTGGGCGTGCACACCGGCGACTCCGCCGTCGTCGCGCCGATCATGACGCTCAGCGACCATGACATGAAGATGCTCAACGACAGCGCGATCAAGATCATCCGTACGCTGAAGATCCAGGGCGGCTGCAATGTGCAGTTTGCGCTCAACCCCAAGACCTCGGAGTACTTCCTCATCGAGATCAACCCCCGCGTCTCCCGCTCGTCGGCGCTGGCGAGCAAGGCCAGCGGCTATCCCATCGCGCGCGTCACGGCGAAGGTCGCCGTCGGCATGAACCTCGACGAGATCGCTGTCGCCAACACGACGGCCGCGTTCGAGCCGTCGCTGGACTACGTGGTCGCAAAGCTGCCGCGTTTCCCGTTTGACAAGTTCTCGACCGCTGCCAACACGCTCGGTACGCAGATGAAGGCCACGGGCGAGGTCATGGGCATCGGCAGCACGCTCGAGGAGTGCCTGCTCAAGTCCGTCCGCTCACTGGAGATCGGCGCGCAGCACCTCTGGCTGCCGAAGTTCCAGAACATGACCAAGGCGGAGCTGACCGAGTACCTGCGCCAGTTCCGTGACGACGGTCTCTTTGCCGTCGCGCAGCTGCTGCGTCTGGGCGCGAGTGTGGACGAGGTCGCTGCGCTGACGATGATCACGCCGTTCTTCCTCGAGACCATCCGCACCATCGTGAACATGGAGCAGACGCTCTGCACGCACAAGGGCGACGGAGAGACGCTCAAGCAGGCCAAGCAGATGGGCTTCTGTGACCCCTACATCGCGCGGCTCTGGGGCGTGCGCGAGGAGGATGTGTATGCTCAGCGCGTGCAGCTGGGGCTCTACCCCGCCTACAAGATGGTGGACACCAGCCACACCGGCGCTTACATCCCCTATTTCTACTCCACCTACGCCCCCGGCGCAAAGAGCGAGGCGCGCCGCTCGGACAAGAAGAAGGTCGTCGTGCTCGGCGCAGGCCCGATCCGCATCGGTCAGGGCGTGGAGTTTGACTACTCCACCGTCCACGCGGTGCAGACCATCCGGCGCGCGGGCTACGAGGCCATCATCATCAATAACAACCCCGAGACGGTTTCCACCGACTACACGACCGCCGATAAGCTGTATTTCGAGCCCCTCACGCCCGAGGACGTCATGAATATCCTGCATGAGGAGCAGGCCGATCAGGTGATCGCCAGCCTCGGCGGCCAGACGGCCATCAATCTGGCGCAGCCGCTCATGACGCGCGGCGTGCAGATCATCGGCACGGACTGCGCCGCGATCGAGCGCGCGGAAAATCGCGACTGCTTTGAAAAGCTGCTGCTCGAGCTGAACATCCCGCAGCCGATGGGCGCGGCGGTGACGAATCTGGACGACGGCCTCAAGGCTGCGCACGCGGTGGGCTATCCGGTGCTGGTGCGCCCGTCGTTCGTGCTGGGCGGCCGTGCCATGGAGATCGTGGCCGACGACGAGATGCTGCGCCACTATCTGCAGAATGCCGTGCGCACCGGCGAGGGCAAGCCCGTGCTGGTCGATAAGTACATCTCCGGCCGCGAGGTCGAGGTCGACGCCATCTGCGACGGCAGAGACGTGTTCGTGCCCGGCATCATGGAGCTGGTCGAGCGCACCGGTGTCCACTCCGGCGACTCCATCAGCGTCTACCCGCCGTTTTCCATCTCCGACAAGGTCAAGGGCACGATCCTGACCTATGCCAAGAAGCTCGGTCTGGGCATCGGCATCGTCGGACTGTATAACATCCAGTTCATCGTCGATAAGAGCGACCATGTCTACATCATCGAGGTCAACCCCCGCTCGTCGCGCACGGTGCCGTTCCTGTCGAAGGCCACGGGCTATCAGCTCGCGGACATCGCCACGAACGTCATCCTCGGCACGAGCCTCAAGGAGCAGGGCATCTTCGACCTGTATCCGCCGGAAAAAGAGCGCTGCTATGTCAAGGCGCCGGTGTTCTCCTTCGCCAAGCTCCACGGGCTGGACGCCTACCTCTCCCCGGAGATGAAGTCCACGGGCGAGGCCATCGGCTACGACAAGAAGCTCTCGCGCGCCATGTACAAGGCGCTGCAGGCCTCCGGCATGAACGTGCAGAACTACGGTACCGTGTTCGTGACGCTGGCCGATGAGGACAAGCCCGAGGGCCTGCCGCTCGTGCGCCGGTTCTATGAGATGGGCTTTAACATCGAGGCGACCGCAGGCACGGCTGCCTACCTCAAGTCCTTCGGCATCCGCACGCGCGTGCGCGGCAAGATCAGCGACGGCAGCCACGAGATCCTCGATTCCATCCGCAGCGGCTACGTCAGCTACATCATCAACACCCGCTCCATCCATTCGAGCGTCCACGCGCAGGACGGCGCCGCGATCCGGCGCTGCGCGGTGGAAAACGGCGTGACCGTCTTTACCTCGCTCGATACGGTGCGCGTGCTGCTCGACGTGCTCGAGGAGACGACGCTGGCCGTGTCCACGATCCACGCGGAGTAAGCCATGCAGCAGAAACGTTTCACCATTGCGGAAAACGCGCCCGTTGCCCGCGGGACGTATCGTCTGCGTCTCACGGGGGACACCGCCGCGATCACCGCGCCGGGGCAGTTTGCGGACATCCGGCTCGCCGGATATTTTCTGCGCCGCCCCGTGTCGGTGTGCAGCTGGAGTGACGGCGCGCTGACGCTGTATTATAAAGTGGCGGGCGCAGGCACGGCGCAGCTGAGCACGCTGGCGCCGGGCACGGAGCTGGACCTGCTGGTCGGTCTCGGCAACGGCTTTGACACCGCACCCGCCGGTGCGCGGCCGCTGCTGGTCGGCGGCGGCGTGGGCGCGTCCCCGCTGTACGGTCTGGCGCAGCAGCTCGTGGCCGAGGGGCGCAGCCCGCTGGCCGTGCTCGGCTTTCGCACGGCGGCAGAGGTGCTGCTTGCCGATGCGTTTGAAGCGCTCGGCATCCCCGTCACGGTCGTGACCGAGGACGGCACCATGGGCGCGCGCGGCTTCGTGACCGACGCGCTGCCCGAGGGCGGCACCTATGTATATGCCTGCGGGCCGATGCCCATGCTGCAGGCGCTGTGCAGCGCGACGCCGCTTGACGGTCAGCTGAGCCTTGAGGCGCGCATGGGCTGCGGCTTCGGCGCGTGCATGGGCTGCACCTGTAAAACGACGCATGGCAGCAAGCGCGTCTGCAAGGACGGGCCCGTGTTCACAAAGGAGGAGATCCTATGGCCGCAACAGCCGTAACGCTCTGCGGGATCGAGCTGGCCAACCCCATCATCCCGGCCAGCGGCACGTTTGGCTACGGGCAGGAGTTTGCGCAGCTGTATGACATCAATATGCTCGGCACGTTCTCCTTCAAGGGGACGACGCGCGCGCCGCGCTTCGGCAACCCCACGCCGCGCATCGCCGAGTATGCCGGCGGAATGCTCAACGCGGTGGGGCTGCAGAACCCTGGCGTGGACGCGGTCATCGCGCACGAGCTGCCGGAGCTGAAAAAGGTGTTTCACAAGCCGGTCATGGCGAATGTGAGCGGCTTCAGCGTGGAAGAATATGCCGAGGTTTGCGCCAGGCTTGACGCGCAGCCGCAGGTCGGCTGGCTGGAGGTCAACATCTCCTGCCCGAACGTCCACGGCGGCGGCGCTGCCTTCGGCGCGGAGCCGTCGGCGGCCGCCGAGGTGACGCGCGCGGTGCGCGCCGTGACGAAAAAGCCGATCATTCTCAAGCTCTCGCCGACGGCGGCAGACATCGCCGCCGTTGCCAGGGCCTGCGAGGACGCGGGTGCGGACGGCGTGAGCCTCATCAACACCCTGCCGGGTATGCGCATCGACCTTGTGCGCCGCCGCCCGCTGCTGGCCAACCGGACCGGCGGCATGTCCGGCCCCGGTATGTTCCCGCTGGCCGTGCGCATGGTCTATCAGGTGTATGAGGCGGTGCACATCCCCATCGTGGGCATGGGCGGCGTGACGAGCGCGCAGGACGTTCTGGAGCTGATGCTCGCGGGCGCGACGGCGGTCGGTGTGGGCGCTGCAAACCTGGTCGAGCCGTATGCCTGCAAGCACATCATTGAAACTCTGCCGGACGCGATGGCGCGCTTCGGCATCGACAATCTCAGGGACATCATAGGAGGAGCACATCATGGGTAAGGACGTTATCATTGCGCTGGATTTTGACAGCCGGGAAAAGACGCTCGCATTTCTCGACCTCTTTCAGGACGAGAAGCCGTTTGTGAAGATCGGCATGGAGCTGTTTTATGCCGAAGGGCCGGACATCGTGCGCCAGATCCACGCGCGCGGCCACAGAATCTTTCTCGACCTCAAACTGCACGACATCCCGAACACGGTGAAAAAGGCGATGGCCGCGCTCTCGGCGCTGGATGTGGATATCATCAACCTCCACGCTGCCGGCACGAAGGCCATGATGAGCGCCGCGCTCGAGGGACTGACCCGGCCGGACGGCACGCGCCCGCTGCTCATCGCCGTGACGCAGCTGACCTCCACGGATCAGGAGCGCATGGACCGGGAGCTGCTCATCCACGCGCCGATCGACGAGGTCGTGCTGCACTATGCGCGCAATGCGCGCGATGCCGGTCTTGACGGCGTGGTCTGCTCCCCGCTGGAGGCGGGCAGCATCCATGCGCGCTGCGGCGCGGACTTTCTGACCGTGACGCCCGGCGTGCGCTTTGCCGACGGGGAGAGCGGCGACCAGAAGCGCGTCACAACGCCGGAGCGCGCCCGGGAGCTCGGCTCGGACTACATCGTCGTCGGCCGCCCGATCACGCAGGCGGACGATCCCGTCGCCGCCTATCGCCGGTGCGTGGCCGCGTTCGTCGGCTGAGCGCCGGATCAGAGACTTTTTCAACAGGAGGAACTGCTATGGATATCAAACACGAAGTTGCGCGCAGCCTGCTCTCGATCGAGGCGGTGTTCCTGCGCCCGCAGGAGCCGTTCACGTGGGCCAGCGGCATCAAGAGCCCCATCTACTGCGACAACCGCCTCATCCTGACCGCGCCCGAGGCGCGTGATCTGGTCGAGCGCGCCATCGCCGAGACGGTCAAGCGCGAGTATCCGCAGGCGCAGGTGCTCATGGGCACGGCCACGGCCGGCATCGCCCACGCTGCCATCGCCGCGCATCTGCTCGGCCTGCCGATGGGCTATGTCCGCTCGAGCAGCAAGGATCACGGCCGCCAGAACCGCATCGAGGGCAAGCTCGTCCCGGGGCAGAAGGTCGTGGTCGTCGAGGATCTGATCTCCACCGGCGGCAGCGTGCTCGACGCGGTGGACGCGCTGCGTGAAGCCGGCGCGGAGGTGCTCGGCGTCGTGAGCATCTTCACCTACGGCATGAAAAGGGGCGTGGAGCGGCTCGCCGCAGCGCAGGTCAGAAACGTGAGCCTCACGGATCTGGACACCGTCGCCCGCACGGGCGCACAGGAGGGCTACATCACCGAGGCCGACGTCGCGCGGCTGCTGGCCTTCCGCGAAAACCCCTCCGACGAGAGCTGGATCCAGGCAGAAAGTCAGGCGTGATATGAAGCATCTGATCGACATTATGCAGCTGACCCCGCAGGAGATCATGGAGCTCATCGACACCGCCTGCGCGATCATGGAGCACCCCGAGCAATATGCCCACAAGTGCGACGGGAAGATCCTCGCCACGCTGTTTTTCGAGCCGTCCACGCGCACGCGCCTGAGTTTCGAGAGCGCGATGCTCTCGCTCGGCGGCAAGGTGCTCAGCGTCGCCTCGGCGGAGAGCTCGTCCGCCTCCAAGGGCGAGACCGTCGCGGACACCGTGCGCGTCGTCAGCTGCTACAGCGACATCATCGCCATGCGCCATCCCAAGGAGGGCGCGCCGCTGGTCGCTTCCATGCACGCGCAGGTCCCAGTCATCAACGCGGGCGACGGCGGACACAACCACCCCACGCAGACGCTGACCGACCTCATGACCATCTACCGCGAAAAGGGTCGGCTGGACGACCTGACGATCGGCCTGTGCGGCGACCTGAAGTTCGGCCGCACGGTGCACTCGCTCGTCGCCGCCATGAGCCGCTGCACGGGCATCCGCTTCGTGCTCATCTCCCCGGAGGAGCTCAAGCTCCCGCGCTACGTGAAGGACGAGTATCTCAAAAAGCCCGGCGTCCCCTACACGCAGTCCACGTCGCTCGAGGCCGTGATGCCGGAGCTGGACGTGCTGTATATGACCCGCGTGCAGCGCGAGCGCTTTTTCAACGAGGAGGACTACCTGCGCCTGCGCGACAGCTATATCCTCACGCCGGATAAGCTCGAGACCGCCAAGCCCGACATGAGCATCCTGCACCCGCTGCCGCGCGTCAACGAGATCGCCGCCGCCGTGGACAACGATCCGCGCGCCTGCTACTTCAGGCAGGCGAAAAACGGCCGCTATATCCGCATGGCGCTCATGCTCAAGCTGCTGGGCATCGACTGACGGGAGGAGAAACGTTATGCTTATTGATTCGATTCAAAACGGGATCGTCATCGACCACATCACGGCCGGCAAGGCCATGGAGCTCTACCAGATCCTCGGTCTGGACAAGCTCGCCTGCACCGTTGCCATCCTCAAAAACGTCACCAGCGGCAAGCTCGGCCGCAAGGACATCATCAAGATCGACGGCGAGATGGAGCTCGACTGGGACCTGATCGGCTACGTCGATCCGAGCATCACGGTCAACATCATCCGCGGCGGCGAGCTGCAGGAAAAGCGCACGCTCAAGCTGCCCGAGCGCATCCGCGGCGTGCTGCGGTGCAAAAACCCGCGCTGCATCACCTCGACCGAGCGCGAGCTGCCGCAGGAGTTCGTGCTCACGGATCGGGAGCGGCGCGTCTACCGCTGCCTGTACTGCGAGACCGAGGCGGGAAAATGATCCCCCCGCAAATCTGAAAAATCAAGCGGCGCGCCCGAAACCGGACGCGCCGCTTGTGCTTGCCGTCAGGCAAGCAGCCGGATGCCTTTGGTCATCAGGATCAGCCCGAGGGCGACGATGAGGATCGTGCTGCCCTTGAGCAGATATTTGTTGTACCGCTTCGGGAGAAACGTCCCGAGCAGGCCGAACAGCAGCATAAAGACGCACGTGCCCGCGCCGAAGGCGAGCATGCTCACCGCGCCGCTTGCCCACGACCCGGACGAGGCGGCGAAGATCCACATCGACGACAGCGCGCCGCACGGCATCAGGCCGGTCAGCAGCCCGACGGCGAACGCCTTGCCCCGGAAGCGGCAGGGCCTGGTCAGTTCGGGGCTGATCCGGCGCAGAAACGGCACGCCCCACATCCTGAGCCCGATGAGCACCACGAGCAGCCCGCTGACGGTCAGAAGCATAAAGGTAAGCTGCCGCCCATCTTGAGCGGCAGCTTGCTTTTTATAGAATCTACTATCCCTGATACCGGATTCTTTCGACCAGTGTTTCCTTAAATCCCATTATGCTTCGCGTAGGAAAACAGTGCGTAGCCAAGGGGCAGATCGGCAGCAAGTGCGACGCAGATGGTGCCAACCGTAAAAATCAAGCCCTGTATTTGTAAGCTCAGATTCAACTGCTTATTGGTCATGCCTACCGCTTGCAGCACACCGTATTCCTGCTTCTTCGTGGTGATATTGATGATCATGGTGTTTGCCAGATTCATAAACCCAATGAGACCGACAATTGCCATGAACAGATAGCAGCCAAGCTTCATCATACGGCTTGCGTATGTATGTGTCAATGAGATTGGCGATCTGATCAAGCCCCACTACGTCACAGAGAGTTTTCCGAAACTGCTCAAGGCGAAGGGGATGAGGCAGATCAGGTATCACGATCTCCGGCATAGCTGCGCCTCGTTGCTTCTGGCAAACGGTGTTCCCATGAAGCAGATTCAGGAATGGCTTGGTCACAGCGACTTTTCAACTACGGCGAACATTTACGCACATCTGGATTACAGCTCGAAGCTGACTTCGGCTGACGCAATGCTCAATGGTTTGGGCTTTGCAGCGAATTGAAAAAGAAAAGCCAGCAGCCGGGAAAACCGACTACTGGCGTGATTTCTGGCGGAGCGGGTGGGATTCGAACCCACGGAACCTTGCGGTTCAACTGATTTCGAGTCTTTTATGCAACTGTGACGGGGGTGCCCGGTTTGGGGTCGTTTCTGTAAGCCCCGTACCCGCCGAAAGCCGCTTGAAATCAGGTTTTTTCGCTCGGAAAGCCTTGCGGGACAGACTTTTTTGAAAGTGGGTTCAAATCGGCATTTTTTCCAATTTTGGAGAGAAATGCGGGAAGATAGGAGAGAAAAATCGGGAGACGGCCATACACCGCAGAATAGAGCTTTCAACCGACGAAAATCTATTTTTGAGGTGTTACAAATGGATGTATTTTCCGTCAACTGGGACAGCGTTCCCGAGGTGATGAACAAGGAGCAATTTTTCCGCATCTGCCACATCAGCAAGTCCACGGCGCTGCACCTGCTCAAAAGCGGCAAGGTGCCCTGCGAGTGGTCGGGTAAGAAAACCCGGTGCTATAAAATCCGAAAAGAGGATGTGAAAGCATACTTGGAGGAGCGGGCGATTTTTCCAGAACTCTATTCTGCGCCGAAGGGATGGTACGGCACCCACTATGTGGCGAGGCTCTCTAAGGAACTGCCGGAGAACACGCTGCGGCAGATGCACGGCTACTATGAAAAGCTGCTGCGCAAATACCCGGACGTGGTCACGGTAAAGGATGTGGTGGCCCTAACCGGCTACACCCTGACCACCGTCCACAACTGGTGCAGCCGCGGGTCACTGAAAGCCTTTCAAAAGGGACTGAAGTTCTGTATCCCGAAAATCTTTCTTGTGGACTTCTTCTGCTCCCCGACCTTTCGCTCCATTACCCGTAAAAGCCTTTGGCATATCCAAACGCTGAACGAATTCAGCAGGAAGATGAAGAAATAATGTGCGATTCAGAAAATCCGCACACTCGCACCTACCTTTCGGTTTTGGTAGACTGTAACCGAAAGGCGGGTGCATTTTGCATTGCAGACCTGCCGGGGAAATTTTGAATGGGAGGATCACATATGAAATCGCCATTTGAGCAGCTGGGCGGCACTTACACAAGGCAGGGCGACTATTGCCTACCCGATGTTTGCTTACCGCCCGAAGAAGAACGCCCTATCGGCATTTACGGTCAGCGGCGGCGAGTTTATCTGAAGGCGCACCACCGGGTGCTGTATTATAACCTGCTGACCGCCGGGGTGCTGGACGGGCACCTCGCAGACATTGAGGAGCAGGCACAGGAACTCTTTCTTCGGCTGGTAAAACAATACGCAGACACCGAGGGCGTGACGGAGGCCTTGAAAGCCGATGACCCGATGGCGTGGGTGCGGAAGATGAACGGCATCCGACATCGGGCAAACGAGGCCGTGATGCAGGAAATTGTATATGGGTAACGAGCAAGCGGGGGTCGATGACCTCCGCTTGTTTTGTGTGCAGAAAAGAACAATGCTGTTTTGAAACGACATTGTTCCGAACTTTGTTGACATTGTTCTTTTATCCGGGTATAATGTACTTGTGATTTTATGCGTGGAGGTATCCCCTATGGCTGAAATGATCTCGGTAAGAGAGGCAGCAGTGCGCTGGAATATAACGGAGCGGAGAGTTGCGACGCTCTGCAAGAATGGGAGAATCGCCGGTGCGAAAAAGCAGGGCAATCGTTGGCTGATCCCCGCTGATACGCAGAAGCCGGCGGATCAGCGGCTCAAGACGGGCGCTTTCCGCAAGACGGAGCGCGCGCCGAAGCTGCCCCTGCCCATCGGCGTGTCCAACTACTGCCTTGCATCGTCGGAATACTACTACATCGACAAGACGATGATGATCAAGGACTTTATCGACGAGCGTCCGATGGTGACGCTGTTTACTCGCCCCCGCCGCTTCGGCAAGACGCTGAATATGGATATGCTGCGCACTTATTTTGAAAAGAGCGACAAGGATACCTCCGTCTACTTCCGGGATAAGAAGATCTGGGCCTGCGGCCAGAAGTACCGGGATTATCAGGGCAAGTACCCTGTGATCTTCCTGACCTTCAAGGATGTGAAGTTTGATACTTGGGAGGAGACCTTTGTGGCCATCCGGGATATTTTCGCAAAGGAGACCCGGCGGCACAAAGAGCTGCTGACCAGCGATAAGTGCGACGAGTACAGCAAAAAGGCCTATGAAAAGCTGGCAGACGGCAAAGTCAGCGAGGTAGAGTTGGCTTCTGCACTGCTGGACCTGTCCGCTATGCTACACAAGCACTATGCCGTTGCGCCCATTATCATCATCGACGAGTACGACACCCCCATCCAGCAGGGCTATCAGAAGGACTATTACGACAAGGTCATCCGGTTTATGCGGAACCTGTTTTCCGGCGGGTTCAAGGATAATCAGCACCTGTCCTTCGGCTTCCTCACCGGCATTCTGCGGGTGGCCAAGGAGAGCATTTTCAGCGGGATGAACAACCTGTCCATCAACTCCGTGCTGGACAACAAATACAGCGCCTACTTCGGCTTCACCGCCGACGAGGTGATGGAGATGGCGGAATACTACGGCGCTGCCGATAAGTATGACGAGATTTGCCAGTGGTACGACGGCTACCGCTTCGGCAAGACGGAGATTTTCAACCCGTGGTCGGTGGTCAACTACTTCAGCAACGAGTGTGAGCCGAGACCCTTCTGGGTCTCCACCGGCAGCAACGATATTATCGGGGAAGTGCTTGCCCAGGCGGACGAGGAGATTTATAACCGTCTGACCTCCCTGGTCAACGGCGAGACCTTCACAACCTTCATCGACACCGGCGTGATTTATCCGCAGATCAAAAGCAATCCCTCCACCATTTACAGTTTCCTGCTGGTGACCGGCTATCTGAAGGCGCTGAAAACCACGCCCTCCTTCAGCGGCGATTTTATGTGCGAGGTCTCCCTGCCCAATCGGGAGATTTCTCTGGTGTATAACAAGGAGATTTTGCAGCGGCTGGAGAATCTG
>ERZ772900.1244-NODE-1244-length-23624-cov-4.371335_pt1 | contig 23624 bp, 18 predicted proteins | sample MGYA00512124_ERZ772900 | MGnify/ENA primary metagenome ERZ772900 (study PRJEB29015, sample SAMEA2737716) | human gut metagenome | biome: human gut; feature: human-associated habitat; material: faeces | place: China | collected 2012 ... | reverse complement strand
TGGTATATGAAATAAGTAAAGAAAAACGAAGGAAAAGTTAATTTTCTTTTGTTTTAGAATTAGATTAGAAATTACGTTAGAGGAATTTTGGGAGGTAACGAAGTGAAACCATACAGAGAATTAAGCAAAGAAGAATTACTGGCATTACAGGCAGAATTACAGGCAGAATACGATGCGGAGAAAGAAAAGAGCCTGAATCTGGATATTTCAAGAGGTAAACCAGGAAAAGAACAGCTTGATTTATCTATGCCTATGATGGATGTTTTAAATGCAGAGTCTGTTCTTGCAAGTGAGAATGGCACAGATGTAAGAAATTATGGTGTGTTAGATGGGATTCCAGAAGCAAAAGAACTCATGGCAGGTATGGTAGGTGCAAAGCCTTCCCAGATGATTGTACTTGGAAACTCCAGCCTTAACATTATGTATGACACCATCTCACGTTCCATGACACACGGTGTTATGGGAAACACTCCATGGTGTAAATTAGATAAAGTAAAATTTTTGTGCCCGGTACCGGGATATGACAGACATTTTGCGATCACAGAATATTTCGGCATTGAGATGATCAACGTACCGATGCTTCCGACCGGACCGGATATGGATATGGTGGAAGACCTTGTGAGCAAAGATGAGGCGATCAAAGGTATCTGGTGTGTGCCAAAGTATTCCAATCCACAGGGAATCACTTATTCGGATGAGACGGTCCGCCGTTTTGCAAGATTAAAACCGGCAGCAAAAGATTTCCGTATTTACTGGGATAACGCATACTGCGTGCATCATTTATATGATATTAATCAGGATCATCTGATCGAGATCTTAAAAGAATGCAAGAGAGCAGGAAACCCGGATATGGTTTACAAATTCTGTTCTACAAGCAAGATCACATTCCCTGGTTCCGGTGTGGCAGCGATCGCAACTTCTGCCAACAACTTAGAGGATATCAAGAAACAGTTGAAGATCCAGACCATCGGCCATGATAAGGTAAACCAGCTGCGCCATGTCCGTTTCTTCAAAGATATCCACGGAATCACAGAGCATATGCGCAAACACGCAGATTCTCTCCGTCCAAAATTTGAAATGATCCTGGATACATTTGAAAGAGAGTTAAAAGGACTCGGAGCCGGAAGCTGGTACAGCCCGAAGGGTGGATACTTCATCACATATGAGACACTGGATGGATGTGCAAAAAATGTTGTGGCAAAAGCAAAAAAAGCAGGGGTTGTGATGACTCCGGCGGGTGCGCCTTTCCCATATGGAAAAGATCCGCATGATTCTGTCATCCGTATCTCACCATCCTATCCAAGCCTGGAAGATCTCACGACTGCGATCGACATCTTTGTTGTCTGTGTCAAGCTTGCAAGCATTGAGAAGCTTTTAGGAGAATAATAGTAAGTTTTTAACCGCTGAAAAGCAAAAGAAAAAGACCTGTGTGTACAATGTCATGATGTTCGCATGACATAGGTACACGCAGGTCTTTTTTATGAATTATGCCTCAGTAGAAGCATCCTCTGTTCCGTTTTTCCATTTGTTGAATTTCTCGACAACTGCGTCGTAGGTTCTCTGGGAAATATCCGGAAGTTTATCTCCCCATGCTTTGGTTGCCTGTTCGAAACCTTTCTTGAAAGCTTCTAACATAGCGTCTGCCTTGTCAGGATCATCACCGGATAAAGCTTTTGCAAAATCAAGAATACGGTCGGAAGTCTGCTCTACACCCCAGTAACCGTCGTCTGCGATATCTGCCTGTGCCTGTGCTTTCACATCGGCTGATACGGTAAAATCACCTTTTGCAAGGAATTTCCACATATCATCTGCGGTGCCGATCGCAACACCCTGCTTGGTCATCATCTGCTCAACGATGCTGCGGAGCTGTGCAGTGCGCTGCTCTGCGTCAGCTTTTAACTTTGCAACGATCGCTGCGTTGTCGGTCTTGTTTGTTGTTTTATTGGAAGCCTTGTCTGTCCTGGAGTCAGAACTCTTCTCATAAATGACACCGGAAGCTGTCTTGGAAGAATCTGCCTTTTTCGTTGTCTCGGATGTCTTTTCTGCTGTTTTTGTTGTTGTCTGTGTAGATGCTGCTGCGGCAGCAGTCACAGTGTTAATGGAATTGATTGCCATATGATCCTCCTTGTCTGGCGAAGCTGGATGCATTTGTTTTTACAGAAAACAAAATGTTCAGCCACCTGAATGAATAGTTATTAACCTTCCATGGTTCTGTTAATTATATCGGACTGGCAAAGAAAAAAGTTTAGTGCCGATTGACCTTTTGGACATAAAATGATAAGATACTAATTGTATACAAAAAACATAAAAAAAACAAGTTTTATTTTAAGTACAATCAATGTGTGTTAGCGACGATTTTGGTAAGGAGAAACTAACCGATGAAGGATATTTCAGTAAAGGCGCTGGCTAAGATCAATCTTGGGCTGGATGTGGTACGAAAAAGAGAGGATGGTTATCATGAGGTCCGCATGGTGATGCAGACCATTCATTTGTTTGACAGGCTGGAGATCTCGAAGAATACTTCCGGTGAGATCACGATGGAAACGAATCTTTCTTTTTTGCCGACGAATGAGAACAATCTTGTCTATAAAGCGGCAAAGCTTTTGCAGGATGAGTTTGCGATAAAAGATGGCGTGCATGTATGGCTGCACAAGTACATTCCGGTAGCTGCCGGGATGGCAGGGGGAAGCACGGACGCAGCGGCAGTGTTATATGGTATGAACCAGATTTTTGATCTGGGACTGACAAGGGAAGAACTGATGGAGCGCGGTGTGAAGATCGGTGCAGATGTTCCGTACTGCATTATGCGTGGAACGGCTTTGGCAGAGGGCATAGGAGAGAAGCTTTCGAAGCTTCCGCCGATGGTGAAATGTCCTGTTTTGATCGCAAAACCGCAGATCAGTGTTTCTACTAAGTTCGTCTATGAGAATCTGAAGTTAGGCTCTGATATGGTACACCCGGATATTGACCGGCTTGTGGCAGATATAAGAGAGAAAGATTTATATAAAATTGCAGCAGATATGGGAAATGTTTTAGAGACAGTGACGATCCCGGCTTATCCTGTGATCGCAGACATCAAAGATCACATGATGGAGCATGGTGCTGTGAATGCCATGATGAGTGGCAGTGGTCCGACGGTTTTCGGTCTTTTTGACAAGGAAGCGACGGCAGTAGAGGCATACGAGGCGATGAAAGCCTCCGGTCTTGCAAAACAGGTATATTTAACGAGTATTTATAATAACGCGCGTAAGTAGAAAGGCATGGTATCAAAGATGACAGAAGATTTAACATTGAATATGGATGCGTATCTTCCGCTGAGAGATGTTGTGTTTAACACGTTAAGAGAGGCTATTTTGAAAGGGGAACTGAAACCGGGCGAGCGGTTGATGGAACTGCAGCTTGCGGCAAAACTTGGCGTCAGCCGTACGCCGATCCGTGAGGCGATCCGTATGCTTGAGCAGGAGGGACTTGCCGTTACGATCCCAAGAAAAGGCGCAGAGGTTGCAAAAATGACGGAGAAGGATATGGAAGATGTCCTTCAGATCCGTGAAGCGTTGGACGAGCTTGCAGCTAAAATCGCATGCGAACAGATTTCTGAGGAGCAGTTAGAGGAACTGGTTGCGACCATGCATGAGTTTGAGGAATCCACTAAGACGGATAATGTAAAAAAAATCGCAGAGGCAGATGTGAAGTTTCACGATATTATTTATCAGTCAACCGGAAACCCGAAGCTTGTGAACATGCTCAATAATCTCCGTGAGCAGATGTACCGTTATCGTGTAGAATATCTGAAGGATGAGAATAATTACCCGACGCTCATGAAGGAGCACAAAGACATCGTGGAGGGATTAGTCCGCAAAAATAAAATGCAGGTGACAGAGACAATGCATCAGCATGTAAAGAATCAGGCAGTCGCAGTTAAGGCTATGATCCAGGAGCAGGAATAAGAAGTGACCGCCCAAAGGACTAGAAAACTGCATAAAAAATGGAAAACCGTACAGACTAGAAAGAGGATAAGCATTTTGCTTATCCTCTTTCGTATTTTTTTTTAACAATTAAGCGGCAAAACTCCAATCTTCACTGTGAATATTATGAAAAATGAACAAAATTTTCATAATTATTTACTGTACTTAGGAGTTTTGCTGGCAGTTTTTTTAATAGAAGAAACAAATAGAAAGGAAACAAGCTGGAAATGTCGGAAAATCAGAAATGTCCGGTATCGACGGATTTAACGCAAAATATAGAGGAAATGGAATTTTATTTTCATGACTGTGCGGACATCAAAAAGAAGCAGATGAAGCTTGGCAGGAATCAGGATACCGCCTGTTATCTGACCTTTATTGAAGTGTCCGTGGACATGGGAACGTCCGCACTTGGAGAGACTTTAAAATACTTAAATAGACTGACAAGGGATGAGATTCTTTGTACACTGCAGGAAAATGCGCTTGGAATTTCGGATGCGACATATTTTCCGACCATTGAGGAGGCTGTGAGTGGTCTGCTCACCGGGGAGGCGATCCTTTTTGTGGACGGTTTTGACCGGGCAGTAAAAATACCGGATGACGGTTATCCGAATATGGGGATCACAGAGGTGGATTCCGAAAAAGTAATCCGCGGTTCTAACGAAGGTTTCTGCGATTCTGTGAAGCAGAATGCGGCGCTGATCCGGAAAAGGATCCGCTCGCCCCGTGTGAAAGTGAGGGGGCTGAAAGCCGGGATCAGATCGAACACGAACGTCTACCTTGTGTATGTGGAAGACCTTGCGAATCCGGGACTTGTAAAAGAAATCGAAAAGAGGCTGCAGGATTTCACAATCGATGGGATATTAGACAGCGGAATGTTAGAACAGCTGGCAGAGAAAAAATGGTATTCGCCATTTCCACAGTTTCAGACAACACAGCGTCCTGACCGGGCGGCAATGGCGGTATTAGAGGGCAGAGTGATCGTGATGTGCGACAATTCGCCGATCGGACTGATACTGCCGACGGATTACAATTCATTTATCCGCACCAGTGACGATTATTACAGCCGTTTTGAGATTGCGACGTTCGGGCGGATTCTGCGGTATCTGGCATCCTTTTTTGCAATGACGCTGCCTGGATTTTATCTTGCAGTGACTAATTTTCATACACAGATACTCCCGACTACACTACTTTTGTCGTTCGCCGAGGCGAGGCAGGGTGTCCCCTTTCCGGCAGTCGTGGAAGTGCTTATCATGGAATTATCGTTTGAACTTCTGCGGGAGGCGGGCGTGCGGCTTCCCGGTGCAATGGGAAATACCATCGGGATCGTGGGCGGTCTGATCATCGGACAGGCAGCAGTCGAGGCAAATCTGGTCAGCCCGATCGTGGTGATCGTCATCTCTTTTACTGCGCTATGTTCCTTTGCAATACCGAACGAAGAATTTGCCACAGCCTTCCGTATCCTGAAATTCTTTTTTATTGCGGTCTGTGCGTGGCTCGGCTACTTTGGCATGCTCCTCGGACTGCTTGCGGTACTCACACATCTGTCGCATCTGACAAGCTTTGGGATTCCGTATCTTATGCCATTCGTGGGGGCAGATCTGAATCACTATGAGGACGAGCGGGATTTTATCTGGCGGCAGCCTTTCCGGAAACTGCGCAAACGTCCGATTTATGCAAATCCGAAAGAGCGGACAAAGCTGACGTTTTCAAAGAAGAGATAGGTTGAGAAAAGTTTTTATCATAAGATAAATGGAAATCTGATGAAAGAATGCGCAGATGTTAGAAGAGATAGGGGGGAAGTATGTTCTCAGAAAACAATCAAATTTCAGGCAGACAGGTGTTCCGCCTTCTGACGTATGATTTTCTTGGAATGGGGACGCTGCTACTGCCGACAATGCTTGCAGATACGGCAGGGCGCGACGGGATTTTTTGCATTCTGGCGGGGATTTTGTCCACATTTTTGTACTTGAAATTATTGAGATATCTGTTGAAAGGCATGAAAACAAGTTATCCCGACTTTTTGAAGCAGAAGTGTGGAAAAATATGCGGTTATGTGCTCTGGGGCGGATATTTTCTGTACTTCATCCTCATGGCTTCGTACACGGCGTATCTGTTTTCCACGCTGATGTTAAATGGTCTTGTGGAAAACGTCAGCTTTTATCTGGTGCTGATGTTGATATTACTGCTCGCATTTTATGGAATGGCAGGTGGAATCGAGGGCAGGGCGAGAGTTTACGAGATACTGTTCTGGTTTCTGATGATACCGCTCTTTCTGATGTTATTTGCGGCATGCAGGGAGGTAAAGCCTGCCTACTGGAGCCCGGTTTTTGTGGCGGATGGAAAAGAAGTGTTAAGTGGAAGTTATTATGTGCTTTTCTGCTATTCCATGGTGTCGATCGTGCTGTTTCTGAAAGAATATGTTGCGGATCGCAGGAAATGCGTTGGCGCAGCAGAAAAAGCGGTCTGGTTTTCCGGCGGAGTATTTGCTGTGCTGTATCTGATCCTGATCGGGCTGTTTGGTGCGGAGGCACTGGCTCAGATGAAATTTCCGGCGGTCACGATGATGAGCAGGGTGCAGATTACCGGGGGATTTCTGAAAAGGACGGATGCTTTTATGTTCAGCATCTGGTTCTTTACGCTGTATGCAATGCTGAACAGCATGGTTTTTTACAGTGGAAATCTGGCTGCAAAAGTAATCCGTGACTGCGGCGGTTATCTGGAAGGGAAAAAAAGAATGCTGCCGTATCTCATTCTGCTGCTTCTGGTGTATGGCGTGACAGTGCTGTTTTACAGAAATCAGCAGTTTTTGGACTGCGTGACATTCCTGCTGTGGAAGATTGGAACACCTTTTGTCGTTGGCGTGCCGGTACTGCTGTGTCTGACCGGAGAGAGAAAAAAACATAATAAAAAAGTGCGTGTGCTGGTGCTGGTGCTGGTATGTTTTTTGTTTGGGTGTCTTTTTTTGCAGGGGTGTAATGTCGCAGAACTTGAGGATAAGGCATTCCCGGTTCTTTTGAATATCAGAGATCAGGACGATTTCCAAAATGTGTGGCTGAATCATGAGTATGCAGGAAACAAAGAGGTGGATTACAACCATTTGAAAGTGGTGCTCATTGAGAGGTCTTTTCTGGAAAAAGAGGCGGAAGTGGAAGATATGCTATCCATGCTGGAGCAGGAAAAAGAGGTTCCGTGGAACGCTTATGTGATGACGACGGAAAGCTGTGACCGTCTGGCGCAGACAGAGGGAGAACTTGATGTGCTGCTTGGAAATTATCTGGAAGAACTGCTGGAAAACACATCGGGCATTGACCAGAAAGCGTATCCGACGCTTGGCATGCTCTATGAGGAGCGGGTTAATCACTTGGAGACACTTTATATTCCTTTTGTGGATATGGAGGGGGAGCAGTCCGGGGCAGTGGAGGATGATACCGAGAAACCGCAGATTACAGCCTACGAAGTCTGGAAACGTGGAAGGGCGGCGGGGCTTGTCGATACGGATACCGCGCGTGCAGCATTCTTCACGCAGAACTTTGCGGACGATTACACCTTACAACTTGCACCGGAACTTTATGTGAAAGTGGATGCAGCTTCCTGCCGAGTCAAAGAAACGGAAAAAATCGGTGCCGGAGGTCTGACAGAGCAGGTTGTCACAGTGACTGTGACGGGAGAAGGCGAAATCTTAAGCGGCACAGTTTCTGCAAGTGAAAAAGAGCAGCTTCTCAACACCAGGATGGAGGACTATCTGAATGCGACCGCCTCACATGCACTTGAGAAAGAAATCGATATTACTAACAGTTACCGGAATCTCGGTGCCGATAACCGCACATGGTATTTTAAGTATCAAAACACTCCTGTCGCTTATGAGAAAGACATCAAAATCCAATATCTGGTAAAAATAAACTGGAAATCGGAATAAATGCAAAGTTTTCGGGAATTATTCAATGTAGGGATAGAAGGTCGATGAGCGAAACTCGAATTTAGGTTATGAAGATTGCGAAAAATGAACAAAAATATTCAAGACACGCTCCCGCTATGTGTCACTCGCAGCGGTACGATATTTCTGTTTATTTTTCGCAATATAACATATTCTATGAGCGAGTTTCGCACTTATCTATTTTAGCATAGACAATTGCGAAACTCATGAAAATCTAAATTGAACAATTGAAAGAAGAGTAGGATGAGTTTCGCAAACGCCTAATATTTTGGCAAGTGAAAAGGAGATTTGAATTATGGCAAAAAAGTGGATCGGATACATAGGAGTTGGAAGTCTGATGTGCGCTGCATTGGGATGCGGTATTTTGTATACAAGACAGGCCAGACTGCAGCAGGCGATTTCGGACAAAGTGCTGCGGTTTCATGTGCTGGCGAACAGTGACAGCGAGGCAGACCAGAACCTAAAACTGGCAGTGCGTGATGCGGTGGGAAGTTTTATGCAGGAAAAACTGACAGCTGTGGAAAATCTGGAAGAATGTGAGCTGGTTGTACGCCAGAGCCTCGGTGAAATTGAGGAAGCTGCGGCAGAGACAATCGCAGAAAACGGTTATGACTATGATGTGACAGCAGAGCTGGAACACACTTCGTTTCCGGTAAAAAACTATGGAAGCTACACCTTTCCGGCGGGAGATTACGAGGCACTCCGTATTGTGATCGGAGAAGGAAACGGACATAACTGGTGGTGTGTGATGTATCCTAACATGTGTTTTTCAGACAGCATGTATGAGGTGGTCGATAAGGAAGCAGGAGAAAAGCTGCGTGAGGTACTGACCACAGCAGAGTATGAGAAGGTGCTGGCAGAAGGAGACTATCAGGTCAGAATGAAATATTTTTCGTGGCTGAATCCGTATCTGGAGAAGCTGGTTGAAAACTAAAATAAAGCAGCACACTTATAAGAAAACAATGTTTCAAAAAGCTTACGCTTGCTAAATTATAAGAAACACGCTAATATATGGCTTGAAAAGACAATGACGCGAAACAGAAAAGAGGTTTACATAAATGACAAAAGATGTACTTGTGAAAATCAGTGGTTTACAGTTTGCAGAAGATCAGGATAACGGTCCGGTGGAGATTATCACAACCGGAAACTACTATAAGAAAAATGGAAAGCACTATATTCTGTATGATGAAGTGCAGGAAGGCTTTGACGGAGTGACGAAAAGCGTTATCAAAGTAAATGATGATTTTCTGGATGTCACTAAAAAGGGTGTGACCAATGTGCATATGATGTTTGAGAAAAACAAGAAAAATATGTCATACTACAACACACCGTTTGGAAATCTGCTGGTCGGAATCAACGCCACAGACGTGAAAGTGAATGAGACAGAAGACAACATTGACATCAAGGTCGATTATAAGCTGGAAGTCAATTATGAACATCTGGCAGAGTGCAGCATTTCCATGAATATCATGTCGAAGGATACGAAGGATTTTAGGATATAAGGAGTGCAAGCGAGAAGAATGCATTTATGCATTCGGCGAACGATGAATGTCAATCATGTGCCGTTTTTTCACATGATATGATAATCGTGAAGTTGAGGTAATATATTATGAAAAATTGTAAAATGGTATTCACAATCGGTCTGGTGTTTGCAGTAATGATGTTAGCTGCAGCCTGCACAGACAGCAACAAATCAGACGATAGTATATTTGACTATGAAAAGTTGGATGTTGATGAATATGTGTATCCTTCTGATTTTGAACTTGGAGATGATTTGAGGGGTGCAATTACAGAATTGGCATGCTGCTATCATGATTTTGATGAAACTGTTATAGATGGAGAAGATTGGAAAAATATATTCCTGGCTAGATTTATACAAAATTCCAGATATTCTTTCCAATATATGGATGAACAGGAAACAAAAAACAATGGTTTTATCTCACAGGAACAGGTGGAATATATTCAATATTCGCTCACGGGTAAGAAACTGGATTTTTCAGATTATATGGACGAAAAAATTGATGTACAAGATACAACAAGTGGCATGAATTTTGGGAATATCACAGACTATGAGTATGAAATTCATAATGGTGAAATTGTATTGAGTGCAGATATGCAATTACAGAGTGATGGCACAAATAACAAAAAAAAAGAAAAACTAACGGTTTATCTGATAAAAAATCCGTATAGCTGTTTCGATGGATATAGCATAAGAAAACTTATTTCTGAGGATGTGACAGAAAATATAAAGGCGGATGGAAAAGAGCATGTTTTTTATGCAGCGGATGCAGGAGTTGAAGAGGATAATGTGTTTGCTCTTGAATTTTTGTATGCAGAGGACAATTTACAATATGGACATTTTGTTTATGTTGATTTGAGTGAAAATAAGAAATTGGCAGAGTACATCAGAAATAATTCAGGAAGCGACTTCAAGGTAACCTATATCTTGAATGATACGCAGGATGATGTTATAGAAAGAGTCACACCAACAGAAATTGTAGTTCATACAGAAACGACAGATAATACAGAGAAACACATACAGGATTTTGAAAAATTATCAGAAATGATCGGAACGTATCATTATACTTCCGATTATGGAACAGGTCGATTAATGATTGAAGCGACAGAGGATGGCATTGATATTTCTGATTATGAATCGGAGGACACCTATAGATTTCTGGCAAATGAAACAAATGTAAAAAATGAAGAGGAAAACAAAGTATATCTGGAATACCCAGCACAGGTGTATGAAGATGATACGGTTATTTTTGAGTATTACATTTTAGAAAAAGCTAGTGATGGAATTGATGTGTATTATAGTCCATCTTCTTTTGACGAAGCTGAATTATTGTACCATGCTGTCAGGGAAAACTAAAAGAGGATTGCGAGATATCATATGATAGGTTATATTTTATTCAAATCAATTTTAACAAAATCAATTTGAATAAAAATAAACTAAATTTGCAGAAATGTGATTTCTATGTTTATTGGCAGAGAAAGAGAGTTAGCATCCTTAAAAGAATTCTATGAAAAAGACAGAATTGGCGGATGAGGATGTTTTGCTGCTTACATTGGATTCACTTTATGGATGAGACAGAAGATAGCATTGATATCAAGGTAAATTATAAGCGGAAAGTCAATTATGAACATCTGGCAGAGTGCAGCATTTCCATGAATATCATGTCGAAGGATACGAAGGATTTTAGAATTTGAGTTTATATTGAGCCATCCACAGCGGATGGCTCTTATTCATAAAAATAGAATGTTCGCAGTCCATATTTTTTATTCAAATCAATTTTAACAAAATCAATTTGAATAAATGAGTTTTACAAGGATGGTGTAGATGGGTATATATTGATTGCGGGGCATCTTATCCGGGTGGAAGACTCGCCGCCATATGTCTGGACACAGGAGAAGAGTATTATTCCGCACCGGCAGTAATTTAAAAGAGTCAAAAGAGTGATATTGACGAGTCAGTTCAGTTATAGAGATGATGAAAGAAAATGATTAATATATAGATACACCAGAAGAGAGGTGAACATAAATCACACTGTCGCAGAGAGGAGAAAATGTATGAAAAAAAGAATTCTAGCAGCTATGCTTACTTTGTCTATGGTTGTGTCCATGACAGCATGCGGAAATTCAGAAGCAGGAGGATCAAAGGATTCAGCTAAAAATAACGGTAATGGGGATGAACCATATACAGTTACCATGGTCCTGAATGGAAGCACACAGCCGGATGAAGAAAGAATCGAACAAAAAATCAATGAGATTCTTGAACCGGAACTTAATGCGAATCTTGATATTGTTGTGCTGCCGTGGGCAAGTGCAAGCCAGCAGTTACAGCTTATGTTATCAGGGGATGAAAAAATTGATGTTTTTTATACCCAGGCAACCAATGCAGTGCAGTATATGAATGCAGGACAGATTATAGACATGTCTGAACTGATTGATAAATATGGAACAAACATCAAACAGATTTATGGAGAGGATATAGCTAAGATCAATCAGATCGAAGGCTTTGTATATGGCGTGCCAAATCAGATTGAACGAGGAAGTATTCCTGCCGTATTTATGAGAAAAGATCTGGTGGAAAAGTACAATATTGATACAACACAGATTAAAGAACCAAAAGATCTGGAAAGTGTTTTTGAGACAGTAAAAGCGGGAGAGCCGGATATGACAATGTTATATTCGAGCAGTGAGAATGATGCACCGGCTACAAGATTATTCCGTGGAGATACTCTGTCAGATAACAATTATCTTGGTGTACTCATGGATCAGACGAACAGCACAAAATTAGAAAACTTCTTTGCGACAGACTGGTTTAAAGATACAACTACCATGCTGCATGACTGGTATCAGAAGGGATATATCAGCCAGGATGCAGGAACTAACACAGAGAACTGGAGAACAGTATGCAAGGCTGGAAATTTATTTTCACTGTTTTTTTCTTATCATCCTGGAACACCGGTAGAATTTGAAAGCTCCACCGGCTATGATTTTGAGATCGTGCCATTTTATAATGAACCGATCATAAATAGCTCATCCTATAATGGTGTTACATTCTCAATTGCCCAGAATTCAGAAAATCCGGAGAAAACAATGGAAGTACTGGATTATATCTACGGAAGTTCAGAGATCATGAATCTTTTAAACTGGGGTGAACAGGATAAAGACTATGTGATAGAAGATGCTGATAATGGCATTATCAATTTCCCGGAAGGAATCACTTCTGATAATGCAGGCTATAACTTAAATCTTGGATGGGAATTGCCAAATCAGTTTATTGCTTATAAATGGACTGGCTCAGATCCACAATTATGGGAAAAAATGGAAGAATTTAACGGTTCTGCAAAGAGCTCCAAAGCAGTAGGATTTTTATTTGACAGCAGTAATTATTCAAGTGAGATCGCAGCTCTTTCCAATATTGTAAAACAATACAGCGGAGCACTTTACAGCGGTTCCGGAGATCCAGATGAACTTATTCCGGAATTGTTAGAAGCATTAGATGATGCGGGAATCAATGAAGTGATCCAGGCAAAACAGGAACAGTTAGATGCTTTTCTTGCAGCAAAATAATTAGGTTCAGAAGGAAAGTCCCACAGATACAACGTGGGACTTTTTTATAAAAGGAGAAACTTATGAAGAAGAAAAAGAACAAAGTTAAGGAATATCTGCCGCTCTATCTGATGATGCTTCCGGGATTATTATATCTGCTGATCAATAATTATCTTCCGATGACAGGTATTATACTTGCTTTCAAAAAGTTGAATTTTTCAAAAGGAATTTTGGCAAGCCCGTGGGCAGGACTGGATAATTTTAAATTTTTGTTCTCGTCAAAAGATGCCTGGATTATTACAAGAAATACATTGCTATATAATATAGCTTTTATTCTTGTCAATATGGTCGTTGGAATTGCAATCGCAATTTTAATCTGTGAGGTTAAGAACACAAAAATGAAAAAAATATACCAGAGTGCTATATTATTGCCATTTTTGATGTCGATGGTCATTTTAAGCTATATTGTGTATGCACTTTTAAGTGCTGAAAATGGTCTTGTAAACAATACGATCCTGCCATTACTGCATATAGATCCGATCCAGTGGTATCAGAAACCAAAATACTGGCCGGCGATTCTTATCATTGCAAACTGCTGGAAAGGAGTGGGATACGGATGTCTGATTTATATTGCATCTCTGATCGGTATTGATCCGACTTATTATGAGGCAGCAAGACTGGATGGAGCTACAAAGTGGCAGGAAATCACAAAAATCACATTGCCATGCCTGGTACCGACAATCATTACGCTGTTATTATTGAGCATTGGAAGAATCTTCTATTCTGATTTTGGATTATTTTATCAGGTTCCGATGAACTCCGGTGTGTTGTTCCCAACAACAAACGTAATTGATACGTATGTATATCGTGCGTTGATCGAACAGGGAAATATCAGTATGTCATCCGCAGCGGGTGTATACCAGTCATTAGTAGGTTTTGTCATTGTCATGTTAAGTAACTGGATCGTTAGACGTGTAGATAAAGACAGAGCATTGTTTTAGGAGGAGAGTCCATTATGACAAATTCAAAAAAAACAAAGAGATACCAGTTTTTGATCAATCTGATACTGATAGTGATGACATTGACTATTATTTTACCATTTTTGCTGGTATTTATTTCATCCATCACGGATGAAACAGTGTTGATCCGGAATGGATATTCCTTTTTCCCGGAAAAAATAAGCTTTTATGCATATCAGTATATTATCAGACAGGGAGAGAAAATACTCCGTGCGTATGGCGTTACAATTCTTATTACAGTAGTAGGTACCTTTTTTAATCTGATGTTTTCAGCATTACTGGCATATCCGCTGTCTGTGAAGACATTGCCTTATAGAAGGCAGATTACTTTTTTTGTATTTTTTACAATGTTATTTAATGGCGGTTTAGTACCTACATATCTAATGTATGTAAATTATTTTCATATAAAAAATACAATATGGGCACTGATAATTCCTAATTTGTTGCTGAGTGCGAACAATGTGCTGATGATACGGAGCTATTTTATGACAAGTATTCCGGAAGCATTGTATGAAGCGGCAAAAATTGATGGCGCAGGACATACAAAAATCTTTTTTCAGATTACGTTTCCACTTGGCAAACCTATCCTTGTAACCATGGGATTATTTTCGGCACTGGCATATTGGAATGACTGGACAAATGGTTTATACTATTTATCAGGAAATCAGGGACAGAAATTATATAGTATCCAGAATCTTTTGAATCAGATGATCACTGATATCCAGTATCTTGCAAGCGGTAAGGTTGCCGGAAATATAGGGGCAGAAGTTGCAAAACTTCCGACAACGTCCATAAGGATGGCAATTGCTTTTATAGCAATGCTTCCATTATTTATCATTTATCCGTTTTTACAGAAATATTTCGCAGAGGGTATTACGCTAGGGGCAGTAAAAGGTTAAAGGAATATCATGGCGTTTGGAAAAAAGATGAATTTAAAAAGACGAAAAAAGAAATCTTTAGCACAACAGAGTAAGCAAATATTAATTTTAATGACAGTCATTCTGGTAATTATTCTGGGAGGATGCACTTATGTTTTAAACAAAACAAGTGGGCAGATTTACGAACAGATGAGCCAGATGGCACAGTTGTATGCACAGGAGCTTGACAATCGTTTTTTGAGGATCAGCCGGAATCTTTTTTCTACGATCATGGATACCAATGAGACAAATTCCACGTTCTGGGGAAATGTAAATCTGATGAAGAATGGGGATTATTCGGAGTATGCGATCGGAAAACTCAGAGAAGAATATTTTTCTTCGGCATGGGAATATGGAACGGAATACAGGATTTTTTTATACACACATGATACGGATAAATTATATCAGCTTTCCCTGTCTTCGGACGGAAATTACACAATGTCATCTGATATTGCAGCATCTATCCGTGAACAGATAGACAAATTAGATGAAAAGACATATGCAGTGAAGCGGAAGTGGGATGTTTTGGAGTGCGATAATGAGGTATATATCTGTAAAATTGCACAAAAAATGGAATTGCATTAGGATGCATTGTAAATGTAAAAAGTATCTTAGAACCATTCTCAAAGCTTTCGTTGGGAAAGCATGGATATGTAAGCCTTGTCGATCAGGATGAGGTCTGTATAGGTATGTTAGACCAGAGCGGAATCATATCAGAGCCGCAAAGTATGAATACCAAAAATACTTATACGATCCGTCAGGGATTATCCAGAGCACCCTTTGAGATCAGGATCGGGATTTCTTTAGGCGGTGTCTTAAGCCTGATGGCGGGAAGTCTGCTCGGGATGACAGTATTGATCTTTATGATTCTTATTATGAGTGGGATATTGCTTTTTCATGTGTATTCCAATATTATGAAACCGCTTAAAGTGTTCACACAAAACCTTCAGCAATATGATGAGGGTGGATATATGCTGAACATGACGGAAGGAAATCTGCTTGAATTAGAGCAGATTGATGGAAAATTCCGTACAATGATCCATCAGATCCGCAAATTGAAGATCACGCTATATGAACGGGAATTAGAGAAACAGAAAATTGAGATGGATTATCTGAAAATGCAGATCCGGCCGCATTTTTATTTGAATTGCCTGAACTTTATTTACAGCATGATCGACTTTGGCGATTATGAACACGCAAGGGCAATGACAAAAATCACTTCGGATTATCTTTCATATATTTTTCGGAATACAACGGACAGAGTTCCGGTTTTAGCGGAATCAAAGCATTGTGAAGATTATTTAAAAATCCTGCTGCTGAGGTATCCGGATAAGTTTACCTATTATATTGAAGTTCATGATGAAGTGGCAGATGCGGAGATATTTCCATTCTTAATACAGGTTTATGTTGAAAATGCTGCAAAACAGGCATTGATGGCAGATGAAAAAATGCTGATCTCAGTTACGGTATATCCTGAGGACAGGGACGATGAAAAATACGTTAATATTTTTATCTCGGATACGGGAAAGGGATTTCCGGACGAAATATTATGTAAACTACAAAATGGACAAAACATTTCTGACAATGGAAAACATATCGGTATTTGGAACTGTATGAGGCGGTTTCAGTATTATTATGGGGATCAGGGAGAGATCCATTTCAGCAATAGTCCATTAGGTGGTGCCGTTGTGGATATTCATGTTCCATATAAAATCGGAAGGAGCGATACACAGGAATGAAATTATTGCTGGTGGATGATGAACGTTATGTGATTGAAAGTATAAAGAAAAATATCTGCTGGGAGCGGACAGATATTACTGAGATTTATACAGCATTTACAATGAAACAGGCGCAGGAAATTATAACAGCTGTTAAAATGGACATTATTATCAGTGATATTGTGATGCCTGCTGCAACAGGATTTGATCTGGTGCAATGGGTGAGGGAGCAGAATTTCAGGATACAGGTTATTTTTTTGACCAGTTATGCGGAATTTGACTATGCAAGACGTGCGATACAGCTGGAAAGCGTTGAATATCTGCTAAAACCAATTGATTTTGAAAAACTGGAAGAAGCATTAAAAAAAGCAGAACATGCAGTGCTTCAGGAAAAACATATCGAAAAACTTACAGAAGCGAGTGAGCAGTGGGAAAAAGACCGGACAATCCTGCAAAAGGATATCTGGAGAAATTTATTGAGCGGTAACATGACACAAAACCAGTTCTGCGAATCCGCAAAAAGGATGGATCTGTATCAGGATGGATTGATATATTTTAAACTGATCTGCTTTTATATGGATCATAAAGCGGAAGAGACACAAAAGTGGGAACCTTCCACCATCGAATTTGTCATGCAAAATGTGTTGACGGAGTTATTTAATTCCTTTTATGCCAGAGTGGACACCGTATTTTGTGAAAACGAATGTCGATACTGGGTGGTTCTGTCAACGGATAAAATGCCGGAGGAAGGAGAAAAAATAAGGGAAAAAGATCTGCTCAATCATTTTGTGCAATGGATGACAGATCATGTACATTCCTATTTTTGGTGTGGAGCGGGAACTTGGAGTGGATTTTCTGAAGTGACCGCACAGGCTGACGATTTGCAGAAGATGCGTGAAAGCAGTCTGTCGGTATGGAATGAGGTTATATATCTGTATGAGTTCCAGCCAAGTGGAACAGTCTATAAAAATCCGGAGCTGGATACATGGAAAACCCTTTTGGCAGGGGAGGAAGTGGAAGCAGTCATAGCAAGCATACGCAGTTATCTGGAGACAGTCAGGAAGAATGAGATGATCACACGGCAGTTTTTGCTGTCATTAAGGACGGATGTTACACAGATGGTGTATGTATGGCTGTCAGAGATGGGGATTTATGCCAATGCACTTTTTTCAGATAAAGAGAGTGAGAATTACATGCTTGGCGCTGTAAATGGATTTAACGAAATGATGGAGTATGTAGAAAATCTGATGCGGAAAGCGGTTGGATATAAATTATATATCACAAAAGAAGACTCTGTTGCAGATCAGATATGTACATATATTGACAGTCATTTCAGGGAAGAGATACACAGAGATGAACTGGCAGAATTAGTCTATTTGAATACAGACTATATGTCTCGGATGTTCAAAAAAGAAAAGGGAGTATCTATAAGCAATTATATATTGCAGAAAAGGGTAGACGAAGCAAAAAAACTTTTGTGTGGTAGCAGTATTCCAATCAATACGGTTTCATTACATATTGGATATAGTAATTTTTCCTATTTTACAAAAATGTTTAAGGAGAATACAGGATTGACACCACTGGAATATAGAAGGAAATTTGGAGAGGAAACACACGTATGACAGAACAGAAATTAACAGAACTTTTGAGAGACATGTCTCTGGAAGAAAAAGTAAATCAGATGAGTCAGGTGACAGGAGGATTTTTTAATGGTGAAATCGTTGTCACAGGTCCTATGGCGGATAAGGGATTTACAGAAGACAATGTAAATCTTGCAGGATCAGTCATCGGATCCATGGGCGCTGAAACCCTGAAAAGTATACAAAAAAACTATATGGAAAAGCATCCGCACCATATTCCATTACTGTTTATGCTGGATGTCATAAATGGTTATAAGACGGTGTTTCCAATTCCGCTTGCGCAGGGAGCTTCCTTTGAACCGGAATTGTCAGAACAGTGTGCATCTGTGGCAGCAAAGGAGGCTTCGGTCAGCGGTCTTCATGTGACATTTGCACCTATGACAGATCTGGTGAGAGATGCAAGGTGGGGACGTGTCATGGAATCAACGGGAGAAGATCCTTACCTGAACAGTCTATTCTGTGCAGCAATGGTGCGTGGATTTCAGGGAAACAGCTTGAAAGATAACTATGCAATTGCAGCATGTGTCAAACATTTTGCAGGATATGGTGCACCGACAGCAGGGCGGGATTATAATACGGTAGAACTTTCAGAACATACATTCAGAGAGTTCTATCTGCCATCGTATCAGGCGGGAATAGATGCAGGTGCAGCTCTTGTTATGACATATTTTAATACAGTTAACGGAATCCCGGCAACCGGAAATAAAAAGTTGATGCGGGACATTTTGAGAGAGCAGATGAAGTTCGATGGTGTACTTATATCAGACTGGGCAGCCATCGAGGAGACCATTTATCACGGATATTGTGCAGACAGAGAAGAAGCAGCAGTGCGTGCAGTGGAAGCAGGCGTAGATATTGACATGATGACAGGAATTTACAGTGAAAATCTGTGTCAGATGGTCAGGGATGGAAAAATAAGAGAAGAGCTTATAGATGAGGCATGTCTTCGTATTCTGCGGCTTAAAAATAAGCTGGGACTCTTTGAGAATCCATATAAAGATGCAGATCAGAAAAAAGAACAGGAATATATTTTATGTGAGGAGCACCGGAATCTGGCGAGGGAAGCTGCAAAGAAATCTTTTGTTTTGTTGAAAAATGAGGAACATATTCTGCCTTTAGATCAACAGAAAAAGATCGCCTTTATTGGTCCGTATGTAGATAACAGAAACCTGTTTGGTGCCTGGTCATTTATCGCAGATGCAAAAGATGTTATGACGCTGCATGAGGCAGTACAGGAACAGTACGTTTCAGAAAACAGTACATTTTGCCAGGGATCACCAATGTTAGGGGCGGATGTATGTCTGGAAGGATTTGGAGAACAACAGCAGCAATCCTATACTAAGGAGCAGGAGGAACATATGCTGCAAGAGGCGGTACAGGCAGCAGAAGAGGCAGATATCGTAGTACTTGCAATAGGAGAAGACCGTTTACAGTCGGGTGAAGCAACCAGTAACGCAAATATCAGAATCCCTGAGGTACAGGAAGCATTGCTTGATAGAATTGCGGAAGTCAATCAAAATATTGTAGTGGTTTTATTTTCAGGACGCCCGTTAGACATACGTGAAATAAACAAAAAGGCAAAAGCCATCCTTCAGGTGTGGCTGCCTGGAACAGAAGGAGCGAGGGCAATTGCGGACACTTTATTTGGAAAATATAATCCAAGCGGAAAACTGCCGATGAGTTTTCCATACTGTGTAGGACAGGTACCGGTACATTATAATGAATATTCAACAGGACGCCCACATGTAGAAGGAAAAGATAAAGACAGATTCCGCTCGAAATATCTGGATATTCCAAATGAGCCATTGTATCCATTTGGATACGGTCTGAGTTACACAACATTTGAGGTATCAGATATTCATTTGAATCGGACATGGATGGATACATCGGGACAGATCGAAGCGGAGGTAACTGTAAAAAATACAGGAAACTGCACGGGAACAGAAACCCTGCAGCTTTATATCCATGATATTGCGGCTTCTGTAGTGCGTCCGGTCAGAGAATTGAAAGATTTTAAGAAGGTTACGCTTCGTCCGGGAGAGGAAAAGAAGGTAGTTTTTACCATAACAGAACAACAGCTTCTTTTTTTGACGGAGAATGGAATCTATGAGAGCGAAGCAGGAGAATTCGAAATATTTATCGGAAAAGATAGTTCGACAGATAATAAAGCTTCATTTGTATTGAAGAAATAAGGAAGAAGTGAAAAAAGGCTTCCAACCCATTCGGGCTGGAAGCCTTTCCCATTCATTCTTATTTTGTCTTAGATTTCTTAGCGGCCTTTTCTTCATTCATGGATTTTTTCTCTTTCTGAAGTTCTTTGTTGGCGCTCTCAGCTTTTCTCTTTAACTTGGTTCGCCAGCTTACTTTGCCTTCCGGTTTCTCTAATGGACCGCGGACACCGGTAACTTTCGTGATATAAATACCACTTACTGTAGCTTTGACTTCTTTTTTCACAGGGATCATATCAAAACATGCATCATCAGCGATCAGAGTCATAACCTTTGGTCCGACCTTAGCCTTTACGATCGGAAGCTTGGAACGGCGCATAAGCTTTGGTGTCTGGTCAATGACTGCCTGTGGCAGACCGGACTGGTTCAGACGCATTCTCTTCTTATCAATAATCAACATGGTAACAGTCTGTGCAGTTGCAGCAAGCTGTGCATCCTGCTCGTCTTTTCTCTTCTGAGCTTTCTTTCCGAGGAAATATAAAGCAATTGTTGCAGCAATAAGCACTGCTAAAATAACTAATAATACAATTGTTACTGGACTCACAACGAAAATCCTCCCTAATTTCAAATTCGTGTTTTATTGTAGCATTGATTTTTGGAAAAAGCAATGTGATTTTGGGGAAATACCTTTTATTTTAGGGAAAATTGTGATATGTTATAAAAGTTAGACGGCAGACTCCGTCTTTTGGATTTCCGGCAGAAAAGCCGGAAAAGGAAATGAGGAAAAGAAAGGTAAGATTAAATGAAAAAGAGAGTGTTAGCACTTTTATTGTGTGTATCCACAGCGATCAGCATGACAGGATGCGGCAGCAAAGGTGAATCAGTTGAGGCAACGGAAGCAGTAGAGAACACCGAAAGCACAGAAGAGGTGCCGGCAGTTCCGCTTGCACAATATGATCTGAAGGGATCGGATTATGTGACATTGTGTGACTACAGTGCAATCCCGGTTACGATTTCAGGAGATTATGACGTCACAGATCAGGATGTGCTTGATTATGTGGAAAAGATTTTTACACAGGGCGGACCTTTTTATACGGCTGATCCGGACAAGACAACAGTGGAAGAGGGCGACATTGTAAACGTAGACTATGTCGGAAAATTAGACGGTGAGGCGTTCAGCGGCGGAACAGCAGAGGATCAGAATATTGATGTGTCCAACAATTCTTCCGCAAGCGGTTCCGGTTACATTGATGGATTTACAGACGGACTGATCGGTGCATCAGTAGGCGATGTGATCGATTCCAATGTGACGTTCCCGGATGAGTACCCGAATAACCCGGATCTTGCCGGAAAAGAAGTTGTATTTACATTTACGGTCAATTCTATCCAGAAGGAAGTGACCATGGATACGATGGATGATGAATTCGCATTGGAACAGTTTGGCGTGGATTCCGTGGATGGAGTGTACAAGCAGGTACGCCAGTATCTGGAGTCCAGCGCAGAGAGCACTCATAAAAATGATATTTACTCCGCTTTGGAGGATTATCTGTTAGAAAATTGTACCGTTGATATGCCGGCAGATTACAGATCTGATGTGATCGAAGCGATCCGTGCCAATTTCATTGACCGTTATTGCTCCGGGGATGAGAGCCAGATGGAAACGGTACTCAGCTCTTACGGCTATACAGAAGAGAGCATCGAGCAGGAATGGTCTGACAGTGTGGAGAGCAGTATCAGGTTAGAACTGATCGTAAAAGCCATTGCAGAAAAAGAAGATATCCAGATTGACGATACAGAATTTGAAGATTATGTAAGCACGATCGTAAGCAGCGGCGGTTTCGGTGATGTTGACACATTATATAGTAACTATGGTTATGGCGATTCTGTTTACGGAAAGAATCAGATCCGTGTGATTTATCTTGCAGGATTAGTTTTAGATAAATTGGCAGAGACAGCAGAGGTTACGGAGAACGCAGTAGAAGAAACGACAGAGTCTGTGGAAAGTACAGAATCCGCAGACAGCACAGAAGAATAAGAAAACGATACCGAAACAGAGGTATGAGATCATAAAAGAGTCGACAGACGTTGATGAGAGAAAGGGAGAGTAGAAAAATGGAATTAGTAAATGTAAGAGATTTATTCCGCAGACAGGATGAGTATGTGGATCAGACCATCGCGATCGGTGGCTGGGTGAGAAACATCCGTAACTCCAAAAACTTTGGATTTATCGTGGTAAACGACGGAACTTTTTTTGAGCCGGTCCAGGTTGTTTATTCCGATGTTCTGGAAAATTTTGAAGAGGTAGAAAAATTAAATGTCGGAGCAGCGATTATCGTTACCGGTAAATTAGTTGCAACTCCGGGCACAAAACAGCCATTTGAGATTCAGGCTGAAAAAGTGGAAGTAGAAGGTCCTTCTACACCGGATTATCCATTGCAGAAGAAAAAACACAGCTTTGAGTACCTGAGAACTATCTCTCATTTAAGACCGAGAACTAATACTTTTGAGGCTGTATTCCGCGTGCGTTCCCTCTGCGCTTATGCAATCCATAAATTTTTCCAGGAGAGGGATTTCGTGTACGTGCATACACCACTGATCACCGGAAGTGATTGTGAGGGCGCCGGCGAGATGTTCCAGGTAACCACACTTGACATGAACAATCTTCCAATGACAGAGGATGGAAAAGTAGATTACAGCAAAGACTTCTTCAATAAACCGACCAATCTTACTGTAAGCGGACAGCTGAACGGTGAGACTTATGCGATGGCATTTAAGAACATCTATACGTTCGGACCGACATTCCGCGCGGAGAATTCAAACACAACCCGTCATGCGGCAGAGTTTTGGATGGTTGAGCCGGAAATGGCATTTGCCGATCTTGATGACGATATGGATATAGAAGAAGAACTTCTTAAATATATAATAAAAACAGTTCTCGAAAAAGCACCGGAAGAAATTAAGTTCCTTGACAAATTTGTTTCAAACGGGCTTATTGAAAAGCTTGAAAATATAGTTTCTTCCGATTTTGCAAGAATTACTTATACCCAAGCCGTGGATATGCTCATTAAAAGCGGAGAAAAGTTTGAATATCCCGTTGAATGGGGCATTGACCTTCAGACGGAACACGAAAGATACATTACGGAAAAAATATACAAAAAACCTGTTTTTGTAACAGATTATCCTAAAGATATAAAGGCTTTTT
>ERZ772900.1241-NODE-1241-length-23678-cov-8.089574_pt1 | contig 23678 bp, 18 predicted proteins | sample MGYA00512124_ERZ772900 | MGnify/ENA primary metagenome ERZ772900 (study PRJEB29015, sample SAMEA2737716) | human gut metagenome | biome: human gut; feature: human-associated habitat; material: faeces | place: China | collected 2012 ... | reverse complement strand
AAAGGCAGGACGGCTCTTGTTTTGGCGTTTGCACCGCAGTTGGGCCGGTGGTGAAATCGGCGCGCTTTTGGTTACTTTCTTTCGTCGAGGAAAGAAAGTAACCCGCCGCAGGCCCAGTAAAACCGGAGAGACAGAGCCGCCAAGCGACCCTGTCTCTCCGGTTTTTATTTACTTATGCAGCAGCGGAGAAAGCGGTTTGTAGATCAGGAAGCACAGCGCCACGTCGAGGAGGCCCTTGCACAGCGTGAACGGGACGTTGAACACCATCAGGCAGTTGAGCAGGGCGTTGCCCGTCGGCACGTCGGCGATGCTGCCGAGGATCTCCTGATACATCCCGACAATCGCCTCGAGCGGCAGGTGGTACAGCACCACATACGCCGGATACACGAAGAAGTAGTTGATCGGCAGGCTGAGCAGCGCCATCAGAACCGCGCCGACGAGCGCGCCGACCAGCGCGCCCTTGCGGCTCTTCATCTTCCGGTAGACAAGACCCGCCGCGAGGACAAACACCGCGCCGAGGATGAAGTTGCACAGCTCGCCCACGCCCGCGCTCGAGCCGAAAGGCAGGTGGATGATGTTCTTGGCGAGCTGGATGGCGACGCCGTAGACCGGGCCGAGCGAGAACGTCCCGAGCAGGGCCGGTAGGTCGGAGATGTCGAGCTTGACAAACGAGGGCATGATGGGAATCGGGAACTCAATGAACTGCAGCACAAAGGCCACAGCCGTCAGCATGGCCGCCACGGCGATGTGGTGGGTCTTCTTTCTCTGGCTCGCCGCCGAGGTCTCGACATGCTCGCCCGCGGGTGCGGTAACAACGTTTTTCATGATTTTGGTCTCCTTTTTTGAGCAAAAGTAAAACACCCTGAAAGACTTGCCTTCCAAGGTGCACGCATCAAAATAGAGCATCATAAAAATGCCGTACACGCCTTCTCTCATCCAGACTATACTGTCGGTTCCGGAATTGCACCGAATCCTGCAGCCGATGGCCGCTCGCGGACTGTTACCGCCGGTGGGGAATTTCGCCCCGCCCCGAAGACAAATATTCGGTTGTTTTCTGTCACATACGATAGCACAACTCCGCGCGAAATGCAAGCATTATTTTTCACATGTTGTATCTCAAAACGTTTTTATCGTAATTCGATAAAAAATAGTTGACATTCGATGTGTGGCGTGATACACTCACCCCAGTAGCGAAAGGAGTGAACCCGTTATGAAACAAAAAAATATGTCCCGCCTGCTGCAGGCGCTGCTGCTGATTGCCGGTCTGCTCGGCGCCGTCTTTTTCTTCGCCTTCCTGCCGTTTTACGGGCGGGAGCTCGTCCAATGCGCGCCGGAATACGCCGCGCTCTTCTGGCCGTGCCTGGTGTGGGCGTGGGCGTTCGCCGTGCCCGTCTTCTGGGCGCTTTTCCCCTGCTGGCAGGTGTTCGGCAGCATCGCGCGCAAGGGCGCGGCCTTCACGCGTGAAAACGCCGCGCGGCTGCGGCTGATCGCGTACCTCGCCTTCGCCGACGCGGTCATCTTCCCCGTGGGGACGGTCGTCATCGCCCTGCTCGGCGGCGGCTTCGCGGCGCTCACGCTCGTCATCACGCCGCTGGTGACGTTTGCCGCCGCCGCGGTCGGCTTCGCCTGCTATGTGCTCAGCCGTCTCGTGCTCGACGCCGCCGTTCTCCGCGAGGAGAACGACATGACCATCTGAGGGAGGGCGGAATGATGATCGTATTCAATCTGGACGTTATGCTCGCCCGGCGCAAGATGAGTCTCACTGAGCTGAGCGAACGCGTGGGCATCACGCTCGCGAATCTCTCCATTCTGAAAAACGGCCGCGCCAAGGCCGTCCGCGTCGAAACGCTCAACAAGCTCTGCGCCGCGCTCGACTGCCAGCCCGGCGACCTGATGGCCTATCAGCCGGGTGAGCCGGAATGACGGGCGCGGCCGCAAGCCCCGCGCTGCCCGCCCCGTTTCGCGCGGACCGCGCCGAGCGGCTCGCCCTGCCGGTGAGCTATGTGCTGGCGTACCTCTATGTGGATCTCTTCTGGTTCACGCCGTCCGCGCCTCTGCAGCGGCTCCTGCTCACCGCGTTCACGGTGCTCTTCTGCGCAGGGACGGAGCTGCTGTTCCGGCGCGAAAATAGACTTTATCAACAGACTGAGAGCACAGACGCAAATCTGTGCTCTTTTTGCGTCTGGGACATGCCTGCCCCCTGTCTGGCGGTCGCAGCGACGGGAAAAACGCTCTGTACCGAATGGCCGCGCACTGTTATGCGCGGCGGATAACGCAAAGTAAATTCAGGGCATAACAGCGTCCCAAAAGCGAACCGACGCACGGAACCGAGCCCCCGTAACCCTCGTTTCGCTGCACATCTCCGATGTGTCAGCGCAAAGGAAGGTAAGGGGAGTCAAGAGGGGACAGGAAACCATACCTGGTGTCCTGTCCCCTTTTGCCCTCCGCCGTGGGTACGGCGTCTCTCCCCGCCGCCGAAGGCGGCAATTCCTCGCCGGTGAACACCGGCGTTTCCCCCGCCGCCAGACGGCGGCAATTTTATGCGTAATAGGCGATGCGAAGCAGCTCCTCCGGCGTGGTAACGCCCTCCCGCACCAGCTCCAGCCCCTTCTCCCGCAGGCTCTTCATCCCCTGATGCTCTCTCGCGTAAGCCTCGATCTCCTCAGCCTCCGCGCCGCGGCTGATCATGCGGCGGATACTGCGGTCGACGGCAACGATCTCGTGCACTGCAACGCGCCCGCGGTAGCCGGTCCCGTTGCAGTGCATGCAGCCCGCGCCGCGCCGGACGGTCCGGATGTCCCGGCCGAGCAGCGTCTGCTCCTGCGGCGTGACCGCTGCCTCCCGCGCACAGTGCGGGCATACCTTGCGCATCAGCCGCTGTGCCACCAGACCGACCAGAGAATTGGCGATCAGATAGCGGTCAACGCCCATGTCCGCCAGACGGACAACGCTGGAGACCGCATCGTTTGTGTGCAGCGTGCTCAGCACCAGATGGCCGGTGATGGCCGCGCGGACCGAGATCCCGGCGGTCTCGCCGTCACGGGTCTCGCCGACCATGATGATGTCCGGGTCCTGACGCAGCAGCGCGCGCAGACCCGACTCGAACGTCAGCCCGGCGACCGGATTGACCTGCGTCTGGTTGATGCCCGGCACGTTCTGCTCCACCGGGTCCTCGACCGTGGAAATGTTCACCTGCCGCCGCGACAGGTATTCGAGCACCATGTACAGCGTGGTGGACTTGCCCGAGCCGGTCGGGCCGGTGAGGTAGATGATGCCGTTCGGCGAGTTCAGCATGGGCAGGAACCGGGCGTAGCTGTCGTCGTCCATGCCGAAATGCTCCGCATGATCGACATGACCGGCCGCCGCAAGAATGCGCAGCACCGCCTTTTCCCCGAACACGGTCGGCAGGAGCGAGACGCGGATGTTGACGTGCCCCTCCTGTCCCGCGCGGATGCGGAAATGACCGTCCTGCGGCAGACGGCGCTCGGCGATGTCCAGATTCGCCATGATCTTGATGCGCGCGATCAGCGGCTGATGCACGCTGCGCTCGAGCGTCACATAGTCGACGATCGTGCCGTCGATGCGCATGCGCACGCGCGTTTTCCCCTCGAACGGCTCGATATGGATGTCGCTCGCGCCCGTGCTGACCGCGCGGTCGAGCAGGCTGCTGAGCAGCTTGACGATCGGCGCTTCCGGGTCGCCGCTCTCGCTCTCCTCGATGTGCACGAGCGCCGCGTCGCTCCCGGCGAAGCCCTCGTTGGCGGTCTGTGCCGCCTGCTGTGCGCCGACCTCGGCATAATAGTAGCGGATCGCGCTCTGAAGCGGCCCCAGCTCGCTCAGTCGGATGACTACATGACAGCCGGTCAGCTGGCGCACCTCCTCGAAGGCGAAATAGTTGAGCGGATCGTTCGTCACGATCTCGAGGCTCCCCTCCGCTGCGCGGACCGCGAGCAGGTTCTGCTTTTCCGCCAGCTCGCGCGGGATCAGCCGGACGGCCGCCAGATCGACCTGCATCTGTCCGATGCTCACGATCTCCAGTCCCAGACGGGCGGCCAGCGCCTCGAGCACATGGGTCTCGGTGATAAAGCCGAGCTCGATCAGGATCTGACCGACGCGCTTTTCGCGGTGCTCCTTCTGGTAGGCGAGCGCCTGCTCCATCTGCTCCTGCGTGATGCAGCCGCGCTCCATCAGCACCTCGCCGATGCGTAAATTGGTTTTCATGCGTCCGCCTCCCTGCCGCTGCCGCACAGATAGATCTCCAGCGTGCCGGTGATCAGGCTGGTGCTGACCGCCTGCGTGTTGTTTTCTACGTAATCATAGTCCGAAATGCTGAAATTCGTCACGCGCAGCCCCTTGCAGCTGCGCTCCACCTCGTCGAGGAAGTGCAGCCACTGGCTGACGTCGCCCTGCGCCGAGAGGGTCGCGGTGCCGATATAAACGCCGCCGTCCGTCTGCGGCGCGTCCGGCGCTTCGCCGGTCTGATCTGCACCTTCGGCAGGCGCGGCAGAGCCGTCCTCCTGCTCCTGCACGGCGAGATAGGCGCTGACCGCGCCCGGAACGGCCTCGGTCAGCGTCAGCGACTGCGGGAACAGGCCGTTTTTGAGCGCGATACCCGTGATGATGTCGTCCATCTGGCGGGTCTCGAGATCGTCCGGATAGTACGGCTCGCCCGCGGTCTTCAGCGCCGCCTCGTTCTGCGCGATGCTGTCGTCGAGAGCCGCGCGCGCGTCGATCTGCGCCTGATATTCCTGCTGCTTGCGCAGGGCGGCCTCATATTCGCCTCCCAGCGCTTCATGCTCGGCGAGCGCCGGGCGGATGAGATGCACGCCGAATACGGCGAGGATCGCGAGACAGGCCGTCAGTCCGAGCAGCTTTTTGTCGCGTTCGGTCAGGGTGAGGTTCATTCTGCGGTCTCCTTTCCCTGCAGGATGCAGTTCAGGCTGAGCACGTACATGCCGTCCTCATAGGTATAGCCGGTGTAGTCCACCTTGCGGAACAGGCCAAGGCTTTGCAGCTTGAGCACATAACCCGGGATGTCGATGACGCTGGTGCTCTGCGCGTCGAAGCGCAGTGCGCCGGTGTCCGCGTCGTAGCCGGTCAGCGCCATGCTGACCTCGGCGCCGCCCGCCGCGCCGATCCGGCTGATCAGCGCGCTGTCCACCTGCGGATAGGTGGCGAGCGCGTCGGTCAGCGCCTGCACCTGTCCGAGCGCCTGCACCAGACTGTCGTTGTACTGCTGCCGGTCCGCCGCCTCGCTGTACTGCTGGGTGACAGCCGGGTCGAGCAGCCAGTCATTGACGTCGTCCGTAAGGCTGCTCAGGCTGCTGTTCATCAGCAGCAGCACGCCCCAGATCAGCACACACACCAGCAGGCAGGCCGCGGCGGGTGTGAGAAAATGGTGCAGCAGGCCGGAGCGTCCCTTTTCGCCGCGCATCAGGCGGCGGTAGCTGCGGAGCAGATCAAGCTCTTTGTTTGCATGAATCACGCTCTGTCCCTCCTCATCGAATCAGCGCCTCGGCGCAGCCGAGCCAGTCGCTCAGCCTCTCGCCGTTCGGCAGGGTGCGGAATGCCGGGCATTCCGGCAGACGGCTCACCCGCAGGCCAAGTTCCCGGATGCCCGCGAGACAGACCTCGAAGTCGTCGTCCGGGCAGCCGGCGTAAAATACATCGGTCAGCGGGCTCGCCGGGCGTCCCGTCGTGTGGAACTGCATCGTGCCGGAGACGCTGCGCGTCATCTCGGTGCCGAAATCCAGCGTGCCCGGCTCGCTGAACACGCGGCTGCGGCTGGAATAGCGGTACGCGCCGTTCTCCACGAGCAGCGAGAGCACGCTGCTGCCCTCGAAGCACAGGCAGACGAAGGTCATGCTTTGCAGCGACGGCATGGCGCGCAGCAGGCGGAGCCGTCCGGCCATGGGGACGGTCACGCTGCCGAGGTGCAGACCGAGCCGGTCAGCCATCGCGAGGTATCCCGCCATCGTCTCCTTCCGGCAGGCGGCGCAGAACAGCTGCTGACGGCCGTCGGCGTCCGTGCCGAGCGGCAGATAGTCCGCCGCGACCGGCTGACCGTCGTGCGCGCGCATCTCGTGCTGCACGAGCTCCTCGAGCCGGCTCTCCGGCATGCGCGGCGCGGTGACGGTGTGGGTCGTGACCGCCTCGTCCGGCAGGACGAGCGTGATGCCGCGCGTCGGCAGGTCATGCGCCTGCCAGAGTGCGCCGACCGCCCTTTCCCAGTTTTCCATGCCGCCGCCGTGCGCGGGGGCGCGGTAGAGCGCCTGCACGGAGGGCTTCGCGCCGGGTCTGCCGACTGCGGCCAGCACCTGCTCCTCCTGAAGCGCCAAAACGGTTGTATTCATTCTCATTTCTCCCCTTTTGTGAGGTTTACACGTTTCCGAGGTTATACGTTCCCCGAACTCTCGATTGCGCTGTACGAGCCGATGATCGGAGACATGACCGCGATGATGATAAAGCCGACAACGAACGCCATCAGCACGATCAGCATCGGCTCGAGGATGGTCATCATGCGGCGGCTCGCCTGCTGCGCGTCGTACTCCATCGAGTCCGCGATGGAATCGAGCATGGAATCCAGCTGTCCGGTCTCCTCGCCGACCGCGATGCTGCTGCACAGCTTGCGCTGGAAGCCATTCACGCTCTCGAGCGCGTCGGACAGGCTGACGCCCGAGCGCACCTGCGCGAGCACGGCGTCGAACTGCGAGGCGATGTAGGCGTTGCCGATGGTGTCGCGCGCGGTCTGGAGCGCGGTGATGATCGGCAGGCCGCTCGCGTACAGGCTGCTGATGGTGCGCGCGAAGCGTGCCGTGCAGATGATGCGGTGAAGCTGCCCGAACACCGGCAGCGTGAGCTTTCCCCGGTCGAGCGCGAGCCGGACGGACGGCACGCGCAGCAGCGAGCGCAGCGCGGCGGCGAGCGCCGCGAGCCCAAGCAGCAGCAGGTACCATTTCGTCACCATGAAATCGGAAAACGCCATCAGCGCCAGCGTGACCGCCGGGAGGGAGTCCATCGTCGAGAACAGGTCGCTGAACTGCGGCAGGACGAAGGTGACGATGACGATGACGACGGCGACCGAGAGGACGGCGAGGATCATCGGGTACATGAGCGCGGATTTGACCTGCTGATTCATCTGATGCGCCTTTTCATAGTGGACGGCGAGCCGCTCCGCGACCCGGTCGAGCCTGCCGCTGCCCTCGCCCGCGCGGACCATGCCGAGCATGAGCGCCGGGAACACCTGCTGCGCCTCGAGCGCGTCGGACAGGCTCGAGCCCTTGCGCACCTCGCTCAGCACGCTCTCGTACACGCGGCGCAGACCGGCGCTGATGCCCTCGTCCTGGGAAATGATCGTGAGCGCGCGCACCAGACTGACGCCCGAGGCGAGCAGCGTGGAAAGCTGGCGGCACAGGTCGCTGAGCTCCTGCGGACGGAGCGTGCGCGGGCGGCGGTCTGCGCCGCGGCCGGTGACGCGCTGCGGGTACAGTCCCTGCTCGAGCAGCTGCGCGTACAGCGCGTCATAGTCCGCCGCCTCCATCGTGCCGCGGACGGTCCTTCCGTCGATATCCTTTGCCGTGTAGCGGAACAGCGTGTGTCCGCCGGACGGACGGCGGTTGTCGGATGCAGCCATGCTGACCCTCCTTTTCATTGATTACAGTAAGCCGATATACCAGTCTGCGAGGCGTTCCCCGAAGAACATCGCAGCGGCGATGCCGATGCACAGGAACGGCCCGAAGGCGAACCGGGTCTTTCGATCCGCCTTTTTCGCGGCGAGCAGCAGCGCGCCGAAGCCGCCCCCGAGCAGGATGCCGAGAAAGGCGGCGACGACCGTCAGTCTCGCGCCGAGGAAAAAGCCCGCGCCGAACATCAGCTTGATGTCGCCGCCGCCGAAGCCGCCCGGCACAACGAGCGCGAGGAGCAGCATGGGCAGGCTGACAATCACGCAGCCGAGCAGCCGCGAAGCCAGCCCCGGACCGGGGAAAACGAACTGCGCCGCCGCCGCCGAGCACCTCGAGCCAGAAATCCCTCGCGGGGATGCGCGCGCCGCAGCCGCGGCAGCGGCCGCCCTGCACGAGAAAGCTCAGACACGGGACGAGCTCGGCGGCCGACAGCGTGCGCCCGCACGCGGGGCAGTGACTGCGTCCCTTGACCACGCTCTCTCCGCGCGGCAGACGCCAGATCACAACGCCGAGAAAGCTGAATATGCTCGCGCCGAGCGCGAAGCGCAGCAGCCATAATACCGCGCAGGCGATGTAAAGCATTGTTTTTCCTCCTCGCTGGGGTCGGTATGGATCGGTTTTTTTACAGAAATGTGCCATGCAGCGAACCGCATGACAGGTCACAGCCGCTTAAACGTTTAAGAAGCCGTGACCTGCCATGCCGCAGGCGAAGCGGATGCACCGTTACAGCGCTCCGCCGATGCAGCGGCAGGGGTGAGTCAGGTATTATTTAGCGCAGTCATAAGTGCTGCCGTTATAGGTGCAGGTAACGCCGTTGTTTTTATATACCAAATGAGATACCTTATTGCCCTTGAACTGAACCTTGTCCGTATCACCAGTACCGAGAGTGCCCTTACCGGTCAGATCAGCCAGTTCCAAAATATCAGCATCGGTCGGAATTTTTGCGGTGCCCTTCTTCTCTACATTTGCATACGCCTCGTCATACAGCGTCTGCGCCGCCATTACACACTGACGGGTCTCCGCAATTACGTTCTTCTGCTTTGCACGGTTGATATATCCAGTCAGCGCCGGGATCAGCAGAGCTGCCAGGATCGCCAGGATGACCAGGACTACGATCAGCTCTACCAGCGTAAAGCCGCCCTTCTTGCTGCGGCGCTTCTGCTGCAGCGCGATCATTTTTTCCATCATGATCTTGTTCCTCCAAATTTCGTTTTTGTTTTTCTATCTCTGTAAACCGCGGCGGTGCTCCGCGGGATTACACTTCTTTTTTTATGCCGCCGGACGCTGCTGCGCCGTGACGCCGGTTTTGACCGGGATGTCGTACCGCAGGTCGATGAGGAGCGAGTCCGAAAAGACCACGTCGGTCATATCCGCGTCGCGGAAGATGGTCACGGTGGCGGTGACGGTGCGGCCGGACTCGTCGAGCTCGAAGTACAGACCGGCGCGGAGACCCATGTAAAAGCCCTTTGCATAGGTCTGCGCGAGCGCGCGCGCGCACGGCGTGCCGTCCGCGTTTTTGCTGTAGAAAACGCCGGTGCTGTTGTCGTAATAGCGCTCGAGGAGATACCCCTTTTCGACCGCCGCCTCGGTGCCTGCGGCGCGGGAGCCGACCATGATCGCGGTCTCCGCGCAGCCGTCCGCCGTGAGCAGCTCGATGGCGTTCGATGTGCCGAACTCGACCGCAGAGCCGCGGGCGCCGCCGGTCCGGTCCGTGATGTCCGCGCCGTTTTCGTAGCATTTGATGTACTCCGTGGCGGTCTCGACCCGGCTGCGCACGGTCTCGAGCAGGTCGTCCGCGATCAGCTCGGCGCTGTTCAGCTCCTGCGTGCGGCGCGAGATCTCGGCCGCCGGGCGCAGGGACGCGCTGAACACGGCGATGACCAGACACAGCAGTCCGGCGCTGACCACCAGCTCGACCAGCGTCATGCCCTCCCGGCCGCGCAGGACAGAGCGAATGCGTTTCATGCGGTCACTCTCCCTTCGCGAACCGGCAGAAGGGGACGGTCTTGCCGGACGGGGTGCTGGCGGTCACGGTCTGCTTTCTGACCCGGACGCGGAAGGCGTTCAGGTCGGTCTCCGTGCCGTCCGGGGTCGCCGCCCGGAAATCATAGGCCGCATCGTCGTCGCCGGCGGGCGTTCCCGCCCGCACCTCTCTCTGGAGAACGACCGCGTCCTTCCGGAGCTGCTCCGCCTTTCGCTGTGCGTTCGAGGCGAAGCCGACCGCGCCGTTCAGCGCGCCGAGCAGCAGCATGAACACCACCGCCGAGACCAGGATCTCGACCATGGATTCTCCCCGGCGGGAGCGCAGCACCTGTATCAGTTTTTTCATTCGGCGGCACCTCCGGCGGGTTTGTTGACGGGCTCGTATTTTTTGTAGGTGGTGTAGCCGGGGTCATAGCGGTAGCTGATGAAAACATCCTCGGTCTGTCCGTCCTCGTCTGTTTTCGGCTCGAGCCGGTCCGCGATGCTGTGACTCCGGCTGAAATACCGGCTGACCCAGTACACCGGCGTGATGCTGCCGCTCTCGCCCTCCCAGGTGTAGATCGGCTGAAAGCCGTCCCGGCGGTAATACTCGGTCGTGTAGGTGAAGCTGTCCGCGCCCTTTTCCACCCGGACGCTGACCGAAAGCTGATAGCGGATGAAGGTCTGCGCCGAGATCTCGGCGGTCTGCCGGTCCTTTTCCGCATAGGGGAAACGGCCGGTCCGGTCCGCCGGGTTCTGCTCGCTGTCCGTGCTCTGCTTTCGGAGCATGACGGTCACTTTTCCGTAATCGTCGTCCTCGGAGCCGGCGCTGTAATAGTAGGTGGTGTGCTCCGGGTCGTCCGCATCGTAGGCATCGAGGTTTTCCAGCACGCTGTTGGCGTACTGATAGAACGTCCTGGAGCCGTCTGTGGTCTGCGGCCATTTATCGTCCGCGCCGCCGAGGTCGGTGCGCTCGGTGTTGTACGCCGTCAGCTCGCTGTCGAGCACCTGCGCGAAGGACTGCGCGAGCTGATAGCAGCGCTCGCGTCCGATCTTGCGGTTCGCCCGCGAGAGCAGCATGGACGAGGAATAGACGATGCTGAGCGACAGTCCGATGAGGACGGCGACCGCGCAGAGCGCGATGACGAGTGAAACGCCGCTCCGCCTGCCGCGCCGCAGCGCGTCCCAGCCCTGCCGTATCCGGTTCATGTCTGCCGCCTCCTTTGTGTCATGAAAATTCGCGTTCGGCAGCGTCGGACGCTGCATAGCGCGTGCTCGTGCTGTCTGCGGTGACAGATACCTGACGGATCTGCACATCGCTGAGCGACAGCGTCTGATTGTCGTGTGTCGTCATCGAGAAGAGGTTGGGCAGCTTGAGCGTGAATACGCCGTCCTCCGCCCGCAGCATGGTATTCAGCTGACAGCTGTAATAGCGGCTGCTGCCGCCGGGCAGGGTGTAGCGGCCCGTGACCGTGCTTCCCGGCTTTACATTGTACCAGCCGCCGCTCTCCGCCGCCGGAGTTTGACCGGAGACCGTGATAAGCGGCTGCCCGCCGCTCATGTCGACGGAAACGAGCGCGGACCTCTGCGCCTGATCGGTCAGCGTGATCGTGTACCGGTCGGCGTTTTCCACCTCGCGCCACGAGAGCGTGGTCAGAAGGGCGGTCCAGTCCGCCTGATAGATCATCAGGTTCGCCTGACCGTAGGTGACGCGCACGGTCTCGTTCACGTTCGCGAGCGACGCTGCCGGCGTGTCCAGGCGGACGCGGGGGAGGGTGACGGTATCGCCCGCGACCCACGCCGAGCTGACCTGTCCCGCCGACCGGGAGATACGGGCCTCGAAGCGGATGCTGCGGCCCGCATATTTCGCGTCCAGACCGGACAGCGCGCAGACATAGCTGCCGCCGCTCTCGCGCATCGCGGAGACCGGATACGTGCCGAGCTCGCGGCGGTCTTCGTCATAGATCACCGCCCGGAGCAGGCAGGTGCTGCCGCCCGGCGGCACGCTCGCCGCATCCTGCGGCGTGACGGTGACGGTCAGGCCGCCGTTTCGGAAATCGGACGCCGCGACCGGGTCGGACGAGGTATCCCCCAGCCAACTGTACGCCCATTTGACGCGCGGCGCAGGCAGGCGCTCGGGCACGGTCATCGTGTAGACGATGCCGTTCGGGCTGTTCGCGTAGCCGGTATCGTCCGCCTCCGCCACAAGATAGAGGTCGACGGTCTTTCCGGCGTACTGCTCGAGGCTGCGCTTGACCGAATAGCTGCCGCCGCCGGCGGGCACGAGATCGCCCAGCGGCTCGGCCGGTCCGCCCTTCGGCTGCACATAGATCCGGTAGCCGGCGCAGCCGGTCTCGCGCCCGTCCGCGCGCCAGCTGATGTCGTATACCAGCTCATTGGTATCCGGGTTGGAAACCGACGGCTGACCCGGGCGGGGGAGGCGCTGCTTAACATCACAGGTCTGAGACGCGCTCAGACCGACCTCGCCGTAGGCCTGCCCCAGACGGGTGACGGTCAGCTCGACCGCGGCGTACTGCCAGTCGTCCGCGCTGACGGTGAACTCCTTTGCGGCGCTGTCCGTGTAGACCTCGCCCAGCGGGATGCCGACCCTCGCGCGGTCGGCGGTGATGCCCGTGAGACGGACGCTGTATCGCGCTTCGGCGGCGCCCTGACCGGGCTGCGTCCACGAGAACCGGTAGCTGATGCTGCCGGACGCGCTGCGGCTGAGCTCGGGCGCGTTCAGCACCGGCGCGGCGAGCGGCGTGATTTGCAGCGCGGTAGATGCGATATAATCGGCGAAATCCTTCGGGAAGCCGAGAACATGGCTGTAGATCGTGCGGTCGGGCTGCTGTTCGCCGGAGGCGCTGTACGTGCGCAGGGTAACGGCGGCGTCGCCGCTCTGCCGGGTCTCGCCATAGGTGCTGACCGGGCCGAGACCGGAGGCCGCATACCACGCGCGCACGCGGCGGTTTTGGACGGTATCCGCGAAATACTGCACCGGCAGGTCGCGGAAGTTCGCCGTGACCGTGCTGCCCGCCGAGGTCAGCACATCTTCCTGCGCGAAAACGTATTCCTGTCCGCCGACCGTGCCGAGCAGCTCGATGCGGTAGACCGGCGGGGTCTCCATCGTGGTCTCCCGGACGGTCAGCGCCGCCGTGACGGTGAAGTCCGCCGCCGTGCTGCCCGAGTACGACGCGGTCAGGCTGCGGATGCTGCCGTCCGGCCGGTACGCCGGCGTGTCGATCGGGATGGTCCGGGTCACGGAAGCCGGCTGGATGCCGTTCGTGACATCTGCCGACGCGGTCACGATCAGCTCCTGCAGGCCGCCGCCGCGGATCTCGGCTGCCGGGCGGCTCTTGTCGAGCGTCACGGTCTGCGAGCCGAGGCGGCAGACGACCTTCCAGCCGCCAAACGGCGCATAGTCGGCAAGGTTGTTCAGAGAGAGCCGGTAGACCGCCGACTCCTTCCAGCCGTTCGACCAGGCCGCGTTTTCGTGCCCGGTCAGACGGATGCTGATGTCCGGCGTCGGCAGGACCGAGACGTCGACCGTCTCCGCCTGCTTCCATGCAGAGGGCGCGGTGTCCTCGAACAGGCTGACCGCGCGGACGGAAAGCGTGATGCTCTGCCCTGCGGTGTCGGTGTCCAGACCGTCGGGCAGCTGGAACGTGCCCTCTGTCGTGCCTGCGCCGTGGGCCTGCGTGCCGTCAAGGTCGGGGTCCCACAGGCCCTGCCCCTTGCACTTCGGGATAAAGCGCAGACCGGACAGCACCTCTTTGCCGTCGACCGAGACCCTGCCCTCGTAGTACAGCGGACGGTCGTCGTCTGTGATCGAGACCTCGAAATCGCCGCCGCTGTTCTGGCGCAGCGAAACGCCAAAGGAGCCGTCGAGCGCGCCGCCGTCCGTCCTGCCGTGCTCGAAGTCGCGGTAGGCGGTGCGGGCATAGGCGTCCATGCCGCTCGCCCCGCCGTTTCTGGTCTTGATCGCCTGCTGGAGCGTCGAGCCGCCGTGGTCGAACACATACGGCTCATACGAGTACGGCATATCATAGATAACGCGGCCGACGATCTTCCCGGAGGAGGTCTCGGTCATGATGCCGTGCCCGTCGATCGAGGTATTGGACGAGGTCATGTTGTAGTACATACCGTGCGAGGTCGTCGCGGACGAGTCGACCGGCCTCAGGGTCGGCCCCGCCACGGCGGCGAACAGCCGCTGATCGAACAGGCCGTAGCCGAGCATACGCGAATACGCGCGGCGGGATTCGCGGCGGTTTGCGTAGTCGGACGCGATGCCGCCCGAAGCGTACTGGTTGGTGATGCCCCAGGCATCGTCAAAGTAGTAGTTGTTTCCGGTCTTTTCCGCGCCGAGCGTATCCGAGCCGCCGCTGTGCATAAAGACGATCTCGCGGTCCTTTTGGCCGGGCGTGACCGAAAAGCAGTTCTGGATATAGGTATCCGTCGCGGGTTGCGTCCGACCGTAGGCATAGCGGTCGCCGAAGATGCCGGCGGTGAAGTTGTAGCCACTGAGCGTCTGCGCATAGTTGCGGCAGCGGTCGATGTTCAGCGTGATGTTCTCGGTCGAATTGGTGATGAGCTGGTATGCCCGGTTGTTGTCCGAGAGGTTCGCCGCGCCGTCCGCCGAGAAAAAGCCGACGATGCCGGAGGCCATGGAGCCCGAATAGATCTCGACGCCCGGGCCGTTGACGCAGTCCACGACATTGATCGTGAACGCCTGACCCTTTCCGGCGTCGGCGGCGTAGGCCGTGACATTGCCGAGGATGCCGCCGCTGTCGTTCGCGCAGTCGTCGACGCTCCGTCCGTCCCGTCCGTACAGGCTGCCGTGGTTCTGGCAGCTGAGGATGTTGAAGTCCTGACCGGAGGCGGCGTGATACAGCTGCGCCACGATGCCGCCCGACGCGCCTACCCAGTTCGCCTGGAAGGTGGTCTGGAGATTGCCGTAGTTATAGCAGCGCTCGAGCGTGCCGCCGTTGTTCGTCCACTGGCCGATGATGCCGCCCGAGTAGTGCGACAGGCAGCCGTAGACCGTTCCGTAGTTGATGCAGCCCTCGATCAGCCAGTCGGCCGTCGTGCGGTTGGTCTGGGTGCCGATGATGCCGCCGGCGAAACGGTTGGTGTTGCCGGTCCGGAGCTGACGGCCGACGAACGCCCGGTTGAGCAGGAAGGAGAGATTTTTTTCGCTCTCGTTCATGCCGATGATGCCGCCGGTGCCGACGCTGATGCTGTCCGAACGGTTGACGAGCAGCCAGTTTCCGCTGACGCAGCGCTCGAGCGCGCCGGACGGCGCATTGCAGCCCGCGATGCCGCCGAGACTGCCGTTGCCCGTGACGATGATCTGCATGGTGCGTCCCTGCGCGACCGGTTTTCCACTCGAAGCATAGGTCAGCTCCTCGATGTCCGCGCCGTCCTCCCATTTGACCCAGCTGCTGTCCGCCGACAGGTCTTTCGCGTTCGCGAGCAGCTCGCTCACCTCGCGGACATTCGCCATCAGGGTCTCGGTGCTCTTATCGCCGGACAGGGCGACCGTGCCCTTGTTATAGCCGGTCACGCCGCCGACCATGCCGTTTTTGACCGTGATCGCGCCGGTTCTGGTATTGTCTATGTAGCACTGCTCGATGATGCCGGACGTATCGTTCTTGCCGGCGATGCCGCCGATGTGCGTGGACAGGCGCTCCTTGTCGGAGGCCGAGCTGGTGGCGGTCGCGGTGTACACGCCGTCCGCCGTCAGCGTCAGCGCGGAGACCGTATTTCCGCTCAGCAGACCGCCGTTGACGCCGGCGATGCCGCCGTAGCAGTTCGCCGCGGCGCTCTTTCCCTCGGTGATCGCGCCCGAATAGGTGCAGTTTTCCACTTTGCCTGCCGCCGTGCCGTCGGACGAGGGCGCGCAGTTCTGACCGACCACGCCGCCGAGGTACTGATAGCGGGAAAAGCCCTTGAAATCCGAGGTGACGCAGACAGAGCTGACCGTGCCGCCCGGCCGGTTGATGCCGACCGCGCCGCCGACCTGCAAAGCACTCGCAGAAACGTCGTATTCCGGCTGCTGCACGACCTCGGCGTCCGCGACCGTGCCGCTGTTGTCGCCGACGAGCGCGCCGAGCAGGAAGGCGCTGCCGGAGATCGTGACCCGGTCTCCGATTTCCGCGCCGCTGACCGTGCCGCCCTTGTGGTTGACCGCACAGACCGCGCCCGCCGCCGTCCGGCTGCGCGTGGTGAGCGTTACCGCCGCGCCGCCGCTGCCGACCGCGCAGTTCTGAATGCGGCCGAGGTTTTCGCCCGCGATGCCGCCGGCGTAGCCGTCGCTGCTGGCGACGCTGCCGTTGCCGTAACAGTTCTCGACCGTGCTCTCCCCGCTGCTGATGCCGACGATGCCGCCCGCCGCGCCCGTGTTCGCCGTGACCCGACCGAGGTTTTTCGCGAAGCGCAGGCAGGCCGCCGCACCCTCCTGCGCACCGGCGATGCCGCCTGCGAGACCGGACTCGGCGCGGACCTCCGCCGCCTGACTGGTCAGACAGCTGCCGCTCACGCCGCCGAGCGTGCCGCGATTGATGCCGGCGATGCCGCCGACCTTGCTGCCGCCGCGCACGGTCAGTTCGCTGTCCGCGGCGATGACGTCGCCCTGTGCGCTGTCGTCCGCCGCGCGGAGCGTGCCGTCCGCAGTATTCACGCCGATCACGCCGCCGACGCCGCTTCCGGAGCCGGTGACGCGCCGCGCGCCCGCCTTCGCGCCCGAAAGCACGATCTCGCCGCCGTTTTCGCCCGCGATGCCGCCGACGCGGCCCGTGCCGCTGACGTTCGCGCTGCCGGTGCAGTTCTGCACCCGTCCGCCGCTGAGGTTGAAGCCGACGATGCCGCCGACCGCAGTGCGTCCGGTGACGGTGCAGTTTTTCCCGGCCGTACAGTTTTTGATCGTGCCCGCCGTTCTGCCGCCGACGTTCAGACCCGCGATGCCGCCGATATAATCCTGCGTTGCGCTGCCCATGCTGCCGGACAGCGTGCAGTCCGTGATGAGGCCCTCGTTCAGACCGACCACGCCGCCCATGGCGTCCAGACCGTTCATCGTGCCCCTGTTGGCGCAGCGGTCGATCACATGGTTTTCGCCGCCCACGCCGACGATGCCGCCGACGATGGAAACGCGAAGCTCATCCGCGCCCGGCTCCGCGGACAGCGCCTGCGCCGCGTCCTCATGGCCCTGCGTGCGCAGATAGGCCGCGAGATTGACGCCGGCTTTCAGCCTGCTGTCCGGGAATACGCCGTCCGCCGGACGGTCGAAGCCGCCCGCGTTCAGGCAGCCGACCACCTGCATCTTGCTCTGCGGCTCGCCGCAGCCGACGATGCCGCCCGCATACGCATACGCGCGGATGGTCATGTTGCCGGAGGCCTGCGTCAGCTGACCCTCCCGGTTGGCGTCCGAGGTGATGGTGACGGTGTGCGGATTGGTGGAGGGCGTCACGGCGCCCGGCACATTGTCCCCGTTCTCCGCGATGCCCGGCAGGAGAGCGTACAGCGCTTTGCCCGCCCGGTCCTTTTCCGTGTAGGTGCGCTGATAGCCGATCAGACCGCCGCAGAACGCCTCTGCGGTGACCGAGCCGAGGCTGTTGTCGACCCGGAGTGAGCCGACCGTGATGTCCGTGTCCGGATCGACCACGTTCGCGCCGATCGTGCCGCCGACATAGTAACGCCCCTGCACGCTGGCCGGTTTGACGGTCAGCGTCTGCCCGAGCAGCGAAGTCGAGGCGTTCAGACCGGCAAGCCCCCCGGCGCAGTCGCCGGAGGCAAAAACGCTGCCGCCGATCAGGGTATAATCGACGTCGATCGTGCCGTCTACATCGTTATAGCCGACCAGACCGCCGACGTAGTCCCTGCCGACCACGATGCCCGCTACGCTGCGCGTGGAGACGACGCTTTTTTTGTTAAAGACGATGCTGCCGCCGTTGTAGCCGGTCAGGCCGCCCGCATAGCTGCCGGTCGCGCCCCAGCCGGTGACGCGCCGATAGACCGCGCCGTCGGTGTCCGAAACGTAGCTCGCGCAGTTCACGATGGACGCGTTTTTCTCGTTCGCGCCGCAGATGCCGCCGATATACGCCTGATAGCCTGCGGCGACGCCGGTATTGACGCAGTTTTCGATGACGGAGCCGCCGCTGTTGCGGCCGATGATGCCGCCGACATAGGAGTTGCCGATGACGCAGGCGGCGTTCGCGGTGACGCGGGCCGTGCCGTCCTGCAGCAGCAGCCTGTTCGCGCCCTCGTTCGCGCCGCCGACGATGCCGCCGACGTATTCGCTTCCGAGCACATAGCCGTCCGCCCCGGTGGAGCAGCGGTACAGCACGCTGCCGTTGCTGTAGCCGACGATGCCGCCGACATACCTGCCGCGAAGCCTGCTCCGGTCGGCCTGCGTATACTCGTAGTCCGCCGCACGGCCTGCCCGGCTGGTGCAGCCGCCGAGCGAGGCATGATAGGCGTAGCCGACGATGCCGCCGATATAGCGCCCGGCGAGCGAGGTCTCGTCCGCGTCCGCACTGCTGAGGACCAGACCCTCGTTCGTGCAGTCGCGCAGATCCTGTCTGGTCGGCTGGCCGCTGCCCGCAAGATAGCCTGCGATGCCGCCGGCCGAGCGGTTGCCCGTGACAGAAGCGCGGCTCGTGAGGTTTTTGACGGCCGTGCCGAACACGGTAAGGCTGCCCGCGATGCCGCCGATGCCGCGCGCCTCGCCGGAGACCGGCAGGGTGCCGGTCACAGCGCCCGAGGCGGACAGGCCGGTTATCGTTCCGTTCCCCTCGATGACGCCCGCGACGCCGCCGATGCCCTCGGCATCCGCCGCCGTCAGCGCCGCACGCACCCTCGCGTCCGCGCCGTCCACGCTGTCGCTCTCGAGAGAGCCGCGGCTGTAGCCGCAGACCGCGCCGACGCCCCTGAGCGTGGCCGAGGAGACGTCCACCTGCGGAGAGAGCAGGCGCAGACCGCGTATCGTGCCGGAATTTTTCTGAAACAGACCGAGATACTCCGCGTTCGCGTCGATCGAGGTATCATCCAGCCGGAGGCTGCTGACGGCGTTCCCGCCGGTGAATATGGCGGCGATGCGGTTCAGCAGACCGCCCGCGCCGTTCAGCGTCTGACCGGTTTTCAGCTCCGGGATGCTCGGAAAGCCGATGTCCGTGCCGGAGGAGACCGTGAGCGCGCCGTGTGCGGCTGTGCCGTAGACCCTTACGCTGTCGCTCGTCCAGTCGAGCGAACGCGCGGCAACGGAAAATTCAGCCGCCGTATCCGTATAACGGATGTTGGACAGATGGCGGAAGGCTTTGACCTCACATTCGGTGCCGTCGGCGCTCGTGCCGTCTCCGAAGAGCGTATTGGCGCGGTTCGAGTCGATGACGTCGCTCTTCTGGTACATCTCGCCGCTGTCATATGCCGCGTTCGGGTCGGGGAAGGCCTGCACGGTCGCGTAGACCTCCGCCGGTGCGGCGAGTGTGCCGCCGAAGCGCGTGATGCTGGTGCTGCTGCTCTGGCGGAAGGCCGCCTCGTCCTCGGCCGAAAGCTCGTCGAGCCTGCTGTACAGCTGCGCGTTCATCATGCCGTCCAGCACCAGAGAAGCACGTCCGGTGGTCTGGTCGTACTCCAGCGGGAAGGTATAGTTTTTCGTCGTGCCGTCCTCGTCCGTGACCTCGAGCAGCTGCGCGCCGGTCTTGAGGGCGCTGCCCGGGACACGGATGGTCAGCAGCAGCGCCTTGTCCGCGCTGCTGTACAGCTTCACCTCATAATATACGTTCGCCCTGTTCTGCGCTCTGACGCTGCTCGACCAGCCCAGCGAGAGCGTTTCGCCGTTGACCAGATTGATCGAGGTGATCTTGAGCTTCGCCGCGTCCAGATTGACGACGTTCACTGCGTCCTGCACCGAGTAATAGCCAAGGCGCTCCGCGCGGCGGAGGTCGTAGCTGGCGCGGCCGTCCATGTCCAGCCATTCGCCGGACAGCTCCGCCGGCTGGCTGAGCGCGTTCGAGCCGTAGTACAGTCCCTTGCAGTTCGTGCCGTAAAAGACCGAGTAGACATGACCGCTCTCCACGTCGATCTCGATGCAGATCGCGGCGTTCAGCAGACTTTTGTCGTAGGTATCCTGCGAAAGCAGCTCGTCGACGAGACTGCCGTCGCCCGACAGCTCGCCCGAGGCATACTCGTCCGCGTCCAGACGGATGCCGTAGATGCGGCCGCTGAGCTTTTTCTGCTCCCCGTCCGCCTCGTCGAACGACCGGTTGAGCACGCCCTCGTCCTTCACCCGTCTGCAAAACGACTCCCATTCGCCGCCGGTGCGGCAGTACGTCAGCGCGGATTCCGCGGACAGATACATGGTCTTTGCGCAGGACTCGTTCCTGCGGAACTGCGACAGGTGGATATACCCGAGCAGGTTCGGGACAGCGATGGCGAACAGGATGCTCAGAATGACCAGCGTAACAGCCAACTCTACCAGGGTAAAGCCGCCTTTTCCGCGCCGCTTCCCGTCCTTTTTCATTATTTTTGCGGGATTTGCCGTTTTCTGCACCGCAGCGCGCAAAAAAAGCCGCCGGAGCAAACTCCGGCGGCCTTTCTGCAATTTAACGGGTTCTTTACGGCGGGGGGGAGAGCGGGACAGCCGAAAAACCGCCTGCTATACCTTATTATATATAGGGCGTCTCTGCGCGCTGTGCCGCGCTCATTCCTCCGCCGCCGTCCGGCGTCGCTTCCTCTCGCGGATGAGCGTGGACTTGCTGATGCCGGTCAGCTTGACGACCTGCGCGTAGGAATGGTCCGTGAGCAGCGTCATCGCGTGGTCGAGCTGCTCGGTGTCGAACTTGGGCGGACGGCCCTCACGGAAATTCGGGTCGGTGGCGCGCGCGACCGCCTTGCCCTCCTGCGTGCGCTGGACGATCATGTCGCGCTCGAACTGCGCGAACGACAGCAGCACGTTGCGCAGCAGCGTGTTCACCGAGTCGTTGGACAGGATGCCGAGATTCAGCACGTTGATGGTGATGCCCTCGTCGATCATCTCGGTGATGAGGCCGGACGCCTGCGACACCGACCGCGCGAGGCGGTCGAGCTTGGTGACGATGAGCACATCGCCGCGTCGCAGCTGCGCGCGCAGCCTGTCAAACTCCGGGCGCTCGATCTTCGTGCCGGTGAAGGTGTCCGTGTAGATTTTTTCCGCGCCCGCCGCGGTCAGCGCCGCCTGCTGCGCGTCCAGACTGTTGCCGTCGCGCGCCTGCGTCTTGGTCGAGACTCTCGCGTAGCCGAATGTCATGTAAATTCCCCCGTTTTCCCGGTTTTGACACCGCGAGTTTTGAATATAGGTTTTGATACCTCTATTATAACTTATGACGCTGAGTTTTGCAACCGGTGGCGAAACTTTAAGGTTTTGAGACAGACTCGCATCATATCGAGCAATTACATGCAGATATTTTTATACCGCCTCCAGCAGCGCAGCTTGTAATGCAGAAGTATTTGCTGGAACGGCGTGGTGCCGCGGAGCGATATCATTGAGAAAGAGCAGTCACTGTAGTGGTGGCTGCTTTTGCTGTATTGAAGACTGCATGAAAATATGCTATGATAAAATTGGCAGATTAGGATTTAGAGGATGTGAATGAGCAGCATGAAGCAACCAAAAGAAGGAGTTAATTCGAAAAAACTCCTTAGTCTGAAGAATACAGGCAGTATCTTTGTGATTGCGGGGCTTTTGATGATTTTTGTAATAGCGTTGTACACATTTATTCTGCAAAGCTCTTACACTAAGACCGCCCTTGAAACAGAAATCACACGTGACACAGCGAGTGCAGATGCAGTACACAAACTTGTGAATGGAAGAATCGGCAAAGAAGATTTTGATCAAATCAAAGATCAATCTGATGAAAAGAAGCAATTATATAAGGATATTTCTTCATATTTCAATGAAATCAGAACACTGAATTCTACTCGATATATTTACACCGCTACAAAAAATGAAGAAGGAAAACTCGTTTATGTGGTAGACGGTTTGGATCCGGATGCGGATGATGTAAGACACCCTGGAGATTATATTGAGGAAGAAATGGTTCCGTATATTGATAGGGCTATTTCTGGGGAGAATGTGTACTCTCAGGATATCATTGATACAACATGGGGTCCGATTTTTACGGCTTGCTATCCTATAAGCGCAAATCATGATGGGACAGGAGAAATCATTGGCGCATTTTGCATTGAAATGGATATGCAATCAGCTTATGGAATGGTTGAAAAGACGAATCATATTTCCATCATCTGCGGTTTAGTCGCAGGAGCTGTATTGCTTTTAATTTGTCTATATACCTATTATGTTTACCAGAAAAGCAAGGCAGAAGAGCAAAAACAAAAACAATTATTAATGACCGCCGCTGAGGAAGCAGATGCTGCCAACAAAGCAAAATCTGCGTTTTTGCTTAGTATTAGCCATGACATCAGAACGCCGATGAATGCCATTATTGGATTTACAAACATTGCGCTTCACCAGAACACGGTTTCAGATATTCATGATAGCTTGGAGAAAGTTCAAAAAAGTTCGAATCATCTTCTCTCTTTGTTGAATGACGTTCTGGATTTTACTCGCATTGAAAGTGGAAAAGTTACTATTTCGCCCGAGCCAGTGGACATTACTCAATTGACAGATAACGTCCAGGCGATTATGAATGGACTTCTTTATAATCGAGATCTTAAGTTTGAAGTACATCGAGAAATCCCAAAGAACCCATATGTCCTTGCGGATGTTGTGCGTATCCGAGAAGTTTTGGTGAATCTTCTTGGCAATGCTGTGAAATTCACAAAGGACGGCGGAAAGATTACTTTGGATATCAGCAGTTACCCAGGAGCGGATGAGAAACATATCATAACTCGTTATGTTGTTCGAGATAACGGTATTGGCATGAGCGAAGAGTTCCAGAAAAAATTATTCGATCCGTTTTCACAAGAAGATGATGCTAATGCCAGAACTCAATATAAGGGAACCGGTCTTGGTATGGCCATCACAAAAAAATATGTGGAAATGATGGGCGGTTCGATTGCTGTTGAGAGCAAAAAAGGTGCAGGTTCTACATTCACAGTGGAGATCCCGCTGGAGTTGCCGGAACAGGTTATTCCATCAGAACAAAAACAACATCTGCATAGAGATTTGACGGGTATTCATGTTCTTATGGCTGAGGATAATGATCTAAATGCTGAACTTGCTACGATAATGCTGGAAGATGCTGGTATGACCGTAACACGCGCATCAGACGGAAAAGAAGTTGTGAATTTGTTTAAAAATCATCCACGAGGCACATACGATCTTATTTTGATGGATATTATGATGCCAAACATGGATGGACACCAAGCAGCAAAAGCCATTCGAGCCTTGGGTATAGAGCGGTCCGATGCAGTTACGATTCCAATTATAGCTTTGTCTGCAAATGCTTTTATAGATGATATTCAGGAATCCCTGGATTCAGGCATGAATGACCATATTTCCAAGCCGATTAACATGGAGGAATTAACTGATACAATCGCTAAATACATTAAACGTGACACATGTTTGGCAAAGGAACTGAAGCAGAAACAAAATGACAGATAAGTGTCGGAGCATTAGGAAAATCGCATCGTTACAGGGATTATATAAAGCAACAATAGAGGTGAAGGATTGTAGATGCAAATCGTCCCCAAGTTGGGGATGCTTACCATTGTAGAGATTGAAGCTGAATTAATGAATAACTTCACGTTTGTAGAGATGACAGTCAGCTATTCTATGATTAGGAAAAAAGATAATTACAATGAATAACGCCGGTGCGGGATTTTGATATCCAGTACCGGCGTTACCGATTCTATAGGGATTTGAGAGTGCAGCCTACTTCATATCCGTATTAGGCATTTAAAAATAATGGAAGTAATGATCAGGGCATGTGTATTATGAAAAATAAATTTGTTATAGTGACAATATCAACAAAAAATAAACAATCGGAAATTTCGTTTTTATGATATACTCATTATAGAATATAAAGTTGTAAAAAACGGGAA
>ERZ772900.1201-NODE-1201-length-24258-cov-15.917159_pt1 | contig 24258 bp, 16 predicted proteins | sample MGYA00512124_ERZ772900 | MGnify/ENA primary metagenome ERZ772900 (study PRJEB29015, sample SAMEA2737716) | human gut metagenome | biome: human gut; feature: human-associated habitat; material: faeces | place: China | collected 2012 ... | reverse complement strand
TGCGGGAGCGGGTGAGCCAGAACGGCACGCTGTACCAGCAGCTGCAGCAGATGGCAGCACAGCTGCAGAACACCACCGGCTCCAGCGGTATGACCGCGGAGATGAAAACCTTTTATGAGAAGCGCCTGATCGATCAGGCGTTGCCTGCGCTGGTGCATGACCAGTTTGGCGACAGCTACCCCATTCCGGCGAACAATGGCAAGACCATTGAGTTTCGCAAGTATGAGGCGCTGCCCAAGGCACTGACCCCGCTGACCGAGGGAGTGACCCCGGAAGGCCAGGCACTGACCGTGAGCACGGTGACCGCTGAGGTGTACCAGTACGGCGGCTGGGTGCCCCTGACCGACATGGTGCAGCTGACCACCATCGACAACAACGTGGTGCAGGCCACCAGCGTGCTGGCAAGCCAGTCCGGCAGAACCATGGACACCATTGTGCGGGATATCCTGTGCGGCGGCACCAACGTGATCTATGCACCCAAGATCGGCGCGGGCGGCGCGGAGACGGCGGTGACCAGCCGTGCGGATCTGGACAAGACCGCGCAGCTGACCGTGGACCTGATCGATCAGGCGGTGGCGCAGCTGAAGGTGCAGAACGCCGACCCTGTGGGCAACGCAGGCGGCAGCTATGTGTGCATCATCCATCCGTATGTCGTCTACGACATCAAGCGCGACCCCAACTGGGTGGAAGCCCACAAGTACGCAAGCCCCGAGGAGATCTTTGAGGGCGAGATCGGCAAGATCAACAATGTGCGGTTTGTGGAGACCAGCGAAGCGAAGATCTGGAAGGGCACCGGCTGCCCGGAGGGCCTTGCGGTGTTCGGCACGCTGGTGCTGGGCGCACACGCCTACGCCACCACTGAGCTGGAGGGCGGCGGCCTGCAGCACATTGTGAAGCAGCTGGGCTACGGCGACGACCCGTTGAACCAGCGCGCGTCCGTGGGCTGGAAGGCCGTGAAGACCGCAGAGCGCCTGAGCGAGCAGTACATGGTGCGCATTGAGAGCTGCTCTGAGCGGTACAGCGAAAAGGCACAGGCGAACTGAGAAAGGAGAATGAAGATGGCAGAGAAAAAGGCAGCGGTGCAGGCGGAAAAGCCTGTGGAGGACGTGGGCACCGAGGTGGTGCAGGCGGAAAAGCCCAAGACGGAGATCATCCATCTGTTCAAGGACAACGGCCGGTATTCCGGCGCACGCTTTGTGAGCGTGAACGGCGAGGCGTATCTGATCCAGCGCGGTGTGGACGTGGAGGTGCCTGCGGCGGTGGCCGAGGTGCTGCGCCACAGCGAGGAGATGGACAACGCAGCAAATGAGAAGATCGCGGCGGCAGTTGCAAAAGCGCAGGACGTACCTGCATTGCAGCGGCTGTAAGACCGCCCGGCGGCATTGTGCCGCAGCTTGCTGGCAAGTTACCGGCAAGTTAAAACGGATAGACACCCGGTACGGCAGGCACATGCTGTGCCGGGTGTTTTTGGTAGGGAGACCCCTTCAGCTGCGCAATCCACCTGACGGTGGAGTTGCTCGCAGCTCCCCCAAGGGGGAGCCTTGTTTAAAGGAAGAACTCCCTCAGCTTCACCGTCCGCTGAAGCGGCGCGGTGAAACAGCTCCCTCTGGGAGGGAGCCTTTTTTAGAGGAAAGGAGAAATGATATGACGGCGGGAATGGCGGTAGAGATGGCCGACGGGATGCGGCCGAACAACGACTTTCCAGAGCGGCGCACTGCGGGAAACCTACGGACTGCGGCAGCAGAGCCTGACCGAAAAGCAGCGCAGCGTACAGCGGGAGCTGAGCCGGTGGAAGGTGAGCCGGAGCGCGAGCGAGACCATCAGCCGGATGGTGCCGGACAGCATTACAGACCTTGACCGGTATACCTCGGCGGCGAGCTGTATGTACCGGCTTGGACAGATGGAGGGGGTAAAGACCTTTGACAAGGCGCTGGAACTGGCGGGCAGCACCAGCGGACTGGCGGGTTTTACAAACTATGTGCTGCAGCAGCCCGGCGGCAAAGAGGCTTTGCAGGCAGCGTGGACGCAGGGGCAGGGCGAGACCGAAGCGGCAGGCGGGCTGGGCGGTGCGCTTGGCAGCCAGAGCACCAGCGGCGAGGGCCGGGTGATCTGGAAAGGCAGCCTGCGGGCGGCGGACGAGCTGGCGACCCAGCTGATCCAGCTGAACGCAGCGGGCACCGGCACGGATGCCATTTTGCAGAGCGTGCTGCGGGGACCGGACGGCGCACCCAGCAAGCTGGCGAAAGCGTGCGTCGACACCGAAACGGCACAGATCTATTTTGGAGACCGGAGCGAGGATGTGTTCGGCACGATCCTGCACGAGGACTTTCACTGGTACAACGCTTTGGACGCGGAGGGCGCAAAGGCACTGATGGACATGGCGCTGGAGTACATGGCAGAGAGCGCGGGCTATGAGAAGGTGGACAGCATGATCCGGGACAAGATGCAGGATTATGCAGCCCAGAACCTGACCTATGAACAGGCTGCGGAGGAGCTGGTGGCGGAAAGCTGGAGCGGCATTTTTGAGACCGTGGAGGATGTGACCCGGTGGGCACAGTTCCAGCGGGCGCAGGCGGACAAGAACGCGGACAAGGCAGGCACCATTACCAAGGCCGTGAACGCGGTGAAGGAGCTTTTGAACAGCATCATCAGCAAGGCAAAGGAGATTTTGAACAAAGACCCAGAGAACCTGGCGGCACTGCACGCAAAGAACCTTGCCCAAGCGCAGAAGAAGGCTTTGCAGGATGCCTATTTTGCGCACGCAGAAAAGGCGATGGACAACCTGCGGGCGGCAAAAGAAAACGCCGCTGCCATTGAAAGCAACGGCGCGGCGAAGGGGGTGCGGTTCCGGCTGCACGAGGGAAAAGATTCCCTAGCGGAGCAGATGAACAATCATCTGAGCGAACTGGAAGAAATGGATGCAGTAGCGGATATCCGGGGAACAGAGGTGCTGTTTGGAAAAAGCCGTGCAGAAAACATTACCAATATCGTAGACTACTTTAATAAGCTGGGAAACAAAGTTGAACGAGAAGGCTTTGGTGTTGTTGAACTGACAAAAAACGGGGCGCGTGCGACCGTTGAGCACGGAAACAGCAGGGCAAAACAGATCGCCGTTGCAAGTGTACCGGAAGTGATACAAAAAGGCATCAAAATAGGTTTTGAAAAGAACTGGCAGAACCGCGGATATGACACACACGTTTTTGCGGCACCGGTGAAGATCAATGGGGCGAAACTTTATGAGGGTGTGATCGTAAGAGAGTACATCCGGCAGAACGGAATAAAAAACTTTTATGTCCATGAGGTGTGCTGGACGGACGGAAGCTATGTGATGCTTGACAGCAATGGAAATGTAACAAAAAAAGAAGATACTCCCACACTGCTCCCGAAGGCAGTGCGGGGCAACCTTGCGGATGCCCAGGAAGTATCTTCTGAAACAAGTATAGCACAGGATGCTGGCGAAAGCAAGGAAAACAATGCAGCTGTGCAGAAAACAGTGCGGTTTGCGCTTAGCGCACCGGTGGAGGTGGACGGCCAGAAGGAACTGGTGGCGGTGCACAACCTGACCGAGCAGAACCTGCGCGAGGCGCTGCAGCTGGGCGGGATGCCGTCGCCGTCCATTGCGGTGGTGAAAGCCCGGGAGGGGCACACAAAGTACGGGCCGGTATCGCTGGTATTTGGCAGCGACACCATTGACCCCATGGTGGACAAGGCGAACCGGGTGTACGGCGCGGATGCGTGGACCCCGACAAGGCCGGGCGTAGAGTACGAGGTGAACTACGATGCCATGCGGGACTTTGAAAACCGGGTGTATGAGGCAAGCTGGGAGGCGTTTGACGGAAAGTTTGTGAACAGCGCTGCGGTGCAGCGTGCGGGAGTGGACGAGGCAAGCAGCCTGAGCCGGGAAGAACTGGCGCAGAAGATGCAGCGGGACACCGGGGTGCAGCTGGCATACCTGAAGGACAAGGAAATAACGGTGGAGCCGGTGTATCGGATGGAACAGGAGCAGTTTGACAGCATTGGAAACGATGTGCTGGAGGCTGTGATCCGGCACACGGGCGAGGCACAACTCAAGGAGGCGTTTGAAGGCGGGAATATTGACCGGCTGGACAAGCTGGCAGACGCGGCTGCGGATGCCTTGGAGGAAAAGTACACCCACGGAGCGCTGGAAGGACAAAACAAACGGTGGATGCTGCGGATCAACAAGCTGCGGAATGAAAACAGAGGGCGGCTGTACCAGATGCTGGAGCACGCATACAAAATGGTGACCGATACAAGCGCCGGAAAGCAGACGCTGGATGTGGAGGCGACCCGAAACGCGATACGGGAAAAAGCGCCGGAGCAAAAGGTGGAGCAGTGGGTATACGACAAGCTGGAGGGTGTGCTGGGAGAAAAGGGAATCCGAAACGAAAAAGAACCGTTTACCCCGAGCGGTAAGAAGCGGAGCTTTGCGCAGCTGCACAACCCCTACACGCTGGAGAACCTGGTGAAGGCCATGAACAGCCAGAATGCGCGCGGGCAGGACGTGTGGGGTGTATCGGCAAGCACTCTGATGAGCACGACCACGGCGGAGTACAAGAACTTGGACGAGGTGCGGGCGGACAGGGGACGGCTGCAGCAGATGCCGGAAGCAGAGTACAAGAAGCTGCTGGAGGATGCGGACAGCCAGATCGAGCAAGTGATCCGGATGCTGCGGAAGGAAACGACGCCGCACAGCGACAACAGCTTTGAGGAGCAGGAGATCTTTGGCGAGATCTTGCTGCGGGCAGCACAGGGAAAGCACACGGCGGCGGCCACCGGCAAGGCGTTTGCCAAAGAGGACTATATCATCAGCAAGGACGCAGCACAGAGGATCCTGAAACTGTACAAGGACGTAGCGAAGATACCGACCGGGTACTTTGAGGCAAAGCCGCAGCGTGCGGTGGGCTTTGATGAGGTACGGGCGGCGATACTGCCGGACAACGCAAGCGAAGCACTGGTGCAGCAGCTGAAGGATGCAGGGGTGCCGGTGCAGCTGTACAAGGCCGGGGACGATGAGGCGCGGACGGCGCTGCTTAACAAGGTGCCGAATGTGCGCTTTGCGCTGGCGCAGCAGGCAGACCGGGAGGCAAAGGGCAGCGACCAGCGGCAGGCCAGCAGAGCCATTGCGGACAAGGCAGCGGCACTGGACACGCTGGGGCAGTTCTTTGGCTTGACCCGGGGTGTGAAGGTAAGCCGGGACAGTCTGGAGGGGCTGGCGGTGCGGTGGACCCGCACCAACGGAAGCCGGGCTGATCGGACGAAGCTGACAAACGAGGCGCAGGTGCTGGTGGAGTACCTGAAGGCCGAGGGTGCGGACATGAGCAAGGCGCAGGCGCTGGCGGAAACGCTGGCGGGCGAAGTGCTGGACGGGGCGACCTACCGCAACAGCGAGCTGTGGGACGAATACCCGGAGCTGCACAAGCTGGAATACACGGTGAACAAGACCGGCGCGGCGAAGGCAGAGCTGGTGCGCCGGTACGGCAGCTGGAGCGAGGCAGTGGCCGAGGCACGGCGGCACGGCGTGACATTGCGGCAGGCCGAGGGCGTGCGGGACGGCAACCCGGCGGAGCAGTACGAGAGCATTGTGAACGATATGAGCGCAGCAGGTTTTGTGCGGGACGGCGCGCGGGCGCTGTGGAAAAGCGCTGCGGAGCAGGCCGGTGTGGACGGTGCGCTGAGCATGGAGAGCACCGAGTGGCTGGACGTGCTGATGAACCTGCATGATGCCATTAAGCCGAAGATGATGAGCCGGTTTGCGGACGTGGCAGAGTACGAGGATGCCCGGGTGGAGTTGGCTGGCCGGATGCTGGGCGACGTGATGAACGTGCCGGAGATGACCGACGCGGAGGCCATTTTTGAGGGCATCATGCAGCACAATATGCAGGTGGCCAGAGCCGCAGCGGGCACCGAGGAGCGGGCTGCCGAGGTGAGCCGGGAGCTGAAGGGTATCCAGAAGGGGCAGAAGGCACTGTTCCGGGAAAAGCTGGCGCAGAACCAGAGGGATGCAGGGCAGCACGCGGAGGTGCAGAAGGCAAAGGCGAACGCGAAGGCAGAAAAGCAGCTGAACGACATTTTGGAAATGCAGGGCGTGGACATTACGAACCTTGGCGACCTGAATGAGAAGATGACGGTGCTGCGGGAAAGCTATGAACGGCAGTGGAAGGAGGAAGCCAAACGGCTGAAGGCGGAGCGGCAGGAGATGCTGGACGAGGCGAAGCTGGAAGTGAAGAAGCTGCGCAGCGAAAAGAACGAGCTGGCGTGGCAGCTGCGGCAGGAGACCCGGCGCGCGGACACGGCGGAGTATTCGCTGATCGTGCAGGAGAACGAGATCGCCGAGTGGGAGGCAGAGAGCGAGCGCAAGCGGGAGGCTTTTGCCGAAAAGCAGGCGCAGCGGAATGCCCTTGCCATTGAGGCGGCGCGGCAGCAGCGGGACGAGGACATTGCGGTGGCGAAGGCGCTGGCGGAAAAGCGGGTGAAGAAGGCGCGGGAAGGCCGTGAGATGGACAAGGTGCGCAAGAGCGTACAGCGCAACGCAGCGGCGCTGAACCAGCTGGTGCTGCGGCCGAGCCCGGGCAAGTATGTGCAGCAGAGCCTGATCGTGCAGGCAGCCGAGGTGGCGAAGCTGGCAAATCAGGCGGTGCTGAAGGACCGGGCGGTGAACCGGCTGACGGCGCTGCAGGATAGCATCAACCGCTCGATGGGCACGGACAGTGCACCCACGGCCATGACCGAGGACTGGAAGAAGAGCGGGGTGCCGGTGCTGATCCAGACGTTGCGGGAGGATATGACCGCCGCGAAAGAGGTACGACTTGCAAAGCTGCGCGAGCAACTGGCGGAGGCTGAGGCGCTGCCGGAGGGCGAGAAGGCAGAGATGCTGCGCGACCGGCTGAAAGCGCGGATCCGGGACACCGAGAACCGCACCTACCTGCCCCTGACACTGGAGCAGATGCGGATGCTGAATGCCATTACCAGCAGCACGCTGCATGTGATCCGCACCGCGAACAAGACGCTGAGCCTTGCAAAGGCGGAAGAGGTGGACAAGATCGCCGTGACGGCGGCGGGAGAGGTGCGCGCCAGCAAGGGCAACCACCCCGGCGGGGCACTGGACGGGCTGCACAACCTGCTGACGAAGTACAACCTTGATATGCTGGGCGCGGAGCGGGTGTTCCGCATGATCGGCGGGTATGCCAAGGACGGACAGATGGAGAAATTGGCGCGGATGCTGAACGACGGACAGCGGCGGCAGACCGAGATCACCATTGAGGGCGAGAAAAAGTTCAGCAACGTGACCGGCAAGGAGCACCTGAAGGAGATGGCAGCGTTTGCGGGCCCGGGAGCGAAGCTTGTGGACATTGGCCTTGTGGACAGCAAGGGCGAGGCGGTGCCGCTGACCCATGCGCAGCTGTGCAGCCTGTACATGCACTTACAGAACAAGGACAGTGTGGAGCATCTGATGACCGGCGGCATGGTGCTGCCGGACGCAAAGCTGTACAGCGCGGGCGACATTGAGCAGGCGTACCAGAAGGGGCAGACCGTACGGCTGGGTATGCTGAAGGACGCACAGGGCAACCCCATGCCGGATAGCGTGCTGAACACGGTGGAGGCGGCACTGACCGACTACGACCGGGCGTGGATCGCGGACATGAAGGAGCTTTTTGACAGTTATACCACGAACCTGATCAACGAGACCAGCATGCAGCTGCTGGGGTACAACCGGGCGCAGGTGAAAAACTACTACCCCATTGCGGTGGACAAGGGCGTGCTGGCGACCCAGATCGAGGGGCTGAACCTTGACGCGACCATTGAGGGACGGGGCTTTTTGAAGAACCGTATAAAGAGCAGCAAGCCCATCTTGCTGGAGGAGTGCAGCAGCGTGGTACAGCGCAGCCTGCGGGACACAGCAGCGTATGCGGGCTTGGCGCTGCCGATCCGGGACGTACAGAAGGTGCTGAACAGCAACGTGGAGACCGCAGACGGGCTGGGAAACCTGAAGAACAAGATCATCAAGGAACAGTGGGGCAAGGGCACGGTGGACTACATCAACGACCTGCTGACAGACCTGCAGACAACTCAGCGCAGGCGGGACAACGGCGTGAGCCGGATGGCGGCGCGGCTGCGGGACAACTACGCGGGCGCGGTGCTGACCTTGAACCCGGGCGTTGTCATTGCGCAGGCGGCGAGCCTGCCCACAGCGGGCGGCGCTGGAGGCAGAGATTACCCAGCACGGGGACGCGCTGCTGGAATGGCGCAAGCGGGGCAGCCAGCGTGGAGAGCTGGCGAGCATTGGCAAGGACGGAAGCCTTGCGGAAAAGGCCATGGACAGGCTGCCAAAGGCGCTGACCGGGTGGATCAACGGGATGGACGAGATCACGGTGGCGGCGCTGTGGGAGGGCAGCAAGGCCTATGTAAAGAACCACCCGGCGGAGTTCAGCGCAGAAGCAGCCAAGGCGGGGAGCGGGGAATACTGGAAGGCGGTGAACGAGACCTACCAGAAGGTGATCGAGCGCACGCAGCCCAACTACAGGTGATGCAGCGGGCGGGTATCCAGCGCAACCAAGATGGTATGGCAAAGGCGTTGACGATGTTTACGACCCAGCGCTTCCAGAACTACGGCATTTTAGCCGATGCGGTGATGGACTACAAGACCCAGAGCGCGCGGTACAAGGCGCAGCAGAGCGCAGAGAACCGGAGCGAGATGCAGCGGGCAGGAAAGCAGCTGAACAAAGCCATTACAAGCCAGATGGCACAGACGGTGGTGTTTGCAGCGATGAAAATGGGAATGAGTTTTTGCTGAACAGATGGAAGAGCTTGCAGGACGAAAACGGTGATATGACATGGAGCAGCTTGCTAAAACGGCTCGGAGAGCTTGGAATGGAGAGTTTCGCAGGAGCCTTTTTGTATGGCAGTGAGCTGTACAGTTTTGCAAGTAATGCGGTGACTGGAAATGGCTACGATGTAATGAGCGCAGCAAATATGGGACTTGTAAATGAGTTTGTATCGGCTGCCGGACGATTTGCTTACGAATTTAGGAAAGACACAAGCGATATGGATGAAAAAGAGGAGGAAAAACATACAAAAAAACTCTGCAAGCTGGCTCTGGCTGTGGTAGAAGCGGGAATGCAGGCGGCGGGTGTGCCGTTTGGAAATGGAAAAAAGCTTTTGGAAGCAGCGGGCGGATGGATACAAACGGTGAAAAATTGGGGAGAAAGCGGAAAACGCTGGAACTTTGACAGCCTGCCGAAGAGCGCCACAGGACAGTACGACCGGTTATACAATGCGTATGCCAGCGGCGACCCAGTGGAGGCGCAGGCGGCGGTGGAGAAGCTGATCGCTATGGGAAAGGAGGACAAGATCTACAGCGAACTGAAGAAACGGCTGAAACAGTACGACCCGGATGTGCTGGAGGCGGCAAAGGCACAGAACAGCGGCAACACGGAGCGGCGGGAGGAGCTGACGCAGAAGATCGTGCAGAACGTGTACAAGGTGATGGGTATAGACCCGAAGGCAAAGGCGGACGCAGCGAAGCGCGAGGCGGTGATCGATATGGTGACCGGAGACGGGAGCAAGAAGGGCGCGATTAATGCGCTGGCAGATGAACTGCTGGCGACCGAAAGCGGGCACGACAAGGACGCGGGGATCTACGCAGACCTGACCATGGCGGCAGAGAAGGGCAGCGCGAAGGAATTGCAGGAGGAGCTGGACAGGCTGCTGCGGGCGGGCAAGAGCCTTGGCAGCGTGAAGAGCAAGATCACCACAGTATGCAAGCCGGAGTATGTGGCGGGCAGCGAATACGACCGGACACAGCTGAACGAGATGCTGCTGGCGCTGCGGGATGCGGATAATAACCCGCTGTACACCCAGAAAACGCTGGACGGCTGGGTGAGCGATGCCGAAAAGAAGAGCAAAGCGCAGACCAGCGACCCGTGGGCAGACCTGCGGTAAAGACAAACAATAACAAACAAAGACGAACACCCCGGCGGCTGAGAAGGGACAGCTGCCGGGGTGTGTTTTGTGTAAGAATGTCCGCAGGTGTTTTGCAAAGCGGGATGCGGTAGACTGGACACAGGAAAGGAGGCCGGGAGATGCTGGTAAGAATTGTGAAAAGAACCTTTAGCGGGGCAGAGTACTGCCCGGAGCAGAAGGTTTTGAAGCTGGGCGGCGAGGGCAGCACCGGGGTGGAGACACTGGAATTTGAGCTGCCGGAGGAATGGGCCGGTATGGCGGTGACGGTGCATGTGCAGCAGCTGGACGGCACGCTGCCGCAGCCGGTGCTGCTGGGAGAGGACAGGTGTCTGGAGGTGGACAGGATGTTCACCTCCAGCGAAAAGGGGCTGTGGATGCTGCGGGCAATGGACGGCAACGGATACTGTGCCATGACAAGGCCTGCGCGATACGAGTGCTACGAGACTTTTACCGCGGACGGGGACACCGAGATCACCCCGAGCCAGTACGAGGCCTTTGTGGCGCAGGTACTGGGGGCGGCGAACACGGCAAGCCAGAAGGCAAAGGACGCGCAGAGCGCGGCGGACAGGGCAGAAGGTGCAGCGGGAGAGGCACAGAAAGCCAAGGCCGCCGCTGCGGACAGCGTGCAGCAGGCAAAGGGCGAGGCAGAAAGTGCACAGACGGCGGCGCTGAGCCAGAGCAACTGCGTGGTGGACGGAGGAAACAAAAAGTATAAGTACTTTGAGATCATCGTCAACAACGTTGAAGATCTGGAAGTTCGGAACGTGATCTTTTGGAAGGGCGCGAACATGGTGCTGGAGGGGTGCAAAAACATCTGGTTCGTCAACTGCACATGGGAAGGCATCAACCCGAACGGTGTAAACAAAATATGGACCTGCGGCATCCGGCTGCGGGGACGCATGGAGAACGGCGAGAGCATTTGGTGCGAAAACATTTGGATCGAAGGATGCATATTCCAGAATGTCTGGTATAACCCGTATGTGAATAACGGCAGACCGCAGGATGTTTCGGACGCTGCGATTTTACCATAGCTTTTTAAATTTCTATCCACGCCCTCCTCGCGGAGGGCGACTGGCGCTGCCAGACACCATGCGACGGTGCCCACCTATTTCTATCCACGCCCTCCGCGAGGAGGGCGACCTGCACCAGCGGTTTTGATGCCGCTATACCTCAGCATTTCTATCCACGCCCTCCGCGAGGAGGGCGACCGCTTCAGCTTTGGCTTTATGCATACGCAGATTGAATTTCTATCCACGCCCTCCGCGAGGAGGGCGACTATCCACGTCTGTCTTGTAGTCCCTGCACTGTTATTTCTATCCACGCCCTCCGCGAGGAGGGCGACCCTGAGGGTTGTTTGTGGTATACTCGGTGTGCAAAATTTCTATCCACGCCCTCCGCGAGGAGGGCGACTCGCCCAGGTTTGCCAGCATCGGGTCATAGTACGAATTTCTATCCACGCCCTCCGCGAGGAGGGCGACTCGTACAGGCTCACTGCTGCGTTACCGGTCATTGATTTCTATCCACGCCCTCCGCGAGGAGGGCGACTACCGGGTGGCGGGCTTTTTCTTCTGCCATTCAGACAATTTCTATCCACGCCCTCCGCGAGGAGGGCGACAACGAGGGCGATCTGGTGCCGATCTACTGTGATATTTCTATCCACGCCCTCCGCGAGGAGGGCGACCGATTTATGACTACAAAAAGACTGGGCCGTTGAAACGATTTCTATCCACGCCCTCCGCGAGGAGGGCGACTGAGGACTACACGAGTCCCAAGTTCAGGCTATATGATTTCTATCCACGCCCTCCGCGAGGAGGGCGACCCCACAAAACATCCACGAATATCACAGAATGATTGCAACATTTCTATCCACGCCCTCCGCGAGGAGGGCGACCAGGCAGCTGAAAGAGGTTTCACAGTACGTTATCAAATTTCTATCCACGCCCTCCTCGCGGAGGGCGACGGGGCGGCTTTCGCTTCCGTGCGTGCGCGGTTCTTATTTCTATCCACGCCCTCCTCGCGGAGGGCGACTGTATACTGCTGCATTATCTACGTTTTCGTCTCTATTTCTATCCACGCCCTCCTCGCGGAGGGCGACATATTTTTGTAACTTCTCTATGCTCCTTTGTTTTATTTCTATCCACGCCCTCCTCGCGGAGGGCGACGGTGAGGATGGTAAAAACTACGGAGCAGTAAACGATTTCTATCCACGCCCTCCTCGCGGAGGGCGACCCTGGGACAATTTTAAATATTTCATGGGAGAAACAATTTCTATCCACGCCCTCCTCGCGGAGGGCGACGAGCATATTCCATACGGCGAGATCGTCAAAGGCTACAATTTCTATCCACGCCCTCCTCGCGGAGGGCGACAAGTGACCATCATCCGACAACTCACAGCAGAACCATTTCTATCCACGCCCTCCTCGCGGAGGGCGACTATGCGCGGTATGGCAGCAGACATCCGAGTAAATGATTTCTATCCACGCCCTCCTCGCGGAGGGCGACGGGCTACGACCTTGCAAGCGCGATCGCACGGCTGATTTCTATCCACGCCCTCCTCGCGGAGGGCGACTGTGGTCATTCGGATGATTGCTGATGTGTCAATGCTATTTCTATCCACGCCCTCCTCGCGGAGGGCGACGCTTCATCCTGTAGTCCGCCCATGCTTCTTGATATCCATTTCTATCCACGCCCTCCTCGCGGAGGGCGACTTATAGTTGCCGCGTTGTCCACGTTTTCGTCTCTATTTCTATCCACGCCCTCCTCGCGGAGGGCGACTCATTGTCCGGGTTCGGGATGATATTCCTGCTCGATTTCTATCCACGCCCTCCGCGAGGAGGGCGACAGAGGGATTTTTTCTTTTTGAGGGGATTTGCGGGGATTTCTATCCACGCCCTCCGCGAGGAGGGCGACGCCGCGCCGGAGCACCTACGCCGCAACCGGCGAGGGATTTCTATCCACGCCCTCCGCGAGGAGGGCGACCTCGGAAAGCGGAAGTCAATCCGGCACAAACATTATTTCTATCCACGCCCTCCGCGAGGAGGGCGACTTCACATACTACGACCCGAGACTTGCAGCCTTGGGCATTTCTATCCACGCCCTCCGCGAGGAGGGCGACCGGTACGGATGCTGCTGACTACATCCTGACCGATATTTCTATCCACGCCCTCCGCGAGGAGGGCGACGACTTGCTGCAAAGCTCGCTCCACGAGATTATGATTTCTATCCACGCCCTCCGCGAGGAGGGCGACACGGGAGAACTTGACCGTTACAGCACGAGCAAGGCATTTCTATCCACGCCCTCCGCGAGGAGGGCGACGTTGGACAACATCGGCTTGCCTTTCGGCGTGAAAAATTTCTATCCACGCCCTCCGCGAGGAGGGCGACCGCTTTTCCGAAATAAGCGGGAAGCAGCTTAAATATATTTCTATCCACGCCCTCCGCGAGGAGGGCGACCAGTTCCTAAAAAATTTATCACAGGGAGCACTAATTTCTATCCACGCCCTCCGCGAGGAGGGCGACTACCAGCTGTCTACCGTATCCGCAGCGCGGACCGATTTCTATCCACGCCCTCCGCGAGGAGGGCGACGGAGCAATCCAACAAGGTATCTATAACCACATCATTTCTATCCACGCCCTCCGCGAGGAGGGCGACAGACTACTATATACCACAGTTTGCAAACTTAGGAATTTCTATCCACGCCCTCCGCGAGGAGGGCGATTCCACAAGTGGTAACAAGCATGTTAACACTGATGGATTTCTATCCACGCCCTCCGCGAGGAGGGCGACTATTGTTTTCGTGTTTTTTCACCTGGATTCGAAAAATTTCTATCCACGCCCTCCGCGAGGAGGGCGACGGCGGCATCCGACTGTAAGGCAACACGAGCCAAAATTTCTATCCACGCCCTCCGCGAGGAGGGCGACCAGCGCAAAGCAATTTAAAACTGCAAAAAGCTGGATTTCTATCCACGCCCTCCGCGAGGAGGGCGACCGGTATCTTGATAGGCTGTTCCGCGCATTTCTTTTTATTTCTATCCACGCCCTCCGCGAGGAGGGCGACGTCCCTTCTAGCGCTCCCTGTGATAGACTTTTCAGATTTCTATCCACGCCCTCCGCGAGGAGGGCGACTGGTCATACGGATGATCGCTGACGTGTCAACGCTATTTCTATCCACGCCCTCCGCGAGGAGGGCGACAAAAGGCCTTGTAAAATAGAATCAAGGTAGCAAAAATTTCTATCCACGCCCTCCGCGAGGAGGGCGACAGCAAAAACAGAGAGAAAACACCCTGCTTTTGTCTCATTATACACCTCTCTGCACAAATTGCAAAGAGATGTCTGCAAACCAAACCGCAAAATCACACCGTTACTCGCGCAAACGGCTGGTTTTCCGGTGCGAAGCGTCCCGGAAAACCATGTGTGCTGCCGATTCGCACTGGCCGGACATCAAAAGATCAGCACGCTGTCTTGGGCAAATTCTGGGTGCAGTCCAACGTGCTCGACCTTGGTCTGGTAGTTGTTGCCCAGCTGGTAGAACCGCAGACTGTCCAAGGCAGGGTCGATCAGGGCGGTCAGCTCTGCTTTGAGAACTGCGTACTGCGAAGCGTTCAGCAGGCATTCGAACACGGAATTTTGCACCCGCTGCCCATGATCTACGCACTTCTTGGCAACCTTGCGCAGCCGCTTGCGTCCGGCGGAGGTCTCGGTGTTTACATCGTAGGTGATCAGTACCAGCATGATTGCACCTCATTTCCAGAAAAACGGAGGGTAAACCTCTAAATCGCCCCGCAGAGTGCGCGCCAGTAGCAACGCCTGCACATAAGGCACAAGCCCCCAGCAGAGCTTTTCCTTCAAAAACGGGTGGGTGATGACTTCGCGCTTTTTCTGCTGCCATGCGTTCAGGAATGCACGGCGTCCCTCCTCGGTCAGCAGAACGGCACCGTTTTCCTGCTTTTCAAAGTGCTTTGCATTCAGCACTTTCTGGTTGATACAGGACAACACGAAACGGTCAGCTAGAACGGTGCGCAGCTCTTCCATCAGATCCAGTGCAAGGCTGCGCCGCCCGGGACGGGCGCGGTGCAGAAAGCCCACATAAGGGTCCAGCCCGGCACCCTCTAGCGCGGCGGCGCAATCGCTGGCCAGCAGGGAATAGGCAAAGGACAGCAGCGCATTCACGTTATCCAGCGGCGGTCTGCGGCTGCGGCAGGTGAACACAAAAGCATCGTTCTGCTGTAAGATCAGCGCGTTGAACCGGTCGAAGTATCGCTGTGCAGCTTCGCCCTCCAGCCCGCGCAGCTGCTCCAGATCCTCGCAGCCTTCCACCAGCGGTAGGGCAGCCGCCAGTTGTGCGCTGGTCTGTTTCAATTCGTCCACGGGCACCCGCTGCGGGTGGTCCCGGGTGGCGCGCTCCAGCACCCAGCGGGCATTGTAAACCTTGCCCAGAATAAAGCTGCGGGCATAACTGCAACTGAGCGCCTCGCTGGCGGCAACGGCGTACTGGGTCTGCCGCAGCAATACGTTGCCGCGTTCCTCGCCCACAGTGCGCGCTAAAAAGCGTCCGCGCGGGGTATAAAAGCTCAGGTCGACGCCCATGCGCCCGCATTTGCCCATCAGCGCAGGGCTGGCACCGGCGTAACTGAAGCAGAGGATGCTTTCCAGCGTGTGCAGCGGCACCCGCCCGACCTCAGCTTTTCCACGGCTGACCACAACGTTTTCGCCGTCCAGCGTGAGGTAAGCGTCCTCGCTGAGGACGAACAGGGAGTTCAGGAATTGCCGCATGGTGTCACCTCCGTGGCCGTCTCGTCCAGATAGCGCCGCAGATAAGCCTTGGCGTCTGCCTTCTGGCAGAGCATCGGCAGACAGAGCTCTTTCAGGGAACAGGCGTTGCAGTGCTTGCCGGGCTTTACCTTTGGGGTGTAGCCGCGGGCAAAATACTGGTTCATTTCGTCCGCTATCTGCCGGGTGGTGCTGCGCAATTCGTCGGTAAAAGGTACGACCTCCCGCCGCTTCGTCTCGCAGTAATACAGCGCCCCTTCCGGGATATGGCACACCAGCATTTCCTCCAGCGCCATGGCCTGTGCGCATAATTGCAGCCGGTCGGCATCGGTTTCCTTTGCGTGGCCGTGCTTGTACTCCACCGGGTAGGGCTGCCAGCGCCCGGGGGTGCTTTGCAGTGGGATGCCATCCGCACAAGCCCGGAACTCCACCACGTCACAGTTGCCAGACATCCGCAGCCGGTGGCTGGTCACCCGCATTCCCCGAGTGATCAGCAAATCGCCCCGGCGCTCGGTGCGGGTGTCATCGTGGCAGCGGGCATGGTTCAGCTGTCCTTCGGTGGTACGCAGATTTTCTGCCCATTGCTGCTCCAGATGGATCAGTGCCCACTGGCGGCGGCAGAAGGCAAAATGCTGGATGCCGGACATTTGCAGGTAGTCATCCGGCGCGTCCATCAGTGAAACCTCTCGCAGTGTACACCCTCCGGCAGGGTGTCGGCCACCGTAACGGTGTAGTCCTGATAGCTGCGGGGCGCGACCACCTCGGCCTTGTGCGCCACGGTAACGGCATCGAACAGCTTATAGGCGGGCGCATTGCCCAGCTCGGAATCGTGCTTGAACACGATCAGCTCCCGCACGGCCATCTTGCCGCGTGCAGCACTGTGGTCGTTCTCGAACATATTCAGGATAGCCTGCCACAGCAGCTGCAAGTCCTCTTCCGAGAAGCCGGTGGTCTTGCGGGCAAGATTGGCAGAAACGTAACCCTCGGCACGGTACAGGCCGTAGGGCACGATATGCTTGTTGCCCATTTCACTGTTCTTCTTTTCAGCGTCTGCCTCGGTGGTGATGGCTACGCGGGTAATGGTCACCTCCTGCGGCACGATAGGGTCAACAGAGCGGGCAAAGCTCAGCTGCACCGGCCCGCGCACCTGGCCGCAGTTCAGCGCACCCTTGACAAAGGTGGTCATCACGGCACCGAAGGTGCGGATATCGTAGAAATGTTCGCACATATAATCCCGCAGCTTGCGGTCGATATCCGGGTCGCTTTTCTTGGCCTTTTTCAGGTCGTCCTTGGGGGTCAGACCGTTGTGCTCCAGCGCCTCGGCATCGCTGCGGTTCAGGGGTACGCCCTCCTTGACATAGATGCGGTAATTGTCGGCATCGGGGGCGTCCTCCTTCAGCGTCTCCACATAGTTGCGGATCTTGCGCTTCAGGCAGACATCGGTCACCAGACCGTAGCCGGTCTCGGGGTCGATGCGGGGCATATTACCGGCATCGGGGTCGCCGTTGGGGTTGCCGTTCTCTACATCGAACAGAATGACGAAATCGTAGCGGTTCTTGATAGGTGCAGACATTTTTTATTCCTCCTCGTTCTTTTTGACGTAACGTTTCTGGGTCTGGTGGTAGTAGCCGATGGTGAATTTACCCTGATCCGGCAGACTGAGCCGGACAGGAAAACCGCTCTCCGGCAGCTGTGCCATCAGTTCGGTGATCTGCTTATCGTAGTGGGTGGCAAGGCCGTCATTCAGCTTGCGCAGATGCTTCTGGCTCAGCCGCAGCAGGGTGGGGAAGGCCATACCCGGCGTGGCGCAGGCGGCGTTGAAATACCGGTCCCTGATGGTAGTGTTGATGCCGGGGTTGGCAGCTTTTTGCACAGCCTCCAGCACAGAGAACAGCCGTCCCAGAAGATAGAGGACATTGGTGGTTTCGTTCAGGCTCACAGTATAGACCTCCTTGTTCAGTTCGGTAGAGTAATTACGCAGGTAATACGCTTTGATCACAGCAGCCCGGCCGCGGGTCACATTCTGCTCGGCACGGATACGCAGGGTCACACCGTTCAATAGGGTAGCGGGGTAACGCCCGCCGGTCAGCACGGCGCGCAGCAGGTCGCCTGCCAGCTGCGGCGACGGCTTTGCGGGCTGTCCTGGCACGGTGCGGGTGGTCTCGTTTACCACAGCCCAGATGGGCAGGGTGTGGAACTTTTCTTTTTCCGAGCAGTCGATTGCCATTTCCTCGGCGTGCTTTTGCAGATTTTGCGCAAAGCTGCCGAAGGTGTCGCGCAGGAAAAACCGCACGGACAAACGGGCGATGTTGGGTGCCAGACCCAGCAGATAAAAGTGCTGGTCGGGCGAAAGCTCTTTTTCCAGAAAAGGCACTGTCTGCCCGGCAGACAGCCGCTTTAGCGCAGCCTGTACATCGCTTTCCTGAATGCCTGCGGCTTCGTCTGCGCCAAACAGGAACATACTCATGGCATCCTGATAGACCGGCTCTGCGTTTTCTGCCCAGCACAAAATGGCGGTATCGCCAACGTGCTTGCAGTGGTCGCGGTCAGCAAGCAGGCGGTTCAGCGCAGTGGTATAGGCAAAGGCTGCATACTCACTCATGGGGGCGTTCTCGCCCTGCTCGTGGCCGTAGGAGCAAAAGGCGGGTGCGTTGAAGGACACCAGTGCCGCGCCAGAACTCTGAGCATCCCGCACACCCATGATAGAAGGGTGCACCAGCGCCGCAGGCGCTTCCTTGCCGGTGACGAGGCATTGCACCATAGCGGCACCTGTGGTGCGGTCGTTGTAATACATCTGCCATGCGTTCTGAATGGCGGGGTCATCATTGGCAAAACTGTGGCTGTGGTCGGCAGCTTCGTAGCCAAAAATCAGGTTGGCGTTGCCGGTGATCTCCTTCCACTGCTCAGCCAATAGGGGATGCGCGGCAGCCTGCGCCGGATCCCAGCTGTCAAAATAAGCAAGGAGCGCCCGGGCTGCGGGGCTGTCTACGCCGTCCAGAATGGTGTGATGCAATTTGGCACAGGCCTTGAAGCAATCCGCAGAGCGCTCCGGCTTGCCTTTTTCGTCTGCGCCCAGCAAATAGGTGGAGTTGTCGCACAAAAAGTTGGCGGCAATGCCGGAGGAACGCTTTTCATGTGCCGGTACGCGCATGGCACGCGGGGCAAGGACTGTCTTTTTGCCCACGGTCTTTTCGGTGAGAAGGGGAACGACCCTAAGCAGCTGCCCGGCGTCATTCAACCGCAGCTCATAGCTCACCTTAAAGCTGTCATCCCAGCCGGGGGCAGAAAGCTTGCCCTGCCGGACAAGCTGCTCGTAATAGGCAGTAAGTGCCTGTAAGATCATGTAAACACCTCCACATCCCGGCAGTCCAGCACGCCGTTTTCCAGCTTTGCCCGGAAGAACTGGGAGCGGATATTTTCCGGGTCGGAGTAGTCCAGATCATACAGCATAAAGCCCAGATCCTGCGTGAGCGGCAGTGCGGGGATCTCTTCAGCCTTGCCGTGCCATTCCCGGAAGTTTGCCGGAAACTCCCGGCAGCCAAAGCAGGGCTGGTGATAGCACTGCCCCTTGGCAAGCCGCCGCCGCAAGATATCCTGAAATTTGCCCGGGTTATCGCCGGGTGCGGCTTTTTCGGTCATGGTAAAATGGCATTCGATCACGTAGTGCACATCCTGCAGCACCAGCGCTGCCCGCTGCTGGATGTTCTCTGCCGTGCACAGCATGGGCACCTCGCCGCCCTTGGCTGCACTGAGCGCCGCCGAGGACAGCAGGGTAGCCTTGACCTCATTGCGCCGGATGCTGGCAAACTGCACCGGCTTGAGCAGGTAGATGCGGTCGATATGGTACTTCATGCCCGGGTGCCAGTAAATGGCCTCCACCAGCCCGCGCGCCGCCGAGGGCGTCATGATGTCATAGGATACACGCTCGGTTTTCATCTCGGGTCTTGAAAAACAGGCGTAGTCGCCCCAGACCTCGATCAGCATGGACATGAACACCACCTCCTTTCATTGTTTATTTGAATCTTCAGACAAAGAGAAAACTTGCCCACATAAACCACCTCTTTCTATAATTCAATTATTAGATAATGGATGTATAAGCGTTTCTGAGCCTAGAATAACACAATTTAATGCTTTTTTCGTATCCTGTTGCTGTCATCCGGTGTGTACACTGGGATGTGGATAGAAATAATTAGTAGATCATGGATGTATGACGGGGAAACGGCAGAGCGACAGATGCTTTGCCGTTTCTTCATTTACTTGGTATTATATTACAATAAAGAAAATACAATAAAAAGGACTTTTGCGTATTTTCTTTGCCTTATTTTTAGCTTTTTGTCAGAAAAACAGGCCCTTTCCGGTCTCCACGTCCATGGAAAGCCCGGTCTTAGGGTCGTACAGGGTGCTGTCAGTCAGGATAGCGCTGCCGTTGGGCAGTGGTTCCAACGCTCCGGCAGATTCCAGTGCCTGAAACTGCTGGGCATAACAGGCTACGCTGTAAGCGCCCAGCTTACGGTAAAGTGTGCGGCTCACAGTTCCGCTGCGCAGCTGCTCGCAAAGTGCGGCGCCTTCGTCAACAGGCAGGTAAACGGTGCGGGTGGGGGCTTCGATCAGATGGAACTGTTCAGCCACCTGTGCAAACGGGAAAATGCAGCCCGAGATCCCTTTGCGCAGGGCGTCCAGAATGCTGCTTGTGTCCAGTGCGGCCTCACCCCGCGCAAAATACAGCTCCTTAAAATAAGCTCTGACCGCCTTCGGGCTGTCCAGCGCTGCGGTGCAGCCTGCTGCGTACTGCATGGCGTATACGTTCTGGCGCAGCATCTGCGGTACGCCGCAGCCTTCCAGCGTAAAACGGTATACCAGACTCTCTTCCACGCTGCGGTGTCCCTCCCGGTTGCAGCGTCCGGCAGTCTGCAAAAGGGAGTCCAGCCCGCACTGCTCCCGGTATGCGGCGGGGAAATCCACGTCCACACCTGCTTCGATCAGCGAGGTGGACACTACCCGGCAGGGCAGGCTTTCCCGCAGCCGTTGCCGAATCTCTGCCAGTTGGCGGCGGCGGTCTGCGGCGCACAATAGCGTGGTCAGGCAGTAACTGCCCTCGGCAGGCAAGGCAGCGTACACTTCCTGCGCCGTTTTGCGCCGGTTCACTACGCACAGCACCTGCGACAGTGCGCAGAGCTGCGAAGTCAGCGCTTCCAGCGTCAGCTCTCCGGCATCGCAAAGGGTGGTGCGGCGCAGGGTGGTGTATAAGGTGGCAGTGTCCGGCACGATCTCCTGCAAGGGCAGCTCCGGCGCAAACTGCCGGAAATAGGGCTCTAATGCGGGCTGGGTGGCGGTGCATAACACGGCGGTGGCGTGGTAATGCCGCACCAGCTGCGCAATAGCACTGACGCAGGGCAGCAGATAACTGGTGGGCAGGGTCTGCGCTTCGTCAAAGATGATTACGCTGTTCGCAATGTTGTGCAGCTTGCGGCAGCGGCTGCTGCGGTTGGCGTACAGCGATTCAAAAAACTGCACCGCAGTGGTCACCACAACAGGTGCATCCCAGTTTTCGCTGGCCAGCAGCTGGCGGTACTGTGCCGGGGTCAGGTTCTCCCGCTCAAGGCTTTTGTAGTCTGCGCAGGAGTAATCGGCCAGAACGTTTTCTGCGCCCAGAAGGTCTGCAAAAACAGCAGCAGTTTGGTCGATGATGGACATATACGGAATCACATAGATCACCCGCTTCATGCCCTGCGCAGCGGCCTGTTCCAGCGCAAAGGCAAGGGAGGCAAAGGTCTTGCCGCCGCCGGTGGGCACGGTGAGGGTATACAGCCCCGGTGCGCCGTGGGCACCTTTTTCCATGCAAGCCCGCAGCACGGCATTGCGCTGGATGCTTACCGGCAAGGTGCTCTGTGCCGCAAGATAGCCAGCTGCCTTGGCACGCACCTTTTCCAGAAGAGAAGAAAGCGCGGTGCTGTTGCCCCGGGGCGCGGCCTGCCCGTTCATAAAAGTTTCGGTGTCGATAAAATCCGCATCCACAAGACAGGAGTAGAGCATCCGGGTAAAGAATGCAAAATCCAGCGGGTCGCGGTTTGCCCAGTCCGGCGGGGCGCTCTGGGGCAGGGTGACCTCGCGCCAGCCATCGTAAGGCTCCACCGGTTTTTTCAGCCGCCCGAACAGGGTGCCGTCGGCGGCATCGGCTGTCCTTCGATTGCCGCCATCCGGCAGACCGGTGTGGTGCCCGGCTACGGCAAAGGCGGCCTGAACGTGGGGCGCACAGCCCTTCATCGCTTCCTGTGCACCGGCGGTCGAGTGGTCGGTTGCAGCACCGCCCGCCAGCCGCTGCTGAAAGGCGGCGCTGTATTTGCCGATATCATGCAGCCACGCGGCGTATTCGGCCTCCTCTTTTGCACCAAAGGGTGCGGCAAAAGCTCCGGCAAGGCGCGCTGTGCCGGAAAGATGTTCGTAGACGGTCTGGGTGCGGGTGCCGTCCTCGGAAATATGTGCAAGTGCTTTTTCCATGTTGAAGCCTCCGTTTCTGGGTCAACGATACAACGGCAGGGAATGCCTGTCAAGAATTGGCAGAAAGTTCGGCGGCCTGCACAGCCTGGGCAGCTTTTATCCGGCAGAACGCCCATAAAAAAAGCCGCCGCACCCTGCCCGGAAACTCCGGCGGCAGAACGCGGCGGCATATTGTTACAAAAAACTTACTCAGAGATCTTCTGTCCGATCCAGATGCAGATGCAGGCGCCGACCACCGAGATGGCAAAGGAAGAAAAGCTGCCGGAGGCGTGGATGCCCAGCAGGCCGAACAAAAACTCGCCCACAAAGCTGCCCAGCACGCCCATCAGGATATTACGGCCAAGGGAAGTTTCGGTGCCCATAAAGCGACCGGCCAGATATCCGGCCAATGCGCCCACCAGCACGCCCACAAAAAGGGAAGCCAGCACGCCCACCAGCGTCAGCAGGCCGGTCAGGCAGCCCACCAGTATGCACAGCAGGGCAACAATGAGCAAAATCGTTAAAGTGATCATAGGTTATACCTCCTTAAAAATCACGGCTCTGCCTGCTGCCCGGCGGCTTCGCGGGCGGTGCGGCAGATGTCTTTCAAACAGCATTTTTCGCATTCCGGCTTGCGGGCATTGCACACCGCACGACCGTGCATCACAAAGCGGTGGCAAAGGTCGCTGCCTTCCTCCGGCGGGATGATCTTCCACAGCGCCATCTCCACCTTTTGCGGTTCCTTAATGCCGCCCACAAGGCCAATTTTATTGCACAGCCGGATGCAGTGGGTGTCGGTAACGATGGCGGGCTTGCCGAACACGTCCCCCATAATGAGGTTTGCGCTCTTGCGCCCTACGCCGGGCAGGGCAAGCAATTCGTCAAAGGTGTCGGGCACCCGGCAGTCGTACTTGTCCCGCAGCATCCGCATACAGGCCGAGATATCCCGCGCCTTGGAATGTCCCAGTCCGCAGGGCTTGACGATGGCTTCAATGTCCTCCGGCTCGGCGGCAGCCAACGCCGCCACGCTGGGGTATTTTGCAAACAACTTTTAAAATATGCCTCAAAAGAAAATTTGCGTAAACAAATGCCTTATGCAAAGGTTACAGACTTGCAAGCCATTTTTTTCCAGACTTAGTATTAAGCCAAATGGCTATACCTGCCGCAATAATCGCTCCTACCAAAAAAACATAATTATGAAATCCATATCACAGACTTTCCAGCCACTTTTTACCGAACTTAGTATTTAACCAGATTGCTATGGCAGATCCTACCACTGCCATTATGCAGAATAATCCTATTAATGCGCCCATATCTTTTTACTTTATTATTTTATGCAAATATGTAAGTCGCATTTGCTCCAGTTACAAAACAGCAACAGCTTTGCGTATGTTATCCAATATCACGGACAGCTTACTATCACGCCGAGCGGTCTGCATATCGTAATTGGATTGCATATTCACCCATATGTAAGCTGGTATTCCGGTTGCCGCCTCAATCTTCAATGCGTATTCGGTGGTTATCGGGCGTTTGCCGTTTATCACCTCGTTAAGCACGGAATAAGAAACACCAATTACAGCCGCAAATTTCCTTTGCGACATTCCACGTGATTCTAACTCGTCTTTCAGTATTTCTCCCGGATGTATCGGGGAGGACGGTTGTAGCTCGTGCGGTGCGTAAGTTTTTTTTGTTTCCATATCCACAACTATTTGTAATGATTACTAATATCCAGCAAACGGCAGACTGTTACTATTTGCTCGTTCATAACATCCCTAACGGTAAATTCAAGTCGGTATTGCCGATTTATCCGCACGGATGAAATACCTTTCTTATCCCCTTTCAAAACCTCGTAATTGAGTGCATTGTTTCGGAACAAGTCGGTAATGGTATTTGCGGAAGAAAGCACGAAAACTGCCTTTTGATAACCCCTTATCACTTCTGGCTGGTAGCGGTGCTTTTTGTCGTTCGTTCTACCTTCTGTATAGAGTTCACGCAAATAGTCCTTGTCAAATTCAATAATCATATCTTTC
>ERZ772900.1190-NODE-1190-length-24363-cov-9.335322_pt1 | contig 24363 bp, 24 predicted proteins | sample MGYA00512124_ERZ772900 | MGnify/ENA primary metagenome ERZ772900 (study PRJEB29015, sample SAMEA2737716) | human gut metagenome | biome: human gut; feature: human-associated habitat; material: faeces | place: China | collected 2012 ... | reverse complement strand
TCTCTGGAGAAGCTTACAACACAATCTGCGAGTTGTCCTCCGCACCGCCGCCGGCGATCTGGACGAATCCGGATTTCTCGCGTGGCTGAAAGCACATGTGGAATAAGTAAAACAGGAAGCCCCGCCATGCGGCGGGGCTTCCTGTTTTGTTTGATAAGGAAAGAGAAAATCACACAAGGAAATGGTTTCTTTGTATGCTGTTATGATACGATGGAAAAATGTCCGAATCATGAAAGGCAGATGAACTTTTTGTGAATCCCGCACCCAAAAATGTCTCACAGGTTCGCGGCGCCGCGGCGCCGCGAATAAAGTCCAATCATATTTCGCGGCGGCGTGTACGTCGCGAAATATTCCCTGCGCGGAGTGCAGTGTCGCAGACCCGCCTTTGGCGGGGCAAGGCGCGGAACGCAGCGAAACCCCTCCCAAATGGCTTTGCCATTTGGGAAGTAACAAAAAAAGACCTTATGGCTCTGCCATAAGGTCTTTTTTTGTTAGCGTTTCTCTCCGCGGTCGAAGGCGACCACCACGCGGCGGTTCGGCTCCGTACCGATGGAGTAGGTCGTGACGCCGCTCATGTCCTGCAGGGCGGCGTGGATGACGTGGCGCTCATAGGCGTTCATGGGCTCGAGCGTCACGCTGCGGCGGTACTTGAGCACCTTGCCCGCGACCTTGCGGGCAAGATTCTCCAGGCTCTGCTCGCGCTTGGCGCGGTAGTTCTCCGCGTCGACATAGATGCGCACGCGCTTGTCGCGCCCGGCGTTGACGGCGTAGTTCGTCAGCTGCTGGATCGCGTCGAGCGTCTCGCCGCGGCGGCCGATGAACTGGCCGAGCTTCTCGCCGACGAGGACGGCCTTATAGCGGCCCTTCTCCGTCTCATAGACCTTGACGCAGGCATTGCTGTTCATGTGCTGCAGCAGACCCTCGAGGAAGGCGACGATGCGCTCGGCGTTCTCGTCGGTGCAGACGCCGTCCGCCTTGGGGGCGGGCTTCTGTGCGGCGGGCTCCGCCTTTTTCTCGGGCTTTTCCGTCTTTGCGGGCGCGGCGGCCTTGGGGGGCTGCTGCGGCCGGTCGGGCTTCTTTTCCGGCTTGGGCTCCGCCTTTTTCTCCGGGACGGAGGCCGCGGCCGGCTCGGGGTCCGCGTACGTCACGCGCACCTTCGCCGGGCTGCTGCCGATACCCAGAAAGCCGCTCTTCGCGCGCTCGAGAATCTCGACGGACACATCGTCGCGATCCTTCTGCAGCTGCTCGAGCGCCTTGCGGATGGCCTCTTCCTCAGTCTTGCCCGTTACGTCGATAAAACTCATAGACAAAACTCCTTAATTGTTGTAGTGATCTTCGCTGTAGGAACGGCCGCGGGCATAGGGCCGCGGCCCCACGCGCCCGTTCTCGTTCGTGCCGGCCTGCTTCTGACCGGACTTCTTTTTCTGGTTCTTCTGGCCGCCCTTGTTTTGGGGCTTCTTGCCGCCGGACATTTCGGCGCGCTGGCGGTCGTAGTTCTGCTGCGCGGCCTTCATCTTCTCATAGCGGCGCTCGCGCTTTTCGCGCTCCTTCTCCGTCTCCTCGCGGTCGAGGATCTTGTTGAAGTACTTGTTGAGCGTCAGCTCCTGAATCAGGGAGAAGCCGGAGTTGGCAATCCAGTACACGCACAGAGCGGCGGGCAGGATATAGCCCATCCACAGCGTCATGAGCAGCATCATGAGCATCATGACCTTCGTCTGGCCGTTGGCGGCGTTGCCGCTGGAGTTCATGGTGACGAGCGTCATGAGCACCTGAATGCCGGCGGAGATGATCGGCAGGAGCAGGACGCCCCACATCGGCCAGCCGCCGTGGGGGAAGCTGCTCAGCAGGCTCGAAGGCGTGCTTGCGAGGTCAAGACCGAGGAAGCTGTAGTCCAGGTCGATCAGGTGGTCGAACTTGCCGGCGAAGTCGGCCCAGTGCTCGTGGACAAACTTGGCCAGATAGATCTGCTCATAGGCGGACGCCTGCCCGCTGGTCGCGGCCTCGTAGCCGAGGCTCGTGGCAAGGTCGGAGATCTGGCCGATGACATCCGTGGGGATGTTCATCAGAAAGCGCAGCGGCGTGCGGATGATGTAGTACAGGGCGATGAGGATGGGGAAGGGGATGAACGACCACAGGCAGCCGGACATCGGGTTCACACCCTCGCGCGCGTAGAGCTCTGCCATCTCCTGCTGCTGGCGCTCGCGGTTGTTGGCGAAGCGGGTCTGGATATCCTTGACCTTGCCCTGCATCCGGTTCATGCGGAGCATGCTCTTCTTGCTCTTGAGCTGGAAGGGCAGCAGCACGAGCTTCACCACGAGGGTAAAGAGGATCAGCGCAACGCCGTAGGAGCCCGTCCAACTGTAGAACAGGCGGGTCAGCCACGCGAACGGCACACAGATATAATATCCGAGTTGTGCAAACATGGGGTTATTTACCTCCGTTATCTTTCTTTGGGAAAAACGAAGTGTTTTTTCAGGGGACGGGGTCGTACCCGCCCTTGTGGAAGGGGTGGCACCGCAAAAAGCGCTTCAGCGCCAGAAAGCCGCCCTTGGCCGCGCCATATTTCTCGACCGCTTCGAGAGCGTACTCCGAGCAGGTGGGGATATAGCGGCAGCGGGGGGGAAAGAGGGGCGAAACGGCCCGCTGATAAAAGCGGATCACCCGGAGAAGAAACCGCTTCATGCGTCCGTATCCGTCAGCAGGCCCAGCTCGCCGAGACAGCGCAGATAATGCCGCTCGAGCTTGCGGTACGGCGTCTCGGCGGCGCGCACGCGCGCGACGATAATGATGTCGTACCCCGCGGGCATCTTTTCGCGGTTCAGGCGATAAATCTCCCGCAGGCGGCGGCGTACGCGGTTGCGCACGACGGCATGGCCGAGCTTGGTGCTGACCGTCACGCCGAGACGCGACTGGCCGCGCCGGTTTTTCTGACAGTACACCACCAGACATGGACTGACCGCCGATCTGCCCTTGCGGTAGATGCGGCGGAACTCGTAGTTTTCCTTTACTGTGACAGCCGGATTCATCTTCAGCAGCTTCCTCCCCGTGTGCTTTTGCATAGGCCAAAAGGGACGGCAGTTTTCCCTTCCACCGTCCCTGTTCGCTATGTTCTATGCGCGATGCACCTTCCGTGACCTCAGTGGGTCAGGCGAGCGCGGCCCTTGGCACGACGGCGGGCGAGCACCTTGCGGCCATTCTTCGTGGCCATTCTCTTGCGGAAGCCGTGCTCCTTGGAGCGCTGACGCTTCTTGGGCTGATAGGTACGGAACATTGCATGACACCTCCATTACATAGAAATCCGGCGACCGCTCCGCATGGGAGCTGCCGCGCTTACTCGACGGCGGGCGGAAAAGAGAACTCTCCCGCCCCGCAGTTGACGTTTTTCGGCCCTGATCCGAAAAAAATCCGGGGCAGAGCAACAATAATTATACAGAGTTGCACGTTGGATGTCAACAAAAATGTCCGCTTTGTTCGGTTTTTTCTGTATAGTTGACGGTCTGTTTCCCGAAAACGGGCCGCGGCGCTTCTTCGGGCGGGGCGGCCCGTCCCCGATTTCTGGCAGAAACTGGCATGAAAAATTGTGACATCTTTCAAACTTAATAATTAGATATAGTATAGACATTTTTTCGGGTTTTTGTTATAATGGTTCGGGATATTTTTTGCTCCTTCCCGAAGAAGCGCGCAATATAAAATCTGAGAGAGGAAAGGGGACATGCAGGGTGAATTCACTGTCTGACGTCTGGCAGAATGTGCTCGACCACATGGCAGAGCAGCTGTCGGAGACGACCATCCGCACCTGGTTCGACGAGGTCAGCGTGGTGACGATGGAGGACTCCGCCTTTGTTCTGCACTGCAGCAACGGCTTCAAGAAAAATACGATCGAGGCCCGCTTCATGCGCTATATCAAAGACGCGCTGCGGGACATTTTTTCGGCGGATTTTGAGATCAAGCTCCTCGACGACGAGCAGCTCGCCGCCTACCACCGCGTGACGCCCGACCATCCGGGCGACCTCGCAAACTCCGACGGCTTCACGTTTGAAACCTACGTCGTCGGCCCGCAGAACAAGCTCGCCTATGCCGCGGCGCGCGCCGTGGCCGAGCGCCCGGCCGAGAACTACAACCCGCTGTTTATCTACGGCGACTCCGGCCTCGGCAAGACGCACCTGCTCTACGCCATCGCGCACCTGCTGAAAAAGCGGCAGCCCGAGGCGCGCATCGTCTACATCAAGGGCGACGACTTCACAAACGAGCTGATTGCCTCCATCCGCGAGGGACAGAACCGGGAGTTCCGCGAGAAATACCGGCAGGCGACGCTGCTGCTGGTGGACGATATACAGTTCATCGCCGGCAAGCAGCAGACGCAGGAGGAGTTCTTCCATACGTTCAACACGCTCTATGAGAGCGGCAAGCAGATCGTCCTCACGTCCGACCGCCCTCCGCAGGAGATGATGCAGCTTGAGGACCGTCTGCGCACGCGGTTCGAGTGGGGCCTGATGGTCGACGTCGCGCCGCCCGACTTCGAGACGCGTCTGGCCATCATCAAGAACAAGGCCGCCATGCTCGGCGTGACGCTGCCGGACGAGGTGTCGGACTACATCGCGGAGAACGTCACCGCGAACGTCCGCCAGATCGAGGGGACACTCAACAAGATCCTCGCCTACCGCGACCTGCTCGGCGACACCGTCGATGAACAGGCCGTCGGGCGCGCGGTGAAGGACATGCTCAAAAAGAGCAACGAGTACATCCCCTCGCCGCAGGTCATCATCACCTACATCTGCAAGTACTACAACCTCGACGAGGACGTGCTGCGCGGGCAGAACCGCGGGCGCGACGTCGTCAACGGCCGCCAGATCGCCATGTATCTCATCCGCCGCATGACGAACCTCTCGCTCAGCGACATCGGCAAGGAGTTCGGCGGGCGCGACCACACGACCGTGCTCCACTCGCTCGACAAGGTCGAAAAGCAGATGCGCTCCGACCCGGCGTTTGCCGAGGTGGTCAAGGAGATCACGACGAACATCAACGCCAAGCGCTGAAACTTCCGTGGATTTATTTTTTTACTCCTCTTTTCCACATTTCCCGTGAAATCCACGTGGACAGAATGTGGAAAAGAGGGGCATCCACGCTTCCTGTGGATAATTCACGAAAAAGAGAGGGAAGGCGCGTGGATAAAAAAGCCAGTGCTTCCAGTCGTTTCCGCCTGTTTTCCACAATAGTTTTCCCTACGACTTCTGTTACTAAAAAATAGTTAGTTTATGTTATGTGAGAGCGGAGTATTCCTCTCCGCTTTTAAAAGAAAGGAACGTGATGCACATGCTGCAATTTTCGTGCGAAAAGACGCTGCTGCAGAGCGCCGTCAACACGGCGTCGCGGACGGTGGCCGCGAAGAGCTCCATTCCGGCGCTCGAAGGCCTGCTGCTCGAGGGCGATGAGCAGCTGACCGTCTCCGGCTACAACATGCAGACCGGTATCCGCACCAGCTTCGACGCCGACATCCGCGAGGGCGGACGCATCGTCCTCAACGCGCGTCTGTTCGGCGAGATCATCCGCAAGATGCCGGACGACGTGATCGTTTTCTCCGCGGACGACAAGCTTCTCGTCCGCCTGAGCTGCGGCGACGCGAGCTTTGAGATCCCCGGTCTCTCCGCCGAGGACTATCCCGACCTGCCGGAGGTCGACGACGAGTATTCCGTCGCCATCCAGCAGCGGACGCTCAAGGCCATGATCAACCAGACAAGCTTCGCCGTCTCCACGAACGAGAGCCGCCCGGTCCACACCGGCTCGCTCTTCGAGATCAGCGCGGAGGGACTGACGGTCGTGTCCGTCGACGGGTTCCGTCTCGCCCTGCGGCGCGAGCCGCTCGAGCGCATCGACGGCGGCGCGTTCCGCTTCGTCGCGCCCGGCTCGGCGCTCAACGAGGTCGAGAAGATCTGTGAGGACAGCGACAGTCTCATCTCTATCATTCAGGGCAAGCGCCACCTGCTCTTTGAGACCGGCTCGACGCAGCTGATCTGCCGCCGTCTCGAGGGGGAATTCCTCGATTACCGCAACGCCATCCCGCGCAGCAACCCCATCTGCGTGCAGGTGGAGACGAAGGCGATGATGAACAGCCTTGACCGCGTGTCCGTCGTCATCAGCGAGAAGCTCAAGAGCCCCGTGCGGTGCCTGTTCGACGTGGGACGCGTGTTCCTCTCGGCCAAGACCGGCGCGGGCGAGGCGAAGGACATCTGCCCCATCGACGGCGACGGGACAGGGCTGGAGATCGGCTTTAACAACCGCTATCTCATGGACGCGCTGCGCTATGCCCCGGCCGAGCGGGTGAAGATGGAGCTGAACACCGGCATCTCCCCCTGCATCATCACGCCCGTCGAGGGGGAGGAGAACTTCCTCTATATGGTGCTGCCGGTGCGGCTGAAGGCGCAGTGAGAAGGAAGGGGAGCGTATGAAGGTCATACACATTGAAACAGAATATATCAAGCTGCAGGATCTGCTGAAGTTCGCCGCCGCCGTCTCGACGGGGGGCGAGGCGAAGATCCTCATTCAGGAGGGCGACGTCACCGTGAACGGCGAGGTCTGCACCATGCGCGGCAAGAAGATCCGCCCCGGCGACGACGTCGCGCTGCGTGACGAGCACTATACCGTCACCTATGCGGATTGACGCGCTGACGCTCGAGGGCTTCCGCAACTACCGCCGCGCGGCGCTGGACTTTGATCCGAGCTGCAACGTCATTTACGGCGAGAACGCACAGGGAAAGACGAACCTGTTGGAGGCGATCGTCTACCTCTCCTGCGGCAAGAGCCCCCGCGCGCGCACCGACCGGGAGCTGCTCGGCTTCGAGAGTGAGCGGGCGCAGCTCGTGGGGCACATCTTCTCGCGCGAGCGCGCGTTCGAGACGGAGATCACCCTCGCGCGCGGCCGGCGGCGGAAGATGACGGTCAACGGCGTCCCCGCGAAAAACGGCGCGGCGCTCTCGGATGTGCTGCACACGGTGTTTTTCTCGCCCGAAGACCTCTTTCTCATCCGCGACGGCGCGGCGGCGCGGCGGCGGTTCATGGACCTCTCGCTCTGCCAGCTGCGGCCGCGGTACGCGGAGGCGCTCGCGGAGTACACCCGCCTGCACGAGCACAAGACGCGGATCCTGCGCGACAGCGAGGAGTATCCGCAGCTGCTCGCGACGCTGCCGGACTTCAACGCGCGGCTCTGCCAGGTAGGCGCGGTGCTGATCCACTACCGGGCGCGGTACTGCCGCGCGCTCGAGCAGTACGCCGCGCAGGCGCACAGCGAGTGCTCCGGCGGGCGGGAGGAGCTGACGCTCCACTACGAGACGGTAAAGACCGTCACGGATCCGTTTGCGCCCCACGCGGAGCTTGTTTCGGCGCTTGAGGAGCACCAGTGTTCCCACCATCAGGCGGAGCTTGCGAGCAGGCTATGCCTGTCGGGGCCGCACAAGGACGACATCGCCGTCTCGGTCAACGGGCGCAGCGCGCGCCAGTTCTGCTCACAGGGACAGGTGCGCACGGCGGCGTTGGCGATGAAGCTGGCCGACCGGGAGATCCATAAAAACGCCATCGGGGAGTATCCGGTGATGCTGCTCGACGACGTGCTCAGCGAGTTGGATCCGAAGCGGCAGGAATATGTGCTCAACCGCATCACGGGCGGGCAGGTGTTCATCACCTGCTGTGAAAACGACCGGCTCGACCGGCTCGTGGGCGGCCGGGTATTTCATATCCGGAATGGGGAGGTGCTCTGATGGGCTATCTGCATATCGGTCAGAACGTCATGGTGCCGGAAAAGCAGATCATCGGGATCTTCGATCTCGACAACACCTCCCAGTCCAAATGGACGCGCAAATTTCTGGCGGACGCCGAGCAGGAGGGGGTCGTCCTCTCCGTGACGGAGGATGTGCCGAAGTCGTTTCTCGTCTGTGACCATCCGTACCACCGCCAGATTGTATATATCTCTCAGCTGAATCCGCAGACGCTGCAAAAGCGCAGCGCCGGGGAGCAGGCGTGAGAGCGGCGGCATTCGCCGCCGACAAATTCGTTTGAAAGGAATGTTCCTATGTCTGAACTGGAAAAAGTCACCGCGGTCGACACGACCTACGACGCCTCGGAGATTCAGGTGCTCGAGGGGCTGGAGGCCGTGCGCAAGCGGCCCGGCATGTATATCGGCTCGACGTCGTCGTCGGGTCTGCACCACCTCGTCTATGAGATCGTCGACAACGCCATCGATGAGGCGCTCGCGGGGTACTGCACGGACATCACCGTCACCATCAACGACGGCGATACCATCACCGTCACCGATAACGGCCGCGGCATCCCCGTCGACATTCAGCCCCAGACGGGGCGCCCGGCGCTGGAGGTCGTGTATACCGTGCTGCACGCGGGCGGCAAGTTCGGCGGCGGCGGCTACAAGGTCTCCGGCGGCCTGCACGGCGTGGGCGCCTCGGTCGTCAACGCCCTGAGTGAGTGGCTCGTGGTGCAGGTGCACAAGAACGGGCAGATCTATGAGATGCGCTTCTCCCGCGGCCATATCACGCAGGAGATGAGGGTCATCGGCACGACCGACCACACCGGCACGACCGTCACCTTCAAGCCAGACCCCGAGATGTTCGACACGCTTGTCTATGACTATGAGGTGCTGCACACGCGCATGCGCGAGCAGGCCTTCCTGAACGCGGGTCTGCGCATCACGATCGCAGACAAGCGCCCCGGGCAGGAGCAGGGCGAGGCGATGTGCTATGAGGGCGGTATCCGCGAGTTCGTCACCTATATCAACCGCAACAAGACGCCCCTGCACGAGGACGTGATCTATCTGGCCGGGACGAAGGGAGACAGCACCGCCGAGGTCGCCATCCAGTATAACGACAGCTACAACGAGACGCTTGTCTCCTTCGCCAACGACATCCACACACCCGAGGGCGGCATGCACGAGACGGGCTTCAAGGCCGCGCTCACGCGCGTACTGAACGCCTACGGCATCAAGTACGGCATGATTAAAGAGGGCGACAAGATCTCCGGCGAGGACGCGCGAGAGGGCATCACCGCGGTCATCTCCGTCAAGCTGACGGAGGCGCAGTTCGAGGGCCAGACGAAGGCCAAGCTCGGCAACGCCTATATCCGCACGCTTGTCGACGGGATTGTTTCCGACCAGCTGGCCGTCTATCTCGAGGAGCACCCGGTCGTCGCGCGGAGCATCCTCGACAAGGCGCTCACCGCCAACCGCGCACGCGAGGCCGCGCGCAAGGCGCGCGAGTCCATCCGCCGCAAGACGGCGCTCGGCGGCGCGGCCATGCCCGATAAGCTGCGCGACTGCAACGAAAATAACCCTGAGCTGACCGAGATCTATATCGTCGAGGGCGACTCGGCAGGCGGCTCGGCCACGCAGGGGCGCGACTCGCGCTTTCAGGCGATCCTCCCCCTGTGGGGCAAGATGCTCAACGTCGAGAAGGCGCGCGCCGACAAGGTCTACGGCAACGACAAGCTCCAGCCCGTCATCACGGCGCTCGGCGCGGGCATCGGCGAGGACTTCGACCCGCTGAAGCTCCGCTATCACAAGGTCATCATCATGGCCGATGCCGATGTCGACGGCGCGCACATCCGCACGCTCCTGCTGACGTTCTTCTTCCGCTTCATGCGTCCGCTGATCGAGGAGGGGTATGTCTACTCCGCCGTCCCGCCGCTGTATAAGCTCAGCCGCGGCAAGCAGCAGCGCGTGGCCTACTCCGACGAGGAGCGCGACGCCATCTCCGCCGAGATGCGCGGCGGCAACCCGAACGTGAAGATCGACATCAGCCGCTATAAGGGCCTCGGCGAGATGAACCCGCACGAGCTGTGGGAGACGACGATGGACCCAGAGAAGCGCACGCTGCGGCGCATCACGCTCGACGACGCGGTACACGCCGACGCGACGTTCACCATGCTCATGGGCGAAAAGGTGGAGCCGCGCAAGGAATTCATCGAGCGCAAGGCGAAGTACGCCGTCAACCTGGACTATTAAGCTGTCCGGACGGCGTTTTCCGCGGCATACGCGCCGCGAAAAACGATTGGAATTTTTCGCGCCTGCGGGCGCGCACTCTGTGAGACATGAAATGCTTCCGTTCAAGGAGGAGACTATATGAGTAAGAAACCCCAGTATGATCCCGAGGAGATCCGTTATCCGGACCAGCATATTGTCGAGTCCCCGCTGGTGCCGGAGATGGAGAAATCCTATATTGAATACGCCATGTCCGTCATCGTCGGGCGCGCGCTGCCCGACGTGCGCGACGGTCTCAAGCCCGTCCACCGCCGCATTCTCTACGCGATGTATGAGGACAACCTGACGAGCGACCGCCCGTTCAAGAAGTCCGCCACCTGCGTGGGCGACGTGCTCGGCCGCTACCATCCGCACGGCGACGCGTCGGTCTATGATGCGCTTGTGCGTCTGGCGCAGGACTTCTCCATGCGCTATATGCTCGTCGACGGCCACGGCAACTTCGGCTCCGTCGATGGCGACCCGCCCGCGGCCTACCGTTACACGGAGGCGCGCCTGTCGAAGATCTCCGACGAGATGCTCCGCGACCTCGAGAAGGACACCGTCGATTGGGACCCGAACTTCGACGAGAGCCGCAAGGAGCCGCGCGTTCTGCCGAGCCGCTTCCCGAACCTGCTGGTGAACGGCTCCTCCGGCATCGCCGTCGGCATGGCGACGAACATCCCGCCGCACAACCTGCGCGAGGTGATCGGCGCGTGCATCTGCGTGCTCGACAACCCCGACGCGACGCTCACCGACCTCATGGCCCACATCAAGGGACCGGACTTCCCGACGCGCGGCATCATCATGGGGCGTAGCGGCATCCGCGCGGCCTATGCCACCGGCCGCGGCCGGCTCGTTGTGCGCGCGCGGCATGAGTTCGAGGAGTTCGGCAACGGCCGCACCCGCATCGTCATCACGGAGCTGCCGTATCAGGTCAACAAGCGCATGCTCATCAAGAGCATGGCCGATCAGGTCGAGGACAAGCGGCTCGAGGGCATCTCCGACATCCGCGACGAGTCCGACCGCAACGGTATGCGCGTGGTGATTGAGCTCAAGCGCGACGCGAACGCGCAGGTCGTGCTCAACCGCCTGTTCGCGCAGACACAGCTGCAGACGACGTTCGCGATCAACATGCTCGCCCTTGTCCAGAACCAGCGCCAGCCGAAGATCCTCTCCCTGCGCCACATCATCGACGAATACCTCGCCTTCCAGGAGGAGATCATCGTCCGGCGCACGAAATATGACCTCAAGAAGGCGCAGGAGCGCGCCCACCTGCTCGAGGGTCTGCTTATCGCGCAGGACAACATCGACGAGGTCATCCATATCATCCGCACGAGCTATGACAATGCCAAGGAAAACCTGATGACCCGCTTCTCACTCGACGACGTGCAGGCGCAGGCCATCCTCGACATGCAGCTCAAGCGCCTGCAGGGGCTCGACCGCGAGAAGCTGCAGAATGAGTACAAGGAGCTGGAGGAGAAGATCGCCTACTTCCTCAAGGTGCTCTCCGACGACGCGCTCGTGCGCCAGATCCTCAAGGAGGAGCTGACCGCCATCGCCGACAAGTTCGGCGACGAGCGCCGCACCGAGATTCAGGACGTCGAGGATGAGATCGACATCGAGGATCTGATCGAGGAGGAGCAGTGCGTCTTTACGCTCACGGCCAACGGCTACATCAAGCGTACCCCCGCGAGCGAGTATACCGCCCAGAGTAAGGGCGGCATGGGCAAAAAGGGCATCACCACCCGCGAGGAGGACACGGTGGTCGACGTGTTCACCGCCTCGACGCACGACTATATCCTCTTCTTCACCGACACGGGCAAGGTCTACCGCAAGAAGGGCTATCAGATCCCCGAGAGCGGCAAGACGGCCAAGGGCGTGAACATCGTGAACGTCATTCAGGTCGAGACGGGCGAGCGCGTGCAGGCGATGCTGCACTTCCGTGAGCAGACGGAGGAGGAGAAGTACCTCTTCATGACCACGCGCGACGGCACGGTCAAGCGTCTGGAGGTCTCGGCGCTCCGTAATCTCCGCAACAACGGCATCCGCGCGCTCACGCTCGACGAGGGCGACGAGCTCATCTCCGTCGTCGAGACGAACGGGCATGACCGCGTGCTCCTTGCGACGCACGACGGACAGGCCGTGTGCTTCGACGAGACGGACGTGCGCGCCATGGGCCGCACCGCCGTCGGCGTGCGCGGCATCCGCCTGCGCGAGGGCGACTATGTCGTCGGCGCGGCGCGCGTGGAGGAGGGCAGAACCGTCCTCTCCATCACGGAGCGCGGCTTCGGCAAGCGTACGCCCGTGGAGGAATACCGCATCACGAACCGCGGCGGTCTCGGCATCCGCAACTATATGGTTACGGAGAAGACCGGCCCGGTCGTCGGCATGAAGATCGTCGGCGGGGAGGAGGATCTGCTCCTCGTGACCGAGTGCGGCATCCTGCTGCGCACGCCAGTGGAGAACATCCGCGTCGCCGGCCGCGCCACGCAGGGCGTCATCGTGATGCGCTTCAAGGAGGAGGGCGACCGCGTGATCTCCATGGCCCTCGCCGAGCGCGAGGAGGAGACGCCCGCCCCCGCGGAGGAATAACGCCGTGGCGGAGAGCAGCGCGGTGATGCACGTCATCGCCCGGATTCACACGGATTTCCCGGAAAAATTCGGCGTCCCGCGCCAGAGCGGGCTCGTGGACGAGCTGCGCGCGCAGATCGTCTTCGAGCCGCCTTATAGAAACCCAGACGCCGTGCGCGGGCTGGAGGGGTTCTCCCACATCTGGCTCATCTGGCAGTTTGACCGCGCGCTGCGGGATACCTGGTCGCCGACGGTGCGGCCGCCGCGGCTCGGCGGCAACCGCCGCATGGGGGTGTTTGCGACGCGCTCTCCCTTCCGGCCAAACGCGATTGGCCTGTCCTCCGTCCGGCTCGAACGTGTCGAGCCGGAGACGCCGCACGGCCCGGTGCTCCATGTGCGGGGCGCGGATCTCGTCGACGGGACGCCGATCTTCGATATCAAGCCGTATCTCCCCTATGCCGACAGCCACCCGGACGCACGCGGCGGCTTCACCGATCCGATCGCGCGGAAGCTTCTGCGCGTGAGCGCGCCGGAGGAGCTGCGCGAAAAATTCCCCGCGGGGCTGCTCGGCGTGCTCGAAAATGACCCGCGCCCGCGCTATCAAGACGATCCGGAGCGCGTCTACGGGCTGAGCTTCGGCGGCTGGAATGTGCGCTTCCGCGTGGCGGGGGAGGAGCTGACTGTCCTCGCCATGGAGCGGGCGGACGGCGGAAAGGAACAGCGATGAAAACAGTCACGATCTATACCGACGGGGCCTGCAGCGGCAATCCCGGCCCGGGCGGCTGGGGCGCGATTCTCGAGTGGAACGGCGTGGAGAAGGAGATCTCCGGCGGCGAGGCGAGCACGACGAACAACCGCATGGAGATCACCGCCGTGCTCCGCGCGCTGGCGCTTTTGAAGGAGCCGTGCGTCGTCGAGCTGTATTCCGACAGCAAGTACGTCATCGACGCGCTCGAAAAGGGCTGGGTCTACGGCTGGAAGAAGCGCGGCTGGGTCAAGTCCGACAAGAAGCCCGCCCTGAACGCCGACCTCTGGGAGCAGATGCTCGCGCAGGTCGCCCGCCACGACGTGCGCTATCACTGGGTGAAGGGGCACGCGTCGAACGAAAAGAACAACCGCTGCGACGAGCTGGCGGTGATGGAGAGCCGGAAATTTAAAAAATAGACCTTGTTCACAAAAAGTTCATCCGATTTTCATGATTCGGACATCTTTACAGGGTAATATACAAGCATACAAAGAAACATTCCTTATCCTTTATGTGATTTTCTCTCTCTCCTAATCAAACACAAGAAAGCGCCCGCCGATCCCCTCGGCGGGCGCTTTCTTGCTGTGCAAAGCTCTGAATTTGCTTATTTATAGAAGTCCGTCTCGTCTTCCAGCACCATCGTCAGCCCGTTGTGGTAGACGGGGAGTGTCTCGAACTTGAAGCGGCTGGCCTTGTGCTTGGCGTCGATCTGCTTTTTGATCTCCGGGTCGCAGACGCCCTTGCGGATATACTCGTTCACGGCGTGGTAGGTGAAGCCGAGGTTATCCTCGTCGGTCAGGCCGGTCAGGCCGTCGGACGGGGCCTTGACGAGAAACTTCTCCGGCAGGCCCAGCGTGCGGCCGAGGGCGATGACCTCCTCGGTCGTGTACATGCCGAGCGGAGAGAACGCGCCCGCGCTGTCGCCGTAGAGCGTGCAGTAGCCGACCCAGTCCTCCGAGAGGTTGGAGGTGTTGATGACGATGCCGCCGGGGAGCGTCTGCGCCACGGCATAGAGCGTCGCCATGCGGATGCGGCTGGGCAGGTTCACCGTCGTCTGGCGGCTGGGGGTCAGCCCCACGCGCTCCATCTCGCGCAGCACGCCCTGCACGGCGTCGTGGATGTTGATGGTCGTGTGCGGGATGTTCAGCACCTCGACCAGACCGTTCGAATAGTCGATATCGGGCTGGACGCCGTCGGGCATCAGCACGCCGTAGACATTCTCGCGCCCATAGGCGGCCACGGCCAGCGCCGCGACGGTGGAGCTGTCCTTGCCGCCGGAGATGCCGATGACGGCGGTTTTGCCGCCGCAGTTTTTCATCTGCTGGTCCATCCACTCGAGCAGCCCGGCCAGCTGCAGGTTTACATTGAATTCCATACGATCGCCTCCTGCTGAAATATTGGGGATATTGTACCGCAGCTTGCATGAGATTGCAAGCTGAGCGGTTGCCGAATATTGGAAAAAATGAGTCCAACCCCAGAGGGCGCCGCCCCCTGAGGTTGGAGAAAAATCAATTGTTGCTGCCGCCCGTGGTGCGCAGGGAGACGTCGTGATAGCCGCCCTCGACGATGCTCGTCGCGGAGACGAGCGTCAATCGCGCGTCGCGCTGCAGATCGGGGATCGTCAGCACGCCGCAGTTGCACATGGTAGACTTGACCTTATACAGGCTCTTGGCGACGTTGTCCTGCAGGGAACCGGCGTAGGTGACATAGGAGTCGACGCCTTCCTCGAAGGCGAGGCTGCTCTTGCCGCCGAGGTCATAGCGCTGCCAGTTGCGGGCGCGGTTCGAGCCCTCGCCCCAGTATTCCTTGACGTAAGCGCCGTTGACGAGGAGTTTGTTCGTGGGGCTCTCGTCGAAGCGGGCGAAGTAGCGCCCCAGCATCACAAAGTCCGCGCCCATGGCCAGCGCGAGCGTGATGTGATAGTCGTGGACGATGCCGCCGTCGGAGCAGATGGGGACATAGACGCCCGTCTCGCGGAAGTATTCGTCGCGCGCGGCGGCCACCTCGATGAGCGCCGTCGCCTGCCCGCGGCCGATGCCCTTGGTCTCGCGGGTGATGCAGATGGAGCCGCCGCCGATGCCGATCTTCACAAAGTCTGCACCAGCCTCAGCCAGGAAGCGGAAGCCCTCGGCGTCCACCACGTTGCCGGCGCCCACCTTGACGGTATCGCCGTAGTGCTCGCGGATCCAGCCGATGGTGCGGCTCTGCCACTCGGAGTAGCCCTCGGAGGAGTCGATGCACAGCACATCCACACCGGCCTCTACCAGTGCGGGCACGCGCTGGGCGTAGTCGCGGGTGTTGATGCCGGCGCCTACAACGTAGCTCTTGTTCTTATCCAGCAGCTCGTTGACGTTTGCCTTGTGGGAATCGTAGTCCTTGCGGAATACCATATACACCAGATTGCCCTCGGCATCCACCAGCGGCAGGGTGTTGATCTTGTTGTCCCAGATGATGTTGTTGCAGTCGTGCAGGGAGGTGTTGGCCGGAGCGGTGACCAGCTTTTCAACGGGGGTCATAAAGGTGGTAACGCAGGCATCGTCCGGGGTGTGGTTGACGCGGTAATCGCGGGAAGCCACGATGCCCAGCAGCTTGCCGTTAGGAGTGCCGTCGGCAGTGATGGCGATGGTGGAGTGGCCGGTGCGTGCCTTCAGCTCCAGCACATCATGCAGGGTGGCAGTGGGAGCCAGATTGGAATCGGACACCACATAACCGGCCTTGAAGCTCTTGACGCGGCGCACCATGGCAGCCTCGTTCTCGATGCTCTGAGAGCCATAGATAAAGGAAACGCCGCCCTGACGAGCCAGTGCAATGGCCAGCTTATCGCCGGAGACCGACTGCATGATGGCGCTGATCATGGGGATATTCATCTGCAGCGGGCACTCCTCCTGTCCCTTGCGGTACTTGACCAGCGGGGTCTTCAGGCTGACCGCCGTGGGCACATTCTCCGCAGAGGAATAGCCGGGGACCAGCAGGTACTCGCCAAAGGTGCGGGAGGGTTCTTCGTAGAAATAAGCCATAATCAAACTCCTTTTCTCTTAACGCATCCGATACAAATCAGCATCAAAATCATTCATGTTTGCTGCTTATAAATTGATTGTATATACTTTACCACAAAGCCCGCAAGAATACAAACCCCTGCCGCGCCAAACTTTATAATTGTCCTTTGCGGAAAAACAGACAAATTGCCAAGCGTTTTCGGGCATTGGTCATACTTTGATTTTTGAAGTATCACTTTTGCAGGCAAAACAGGGCTTGCAGAATGCAAAAAAGCTCGTCCGAAACACCGGACGAGCCCTTTTGCACACGAAGCGGGACACTGCCTGTGCGGCGCATGGGTCATAGCTGTGAAGGAGAACAGCCGGAGGAGGAGGACCCGCGCCCAGTATCCCAAAAAACAAGAAGAAAAAGATTTCACACACAGCCTTGGGGCTTTGCCCTTGCTGTAACCATATTGTAACTCTTTTGAAACCATTTTGCAATAGGGTTTTGTAATTTTTTTGTAATTTATTTTGTTAACTTTTTATGTCCTGCCCCGCCGGGCTGCCGCAAACATTATTTCCCTTTTTGTACCCGGTATGGTATACTGGCTATGAATATGCTGCCACAGGCAGAAAAAAGGAGTTTAGGATACGGTATGAAAACAAAATTGGGTATTGTGGGCTGCGGATTTCTGGGCAACATCGTGGCTGACGCGTGGAAGAAGGGTCTGCTGCCGGACTACGAGCTGGTGGGCGTGACCAGCCGCACCCGCGCTTCGGCTGAAAAGACCGCCGCCAATGTCGGCTGCGCCGTCTGTGAGGACGTGGACGCACTGCTGGCACTTGAGCCGGAGTACATCGTGGAGGCGGCCTCGGTGGAGTCGGTGCGCGCCATGGCCATCCCGGTGCTGAAGCGGGGCGTGAATCTGGTCATTCTGTCCATCGGTGCCTTTGCGGATCTGGATTTCTACGCACAGGTCAAGGCAGCTGCTGTGGAGGGTGGTGCCAAGGTTCACCTGGCCAGCGGTGCTATCGGCGGCTTCGACGTGCTGCAGACTGTCACCCTGATGGCACAGGCGCAGGGCCTGCCGGAGACCGCCGGCATCGAGACCCATACCGGTGCAAAGGGCTTCCGCAACACCCCGGTGTGGGCAGAGCATCTGCTGACCGACACCGAAAAGACCACCGTGTTCACCGGCAATGCAAAGCAGGCCATTGCTACCTTCCCCCGCCGGGTGAACGTGGCTGTGGCTACCTCTCTGGCCACCACCGGCCCCGAGATCACCGGTGTGACCATGCACTCCGTGCCCGGCTGGGTGGGCGACGACCACTGCATCACTGCCGAGATCGAGGGCGTGAAGGCTGTGGTAGATATCTGCTCTTCCACCAGCGCCATTGCGGGCTGGAGCGCCGTCTCCCTGCTGCGCAATCTGGCCTCGCCCGTCTGCTTCTACTAATATAAGGAGGAGTCCGTCATGTTTGAAAAGCTTGTTGCCATTGAGCCGGTCAGCCTGATCCCCTCTGCCGAGGAGGAGCTGCACCGCTACGCCAAAGAGGTGGCGCTGTACCGGGACGTGCCTGCCAGCGACGACGAGATGGTGCGCCGCATCGGGGACGCCGATGCCGTGCTGCTGAGCTACACCTCCCGCATGGGCAAGAAGGTCATTGCGCAGTGCCCCAACATCCGCTATATCGGCATGTGCTGCAGCCTGTACTCTGAGGAGAGCGCCAACGTGGATATTGCCTACGCACGCACCCGGGGCATCAAGGTGCTGGGCATCCGGGATTACGGCGACCGCGGCGTTGTGGAGTATGTTCTGCACGAGCTGACCGGCCTGCTGCACGGCTTTGGGATGCCCATGCTGCGGGACGAGCCGGTGGAGATCACCGGCCTGAAGGTGGGCATCGTGGGGCTGGGCGTTTCCGGCCGGATGATCGCCGATGCGCTGCAATTTATGGGCGCAGAGATCAGCTACTTTGCCCGCAGCGCAAAGCCGGATGCCGAGGCTGTCGGTATGACCTTTAAGCCGCTGGCTCAGCTGCTGGCTGAGAGCGAGGTGGTGTTCACCTGCCTGAACAAGAACGTACTGCTGCTGGGCGAAAATGAGTTTACCCAGCTGGGTGCAGGCAAGGTGCTGTTCAACACTTCCATCGGCCCCGGCTTCGATTCCGCTGCGCTGGAAAAGTGGCTCGATCTGCCCGGCACCCATTTCTTCTGCGACACCCGCGCCGCCGCAGGCCCCGTGGCCGAGGACTTCTTTGCCCGGGAAAACGTGCGCTGCGCCAATGTGTCCGCAGGCCGCACCAAGCAGGCCTTTGTGCTGCTGAGCAAAAAGGTGCTGGATAACATCCGCACCGCACTGGGCGAATAAGCGGTGCGTTTGCGCAGCCTGTTTTTCTTGCATCTTTTCCCCAATTGTGGTATGCTTTCTAGTATAAAAAGGGAGCCCGTGCAAGCGGGCTGAGAGTGGGCTGTATTGCCCTGACCTGTGACCTGATTTGGATCATGCCAACGTAGGGAGATAGCGCTTTTATCTGCGGATATGTCTTTGCGGGCATATCCGCATCTTTGCTGTAAAGGAGCATTTTACCCATGAAAACTGCATTGACCATTGCCGGCAGTGATTCCAGCGGCGGCGCCGGAATTCAGGCCGATATCAAGACCATGACCGCCAACGGCGTGTTTGCCATGAGCGCCATTACCGCCCTGACGGCACAGAACACCACCGGTGTGACCGCCATTTTTGACACCACGCCGCAGTTTCTGGCACAGCAGCTCGATGCCGTGTTCACCGACATCTACCCGGATGCGGTGAAGATCGGCATGGTATCCTCTGCCCCGCTCATCGACACCATTGCCGAGCGGCTGCACTTCTACGGCGCAAAGCACATCGTGGTAGACCCTGTGATGGTGGCCACCTCCGGCGCAAAGCTGCTGCAGGACGATGCCGTGCAGGCGCTGACCGCAAAGCTGCTGCCGCTGGCTGAGGTGCTTACCCCCAACATCCCGGAGGCTGAGATCTTGTCCGGCATGAGCATTGCAAACGCTGCCGACATGGAAGCTGCTGCCCGCACCATCAGCGAGCGCTACGGCTGCGCCGTGCTGTGCAAGGGCGGCCACCAGATCAACGACGCTGACGATCTGCTGTGGCGCGGTGGCACCGGCAAGTGGTTCAAGGGCAAGCGCATTGCAAACCCCAACACCCACGGCACCGGCTGCACCCTGTCCAGCGCCATTGCCTCCAATCTGGCCAAAGGCTGCGATCTGGACACCTCGGTGGAGCGGGCCAAGGCCTACATTTCCGGCTGCCTGTCCGCCATGCTGGATCTGGGCCACGGCTCCGGCCCCATGGATCATATGTTTGCTCTGAAAGGAGAGTTTGTGGATGGCTGAGATGCCTTTTGTTTCCTCCCTGGTGCAGGAGGATCTGCCGGTGTGGCAGCAGTGCCTGGACACCGAATTCCTGCGCAGGATGGAGGACGGCACTCTGGACGAAGCCTGCTTCAAGGGTTACATCGTGGAGGACAGTCTTTACCTGCGGGAATACGCCAAGGTGTTTGCCTGGGGCATGACCAAGGCCCGCACCATGGAGACGCTGCGCAATTACTACTCCCTGCTGGGCTTTGTGCAGGAGAGCGAGGATGTGACCCGTCTGCACTATCTGGAGCAGTTTGGCCTGTCGGAAGCCGACTTGCAGGCCTTGCCCCTGCGGCCGGAGAACCGCGCCTATGTGGACTGCATGATCAACGCCGCAAAAAACGGCGAGGGAGAGGCCGAATGCATCATGGCCTGCCTGCCCTGCATGCTGAGCTATGGCTGGATCTTCCAGAAAATGCTGGACCGCTCCCCTGCCGTGCGGGACACTCTCTATGGCCCGCTGGTGCAGGACTACGCCGGTCCCGGCTATGCGGACGCCTGCCGCGCCTGGGCCGCCTATGCGGAAAAGGTGTGCACCGGCCTGTCGCCGGAGCGCGCAGCCCGCTGCCGCGCCATCTTCCACGACTGCTCGGTGCATGAGCTGCATTTCTGGGAAATGTCGGCCAAGCCCCGCACGGATCTCTGATTTTTCTGCATTTACGGCTGCTGCGCCGCTCCGGGCACCCCGGGCGGGCGGCGGCCGTTTATTTTGCGGTTGCAATTTGCGGCATGGTTTTTTATAATAGAAGTAATTGTGCGGCGGCTGTGAGCCCTGCACCGGAAAGGACCTTTGCAACCATGATCTTTGTGCCCCTGCTGCATTACTTCAAGTGCAAGAACACCTACAGCGGCAACGAATACGGCCTGCGCTATCGGCTCACCCCGGGCAAGCGCAGCGTGCCGGACCCGGAGGGCGGCGAGGGTGCCGTGAAGGAGGAGAGCATCCTGACGGTGGACTACTGGCCGGACCCTTGGACGCTGGAAATGACCGACCCAGCCCTGCGCCGACAGGAAATTTTTCCGCTGACCGACGAGGGCCGCGCCGCCGCCGCAAGCTGTCTGGAGGACGCCTTCAACGCCGACCCGGAACGCTGGAAGAACTGCCCCGACATGATGGACTGCGACCCCTGGACGCCGCCCGCACCGGAACCCGAAGAAGAAGCAGAGACGAGGAACGCATGATCTACCGTTTGAAAGAACTCCAAGGCGATACCATCGCGGTGCCGCAGCTGGTATTTTCCAAGCTGGGCATCGCCGAAGAATACAACGTCCGGGTGGCTTTGTATGTACTGGCCACCGGCATCACCGACCCGGACAAGATCTGCGCAGACCTCAAGCTGCGCAGCCGCATCAGCGCCGAAAGTGCCCTGTCTTTCTGGGCCGGTGCCGGGCTGCTGGAACGCTACGAGGAAAACGCGGCCCCGGGTGCCGAGCCCAGTGCCCCCGCCCCCATGACCTGGGCCGAGATCGCCGCCGCCAGCCGCACCGACCCCATGATCTCCAGCCTGATCGACTGCGCCCAGACCGGCTTTGCCCGCCCGCTGACCCACCGCGAGATGGAAAAACTGGTGAACCTGTATGTGCAGGAGGGTTTTGCGCCGGAGACCGTGATGCTGTGCGTGGCCTATGTAGCCAGCTGCGGCAAGCGCACCATGGCTGCCGTGGTGCATGAGCTGAAGGTCTGGCGCACCGAGGGCGTGGAGACCGGCGAGCAGGCCGACGCCCACCTCAAGCTGCTGGCCCTGCGCCGGAGCCGGGAGCAGTACGTCAGCGGCCTGCTGGGCATCTCCACCGACGAGCTCACCCTGGGCGGCCGCAAGGCCATTGCCCGCTGGTACGAGGTGTACGGCTACGATGACGCCATGGTACAGGAAGCTGCTGTGCAGGCAGGCCCCAAGCGGGACCTGTGGTACTGGAACAGCATCCTGAAAACCTGGAACGCCAAGGGCCTGCGCACCATCCACGACGTGCGGGGCCCGGTGGCCGACGCCGGAGCCAGCCGGAACATCCGGGTGGACCGCGAAGCCCCCAGCGGCAACGATTTTCTGGGCAGCAGCAGCCTTTCTGCGTCGCTCAACCGGCTCAAAAAGCGCTCCAACACATAACACGAGGTTACCCATATGCGTACCAAAAACGAACTGTATCAGGAAGCTTTGCGCACCGTAGCCGCCCGGCGGCAGATGGCGCGCGCCCGTGCCGAGGATGCCCGGGCCGAGGCAGAGGCCGCCGTGCCCGCCCTGCGCCATGCCGAGGACGAGGTGCGGGTGCGGGGTCTGCGCTGCGCACTGGCCGGTGCTTCCGGCAAGGACCGCACCGAGGCCGCTGCCGCGCTGGCCGATGCCCGGCAGAAGCTGACCGCCCTGCTGGCAGCCAGCGGGCGGCCTGCCGACGCGCTGGAGCCGAAATTCAGCTGTAAGCTGTGCCAGGACACCGGCACGGTCAACGGCCGCACCTGCAGCTGTGTGCACAAGGTCATGCAGCAGCTGCGCCGACAGGAGATCGAGCAGCTGTCCAGCCTGTCCATTTCCAGCTTTGACACCATGGAGCTGCGCTACTACCCCAACACAATGGATGCCCAGAACGGTGTGAACGTCCGGGCCTACATGGGCCGCCTGCTGGACGGTCTGAAGCAGTACGCCGAGGATTTTTCCCCCACCGAGAACGAAAGCCTGATGCTCATCGGCAACGCGGGCCTTGGCAAGACCCACGCTGCGCTGGCCATTGCGGGCCTTGTGCTGGAACAGGGCCACGATGTGATCTATGTGTCCAGCCCGGATTTCTTTGGCAAGATCGAAGCTTCCCGCTTTGACCCCTCCGGTGATGCCGACACTCTGCTGCGCACTGCCTCCACCGCCGACCTGCTGATCCTGGACGATCTGGGCACCGAGTTCGTCACCCCCTACTTCATCACCACTTTTTACAGCCTGCTGAACAACCGCCTGGGAGCCGGTCTGCCCACCATCGTCACCACCAACATTGCGGATGGCTCCCTGCTGGAAAAGCGATACACCGAAAAGATCTCCAGCCGCCTTTCCTCCTTTGTCCCCTGCCTGTTTGCGGGCGAGGACATCCGGGGCCTGAAAGCGGCGGAGTAAGACAAGGAGGTTTCCCCCATGAGCTTTGAGCGCACTACGCCCTGCGGCGTGATCTCCGGCACGGCTTGCCAGTGGCCGGGCATTGCCGCTTACAAGGGCATTCGCTACGCCACCGCCGGGCGGTGGGAGTTCCCCATCCCCGTCACCCACTGGGACGGTGTCTACGATGCCACCCAATACGGTGCCTGCTGCTACCAGCCCCGCGCCTTCTATGACGAAGCCGCCGCACCCGGAAAAGCCTTCTATTACAACGAGTTCCGCAAGGGCGAAACGTATACTTACAGCGAGGACTGCCTGTTCCTGAACATCTGGGCCCCTGCTGACGCAGCTCCCGGGGACAGACTGCCGGTCATCTTCTACATTCACGGCGGCGGCTTTACCGGCGGCTGCGGCCACGAGAAGCACTTCGACGGCCCCGTCTGGCCCACCAAAGGCTGCGTGGCCGTGACCATCAACTACCGGCTCGGCCCCATGGGCTTTGTCTGCCTGCCCGAGCTGGCTGATGAGGCCGGATCCACCGGCAACTATGCCTTTCTGGATCAGTTGGCGGCCCTGCAGTGGGTGCACGCCAACATCGCTGCCTTTGGCGGCGATGCCAACAACATCACCATCATGGGCCAGAGCGCCGGTGCCATGAGCGTCCAGCAGCTCGTCCTCTCCCCCATCACCAGGGGGCTGTTCTCCAAGGCCGTGATGAGCAGCGGCGGCGGCGTGAACCAGATGCTGACGGCCAAGCCTGCCGCGGCCCACTACCCGTTCTGGAAGCAGGTCATGGAAGCCGCCGGGTGCAGCACGCTGGCCGAGTTCCGTGCCCTCGCCCCCGCCAGACTGTTTGCAGCCTGGGATGCCGTCCGCACCCAGCCCCAATTCAAGGGTCTGGGCTGTGAGCCCGTGGTGGATGGCCGTTTCCAGGTCAAGACCAGCCCTGAGACGCTGGCTGCCGACGAACAGCACCATATTCCTTACCTCATTGGCTTCACCAGCGAGGATATCGTTCCGCCCTACCTCTACCAGATGGCTCAGAACTGGTGCGCCCGGAACGCCAACAGCTACGGCTGGTTCTTCGACCGCCAGCTCCCCGGTGATGACCGTGGTGCCTGGCATTCCAGCGACCTGTGGTACTGGTTCGGCACACTGGCTCACTGCTGGCGGCCCTTCACTGAGAAAGACACCGCCCTCAGCGCTCAGATGGTGGATTACCTGACCAACTTTGCCAAGACCGGCGACCCCAACGGCGCAGACCTGCCCCAGTGGCAGACTGTTACCGCCCAGCAGACCGATTTTCTCCGTCTGGGTGAGGAGCCCACCCACATGGGCAGCGTGGATGTCCAGAAGCTCCTCTGGACGATGCAGAACGTCCCCGCCGTGGGGGAATAAGCTCCATCCGGATCATCTCAAGCTCCAATAGAAAAACATATCCCCCGCTGCAGACGTGCCAGAACACGCTTTGCAGCGGGGGATATTTTATGTTCTCTTCTTCAAATAATACCCAATGCCGATGGCATCTGCCAGTGCCCAGCCGATGGGCACACTGAGCCAGA
>ERZ772900.1166-NODE-1166-length-24785-cov-26.303639_pt1 | contig 24785 bp, 31 predicted proteins | sample MGYA00512124_ERZ772900 | MGnify/ENA primary metagenome ERZ772900 (study PRJEB29015, sample SAMEA2737716) | human gut metagenome | biome: human gut; feature: human-associated habitat; material: faeces | place: China | collected 2012 ... | reverse complement strand
TGAGTAAGTCGCGGGTTCGAGTCCCGCTTTCGGCTCCGACTTAAAACCGCTTATTACATTGTGAATTAGGCGGTTTTTCTATTTTCTACTGCTTATTACGATGATTAAAAAAAAGGATTTGAATTGTAAATTTACAATTCTGTGAGTATCCCTGGAGTATCCTTAAATTTTTTAATCATTATGGCAACTCTATCACTTACCATTTTCAAGGCAAAAGCATTAAAAGACGGAAGACATAAGATAAGAATTGCACTCCGTCACAAGCATGAAACAACATATATCGTCACACGATTCATTATTTCAGAGAACCAGTTTAAGAACGGTCAGGTCGTGAAGCATCCAGAGGCATCTGCGATAAACCGGAAACTTAGGAACATCCTTGATGACCTTCAAGAGAAACTGGACTCAATAAAACATCTTGAACTTTATTCCTGCCGGCAAATTAAAGAAATCATTTCTACAGACAATCTTTCCGATGAGCAAACCTTTTCATCAGCATGTAGCAATTTTGTAGACTATCTCAAGTCTGAGGGAAGAGATTCATACGCATTGTCTATTGAAAGGGTGGGGAGGTATTTTCGTGACTTTGCAAGAGGTGACATACTTCTCTCAGATTTAACCCCATCACTAGTCCAGAATTTTGCTGCATTCATACGGAAGCGAAAAGTGACTGAAACCACAGTAAACACAATGCTCGCCCAGATGAAATCTGTCATCAACAGAGCGATAAGAGAGTGGAATATATCTTACGATATACATCCTTTTGTAACAACAAGAATATCTGCAGCCCCTATCAGGAAGCTTGATTTGACAGTACAGAGTTTTAACAAGATTCGTGAATCTTCACCAGAAAAAAGAAAGCTGATTATGGCACGTGACCTTTTTTGCCTTTCCTTTTACCTGGGAGGGATGAATCTTATAGACATTATGCAAACAGACTTTAGAAAAGATGTATTGGAATATTCACGCTCAAAGACTAAAGGGCGAATGCAGTCGGATAGTGTAATCACATTTACAATACCGTCTCAAGCAAGAGAGATAATATGCAGGTGGATGGATAAAAGGACGGGGAAACTTGATTTTGGGTATAAATTCACATATCACAACTTTTCTCAGTATGTTACGTATTCTCTTGGAGATTTGGCTGAAGAGTTAAATATTGATGAACGTGTTACATTTTATTCGGCCCGCAAGTCTTTCGCTCAGTACGCCTCTGAAATAGGTATTCCTGACGGGATAATAGACTACTGCTTAGGCCACTCAGACAAATCAAAAGGAGTTATACGATACTACACCAAAGTCCGGCAGAAACAGGCTGATATGGCCATATCTCGTGTGATTGATTACGTGAACAACCCGGAAAAGTACAAAGAATATATCGAACTGAGGTCTGATATTATGATGATGAGAGGGTAATTTGTCTGACACTTTATCTGTTATGTTATGTATGAGGCAATGGAGCCACTACATAATATTTATTGTAATATGAAAAGAATTATCAACAAATGCCCATGCTCGTTAGAAGCTTGGGTTGGGGCAGATGAACCTGTCTTTAGCGAACAGAATCTTTACTTCTCTCGTAAGGTTGAAGTGAAGGAGTATTTATACAAGAGACTCCAAAAGTACAAAGGCGAAATGGTGGAGTGCTATGTATATCAATTTTACAAGGGTAAACCGCGTGAAGTGCTTGTATCTTTTAATGTAAAATAGCCTAAAGTATAAGTCAATAAAAGCCCCTTCCGGATATTAATCTGGTTGGGGCTTTCGTTTGCAATAAAAGCAAACTTCTACACGACAAAGATAGTCATTTATATTAGACACTTTATTTTTTTGCCATTTCTTCCAAATTATCAGCAGCCCATCTTAAAGCCTGTATGAAAGTTTCTAATTCAGCATCTCCTCCTAACATAACTTCCACTCCTCTTTTATCCTTGAGTAAACGAATATTAATATCAGTTGAAGCTAAATCCTCTAATCTAAAATAGGTTCTTGATCCATGCCCGGAATCGCCACCACAATATCCATTTGTCGCAACTTTTACACCCAAAATATTACAATTAACAATCTCTGTTTCTTTTGAGCTTTTAATCAGTTCTAAATCCTTAAAATCAGCCATAGTTTTATTATTTTTTACAACGAGACAAATGTAAATAATAATTCGATTTTAAGTTACAAAACTAACAATATTTTTTTGTTAAATAGCAAATGGGAATTACCATTGAAATAAATTGTAGTTTACCGTTACCGCCAAGATAGGAGACAACCCGTTTCTACCGATACCATAGCCAGCAGATAGACCAAGCCCCCAGCGTTTGTTTTTTTGTACGATGTCACGGTAAATGTATTCAGTCTGGTAGATGGTACGCGGATACACTCGAATTTCGTCCAAACGTGGTGCTACACCGCTAATCTTTGCATAATAGCTACTATCACGGTATTCTTTGTATTCACGCAGATGATAGCAGGTGTCGCTTGCATGAATCGTATCTGAATTATCAATCCATGCAAGATAAGGCTGTGGAGACAGAATATACATTGTATCTACTTGTATTTTTCTGACCGTGTTCGTTATAGTAATAGTATCCGCATCCTTATTCACACTACTTGCATCATTCCTACGGCTTATGATAAGTAACAGGGCTAATGCAGCAATAATTAGGTAATACAATAGTTTCATGGCTTTACAATGATTTCCTGGATAAATGGATATTCCGCACGCACATCGAAGCAAGGACACATCTTTGTCCATTCTTCAGGTTCAACGATTCCATCTCCGTCCAGGTCAGGCGATGTGTCACGATGGCCCAACACTTCCACAATCTGGTACTTTCCGCAAAGCTCCTTAATCAGTTTGGCTAACGCTTTCTTCTGTTCCGGTGTTCGGGTGTCAGCTGCCTTACCGTGCGCGTCCAGACCGCCCACATAGCAGATACCAATTGAATGTTTGTTGTACGACACACCTGAGAATCCCTTGCTATTACAGTGCGCCCCGTCAATAGTGAGCGAACGGCCAACTTCTACCGTACCATCCAGCCGGATAACGTAATTATAACCAATTGTAGAAAACCCTTTCTGCAGGTGCATCTGAGTGATTTCCTTCTTACCAATGTCCAGCCCAGCACGTGTGGCTGAACAGTGAATTATTATTGAATCTATTTTGTTCATAATAAAATTACATCTATATTTGTGGAGTTCTGCCAATGGTAGGATGGTTAATAAAAAATTTATTACAAGGAGTGCAGTGGCACTCCTATTTTATTTTATTTTAGTTTAGTTCAGTTCCTTTTCTTCAGCACACTAATCCGTTTCCCGTCTTTGAAATACATTCGTGACATGTTCTTATCACGAACAAATCTTCTGTCCATCGAAAAATATCCATGCTTCCCGTCACTGAATACCGCCCTTTCGCCGGTCTTAAACCGAATCGGCATATTAGGCAGTCCATTATTCATGGCCGCCAGTATAAGCAATCTGCGTCTTAACAAAATCATAAAGTACCTCCCATCACAGCTATATTATTAAGAATACTTACCTGATACGTCCTGTTGGCCCTGACAACACTGCTTCCTATCCATTTCACACCTTCAGGAAGATTCAGGACGGTAGGCGTAACACCACTTGAAAACTGGAACATGTACTCATTGGCAATGCCTGGAAAGCCTTTTCCAAATGTGACGTTAAGTACGGATACTTCTCCGAACACATGGAACACGTTCGGAAGAAGCTCGGCACTGACCTCACCCGTACCAGCATTCACGCTGGATATGCAGCCATTGCCATAATATTCCCCATGGGTATAGATAGCCCGTATCTCCTTGATGTAGGAAACGGAATCAGGCAATATGTTACCGGCTTCCAGTTCTTTCTTGAAGGTGGCATATTTCAAATAATTGTTGAATCTCTTTTTCGCCATGTCATTGGGATTTATGGGGGGCTCTGATACAAAGCCCCCACATATTATTACTCGGTTTCCTCATTCCATGCAAACGCATCGTCAAGATCCTGTTTAGTGGCATACTGCTTCAGAGTCTCGTTCGTTGCATAGCTGGTCAGTTCAGCCTTGGTCGCATAAGTGGAGGAAAGCCCTTCGATAGCCTCACTCAGTGCAGCTTTTGTGGCATAGGTGTTCGCCACATCTACAGCCTTGGCATATCCGGCCAAATCCTCTTCGGTAAGAAATCCTTCGAGGTCAGCTTTCTTTGCATACGCTGTCAAATCGACCGTACCACCCAAGGAATCCCAGTTGGTTTCCACACTTGCCTGATTGGCCGTTTCTCCGATGTAGACGAAGTTCGTTTCAGCCGGATATTTCTTGCCGTTCAGGGTAACTTCTGCCGTAACGTTATATACGTGGCCTTTCGATACAGAAGCCACCCCTTTCAGGGCACTAAGGTCTGCCAGAGTACCCTTTGGCACATATACGGCACCAAGCGCGTTGACCTTGTTTGTCAGTGTGTCAACCAGACCTTTCAGAACTTTACCCTGCTCGGCGGAAAGTGCCTTATTAGTCCCGCCCGTTGTGAGGTCATTGATAATCTGGATGAGTGTCTGTGCACCGACGTCAAGACGAATCCATCCGCCATAATCAGCCTGGGTAATCTTTGTCATGTCCTTCAGGACATACAGAGCCGGTTTGCCGTCCCCGTTATCTCCAACAACGACCAACATGCCGTTATAAGTATTCTTTCCTGAATAGGTAGCTGCGGCAATAAGGTCTGTCTTGTTTGGAACAAGCTGACGGGCATCCAGTGGCGCCTGTCCTCCAGGCTCAAAGTTCACGGCAAAGGAAGCAATACCCGCAGGACGGTTTCCTGTTGTCGAAGCCATCGGCATGACATTGTTCATCGGCATGGCAAAGGGAACTTCACGGCTGTTTCGTGCAAGCATGGCTATCACTTCATCCGTAATTTCCTCGCCATTATATGTGTCCGGCTCGTCTACAAGTTTTTTTCCGGCATCGGAAACTGTGAAGCGAAGTTGTAATGCACCGGACATGGCACCTGTCGTTGTCAGCTTCTTGTATGCAATCTGAACACTTTGTACGGTCTTGTTTCCTGCATCAGATACGGTGTACTTGTCCGTTCCGAAGACTTCCCACTTTCCGGACACCGTATTATAGAACTCGACTTTTGACACATTCTTTTCTGAAGGGAAGTAGAATTCAAGGCGGGTTCCGGTTGCTGCTTCAGAAGCAAATTTCGCTCCAATTAATGTATCAGTCCATTTCTGCAGCGGAAGCTTTGTATCAGGAGCTGCGGCAGACGGGAAATTGGTATCTCCGGCAGAGGTAGAAGCTGAAGAACCATTACAGTAAAACGGATAGGTACCATAAAGGTAGACAGCACCTGATTTCACAGTACCTTCAGGAAGCGGATTAGGGGATACGGTCGCCTTGTTTCCTTTTGAAGTGAGCAAGGTGTCACCTGCGCCATGATGAGCCTGGTAATTGTACTGCATCGTACCGAGTGTAACTTTCGTCGGCAATGTCTTGTTGCTTGTACTGTTTCCTACATAGATGAAGGACTGGTCATCGGAGATAAGTTCTCCTGCGCGGTTCTTGTTTGCCTGGCCAACAACCGTACAATTACCACGGTTAAATCCTGTCTGAATCTGTTCTGCGGTAGGTGCGCTTTCACCAACCTCCAGAATCTTGTTGGCGGTAAAAGGAGACTTGAATGATATTGTTGCACTTGGTGCCTGTACCGTCGGCTGGATTTCCTCAAAGAGAATATCCTCGAAAATCTGGCTCAGCGTCTTTGTCTTCAAGGTCTCGACCTTTGTCCCAGCCGGAAGACCTCCCAGTTTCGAAGGAGTGGCAAGGCTGTCTGGCAATGATGTCTTGAACCTGATGAGTTCCGTCAGATCATATTCGGTCTTGCCTGATGATTTGGTAACGATAAGTTTATTGCTGCCTTTGTCAAAACTGACATCTGTGACACCGCTTCCTCCATAATTCACACCGTTCATCAACAGTTCTTTGGTGTCGGTTGCAAAATAGATAGCATCCAGATGTTTTGACGCTGCATCATAACGGGCCTTTAAGCCCCTGTAGAATTTTAATTTTGTTGTTGCCATAAAAGTCTGATTTTAACTGTTTGTTTCTTCATTCCATACTGCTTCTGTTATCTCCTCCCATTCTCCATCCTTCCGGCCGTATATCTTCCCGTCTTTTGGCGCATCGGGAATGGGAATGCTTCCACCGGTTGATATGTCAATGGAAGAAGCACCAAGGTTGACGGTGGCCATTTCAAGGTTAGGGACACTTATGCTGTCCTCTTCACAAGTTGTTGCAACAAGCCTGAAAGCCTCACACATGTCAACGGCAGTCTGTCCTTCCTTACCATAGTTCTCCCACAAAGTCAGCGAATACGTACCAAGGTGTTTGTGGTCCGTTCCATGAAAAGTAAATTTCAGCTTGTTTCCCTGATATATCTCAAAATGGAAATCGAGAAATCTGCCTAGAGGATTCTTCAGCATGAGTTTCAAGTCCCTTCCTTCCAGTGGAACAGGCTCCTTGTTCGTGAGTATCTGCCAGGTGAAGTATATATCTTTCCCTATCCTTATCTTTCTCATATCAACTAGGTCATGAAACTTATTGTCATAAGTAATATTATGATTACGGAGTAGATGATTTCCGCTATCAGGCGTCTATCTGTCTTCTTCATCCTTTGTAACTTTTTCGATAATTTCGCCAGCCGTTGTGTACTTCTTTTTAATGTAGCCCACCAGCAGGCGCTTAATGGAAACCTTGTTCTTGATACCATGAATTGTGCATATATGCTCCATAATACTGTCAAATTCGAAAATGAAAGCCAACCCCAGCCCGCAGATAGAACTGATTGTATAGGAACAGATGCCAACCGGCTGAAGAATTGCAATGCCCAGCATGAACCCAACAACAAGGTATGAATTATACTCAATGAACTTGCACACGGTACGTCGGCCAGCACGGGAAAAGCGGAAATCCTCGCCCCGCTTAACCACGCTGTCGATGATTCCCAGAACAAAGTCGGCCACAATCATCACAACGATAAAAGCCAGCATCCAACGAAGCTCGAAGACTACTTCCTTAATTTCTCCAATGAAGGAGTAAGCCCCGGCAACAAGAATCTGCGGGGCTATGACGGTTATAAGGTTCTGCATCACTCCTTATTTACCTTACCACCGAACAACCTGGACAGCCATTCACTTGTTACAACCGACACGATACCAGTAGATGCCAGGGCGACAAACAACGCATCAATCACCACAACCCAGACGCTTGCATCTGCCGGAGGGAAACCGAGATTCATCCACCAACTGAAGAAGGTAACGATTACACCAACTACAGCAGTTACCCACATAGTCACCCACTTATTCATAGGATTGGATAGCTTCGAAGCGATAAATCCTACTACAGCAGGAACCACGACCGTAACAAGCCCGGTGAAGCTGGCAAATCCGGTCAGGAACTCCGGAACGGAAGGTTCTACACTAACGGAAGTCTCCGCGAAAACACTCACTACGCACATCAGCAGTGCGACCATCATGAAAACGAATCTTTTCATCTTACTAAGGTTTTAGATTAAACAAAAAATGCCCACAAGCGCATCCCAACTTAATGGAACACGCTCATGGGCGTAACTACTATTTCACACACAAAACTACTCATTTACCATCCTTTTTCAGCGAAGGTAAATGATATAAAAACGAACAAAGAATAAAAGGTTTCAAATTGACTGACACGCCTTGTCAGTAAGTTGGTAGAAGCCGGGTAGAATAAGCAAGCTAGTTACTATTTTCTACCCAATTTCTACCACTCAAATAATTTTCAATACAGCTTTCTTTATTTCAGTTGTTTTCATTCATACCCATAAGTCCTGGCGGAACTTATGGGTGGATTTATAAGGAGAAGTCAAGTATCAGAGTCTTTTGATTCATGTATAAATCAGGGTGTTTACACGATAAACAAATCGACTTTCCCGTCGGCAATAAATTACCCTCCAGGAATGGTATATGGACTTTTAATCGTGTTTAGTTCAGCAAATGGATGGATTTCACAGTTCGCTCATAATCTAGAGAATAACACAATTCACACAAGAATAAGAAATGAAGGAGGAAGTTGGACCGAATGGAAACAGTTATAACTGTTTCCAAACGTTCTAGCTATTCTATTTATTCTCATTACATCTCCTGCCTACCTGAAATCCTTTATGGCGTTATTTTTTTCCATGGGGACCAACTTCCACCATATAAGGTGCGTATATAACTTTCTCCAGATTCTATGCTTGATACAAGCTGTGTTTTATAACCATAATCTGTTCCACCTCCGTATACTATCATTGTACCAAAGTTTAGTGGTATATTAGTAAATGTCGGGCTATTTTGTTGAAAATCGTATATGCCTATATCTTTGTAATCGTCTGCATTACCTGAAATACATTGCAATTTTTGTTTTAGACATATATTAACCCCCATAAGTTCCGCCAGTGCTAAATCTGCCTGGCGGAACTTATTGGGATTGCAACATTAGAAAAATCGGGGCTTCACCCCGCTGCTAAATTCAGCCAGGGTGATAATTCTGGAGTGTCCAACATAGATGATATAGATATTCTGTCTACTGATATATACAATGGAAATATTTTAGAGAACAATGCTACATTCATAGTTAAAACTTACCCTGCTTCTCCGGCCTATATGTATCAGGAAGCATTCTCGATGTATCCAATTAAACGATATTGGAGAGCAAAGGTGGACGGTACATGGAGAGGGTGGATTGAGTTATAATTGAGCCCAAGAATTTTCGCTATTTGAATTTTTAATTCTTGTAATATTTAATCCTGAAGGATGAAAGTAACGCTGGACAGTTGCTCCAGCAGCTCCAACTCCTGCTTGAAAAACTAACAGAGTTCCGTAGGTATCCGAACCTGGAATAATCATATACATGCCGGACTCCACAACATCGTTAAGTTCATCAATGCTATTTCTGTTTGTTATATACAAAAAATCTTTTACCATGAATGGAAACAAGTTATTTCCATTCATAAGTTCCGCCAGTGCTAAATCTGCCTGGCGGGACTTATTGATTTCCCGTTCAAATATAGAGACCGTGTCGATATTAATACGGATGCAAATTCACTAACAGAATCAGGGTTTTACGCCGTATATTGCTACGGAGAAGATATTTCATCAAAACATTATCCGATACAACTTGGACATATTATTGTATTCCGCGATGGTGCTGGTGGTTCAATATCTCAAATCGCTGTTGGAGATAATAGTACATCATACACAAGAATGAGCTGGGGTATTGATAACTGGAGCGCATGGAGACAACTAAGCTGATTAACCGATTTGTTTCCATCCAAACCAGTAGTCCCAAAGAACACGAAAGTATAATCCATTCATTGAACTGAATGCAAATTGACATCGGACATTACCAAACGTAAAACATACGGCAATTCCATAATCGTATGTTAGTCCAGATGGTATGTTTAATGTGCTTGGTGAAAATCTGGCTATACCTAACCCCATACTGTTAAGGTCTGAGACAGACCTTCCAATAAATCCATCCTTAGATAATAATCCATCTTTCTCTTCGGTTGCCACTCCAATAAGTCCCGCCAGGACTGACGCAACCTGCTCTTTTGTCATCAATCCGATAGCATTTCCGGCGGCATTAACAGCCACAAAAGCGGATATGTCTTCCAGCTCTGGAAGAGCCAGTGTAGACTTCTTCAGCAGCTCCGTTTTCGACACCTTATGCGGCACGCCGTTTGTATCGTACACCTGTACCGTTTCACCATCTTCTTCCGTTGTCTGATTCTTCATACTTTCTGTATGTTTCAATAGATTGTCAGTTTCTTCACCTGTAAAGCTTAATACAAAATCTTCTTCTGCTGCCATAATTGTTTTTAATTTATAGTTATTAATGATATTACCAACATTGTATATTATAATTATCTCATTGCATCATTAAGCCCAGCAAGAAACCATGGAAGAAGCGACGCTGCATGATGTCTTACCCTGTTAACTTCATCATCTGAAAATTCGGTATCGTCATCGCTGGAAAAAATTTTCTCAGCCAATTTTAAATCAGCAATACCAACTCCTGTCACATTGAAAATGTTATCTGCAAACATTTCTCTGACATCAATCTCCACGAATTCAGATTTATCTATCTTCGTGTACTTCTTAAATTGCTTAAAATCTATTTTCATGATTAATCGACTAAAATTCCATTTTCAAAAACCAGTTTATACGTTGAAGGTATCGAACCATTCTGTATAGTCCATGATATTGTTCTCGTTGCTCCTTTTTTGTATGTATATGATCCATCGGCTTGCAATGACCATCCGGTACCGAACTCATTAGACAATATCGTATTGGTATAAAGATTTCCGTTTACATGTACTCCTCCGTCAAAATATCCGGCATAAGTATTAGAACTATGTGGCTTGCTAGTACCGTTCCTTGAAGCATAGATACATGCTCCACCGTCATTGCTTCCAATTACTTTAACCCCAAATTTCCCGTCAGTCGCACCATTGAAGTTTATGTCAATCATACCACTGTTATCATCCGTAGGAACACCAATCCGTATACTCCTGCTATCATTGCCGAAAAAATCCCTTCCCTTCCAATTCAAGGAACCGTTGTCTATAGTGAAACCTCCAATCTTAGCACCATCGGCAGATATTGTTCCAGAAAAAGTACCTTTAGCGGCTTTCAGTTCACCCGAAAATGTACCGTCTGCACCATCCAGATGTTTCACTTTTAACGAGTTTACATCTATGCACTCTGTAAGAAGAAGTGGTTTCCCATTTTTAACCGTAAACACGGCTATTCCTTTCCCTTCAGAACTTTTAATTTTAAACTTATCTGAAGAAATAACAATCTCATTTTTTTCGATGTCAATACCCGTAGCACCAAGTTTAATTGAGATATTTTTCTCTGCTACATCTACAACGCTTTCACCATTTGACAACAATATTCTTGCTGCACGTACCTCTATTTCTCCAGAAGCAAGTCTGATATAATTTGTCTTGTCCCTATTACCGATATATGTCTTTCCATAAACATTAAAGTATCCTTCTTTAGTTAGACGATCATATCCGATTGAAACTATATCTTTCCCGGAGAGGGAGTAAGAACTTATCCCCTGATAGAAGGTAAGAGAAGGCGCACCGTCTCCGTATGCAGACAACACGATTGCAGCCTGAAAATCTGTATCCGATACGTCTCCAAGTTGTACCATCACATCTCCAACTGCCGGTATGTCGCTGCCTTCGTCACAATGATTCACGGATACCTCTATCCAGTTATCACCAACATTTTCCACCAGACGCCACCAATAGTGATTGGATACGCCGTCATACGCGCCTTCCTTAATATTAAAGGACTGTGAGCGTACTAAATTCCCTGGCTTAAAACGATTTTCTATGGCTTTCTCACCATCATCTGCAAGGAAGTAACAGCGATAAACAGAACCATAAGTTCCAGGAGATGAGTAACCTCTTTTCCCGTCTGAGAACTTGACTCCTTTACCATCCTTGAAACGAATTCCCTTTTTTTCTATAAACTCGACCTTAGTAATCGTTGCTCTGGCCCCGCTGGCGTTGAACATGAAGGAAGCTCCGGCCAGCTCGGTCTCCATTATTGAAAGTAACTGGAAGATAGCTTTCTTGCGCACGTACAGTTTGTCAATCCATCCGACAGACTCGCCGCCCTTTTCTGAAGAGAATGACATACCAGCACCCATCATTCCGGTCACGAAGTCAATTGATTCCAGGAAAGGAGATATGATACCGCCAAGAAGCTTAATGAGATAGTTTGTCTGGTCTTCCTTGTCCTTTCTCAATAATGTTGCAAGTGACCGTTTTGCCGAAAATACGTTACTGTCCGATGGGGCAGTAGAATCATTGGTCTTAATCACATATATGCTACTTCCTCCGCCTCCAACATAAGTATGCCCTTTATACGTAATCGACTCCAGTTTCTCTTCCACATCATTAAGGCGAGAGTAGGGCATACTTTCCCCAATAGTATATACCGGAGAATCCCATGGAATGTCAAGGTTAAACTCCCATCCGAGAACACGGCTTTCACGGCCATTCTCAAAAAAGGCTTTATTGACCAGGTTTATCTTTTGCCCGAACTCGAAAAAGCGTTTCAGCTTGTCTTCATTAACCCATTCTGACCGGAGGGTAGTGTAGTATGTACCATCGTCCTTTTTTCGCTGGTCTGCTATCTTCTGTGCCTTCTCTTTCAGTTCCTGCTCCGCGTCCGGAATCATTTGTACAGAAACAAACTTTGGATCAAAACCGGAAAGGATATACTTGTCATCATTTTCAGGATATATGGTATCATCCGGCAATGGACGTCCGTAGTCTTCGCTGCGGACAATTTCCCAAAGCTGGCTTCCGTTGTTGTCCGGGTCAAAAATAACACCGAACTCCAATCCATTCATTTTGCCGGACTGAAAGATAATTGTCAGCTCTTGTCCCGGAAGTATGTAGTCCTTGGAGAAATTCAGGCCAGTATCACGATAGCGATAGTAAGTCACGGTTTCCTGACCTCCGTCTTCATTTGTAACGGTTTCCGTCCTCGTAGATACACTTGACATCGTACTTTCAAGTCGGGGATATACCTCGTCAAATACCACGATGTCTTCAATTGCTTCTTCCTGGCTCATGTCAGGATACACATCTATGTATGGCGTACCAGCGGGAAGCATAAGTCGTCTTTGCACAACTCCGTTTACTACCGTCTGCTCTTCAATGGAACGGTAGTTCTCAGGTATGTTTCTTGTAGATCCGAATGCATAAATGCGGGTGGCATAAGTGCCTTTGCTCTCACTGCGAGTCATGGCAGACGCTTCAGCCCCTAACTCGATTTTCACGGCATCACCGAATTCGTTTCGCCCAAAATGAATTACGTTGTCCGTTATCCAGCAATCACAGTTCCACTTATCCTCACCCGCCATTGAGAATAAGGCATCCAGCAGGTTCATATTGTCATACGTCATTGCAACTGCCTTATTCTCTACTGTTGAATCTATTTCAAATACGAATTCTTTTCCCTTATAGGTATATCCCAAAGCTTTCAGGTTACGTAAGAACACACCAAGCTGTACATCAAGGGCTGCGGTGAGAGACCATGACGCTTCATATCCAGCATGTTCAGGAGTGTATTTGAAAATTTTGTTTTTCCACTTCCAGTAGTAAGCATCCAGTTTCAGCTCATAATCATATCCAGCGGTAGAAGCATTGAAAGAAGGTTTCTGCAAGTCAGTTACCTCATATGCTTTTGAAAGTAATCCGCCCAGAGAATCATCCAGAACCCCAGAAAGGTCTACATAGTCACCAAGTTTAAAATATATAGGTTCAGGCACGGAAAAGGGGAGAACGATGTAGTCCTCTTTCATCAGTGTAAACTTTCCCTTCGCCCCTTTGTTGATAGGGGTAGAGAACCTTGTTTTTCCGGATATGTCCTTAATTTCAATCATATCCCCAAAGTTCATAAATAACAAATGGAAGCCCTAAAAATCCGGACTTCCATTTGAAACAATAAAGGAAATGTTTGTTATTCGCTTCTGTCCATGGGATTCGGTTCGCAAAACTTACTTGAAACCTTACCGAAACACCTGTCAATACTTAACCCGTAAGAGATGCTTTTCCCCAGGTAAACCAGCTTGAAGACTTCGCTCCCAAGAGCGGGGATTTTGATGTTTACGGCTCCCTTCTCCAGTTCTGACTGAAAGGCTTTCTTCTTTGTCCGATAGTCACCTTCTGAGCCTCCTTCTATTGTGAACTGGAGAGTGATTTCACGCGATGCTACTTTTGCATTTTCGGTTATTATTCGCTTCCCGTGCTCCAGACGGCTCTCATCTTCAATGTAGTCTTTCATCTGATTGAATCCGTCGATAGCATCGAGAAAACCGTCACCCATGCGGACACCCCATGTGCTCCAGGCATCCTTCCCGTTAATAAATAAATCTCCTGTCATAATCTTGCTGTATTACGTTTCACTTCGGCAATGTCGGCCTGCATCTGTTTGATAGGTTTGACAATTTCGCCTGTGTTCTCTCTGATTTGCTGTAACTCCAAATAGGAATTGGCCAGGATAGTACGTGTCTCGTCGGCGATGTTGTATAGGCCGGTCACTTGTGATGTCAAGGCACTGATGGAGCCTCGCAGTTCGGTAATAGCTATCGTTTGCTGCTGTTCTGCCGTCTCAATACGAAGATTGGACTCATACACGGCAGTGAACCGACCGCTCAGTTCTCCGGCATCCTCGTGCGTCATTTCCGTACCGAATCCGCGGCTGGAGGCCGACTGCTGGGAACTGCTGCCAGCCTTGTCGTATCCGGTAGCTGCGGCAAGTTCATCCCGTAGTTTCAATGCTTCATTCACGTACCCCATATATTCGTTTTGGAGTGAATTACGTTCACTCTCACTCAGGTTTCCGTCCTTCATACTTTCACCGAATCTGTTCCACCAGTCTTCCAGCTTCTGGCTGTACATGTTACCGATTTTATCTGAAAGCATGGCACGCATAAAGTATTCGGATAGGTTATCCGCAAAATCTTCCGCCGAGGCATCCATATCCATGAGAGTATCTATGAAACTGTCATACATGGAATCAAAACTTATTCCGGTAAGCTGTTCGAAAAGCCCTTCTTTCAGTTCTTCGAGGTTTCCGGCCAGATCTGCATATTCACCTAGTGCTTCAACGACACCATTCCCATAGCCTCCTTTCCCTGAATCGGCCATTTTCTGCCACAAATCCACATTCTGACGTAATAAATCCATCTGCTCCGGAGACATCTGCCACAAGGAATCTGTACCTGTGAACTCTGCCATGACATTTTCCCGAATCCATTGTATGTCACTTTCCGACCAGCCCATGTAATAGGCCCAGCTATGATGTTTACTGTGATAGCCAGCATTGGCCTGCGCTTTTGAAAGGACATTCTTGTTGTATTCCTCCTGATACTTGATGGCTTTATTGTACTCTGCTACGGATTTCTCGCTTCCCTTGCTGGATTTCATTTCTTCTGTAAGGGATTCGATGGCAGACTGCAACTTTTCGTTTCTGTCCGTGAGTCTGTTGATTGTATCCTGCACCTCTTTTTCGTTTCCTCCAATACCGAAGAGTTTGCTGAATCCTCCGAAAGTCAGGGTATCCCATATTCCACCTACAGACTTAAAGACACTACTGAATATGTTACCTATGAAACCATCCAACCCCTGTGTCCCGATGGCATCTAAAAGAGAAAATGCAGCTCCAATTATACCTCCAAGTTTCTCGCTCTCTTCTGCAAATATGTCTACTATATTTCCGGCCAAATCACCGACCTGAGAGAGGGAAATTTCAGAGTTTGAACCAAGCTGGGTAATGACGTTCGACAATGTGACAAGGTTGCTTGTCGTTTTATCTGTCGACTTTTGTACATTGACCTGAGCGTTCTGCTGTCTTTTCTGGGCATCATTCAGTTTCTTCGTGGCCGCTTCCTTCTGTTCATCTGTTCCGCTTCTCATGGCTTCGTTGTATTCCTCCTGAGCTTGTGACAGTTCTTCCTGTGCCTTGGCCAATTCGCTTAACTGTTCGGGTAGGTCGGCCAGCAATCCTCCTTTGTCGATAAGGGTTGACTGGATGTTGCTTAAAGCCTCGTCAATGACCTTCTTCTGGTCAACAGCCATATTCTTGTATTCTTCGGAGTTCTTGAAGTCCCTAAGCTGCTGCTTTACCTTGTTCAGGGACTTTTTGGATACCTTGTCCAAGTCACCGAAGATAAGTTCCCAGTTGATTCCCTGTTTCAGCTTCTCAAGATCAAGGGAGGAGAGTGCCTTATCCATTTCTTTTTGGAGTATGTCCTTGTCTCCCTGAGTAGTGGCCTCTGAGATTTTACGGGTGTACTCGGCTATGATTGCATCACGTTTCTGCATAAATGTACCATAGCTTTTCAGGTAACGTTCGTTGGCCTCGATTGCAGCTTGATTTTCAGTTTCTGTAATTTCGGCCAGACCTTTTTCACGCGACGTCATGGCATTAGACGCACGACTTCCTAATACTTCCCGCTGCTCAGACGTAAGTTTTCCTTCTTGTGCATCTTCCCATTTTTTGCGCTGTTTCCTAATTTCGTCGATTTCTCGCTGGTAATCCAGCTCAATCTGTCTGCGTTTCTTTTCAGAACCTTCTTCCATCAGGTTGATTTCTTCCTGCTGATTGCTCCTGCGAAGCTGAAGGAGTTCTTCTGCAAGCTGTTGCTGCTCCTTCTTTTGTCGCTCGGCATCTTTGTTGATAATTGTTCTGTAATCAAAAATTCCTCCTTTTTTTATTTCATTTAAATACGTGCTTTGTGCTTCTTCTGCATTTTTTAATGCATTACTTTTCTCATTCTCCGCTTGTGCTAATGCAGCATTATACGCAAGCTCTGCAGGATCACTTCCATATTGATTCTTTTTACCTCCGCCAAAGAATTGATAGACTTTTCCACCAGCTCCCCAAGTTGGTCTATATGATTCAATTCCATTAGCTTTTATATCTCTAATTTTTTGTTCTGCTTCCATTGCTTTTTGTATGTAAGACTGGGCTTTGGCTTGAGCAAATAAAGAATTAATATAAGCGTCTCCTTTATTAATCAAAACATCATACCATTGCGCCAAATTGTTATAAGCGCCAAATATTGAGCCATATTTTGAATTTAATTCATCTATTTTTTGTTTCTCCTGTTCTTTTGTGCCATTGAATTTTTCTATTGAAGAAATAATTCCATTAAGCTCCATTCTCGTTTTGATTTGAGTCGCATAAGCATTTTTCTCTATCTCATTCAACTCTATCAACGTTTTTTTCATTTTTTCCGCGGCTGACTCTCCAACTATAATCCTCTTAGCCCATTCCCAAACCTTATCTCCGTGAACCGTAAGCAAAGTAATACCTACCATTAGTGCAGATTGCCAGCTAAATAATGATGACACAACTTGTTTCCAAACAGGAATACCTTTTTGTCCGGAGACTTTTAATTCTTCATTGGCTGCCTTTGCACGCTTAATTTCATCTGTCAGAATAGGCAGGTTATTTGAAATAGCCAAGAAAAACATATTTAATCCCATCGCAGCGGATGGCAATTCTCTCACAATCTGCTGGACGGACATATTCAAGCCGTTATATCCTTTAGCGTAATTCCCAACATTCCTTTGGTGATTCCCTATTGTAGCATCTAGTTCCTTAATTTTCGCATCTGCCTGCTGAATAGATGCAAGCAATTCTTTTCCAAATGGTGAATTACGTTCTTCCTCTGTCAATTCACGATAAGCTATCCTCATACGTGATAACGACTGAGAAATCCCGTTCATTGAAGTTGTTGCGGAATTATCTAATTTGACATTATTCATTAATGTCTGCCGTACATCAGACAAAGCCGCTTTGTGTGTCAGTAACGAGTTGTTGAGTTGTTCTAATCGTTTTTGCTGTGTGTTTGTAAGCGTCGAATTACCTGTCTGAAATTTGGTGAGTTTCTTTATTTCCTCGTTAATCAAACGGATAGCATTCTGTTCATCTATCATCCGCTTAATGTTTTGAGAACGTGTTCCCATTACGGAATCTATTTCTTTCGCCAATTCATCATAAGCCTTGGCCTGTGCCTGTACATTTGCTGTGCCTACATTATTTAATGAAACGTCAGCATTTCCATTATCAGGCTTTGTATTCATTCCAGCTGCCTTTGACAGTTGTTCTTGCGCCTTGATTATCTTTTCTGAGGCATCATTGATGCGTTTGGTTGAACTCATAATTTTTCCTTCCGCTTCACTAACCTTCTTAACCAAAGCATCATATTTTTTCATCAACGACTGTAGTTGGGCTTCCATTCCTTTTGCAATATCAATTTTCACATTGACATCTATGCCCTTCAATGCCTTTTTTACATTCTCGATTTCCGCTTTCAGTTGTCTTAACTTCTGAATATCAGTACTTACATCTGAAAATATACCTGCCATATCATTTTATATTAAGTTTCTTATTAATATTTCGTTCCGCAAATAAGACCCCATTTGTTAGTATCACTTCAAACCCTTTACTTTCCACATAGCTCGCATATTCCATTCCATTGGCCAAATAAAGTCCGTCTTTGGGCTTTTCAGAATAGATAAGCAAATTCTCTGTTTTCTTCACTGCATCGGGATGGGAGCCGTCCGTTTCCACCCACATATCCACAATCTGACCATTGCGGACAACGCACCCACCGTTTGCATTGGCAAGGTTCCCTGTCCTGTTTTGAAATGTCTTTTGATTCTTTGCGTTCCGTGTCGCATTCCTGCCAACTTCTGAAAGAACAGAGAAGTACGCATCGTCAATCCGTTCCTGAAGTTCGTCCAATCCTGAAATATCACCCTTAAATCGCATATATAAAAATCTGAATATTAATGGTTTGAAATTACTATTCATTTCATTAACATTCAGATTTTAGAGGAATGAATACCGAACAAATAAACTATTGTTGCGTATTTATGTTTTTTCGATGTTTTATTCTACCATTAGCATATTCTTTCCGCTTATAGATATGGCTATTATCACCTGTTTCTAATACAGTTTTTATCGCTTCTTCAACCCATTTTTTGCCAAATTCTTTATATCTGTTTCGCAAAGTATCTTGAGATAGATTTAACCGTTGCGACCAATCATGTATAGTTAAAGATTTATTGCCAACAGTTATAAAGTCAGATTTATATTTCTGCCTTACATTTTCACTTAAAGTTACCCATCTGCAATTCTTAGGCTCATAATTGCCATCTGAATTTATTCTGTCTATTGTAAGATTTTCTTTATAACCGTTTACTATTGCCCAATCGCAAAACTTCTGAAAATCGTTTAGCCATTCATCACAAACACTAACACCTTTTTTACCATAATTTTTATATGCTTTTCTTGTAGGATTGCAACAGCGTTCTTTCATCTTAGACCATATATTATACAGCCTTGTATGTGTTTTACCGTGTTTTATATTAGTTTCTTTTGTTCTTTCCACATTTAAGCAGCCACAACTTTTAGTTATGCCACTATGTAAATTGCATTCTCTGGCGACTATCATCTTACCGCAATCGCATTTACATTTCCATAATGCAACATGATTACTTGCGAATCCAACGTGTTTTAAAGCTATCAATCTTCCAAACCTTTGACCTGTAATATCTTTTATATCAAACTTTGAACACCCACAACTCTTTGTTATCCCATTTCTCAAATTACTTGAACGAACAACACAAGTTTTGCCGCAATCGCATTGGCAAAGCCACTTGAAATGCTTGTCTTTATCATCAGATTTTCGTTCTACCTGTTTTAGAACGACAAGTCTGCCAAATCGCAAACCTGCCGTTATTTTAAATGCTTCTCTCATAATCAAGCTGCATCTTTACCCAAAAACTTATTCACAAAGTAAACTTGACCTTTACCTGTTACTTTTGTGGTTGTAGAAACAAGTATTGAACCATCTGGCTTGTTTATTGTCGTCTGCTTCAGTTCAAACAGTCCTAAATCCATAGACTTTTGTGTGGGCTGGTTGTAATATTGCCCTTTTGAGCATAAGTAGCCATTTTCACGCATCCAAGTGAACAAACGGTTCTGACCTATATTCACGCCATTCTGTTGCAATATCTTTGCAAGCTCGGCTACCAAGCATGAACGTTGAGAAGTTGAAACTGCATCAGCAAATAGGACTTTAGGTGCATTGGACTTTATTGTTTGTTCTGCAAGTTCTGCCTTTTGTTCGGCTTCAATTCGTTTCTGCTTTTCTTCTTTCAGGTTGGTTGCAAGCCGAATTAAGAAATCAGGTGAGGTCAAAGCCTTTTCAAGCGTTTCTTGTGTCATGTATGCACCATGCTTGCGAATTGAGGGTAGAACTTCATCACAAACCCAATCTTGAAATTTTTCTGCATTGGGCAGTTTTGATTTCATTGTTAATCTATAAACTTCGCTCTCTTTGCCATATTTTATAGGTTGTATACCACTCTGAGTAGGGGTTTCCAAAACAGTAACCCCCTTGCAATGGTCTATAACCGCTTTTGCAGGGTTTGAATAGCCAAGTGCTTTTGCTACATCTGCCAAGCAAAATAACGGTTCATCATTCTCATTCATAGTAATTCTCACCTTTCCAAATTGCTCATTTTGGAAAATCTGGATTTTATTCATATTTTTGTCCAAATTTGAAATTTGACATATCCCCATTGGCAGCTCAGTCACTTCCGCCTTTGGGGATTTTATTTTGACTGAATTTGTAGCAAGCTGGGATTTGAACCCATGCACACCTGAATGGCTTGCCTTGACCTATCACGCCTGACATATAAAAAGGCAAATCTTATAAGAGGTCTAAAGTGGCTGTTTACCCCTTGAAAGAAATGCCTTGAATATCTTTGTAACGCTACAGCCACGAAGCGCATTTTGTTCTAAAGCAAAGTTACCAACCGCCAAATATTTGTCCTAAAGATTACCGTGTTTAGAACAAACATTTGGCTGATTGTTTCAAAATAATTGTGTGCAGGTAAATTATCGGTGGTGGTCTGATAACCGTTATATCCATTTTTACTGTTTCAATGACTCATTAATAAGACTTTGAAGTTCTTTTAGTTCTTCTTCTGTTAATCCATATACATTACCTAGTGCAGATGGATTTTCAATTCTCAAAGCATACTTGACATTATCCAGTTGCTTTTCTTTAGGCAATACTGCTAGTTTAAATCTCTTGCTCATAATGAAACTTTTAAGTTAATGATATTATTAAATTCTCGCTATTGACAATAAGGTGGCGGTCTTATTCTAAGAATCATAATCGTGTGTGAGAGTTTTTATGATGCTTTTCTGACTAGATTTATATCTTCTATCTTTTCTGCATTACCTAATCCATAGATTGCATTATCCATATGTACGCCAGTAAGTCCGAGCATTGTTTTTCGCTCACCCCAACATTTTGCGTTTAAATCTGACAGCATTTTTGATATACGTAAAACAGCATCAATCGCATACTTATTTTCTTCGATATCAAAATCATCAACTGTAATTATATGGCTTACAAGGTTAGTTAGGTTAGAAGCCAAGTCTACACTGCCATACATGTTTAAAATACCTTTACCAAGTGTGGCTAACTCAAAAATTTGCTCTGCAGTAAGACCACCCATTTTTTTACTAAGTTCTGAAAAATCCATATCTATATTGTTTTAATGTTAATACTAAGCTATCTTCATAAGGTTGCATTTTTTGAAACAACGCCATTCTTCTTTTTCACAATCGAAGTACACTTGGCAGTTATCTGCTGTTTTCTTTGTACCCTTTGTTTCTGGTATTCTACCACTCATTAAAGTACCGAAAGCCTGACGCAGCGTGCCGTCTGTTTTTTTGAAATAGAACTCAACCACTTTTTTATGAAGCAATGCACGAAGTTTGATATTAGTCCACGCACATTTCAAAGCTTCACTCATTGAATAACCGTTCTTGCGTGCAAATGACCAAGCAAGGCTCATAATCTCTTTTAATAGGTTTCTCTTTTCTGTTGCCATAGTTCTTATATTTATCAGTTCTTTAAATGCTGTTTAAATTTTACACCGCAAATATAACTGATATTTAAATTATATCACAAGTCTTTATAGACAATAAAAGTTAAATATAAAATTGACATTTAAATTATTTGCCTATTATTTAAGTAATAGATATTTTTGTACTATAAAATCAAATTTAAATGAGAATTAAAGAATTGTTGCGAGAAAAAGGAATTACCGCAAAAGAACTGGCTTCAAAAATCGGTATGACTGAAACTGGGTTAAGTATCGCCATGGGAGATAATGGAAACCCACCATTAAAGAGATTAGAACAAATCGCCGCTGCTTTAGGCGTGCCAGTAACAGAACTCTTTGAAAAACCTAAAGAGGGGGTTATACATTGCCCTCATTGCGGAAAGGAGATAAAATTGAATCCGAATGTATAATCATTAAAAACGAAAGACTATGATGGAATTTCTTTCTATTGTTATGCTGGTATTCGGCATCTTACAAATTATCCTATTCTTCAAAATATGGGGAATGACAAACGACATTAGCAGGATAAGGAGCATTATTGAAAAAGAAATCCAGCAGAAAACAATAGCTAAACACAATAAAATTCCTAATGAAAATGCCATTAACCTTTTAAAAGGAACATGGGGAAAAGATGTTTCAGAAGAGGAGAAAAATATGGCACAAAGTTTAGTTCCCAAATTGATGGATAATGAAGTAATACTTTTAATAAAAGGGAAGTTAGTTGTATATGATTCTAATAGTTTATCTGAACTGAATGATTATAAAATTATATACTATAAATAACCGTTCCATCCCCGTTCCTTGAGGTTCGGGGTTAATTTATTTTTTATAATGAGATAAAGAATAAAAACACTTTCTCTATTACTGTCTTCTTCATTAAACTTTATAAACCATAAAGTACATCTTATTAGAACTAATATTGCTATTGATGATAATATTATTAGTAATAATAGTTAAAATCATAATGTTGCTACTCATAATAATGCTATTGTTTGATGTTTATTGTTATATTTGCAACATCATTTCGTAACAAAGTTACATTACTGGATATGAAAACTTCTACTTATACACAAGAGACATTGATAATAGAGAAACCTTCTAAGGGCTTATTAAACTTTATAAATCAACTGAGAGACAGGAAATTATCTCAGCAAGAAAAATTGCGCAATCAAAAAGCATTTAATATCGAAATAAAAGCATAATTTTTTTAGATGGAGGAAATTTCCATTTCTATTAGTTCAAAATCGAATGATGAATATCGAATTATATTGTCTCCTTTCAACCAAGATATAATTCCGTGTGAAGTGCGTAAATCAATTCGGGATATAGAAATAGCAGATGTTACCTTAGAGAGGGTTAAAGGGGAGAATCCAACCGATATTGGAATATTGCTTAAAATATCAGATATCATAGGCAAAGTTCTTAATGATAACAATAACCTTATATTGTATTTTTATTGTGATGATATGCATGATATTCCAAGAAGGGATAAGGCTTTGACGCCTCAAAAGTTCAGAAGTCTCCTATTCTCAAGAATGTTTGATAAGTATATATCATCAAATAGTATTATCAACATAATAAATACGCCTATTGAAATTAAAGCAGATAGGCATATTTATATCCATCTAATATCAAGAGCCTGCCATTTAGAACACGTAAATGCTATAAAAAGTACAATAATGGAAATGGAATCAAAATAAAGCCGGAAATTATCCGGCTTTATTAATAAGGAAAATCACAACTCCCGATATATAGCTATTGGGTCAATTATACATTCATTTTCTAATCTACTGGTAAAGGAATCTTCCAACTTTGCTAATATGTTGAGGATATTTCGATTAGCTGATTTAAACGCATTCCCCTCTCCATGAACATCATCCAAATTTGCTCTACTATTACCTATTTGTGTAATAGTACCAATAATTGTAAATTCAACTTCGCTCTTTCTAGAATACTTGTATATCAATGAATCTATATTTTCTTTTAAAAAATCTCTATTTAGTACAGATGAAAATAAAATATTGTTAGGAGCAGGGAGTAAGATTTCAAGATTGTTTTTATAGCCGTATAACACGATATTTTTTTAATGATCGAGCCACTTCTCATCTAATCTTAAACCATTACCTTTTAAATATTCTTCAAACCTTTTATCGATTTCTTTTTTTAGAAGCCCAACTTTGTTCCTTTGCTCTCTATCTTTAGCCTTATTTGTTAGTTCTTTTAATTCATCCTTTACTTTTCCTGAATTGTCAAAATATTGGATATAACCAAGTCCCTCACCTAATGTATTAAAATTTAGCAAAGTATCTGTTGAAGCCTTGTAGTCATTGAAAAATATTTTTCCTTTAATTCTTATAAAGCTTTTATCAATAATATCTTCAATTGTGTCAGTATTACATGGAGTATATAACTTTCCTCTTGCTTCTAATTCTTTTTCTAATAATTCAAAAGCATAATCATGTAAAAAACGTTTTTCAGAAGAATCCTTTTCTTTGACGAGAATATCTCCCATAACTCTACCACTACCCAAGCTACCTTTTTGTTGTTCAGATTCTGTGATGGATTCTTTTTCACCACTTAATATATATTCTGTTAATCCTTCAAAAAGTTGGGAAGATATAGAGTACATTTTATATTCATCCAAATAAATAAATGACTTAATATTATCCATTTTCAAATTCCTTTCTTCGATCTTCTCTATTTTTATTAAATTGTTTTATACTCTTATTTCGGCTTTCCATAATTGACTTAATTGCTACATATCCTCCAGACAGGCAAACAATAATAGTCAATGCTAATAATATAATATCAATTGTTCCCATTGTCTAAAGAATTTAATTTGTTCATAATAGCATTACTAAACAAGTAAGAAACTATGCATAATAAAATCGAACAAACAAATACAACGGTTTTATCAACAATGTATCCTTTTGTTTGTTCCGCAAAGTATAATACACCAACAATCGCTGACAGTATAACAATGAAGATAACAGAATAACCAATAAATGTTGATTTTTCTTTTGGAGTCAGTTCTGTTTCTCCATTTAACTCGTTTAAATTTGTCAAATTTAAAGTAAGTCCAAAGAACGCGACATCCACAGGACTTATCAATTGTTCCCAATCTTTATTAAGTGAAAACAGGCACATAATTATCCTTAAGAATATGGGAATTAGTCCTATAATAACTGAAGTGATTTAAACTTTTCTTTTCCTTGCACATTTTCTCAATAGCATAACGGA
>ERZ772900.1150-NODE-1150-length-25006-cov-21.259308_pt1 | contig 25006 bp, 23 predicted proteins | sample MGYA00512124_ERZ772900 | MGnify/ENA primary metagenome ERZ772900 (study PRJEB29015, sample SAMEA2737716) | human gut metagenome | biome: human gut; feature: human-associated habitat; material: faeces | place: China | collected 2012 ... | reverse complement strand
ACAATGACCCGCTGGGCTATGCGGATTTGATTCTGAATGGTGACCCGGAGAAATACTTGAAAACCGTAACCGGGAGCCATGGGTTAAAAGATTAAAGGCAAAACAAAAACAGGGTGCGCCCCTGAATAGGACGCACCCTGCCAAAGACCACAGACAATAGCGATATGTACAACAGGGCGTTCCCCATCGGGGAACGCCCTGTTTTTCGTTGTTTGCATGATGAGCCTGTTCGGCCTGCCCGATCATCCGGGAAGCCGTTGAGCCGTTAAAATCTGATGCCTATACGGCAAGTAATATGCTGCTCAGAAATGATGCGGAATCGATTTTTTCACCCTTTAGAGCGCTGCATGCGGGAAGGTACCCGCGACTGGCAGAAAGACGAAAAAGTTCTGCCGCTTTTTGGCGGCACGAGCGATTCTGGAAAAAAAGTACGGCAAGATAGTACAGCGCACAGCCGCTGTTATTTTGTGCGGCAGCACCGCGAAGAAGCTCCTCCGCCATCTGGTGTGTGTTATCGGCCAGCGCTGCGGAACAGGCGCGGAGCAGGTGTGTTGCTTCGCTTTCCGGCATGGCGGCCATTAATTCGGGAGCGGGCTGGCGGCTCTGAGCAAGATCGGAAAGGAGCTGCTGTCGGATGCAGCGGAAATATTCCGCATCGCGCTGCATCAAAAGCCGGTTTACCTCGATCAGTGCAACGGCTGGGGATGGCCGGCTGGCGGGGGAAACTTCGGTCAGGCTGAAAAGGAGTTTTTTGATCTCCGGGCTGAAGGGAAAATCGGCGGACTTCTGCCGGAAGCCAACGGGATCAAAGTAGTCGTCGTTCTCCGGGAACAGCAGATGGAACAGCATCACACCGGCGCTGTAAAGGTCCGATCTGCCGGCAATAAGCTTTCCGCGCCGAATGATTTCGGGGGCTATGTGGTCGCTGGAACCACAGACGGTGAAGAAACTTCGGTCGGTTCGTGTATGGAATGGTCTTGCCAAGCCAAAATCACTGAGCACAAAGCGGCTCTGGCCGGTGGCTGGATCGTGCCGCAGGAGGATGTTTCCACATTTGACGTCCCTATGTACAATTCCTGCGTCCTCGGTCTGGCACAGTCCTTCTAAAACGTCTCGCATGATTTGCAGAACGGCTTTCTCCCGGTTTGCCGGGTCCAGTGCGACCAGATTTTTGGGGTCAAGGGGTGTGAGCAGTTCCATCCGCAGAAGGAAGCACATGGGGGCGTCCTGACCGCGTTCGCGGCTGAGAGGGATGGAAGCGGTATCGAAAAGCCTGACCACGGTGTCGGTCTTGGCAGTCAGTTGCTGATGGTAATAAATCTCTGAACGTCCCCGGCGGTTGGCGTCCTTCCGGCGGGCGGGGTCCCGATAGACAGAGGTATCGATCACCTTCAGCGCTTCGCTGTGCCCATCTGCATATACAGTGGCCTGACCCCCCCGCCCGAGAACCTGCCCGACCACAGGGTTGAGGAAGGGCCATGCGGTGTCCACCAGTTTTTGGACAAAGACGCGCTCCTCTGCTTCCGTCTTGTTATAGACGATCTCCATAAAACTTCCCCCTCTGCTGCTTTTATAGAATATCGATCAGTATAGCGGTGGCATTATCACTGTGCGGGACGAACGTGGCGGCGTTTACCAGCGTTTTCGCAGTGATCCACCGCAACCCCAGCAGCTTCTTGAGCAGTGCTTCCGGCAGCTGCCCATAAACGCCGTCGCTGCAAAGCAAAAATCGGTCGCCCGGCCACACGTCGTCTATCGTAACGACTTGGATACACCGTGACCGCTCCAGCTTTTCCGCTGGCATCCCAAGATAGGCTTCCAGGATCCGCTTTTCAAAAACGCTGGTCGCAAGCCCCGCTTTCTTTCGGCTATAAAATAGGTTCTGCGGGTAATTAAGGAGCTGAACCGGTTCGCCCACCTGCCGGTGCGGTCGATACCAGAAACAGGCACTATCGCCGACCGAGGCCATCGAAAAGTGTGTGTGCGGCTGGATATCCGGGTCCGGGTTTGGAGCAGGGGCAGTCAGGCAGCAGCCGGTCAGTGTACAGCCGCCTTCTGCGTGGAGGGTCTGCAACGTATCGTACACGGCATGGGCGGCTTTCAGGACCCCGCAATAAGGCAGGTCAGCATGGAGTTCGCCGCCGCCCGGAATGTCGTAGAGAGAAATAGGGGGGACAGCCTCAACGGCCTTGGCAAATGTTTCACAGGCAAGGCGCGCGAGGTACTGGCTTTCTGCGCCGCTGCCGATGCCGTCAGAGACCGCGGCATAAAGGAAGGGAACTTCCACTTCCTTCCGGTCAGCCCAGAAGCTTGTCTGTTCCGGGCAAAGGCCGGTGGCACAAAGGCAGTCTTGATTTTCGATGTGGGAACCTTTGGCGGTGCAGGCACTGATTTTAATTTTCATGTTGTTTCCTCCCACGCGGGATGCAGACGGTCGATGGCGGCAAGCAATTGTTTTGCCAGCGGCTTCAGTACACTGCTCATTTCGCTGGACTTTTCCCTCATTAAAACGGCTTCATAGGCGTTGCCGTCCGGGTAGACCAGAGAAAACGCCAGATAGATGGTGTAAAGCCCGGAAGTGCCTACCTGCGCCGTTCCGGTTTTGCCGAATACGCGGGCGTTTCCTGAAAGCGCCAACCCATAGGATTTTGCCGTTTCCGAAAAGACGTCCTGTAAGGTCGTCAGGGTCTCGGGACGGAGGTTCAAGCTGCGGTGCTCGACCTCGTATGCTTCCGGCAGAGGGGTCTCCTCCGTGCTTCCATCAGGCAGGGTGTGCTCAAAATGGTCTGCAATACGGAGGGTCGTCAATTCGCCCGTGGCCACTGCACCTAGCCATGCCATGGATGTCAGCGGTGAGACCGAGAGCCCGCCCTGCCCGATGGCTTGGAGCCGTGCTTCACTGCGGGCAGAGTCGGCGGTCAGGGTGCTCTCTGCCGGGAGAATGGAAGTGCCGAGACGTAAAAAATTCTGGTTGATGCCAAAGGCTTCCTGTGCGCGGATCAAATCGCTAAGGCTCATTCTGTCCGCGAGTACCGCAAAATACGGATTGTTACTCGTTCTGGCTGCCTTGTGTAAATCCAGCGTACCGCCCGGTGCGCGAGAGGCAGTGCGAATTCCTTTGTACTCCCCTGTGCTGTCCTCATACGTCAAATCCACGCCGGCTTCCACAGCGGCGGCAGTTGTCAAGATCTTTGCTACGGAGCCGGGAGGGTTCACATCCAGCCATGGGGGGAGAAGATAGCCTTCTGTCTCTGTATATAACGAAAAGTTCTGCGAAAAATGATTTGCGTCAAATTCCACGTCCCCGTGGCAGGACGCCAATGCATAGACTTCGCCGGTCCGGGCATTCGCTACGCAGCACACGCCTCTTCCCTGCCCCTTTACCAGATCGTATGCGATCTGCTGGAGCTCTGCGCAAATGGTCATGACCAGACTGTCTGCGGTGCCGCCCCCCTCTTCCCGTGCGTAATAGAGTGTATCACCAAATTCACGGCGCAGACCGGAAGAGGAAGTGGAAGTCCTGTAGCCAACAAGAGAACTGTAGCAGAGTGCGGTCACCAGTGCGGGCTTTCCGGGCTCCGAAGCGCTTGTAAAAGGGATCCCATCGCGGGAGACGATCGCGCCCTCGATGGTGTTTGCTTTCCGGGCGGCTTTCTCAAATTCGGCGCGCTGCGCTTCGATCTGAGGCCGCTGGGTGCTGTCCAGCAGCCCGAGGCGTTCCAGCAGCAGCACTACGGACCCAGATAGTCCAAGCGCAGAGCAGAGAGCGAGGAATAACCTGAGGAAAAGACGGCGGTTCATCATGATACATCCTCCTTCGTGATTTGTGATGCAGCGAGCAGCTCCCGGCTGCCCTGCCGTGTAGGAATGGTGCTGCACAGCAACAGGGTGATTGCGGCCCAAGAGCAGATGAAGCTGCTGCCCCCTGCGCCCAGAAAGGGAAATTGCACGCCGATGAGGAGCAGGCTGGCCGTAGAGAATAAATTGACAAGTCCGGCTAACCCGACAGCACAGCCTGCACCGGTGCCCACACAGCTCAGCCAGCCGCCGCAGCGCGTACTAAGCAGTAAACTGGCCAATATAAGCAAAAACGTGCCCAATAGAGCCAGGAGAAGACAAATCCAGCCGCCCCTATTCGCCAGTGTTGCCAAAATCAAATCGGAATCTGCTACCGGGGTGCTGACCCGGTAGGGGGCAGAACCGAAAGGGCGCGCCAAGAGCAACGAGCGCCATGTGGTATACGCTTGGTATGCGGAGCTGCTGACCTCTTTTGATGAGAGCGTGGAGAAATCGCTGATTCCAAAATAGTGCAGCCGGACGGCTAGTTTGCGGTATACCAGCTGGCCAAGCCGAAAAGGCCCTGCCGGGTTTTGCATCCCGCTGCACAGCTTTAAAAACGCATACCCTACCCCACCCGTCAGGGTACCAAACGCAACGAGGGAAAGCGTGTGCTTTATCGAACAATAAAGCAGCGCCATGACCCCGCAATCCAGAAGACAGACAAGCAGCGTGCCTAGCTCGTTTAGTACAAAAAAGCCTCCGGTGCACACGGCGAGCAGCAGCAGTGCGGCGCGGAAGCGGACCCCTTCGTGCCAGGCTTCATTTGTCACGGCAGCGGAAAATCCTATAATGAGAATCAGCTTAACGACTTCGGTCAACTGGAAAGAGTGCCCTCCAACCGACACCCATGCATACGTGCTGTTGATGGGTTTAGAGAAGAACCGCAAAAAGAGGAAGGACACAGCACTTCCAGCAACACAAAAATTGTAGATAAGCGTCTGCGGCAGTACGCGCAGCAGTGCAAAAACAAGGGCGGTGCAGATGCAGCCCACAAAGGACAGCAGGCAAAAAAGCTTCAGCTCATTTGCGTTTGCGGGGTGCAGGCTTACCTGCAAGGCCATGCCTAAGGCACTGAAGATGGCGGACACCCGCAGCGGAAGGGCTGCGGCACCGGCCCAGTGAACCAGCAAGGCACCACCACAGGAACAGAAAAAAGCGAGCGTTGGCCATACGGTGCGGAAAGCCGCAGCGGCTTCTGCGCCGTCTGTGTGGGAGACGTACCATTCCAGCGCAGCGCAGAGAACGACAAAGGCCACCGTGTCGCGCAGGGCTTTGAATGCAGGGTGCTTATGCTTATGACGGAACATGCGGCCTTCCTCCTCTCGGCGGCAGATCAGTTTTTGAATGTCGGGCGGGACTGCTTTTTCGGTGCTGCATCGGCACCGGTCTGATGGAACAGATCCTGAATTTTGTCCCCCATGGAGCGTTTGGGGGGCTCGGTTTCAATGTTGTTGAGGTCTGCCTTCTGCGGCTCTGTCTCCGGTTCATCGCCGGGCAGCAGCACGAAGGCCAGCGGGCTGCCACACAGCTCAAAGAGCTTGGCGTGACTGGGGTCCTTGGTGAGTACTTGATCCAGTGCGATCTCATCCTCGATGACCTTCCCCTGAAAACGACTGGCATTTTGGTTGTTTCCGTTCAGCTTCAAGTAGTAATGATCGTCTTTTTCGCTCCGATAGATGAGCATGGGTGCATCATGGGAGATAAACTTGGCGTTGTAACCGTTCTCCCGCAAAGTCAGATAATTACTACAGCAGCCTTCGCTTGGCAGTCCGCCGAAGGGAATGATCGAGATGAAGTCGCCGCCCTCAGATGGAAGCCCGATGACCTGTGGAGGCAAAAACTTCTCAGGGTTCTTTGCGCTCTTTTGGTAGACCAGCAGCTTGTCCTGCTTGTCAAGAATGAATGTATCATCGCCCAAATGCACGGCATATTGAAGCCGGTTTTCGACGTCCTTTTTGAACTGTGCGCTTTTGCGCTGGACCTCAGTGCGACCGTTGCTGTGATACAGCATCACGAGCAGGACAAAGACAATAAGCAGGGTAGCAACGATACATACAACGAACAACACGAGTTTCATTCTCGATCACTCCTCTTTTTTGAATTACGGCTGTCAGGCGGCACTTTCAGCCTTGGCGGAAGAAGCGCGGCTCTGGGCGATCTGTCGGCGGATTTCAAGGGCGGATTGGACACAGTAGACAGAAATTCCATCCAACAGAAAAGCGAGCCCACAGCCGGCAAAGGAGGTGAGGTCGTGGTTATACCACAGCATTGTGATTGCCTTCTGCACGAGGGTGCGGTCGCCTTCCAGTATCTGTCTGGTAAGCTCATCGATCGTCTCCATGTGCTTCGTCCGGGTGGACAGCACCGACCCGGCCAGCGCCGTGCGGAGGCTGCTGAGTTCGTGGCTCCAAAGCGCCTTTACCTGCTGCCATGCAGCATCGGCATCCGGGCCGGCAGCAGCCTGCTCCACGTTTTCCAGAAATGCAGCCTCTGCGGAAACATGTTCGGAGATCGTCCGGTTGAGTTCTGCAAGCTGAAGATAGCGTTCAAGGTGGTCCCGCAATGGGAGCGGGTCGGTTTTGAGCCCGGCGTTCAGAGCGGCGGTAATGAGCTTGTTGATTTGCTCGGACAATGCCGATGTATCAACACTGGCCTGTGCAAGGAGTAATTGGATGGCGTGAGCCGTCTCTTCTGCGGTGGTGGCTGCATCCGCGTTGAGAGCCTGCAACCGGATGCGGAGGGAGCGGACGTCGGCCTTCAGTTTCTTCAAAGTGGCGCCACTTCCCGCTTCTGCTTCAATGGCATCCATCAGGGCATAGGCTCGCTCAAGGTCGTTATTTTGGAGCAATCCAATTAGTTGGTCGAGTTCAAAGTATTCGGTCTGCTTCTTCTGGGCATCGTTATAGCGGCTGCGGATGAGGTCGTAATCCCCTTCGGTCAGCATGTTGTTGGCAGTGTTCTGTTCCTGCATGACCTGTGCTTCGGTGCGCAGGGCTGTCAGTTCACCGGAAATCGTGCTGTATAGGCTGCCCATGTCGGAAGAAATAGCGGACTGCACATCGGGCAACAGCTGAGTGGAGTAGGCGCTGTTTAATGTGGTCATGGTGTGGCGCATGTATACAGAGGTCGGTGTGCCGATGTTGATAAAGCTCATAGCACTGAATGCCACAGAGAGCAAGAACGCGGCGCAGCCGGCGAGATGGAAGCGCTCCGCACAGACCAGCTCGATACCCTGCACGAGCAGGCTGGCCAGCACCGCCACCATCGCCGAGCTTGGAAAAAACACGGTATGAAAACCCGCCATCGTGCTGAACAGGCTGATGCCCGCAGCAACCAGAAGGATGCCCTGCAAGACCCAGAGCTTGGCCTGCTGCCGCCAGCTGATTTTTTCTTTGTCCGTCATGATCTCCTCATGCTCCTTTCTGGATGCGGGTGGGTGGTTCGTCCACGTCCTGCGGCTGCGCGGAAGGGGCGGCCTTAAACAGGTCGTCCAGTAGACCATTCAGGTCGGAAGGAATGGCATCCTTTTCTTCCGGCGGGGCAGCAGGTTTGGGCTTCGGCTTGCCTTTGTCTGGCTCCGGGAACTGCTCGTTTTTATCGATCGAATGGATATCAAGGAACTGCAGAATGGCGATAAGGCCGTCCAGCAGCCTGTCCAGACAGTGGCTTTTCCAGAGCCGGCAGAAGAGCTTTCCGGCCACGCCGCAGCCCGCCAGAATAGCTGTCAGGTATACAAAGCCGATCCCGGCATCCCGCAGCAGCGGCAGCATGGCGGGGAACGCTGCCAGCGCTTGCAGCAGCTGCACAAAGCCTTCCGCGACCGGAAGGAAAAGGAGGGCAAGACAAAGAATGCAGAACAGAAAGAGACAGCTCAGCCAGCGCAGCAGGACCCCCGCTGCTGTATGGCCCAGCGCGATGCGGAGCCGGTTCTGTTCCTGTGGTGCAGTGCCCTGCGCATCATCGTCGATGTTGTTCAAATCGACGGCCTCGCGGGGCGTTTGTCTGCGGTCATGCTTCATGTCGGTTCGCCTCCTTGGTTCTCCGGGGTGGTTCGTTCACCCTCATAAACGAAATCCGACACGGAAGGATGACTTCTTACAAAAAACTTCACAGAAAGTTCACATTTCGCACTACTCGGCCAGCGTATCCAGGATCTGCTGTGCATCACGGAGAAGGTTCTGATCGGCATTCGATGCCCGCCCAAGCAGGATGCTGTAACCGGTCTCAGCGGAGGGCAGCTTGCAGTGCAGATACAGGCAGTGCATCTCCTCGCCGTTTTCTGTACGGCAGATGCCGGTGTCCACAGCCGCCAGCTGTGCGCCCTCGGGTGCACGCAGACCCAAACTCTCGGCCCGGTGCCGGAACACTTCGGCCAGCTGTGCCTGTTTTTCTTCCGGCAGCCCGATCTGCCGAGTGCTGTTGGCCGGGGTCGTGCCATGCTCTGTGCGCCGAAAATCGTTCGGCGCAAGGCATTCGAACTGAAAACGCAGGCAGCCATCCGCAACGCTTTCGATCCACAGCAGGGGCAGCAGCAGGCTGCACAGCACGGCACCATTCGCGATGCGGGAATAAGCGGCACGGAAAGCTTCCTGCGTGGCAAGATCTTCGTCGTTGAACAAAAAGCCGCCGTCTGTCTGCAAAAGTGCGCCGTTGGGCAGCGGGCACAGCAGTCCTTCCGGGGCAAGATAGCGCCGCAGCACATCGCAGTAGCAGCTGCTGTCCAGAGCTTCTGCCGCCAGTGCAGCTTTTTCCTCTGCGGAAGCATCCGGTGCAAAGGGGATATCATACTCCAGCAGTGCGGCAGTGGTGACGATCTCCAAAGCCCCGGACACATTGCACAGGACGTTTGCACCCGAGGAATAGCTGACTGCGGGGCAGTAATAAAACAACAGGTCGTTGACGCTTTGCGAAAGAGAATTTTCTGCCCAAGCCTTCGTTTCGCCGGATTGGCGCACGATGGTAAAACAGCGGCCGACGCCGAATGAGGAGTCTTTTTGGGGCAGCTGATAATACACCAGATCCTGCAGCGGTTGGGACAGGCTCAGGCAGACCGGCTGGCCGTAGCCGTTTGTGCCCAGCTGCGGATCATACAGGGTGTCGTACAGGATGTGGCGCAGGCCGAAACCGTTGTCGGGATCGCCAAAATTGCGGCCCAGAAACCAGTCAAACGCCGGGTCCAGCGTCTGATTGTCGAATCCTGGGGAGGAAGTTTCGCCATCGGTAAGCGGATAGCCTTCGCAGCTGTAAATGATGCCTTCCCGTGTTCTGCGGAAGGACAGTTCACGGTTCAGCACCCAGTATTCAAAGGTGTGGCTGGCTTCTGCAAACGTCCGATGCAGCCCACAGGCCGTGGCGGCAACGGTACCGGCAGCCAGAGCGGCCAGAAAATCACGACGGCTGATCTTATGCTTCGTCATAGCGGATCTCCTCCATTTTCAATTTGCTCCGGCAGCAAAAGCGGCTGCGCAGCGGTCTGCGGGGGTGCGATCAACAGTCCGGTAAGGAACATGCAGCCGCAGCGGGCAAGCAGTCCGTTGATCGAGTATTCGTCCAGCCAGGGCAGGTTCAGGCCAAGAAAGCTGGGCAGCACGCCTGTGCAGGCCAGGGTGTGCAGCAGCATCTGGGCGGCAAAAAAGCTCACAATGAGCACCGCCATGGTGCTGCGGCGGGAATCGCCGCGGTTTGCTGCCATACCGCCCAACAGCAGCAGGGCCAGCAGTGCGGCAAACAGCACCGCAGCAGCGGGGCCCAGACGATTTGCCGCGATCAGGATCTGCCCAAAGAAAGCCAGAGTGGTTTTGTTCGTGCCGGCGCTGCCGGAGCTGACGACCAGAAGCCAGTGCTGATTGGCGGCGACTTCCGACCATGTAGGCCCGCGGGGACCGAATGCAAACTGCCCGCCGCACCAGTCACAGAACGCGTTCCACAAGGCTGCGGCGTAGGGCAGAAGAAAGCCTGCTGCCCCGCCCAGCGCCAGAAGCAGGCCCGGATGCCGGACAGCGGGGCGCTTCCGGCGCTGCGGATGGGGCTGCGGCGCAGTGACCAGAAGAACCAGTACACAGAGCGCTGCGGTCAGGAGCAGATCTCCGCCGGGACAGCCTCCGCAGTAAAGCAGGATGCAGTGGAACAATGCCGCAAAACAGGCTTCCAGCCGACGATGCCGGAAGGGCTGCAAAAAAGCAAGGGTGCAGAACTCCAGTACGATCAGAGGAAAAATCATGCTTGTGAGGAACAGGTTGATGCGCAGACCGGAAAGGGCAAGCATGCCATTCTGCCCCAGCAGCAGGAAAAGCAGATAGACGGCAATTTCTGCCAGCCGCAGCCGGCGCAACATACAAAACAGCGCGGCGTCATCTTCCATTTTTTTCAGAAAGGCAGGCCCCGCCGCTGCGCCCAGAAACAGGGCAGCAGCGCCAAAAGCCGCAGTCAACGGCACATATACGGCGTATGAGGTAAAACTGACGAGCAGCGCACAGCCTACTGCAAGGATGGAGAGCGCGCTCCAGATGATCACCAGATCAAAAAGGTTGAAGATGAAAAAGGAAGAGACAAAAAGGCACAGGCAGGTACACACGATCCACCCGACAGGGACAATGAGACCTTCGGCGCACAGGCTGTCAAAGGCGGCAGAAAAAACTGCGATGCCGGAGATGCTCAGAAAGAAAGCGACCATGCACAGCAGGGTGAACTCCAGCTGAAAGGAAGCAAGCCGGTCAAGGTGATGCTTTTGCTTGAACTGCTCCATCCGTTCAAACGGCGTATGCAAGGGGGTCTTGCTGCGCACAACAGCCAGCGTCAGCAGGCCTGCCAGAATGCCGACAGCTGCTGGGGACAGATGCTCCGCAGCGAAAAAGACCAGCAGGTCGCCCAGCGCCGCGCCGAAAAACGCCGCCGCTGCCAGCACAGGCAGCCAGAGCAGAACGCGAAAAACCACGAAAACTGCGCCGGCAAGGGTCTCTTTGTTGAACTTCATGATGATTCCTCCTTTGCGGCAAAGGGGTCATGCGTCATCGGTCTCAAAGCCGAAGCGCTCCACCTTGATGTCCTCTTCTTTCAACTGATGATAGATCTTTTCCGCGTCGGCTTTGTCGTCAAACGGAAGTGCGTACGGCAGGGTCTCTACGGCGTTTTTGAGGTCAGAGAGAGAGGAGCTGTGATAGTGATCCTTCAGGATCTTTAATCCGCGCATAAAGCGACCATTCCAGCTTTGGATCACGACCTGATATTTCTTGCTGGGGTCGAGGTCGAACGGATGCTTCGGGTGGGAGTCCTGCAGGGAGCTGGTGATGAAAGAACAGAGGTCGTCAGCCGTGCTTTCATACTCCTCGATAAGGTCCAGCAAGGGGTCCTCTTTTCTGTCCACATAATGGACAAGATCAAACAGCTTCGGCTTCTGGTGCGGCGGCAGATCCTGCCGGGGCTGGGGCTCCTGCCAGCCGCTGGGGTCAAAGGCCGTGGTGCAGGGAGGCAGTTCGGTCACGAACTTAATGCTTCCGTGCAGAATGACCAGTGCCTGCCCCGTTTTCAGGGAGGCCAGCTGTGCCGGCGTGATGAGAGAACAGGAATCGTGCTCCACGCGGTCGTCCGACACACGGTCGCCGCAGAGCTTGCTCATTTTTTCCAGAGTATAGAGGTCGTTGGTGCGGTACATCACCGTGAGGTCGGCATTGGAGCGGATGGTCTCCGCTTCGGACTCGCCGTAAATGGTCTCCAGCTGCTTGAGGCTTTGCAGCACGATGAAAGTGCGGATGTTCCGGGAGCGCCCGGCTGCCATCATGCGGCTCAGCGATGAGATCCGGCCGATGTTGCCGGCTTCTTCCAGCAGAAAATTCATCCGCCGGGGCAGGCGGCCATTATATTTCTCCTGCGCAAGGCTGACGAAATGCCGCATGATCTGGTCGATGATGACTGCGGCCAGTGGAGAATACATCGGGTTTTCGTCAGGCAGGATCAGCCAGATGGCCAAAGGCTTCTGCCCGTCCAGCGCGTTGATGTGCAGATCATCGTTGGCAATAAAGCCGCGCAGCACATTGCTGCGCAGAAAACGGGACAGACCCTCCAGCATTGTGGAGCGGATGCCGCCGCGCGTATCCGAGGCAGTGCTGATATAGCTGTAAAGCTCACTGCTCACGATGGAATCTTCCGGCAGATGATGCATCAGGTGCTCCAGATAGGTGTCCCGGCCGAAAACGGTGCTGCCGTGGCCGGAATAGTGCCGGTCGCCCTGCATGATCAGGTTCTGGACACTGGCGATGTTGATCTCTTCCGGTTGGGCGCACTCCATCAGTGCATAGGCTGCGGCAATGAATACCGAGCGTGCACTGTTGATCCAGAAGGGATCGCTCTTGCTTTCTGCATACAGCGTGTATGCCAGATCTTCCAGCATTTCGCCGCCCTGCTTCATGCGCATGGGGTCGCCGGATAAGTACAGCTCCGCAGGGGCGCTCAGCACATTGACGCACTCGGATGCCAGCATATTGCGGAAATCGATGACATGTACGGTATAGTCTTTGCTCATCCGGCAGGCGTTGCGGCGGTAAAGCTCGCCTTTGGGGTCAACAGCCAAAAAGGACTCCTGCGCCTCGATCAGGCTGCGCACCAGATTCTGGGTGCCGCAAAAGGACTTTCCGGCACCGGTCACACCCAGAAAAATGCCGTTGCTCTCCCCGGCGTGCACCCAGCAGCGGTTGTTTTCGCAGTACAGCACCGGGCCGCCGCCCGCCTGTCCCGCCAGGGACAGCGCTGCTTTGATATTCTCCTGCTTTGTCCAGCTTTCTCCACGGATCATATTATCGAACCTCCTTTTTCAGAGAAGAATACAGGGTTTTCAGCTTCAGCAGCGGAATAAATTCGGAAAAATCAGCCTGCTGGGCCAGCGTGCAGGCCAGCCGCACCGCCTGACGCGCGTTCCGGGTGCCGGTCTGGTGCACCAGTTTTTGCAGGATCGCATCCGTTTCGGGAAGATCCTCCAAACGGATGTTCAGCTGATCGATGAGCGTCTGGCGGGTGATGCCGGCCAGCGTCTGCTCGGAATAGGGCGGGATCCGGACCCAGTGCATCTGATTCGGGTCCAGCAGGGCGCTGATCTTTTCCATCAGGAGCAATTGGCTGCGGTTCGGTGCCGACGGCAGGAAAAAGAGCAGGGTGGCATGCGCTGCCATACTGGGCAGCTCGCGGAAAAACAGCCGGGTCTGCTCTTCGCCGAAATGTGCGGCCAGAACGGTGATGTCCCAGGCAATGACACCCTCGTACTCGTTGGTGTACACGGCGCTGGCGCGGATGCTGCGCAGCGTCTGGCAGAGCTGATCCATGCTGCCGTCCAGCTGATATTCCAGCATCAGATCCAGTCCGCCAAAGCTGCGTACACCGGCCTGCGCAAAGGCACGGCTCAGGTAGTTGGCTGCGGTGGTGCGGCCGTTGCCTTCATCCAGCGTCAGGATGAAATGCCCGGGCTGGATGCCGAGACGATGATACTGCTGGGCGCGGAGGCAGCACTGCTGCACTGCGTCCACCAGAGGCTCCATGCCGATGGGTGCGGGAATTTGATTCATATTGCTGCCTCCTGTTCTTCCTTGCAGGGAAACCCGATGTGGTCGATCAGACCGTAACGCAAAGCCTCACTGCTGTCCATCCAGCTGTCACGCTCACAATCCTGCTGGATGTCCTGGACCGTGTGGCCGGAATGGACAGCGAGGCGCTCGGCCAGCTTGTACTTGGTGCGCTGGATATTTTCTGCGGCGATCTGAATGTCGGTGGCCTGCCCCTGCGCCATGCCCAGCGGCTGATGGATCATGACGCGGCTGTTGGGCGAGGCATAGCGGCGGCCCTTCGTGCCGGCTGCCAGCACCAGTGCCGCCATGGAGGCCGCCAGCCCGACGGCGGCCGTAGTCACCGGGCAGGACAGCGCCTGCATGACATCGTAGATGGCCAGCCCGGCCGAGACCGAGCCGCCGGGGCTGTTGATCACAAGGGTGATAGGCTCCTGAGAATTGTCCTCCAGATAATGCAGCTGGGTGATGATGCTCAGGGCGGCTTCGTCGTTGATCTCACCGTTCAGATAAATGGTGCGCTTGGACATCAGATCGCGGCTCAGCACGCTCATGATCTGCTCCTTGCCGTTTACGCTGACGCTTACTTCCGGGATGTGGTACATAAAAAATCGACCTCCTTTTTTTGCAGGGGTCCGGCCCGGCGGACTTCTGCCCGCCGGGGGAGTCTGTTCTCTGCCTTTCGCTCTCTATAACGCACAGCGACCCGGTTTTATCATCTGAACAGCAAAAAAGATCCCGCTTCCGGTCGGAAGTGGGATCTTTTGCAAGAAACGGCTCAGATCAGCTGAGCAGATAATTCAGTTCTTCGCAGTCGGAGGGAACGTTGATCTTCGACTTTACGACAAGTCGGATGGCCCGCTGCTTTAAGGTGCTGCGGTAGGTGGAGTTCAGGCCCTGACGCAGGGCGGTCTCAAAGTCGGTATAGATATCCAGCACAGCAGCTTCGGGGTAGCCGTTGGCCTCTTCGTCCAGCAGCAGAATGGCAAACTTGGCAAGGCCGCTCAGGTAGGACAGATGCGCCTCGTTGACGCCCATCTGGGTCTGGATGGAGTCCCTCAATGCGCGCTGTGCGTGGCGCAGAGCCTCCTGATATTCACCGCGCTCAAAGAGCATCACGGCCAGCTGCATGGCGCATTTGGGTGCGACCTTCAACGTTTCCAGTGCTTCCCGCAGGACGGCTTCTTCCCGCCGGTGGTCATTGAAATCCCGGCAGACATCGGCTTCGCAGTCGTAACTGCCCTCGTCATCCGGGAACTGCTGGCGGTACAGCTTCAGCAGCTGATCGATCTCGGCTTTGTATTTTTCCAGCTCTTTTTCGCTTCCGGAAAGGGATAGCTGTGTCTCGTACCCGATTAAGAAGCGATAGCCTCTCCATGTCCAGAAGAACTTGGGAATTTTTACCAGCGTCTTGCAAACGGCTTTGCAGCGTTCTCCCTGACCGCACTCCATGCCGTATTGCAGATAGTCGGCCAGAAGATCGACGCTCTTGGGATAAAAGTCCAGTCCGCGCTCCAGCGTAATGCAGGCTAAGTTATAGAGATCGCACTGTGCCAGAACGACGCATAGATTATGCCACGCATCCGCACTGCCGCTGATCTGGGGCTGACGCAGAAGCTGCTCCAAAAAAGTCGTGAGGTCTTTCAGGATCTGCTGCTTTTCCTCGGGCTCTGCCGTGGAAAAGTCCCGCAGATAACGGCTCTCCACGATATCGGTCGCAAGGCCGAGGGTCAGACAGGCCGAAGAATCCTCCTGAGGATCAAAGTCGGTGTATTCTGTCTCGTATGCCATGGTTTATACCTCGCTTTCGTTGTCAGATGGATCGGTTTTTTTGGCTTTTTCCTGCGCATCGATCTCCGCAATTTTCCGATCGATGTCTGCCAGCATTGCGTCCAGATCAAGTTTATCGGAGCTGGCAGACTTTGCGTCAGACTCGGGTGTATCGGAATCCGGGGAGAACGGGTCAAATAAAGGATTGCCGGAACCCGAGAACCGGTCTGACCTTTGTTCTTCTTTTTGGATCTCATTGAAATCCAGAGAAACACGAACACCTCTTGTCGGCGTTTTGATGGGAAGCACCGGATAGGCGGGGGCATAGCCCGAAATATCCAGCAGATTAACGATGGCGGGCTTGCAGCGGGCCGAGAGAAGAAGCACCTGATTCTTTTCTTTGTCCAGCTGCTGGAGATCATAAACGGACAGGTTGGGGGTGTGGTCTTTCTTTTCGCCGCAGAGCGCAGAGATGTCTTTCAGCAGTTCCAGTTCACGCGAGAACAGGTAGATCCAGTTGGTGCAGTTGGCGGTAATGGTCTGCGCATTTTCCTTGTAAGTGTGCACCAGCTGATTTTTGCTCTGGAGACAAAGGATAAAACGCAGATTGCGGGATCTGCCCGCAGCAAGATACTGAACAAAATCGCATCCGCCGATGGAAGGCAGAGAGCTGAACTCATCCAAAACATAATTGACCCGTCCGGGCAGCTTACCGCCGCTGCGGTCCGCAAATTGTACAAGCTGTTGATACGACTGTGAAATATAAAGAGACACAAGACGATGGTAGGTTGTTTTTTCGTCAGGCGTAAGGAGAAAGACGGCGGTCTTTTCCTGCGCAATACGGTCAAAAGAGAAGGTAGTGTGACTCAGCATGTCCACTAGCGAAGGAGAAATGATGAACATTTTCAAGCCGAGATCCAATACGGATAGTATCCCTTTCTGTGTATCGGAGGCCGTTTCTACCGTGCCGGTCATGCTGGCAGCGATGAGCTCGTCTTTCTTGGCCCACTCCCAAATGGGATTGTGGGCAGAAGAAAACCGGGCCTTTTGGGCGAACATTTCGCGGCGTAGCGTGAGTAGGTTTCCGATGTTCACGGCCTCGTCCGGCTTATCGTATTCCTTGCAGTAGCGGAACAGACACAGGATCAGGCCGTACAGACAGGATGCTGCAGAGCTGCTCCAAAAAGGATCATCTGTTCCGGTGTTGGCGGTTATGGTACGGGCAACATCCTCGATGAATTCGCCGGCCTTGTCGAGGTTTCCCTCTTTGTAAAAACGATATGGGATCTCTAGGAAATTCCAGCAGTCGCCCACAGAGGCATCTCGGAAGTTTACCGTGATGATGTTGTAATCCTGATCTTCCAAAAAACGAGCCATAGTACGATATAGTTCGCCTTTTGGGTCGTTGATGATCATACTTTCCCCTGCAAAGCCCAGCATTCGGATGGTGGGCATGACGATACATCGCGTTTTTTTACTGCCGGTCGCACCGTAGACCAAAGTGTGGTTATCAGAGCTGTCCACGGCAACGGCACCGCGCTCCCGGTCATAGGCCAGCGGCGGGCCGCCTACAAAGCCATCGTAGCTTTTGGGGCCGGTGAAGCGGTTCTGCTCCACAAGGAACCGAGAATTTTCACGCAGGATCGCAGACGGTTTTTCAAAATTAGGATTATCGAGATTCAGCATAAAAACTCCTTATTATAAGGTCAGCTTGGGGGGAGGATCGATGAGCTGATCGGTATTTTCGATCGAAATATTCTTGCGGTTTAGATGGTCTCTTATCGCTTTTACATATTCATCGTCGAGAGAACCAAACAGGTCCGTGAGAATCTCCTCAATCTCCTTTTCGGACTTTCCGCTGAGAATTTCTTTGAGCTTCTCGGCTACCTGTTTCGAGGGGGGCGTTTCAGACGGGAGCATTTTCTGAATACAGCGATCCAGCGCTTTTTGGTAGCGCTTCTTTTTCTGTGAAAACTTACTGGAATGCGCCGGGATCGCTCGGTCAAAAAAGAGCAGAACCAGTGCCGCAATATAGGCATAAACGACCTTTTTGCCGCCGTCCGTTTCCTTCTTGTCGCCGTTCTGTGCCGCATGGATGAGATCGGTATCACATTCCAGACTGCGCAATTTCTCGCCGCATTTTTCGGCTACATAGGGTGCAAGCCGGTTCAGTATATTTTGGTATCGTGCATCGATCAGTACCTGCGGATATTCGCTCAGCTTTATTTCTGCCATGCTGTACGGGATCTTATTATAATCGTTTGCGTAAGAGGTCGCACGGGAAGAATTGATCAGATTCTTCCCAATAAATCCCACCAGTTCATCGGATTTCGCCCGTTTATCGGATTCTGCCCGTTTATCGGATCCCGCCAGTTCATCCCAAACCGCACACATCCGTTTGTAGTCAAGCTCTTCCTGATCCCTTTCTTCTGGGCTCAGACACTTGGAGAAAATGCATTCCGAAACCCGGTCATCGGCTGTGTTGCTGCAAAAAAGATCTGCAAGGAGCTTGTCTGGAACAGCTGTTTTATGCTCCATCCCCAGGAAACAGTTGCCTGTGAAGAGCAGCACCCGCTTGGTAAGCTGTTCGGTGCCGGTTTCGTCCTGAGGAAAAATGGAGTCATCTCCAGCCGTGACGAAGCGGAAGTCATCGGTGACCCGTGCATAGAGCTCTTCCAACGTTACATCGATCAAAAGAGTAGACTTCCTCACGACATCGCAATGACAAAGAAAGATCTTTTTGTGATTCTGCTGAAGGATATCCGTGGAAGCTTTTTCGGGATAAATCATCGAAAGGCATCCGCGAATCTTTCCGATTTGCTGGTTAACATTCTGCAGCTGCACGTTATTTGTCCAGCAGAGCTTAAAAATTTCTTCGGTCGAGATGTCGCTGGTCAGGGTTCCGTCAGAAGCGGTTATGGTATGTTCTGCAATGCACCGCAAGACTTTCAGAGATTTTCTCTTCAGAGTGGCTACCTGTTGGCCAGCGCAGTCGTAAGCGTTGCCGCTTTCTACATCGATGTAGGCGCCGTTTTCAAAGGTGATACGGATAATCTCTGACATGACGGTTTCCTCCCTTCATTACTATTTCACACGGATTATTAAATTTCAATTAATTTTCTCATAAAAATAAAATTATTTTTTGTGCCGCTGAAATTAACGTCGAATTAACGATGTTTTTAATCGCTTTTTGGCAGAAATAGAGGCTATTCTATAGTCATGGTCGAACACACATTGAGTGCTAAGGAGGAACACCATGGCTACATATCATAACGAAAAACCTTTGTCCGAGATCGCCCTCGTCAACTGTTTTAACAAGATCACAGCAAACGGTATCCGCACGGCAGAACAGCTGCGCCAGACGGAATACTATCAGGAGGCCATCGAAGCGATCTATAATTTTGTGCGCGATGCTGCGCTCAAAACGAAGAAGTCCAAAGACATGCTCAAGGCATCGGGGCTGGAGGCTAACGATGTGGCGGTGGGCTTTGTCCTTGAGTGCATGGAGAAGGATGGCAAGATCGATGGCCTTTTGAAATGCCGTGACGCGGGGCATTCCAAATGGCTGTGGCGCTGCCTGGCAAACTACCTCTTTGATCTGATTAGGCATGGAAGGCGCAAAACGAAAGACGCAGAAAAGATCGTGACGGCAATTGACGATCAGACGCTGGAGCTGGTTTCTGCCGAAATGGAAGCGGACCCTGTTGGCTGCGAGATGATCGAATTTGTGCTGCAGAACGTGAATTTTAGCCCGACAGAAAAGCTTTGCGGACTGTTGTTTTTGGACAACAGCTTTGGTGAATTAATGGCTATGTACAACAGCGCACAGAGTGTGGAAGCTTTTGTAGAGGAGCTTGTTTCTGAGGCGAAAACGATTTATGGAATTAACGTGAGTGATGCAGAGGAGCGCGACGCGGTCCGTATGCTGAAAAACGCGGCGGATCCGGGGAAGGCGATCCTCTTGGCACGTCACAGGGCGCGGAAGAAGGTCTTGAACGTTTTCGAGAAACGCCGCAGCCTGAAACTGAAAAAAGTGTCCTGACTTATATAGTAAAACAGGCGCGCCATTTTTTCAAGCGTGTTTGATGAATTGTTCTATCCATAGCTGCTTTTTGTCAATAAGGAACAAACCCACATGCCCGCCCACCGTGGTTTTCCACAGGTGGGCGGGCATTCTTTTGTGCCTTTTTGGCATGAAAATACCCCCGGAGGATGCAGCGTTTTTTACGCTGTCTACTCTGGGGGCAGTATAGCAAGCGCTGCGCGGCAGCTCCCGGAAGCTGACACTGTATTGCTGAAAAAAGCACTTGCTCAGTGCCGCTCCTCCGGCGGGCAGCAGCTCTCCCGGGGGATGAGCTTATGCGGCACGATGATCTTTGTGGCCAGAAGGTTCGGGTTCTCGATGTGGTTGATGGTCTGGCTGGCGGCCTCCATGCCCAGCTGGTAGGGGTTCACGTCCACGGTGGTCAGCTGCGGGCTGGTGATGCGGGAGAACAAGGAGTTATTGAAGGACACGATGGACAAATCTTTCGGGATGCGCAGTCCCAGTTTGCCGCAGAACTGTTCCAGCACCACGGCAAGGATGTCGTCACTGACCAGCATGGCGGTGGGGTGATTCGGGGCGGTGAGCAGGGCTTTCAGCGCCCCCTCGTAGGCATCGTTCAGGGTGTTGACCTCCACACAGTCCTCTTCCCGGGGGGGTGATGCCGTGCTTGAGCAGGGACATCTGATAGCCCCGCTTGCGCTCTGCGGAAAACAGCATAGCGTTGCTGACCCCGAAATACGCAATGCGGCGGTGTCCCATTTCATAAAGGTAATCGGCGGCTTCCTCCCCGGCAAGGGCGTTGTCGTTGTCAATGTAGATAGTCTGATTGGCGGACTGCGCCGCCTTGCCCACAATGACATGGAGCGGTCCCTCATTGCGCAGATACGCCGCCACCGGACAGTCCTTTTTGGAGTAGAGCAGGATAAACCCATCTGCCTGCGCGTTGGCCACCATGCTCTGGATGGCGTCCAGCACCTCGGCATCGTCCTGCCCGGTGATGACCGTGTTCACATACCGCCGCTGGTTGCAGAACTGCCCGATGCCGCGGATGATCTCCAGATGAAAGGCGTTTTCATAGACATCCCGCTGGGAGGAGGGCAGAATGATGCCGATGGTCTTGGAAAAAGCCTCCACCGGTTCAGCCTCAAAATTCGGCTCGTAGCCCAGCTGTGCCATGATGCGGCGCACCCGCTCCTTGGTCTCCCGGCTGATGGAAGGGCTGTCCTTGCAGGTGCGGGACACCGTGGAGGGTGAGACCCCCGCTGCCGGTCTTATGATCAGTCTGGGCAAGCTGGTGCAGATGGGCGGCGGCGACATTGCGGCGGTCATGACCATCGGCACCACGATGGAGAATATCGGCTGGGCGGTCATCAATAACCTGCACATCCTGTTCGCCGTTGCCATCGGCGGCAGCTGGGCAAAGGAGCGTGCGGGCGGTGCCTTTGCCGCCGTGCTGGCGTTCGCCCTCATCAACGTCATCACCGGCAACATCTTCGGCGTCACCAGTGCCATGCTGGCAGACCCCAACGCCGTGACCCACACCCTGTTCGGGCAGGAGATCGCCGTCAACGGCTACTTCACCTCCGTGCTGGGCGCACCGGCGCTGAACATGGGTGTGTTCGTGGGTATCATCGCCGGTTTTGTGGGCGGCGTGGCTTACAATAAATACTACAACTTCCGCAAGCTGCCGGATGCGCTGGCTTTCTTCAACGGCAAGCGCTTCGTGCCCATGGTGGTCATTGCCTACTCGGTGGTCATTTCCATCGTGCTGTCGCTGTTCTGGCCTGTGGTGCAGACCGGCATCAATAACTTCAGCATCTGGATCGCCAACTCTTCCGAGACCTCTCCCATTCTGGCTCCGTTCATCTATGGTACGCTGGAGCGTCTGCTGCTGCCCTTCGGTCTGCACCACATGCTGACCATCCCCATGAACTACACCTCCTTCGGCGGCACCTACACCATTGCTACCGGCGTCAACGCAGGCAGTCAGGTGTTTGGTCAGGACCCGCTGTGGCTGGCATGGGCAAACGACCTCATCAACTTCAAAAAGGCCGGCGACATGGCCGCTTACAACAATCTGCTGGCTACCGTCACCCCCGCCCGTTTCAAGGTGGGTCAGATGATCGGCGCAACCGGTCTGCTGCTGGGCATTGCACTGGCGATGTTCCGTCGGGTGGATGCCGACAAGCGCGCAAACTATAAGTCCATGTTCATCTCCACCGCGCTGGCAGTGTTCCTGACCGGCGTCACCGAGCCGCTGGAATTCATGTTCATGTTCTGCGCCATGCCGCTGTACATCGTGTACGCACTGCTGCAGGGCTGCGCCTTCGCCATGGCGGGCATCATCCATCTGCGTCTGCACTCCTTCGGCAATCTGGAGTTCATCACCCGCATCCCCATGTCCCTGCAGGCAGGTCTGGGCGGCGATATCATCAACTTTGTGATCTGCGTGATCGCGTTCTTTGTCATTGGCTACTTCGTGGCCTACTTCATGATCGGCAAGCTTCAGCTGGCAACGCCGGGTCGTCTGGGCAACTACACCGATGACAATGCGGACGATTCTGCCGCCGCCGCAAAGACCGAGAAGAAGGCCGACAAAAAGGCCGGTAACGGTCAGGCCGAGCGCATTATCGCCCTGCTGGGCGGCCGGGAGAACATCGTGCTGGTGGACGCCTGCATGACCCGTCTGCGCGTTACCGTAAAAGACCCCGCCAAGGTTGCCGACCTTGCCGCATGGAAGGCCGAGGGCGCGCTGAGCCTGCTGGTGAAGGGCGACGGCATTCAGGCCGTGTACGGCCCCAAGGCAGACGTTCTGAAATCTGACATCAACGATATTCTGTAAAAACTATGAAACTGCTGACATTGAATACCCACAGCCTTATCATCCCGGAGCATGAGGCAAAGCGGGAGATTTTTGTAGACTTCATCGCAAAGGAGCAGCCGGAGGTGTTCGCCCTGCAGGAGGTGAACCAGACCGCCGCTGCGCCGCTGCTGGCAGAGGCTCCGGCGGGATACTACCCCTGCCCCGGCAATATGGTGCTGCTGAAAGCGGACAACCACGCCGCAGCCGTGGCAAAAATGCTGGAAGCGCGGGGCGTGCACTATTATTGGAGCTGGCTCCCGGCAAAGATCGGCTACGACATTTACGATGAGGGCGCGGCGGTGTTCAGCCGTGCACCCATCACCGACGCCGAAAACCTGCTGCTGAGCCAGATCAATGATTACAACAACTGGAAGACCCGCCGCACGCTGGGTGTCTGTGCAGGAGACGTCTGGTATTATACGGTGCATCTGGGCTGGTGGAAGGACGAAGTAGAACCTTTCGCCCCGCAGTGGGAAAAGCTTTCAAAGGCGGCGGGCGCAAAGCAGACTGCCTTTCTGCTGGGCGACTTCAACAGTGAAGCCGATGTGCGGGGCGAGGGCTACGACCTTGTGCTGGGCAGCGGCTGGCAGGATACCTACCGCTTGGCGCAGCAGCGGGACGCGGGCTACACGGTGGTGGAAGCCATTGACGGCTGGCGGGATGCCCCGGATGCAGCGGCCAAAAAGCGCATCGACCAGATCTGGTGTTCCAAGGCGGTGGCTGTCAAGAGCAGCCGGGTGGTGTTTGGCGGCCTGCAGGAGCCGCAGGTGTCTGACCACGCCGGTGTTATGATCGAGTTATAAAGGAAGGTAAAAGAAGATGCAGAGAAGTGCAGGCATTTTGCTGCCCATCAGCAGTCTGCCGTCCCCTTACGGCATCGGCTGCTTTTCGCAGGAAGCATACGACTTTGTGGATTGGCTCAAGGAAGCCGGACAGACCTATTGGCAGATCTTGCCGCTGGGTGTGACCAGCTACGGCGACAGCCCGTATCAGAGCTTTTCCGCCTTTGCGGGCAACCCTTATTTCATCAGTCTGGATGCACTGGTGGAGGAAGGCGTGCTGACCGCCGCCGAGTGCAAAAAGGCAAACTTCGGCCGCAAGGCAGACGACATTGATTACAGCCGCCTGTATACCGAGCGCAGCCGTCTGCTGCGGTTGGCGTACTCCCGCAGCGACATCGGCCACAACGAAGCGTTTACGGCATTCTGCGAGAAAAACAAGTGGTGGCTGGACGATTTTGCCCTGTTCATGGCGGTGAAGGACCGCTTTGAGGGCAAGCCGTGGATCGAGTGGGCAGAGGATATCCGTCTGCGCTGGCAGCCCGCCATGGACTACTACCGCCGGGAGCTGTACTTTGAGGTGGAGTACCACAAGTATCTTCAGTTCAAGTTCGACGAGCAGTGGCGCAAGCTGAAAGCCTACGCCAACAGCAAGGGCATTCAGATCATCGGCGATATCCCCATCTATGTGGCGCTGGATTCGGCAGACGCATGGGCAAATCCGGGCCTGTTCCAGCTGGACAAGGACAACATCCCCACGGCGGTGGCGGGCGTTCCCCCGGATGGCTTCTCCCCCACCGGTCAGCTGTGGGGCAACCCGCTCTACCGCTGGGAGGCGCACCGTGCGACCGGCTATCAGTGGTGGATCACCCGGCTGTGGTACTGCTTCGAGCTGTACGATGTGGTGCGCATCGACCACTTCCGCGGCTTTGATGAGTATTTCTCCATCCCCTACGGCAGCGAGACTGCCGTGGACGGTCACTGGGAAAAAGGCCCCGGCATCGAGCTGTTCCGTGCGGTGGAGCAGGCGCTGGGCAAGCGGGAGATCATCGCCGAGGATCTCGGCTACATGAGTGACACCGTGCGGCAGCTGGTGCGGGACAGCGGCTTCCCCGGCATGAAGGTGCTGGAATTTGCCTTTGACTCCCGCGATACCGGCAGCGCCAGCGACTATCTGCCCCACAACTACCCGGTGAACAGCGTAGCCTATACCGGCACCCACGACAACGAGACGCTGGTATCCTGGTACCAGACCATCTCGGACGCCGAGCGCGCCATGGTGCGGGATTACCTGTATGACTACGCCACCCCGGACGAGCAGCTTTATAAAAGCATGATCGCACTGATTTTGCGCAGTGCAGCGGCAAGGTGCATCATCCCCATGCAGGACTGGCTGGGGCTGGATAACGCCGCCCGCATCAATAAGCCCTCCACCGTAGGCCAGAACTGGCGCTGGCGGCTGAAAAAGACCCAGCTGACCAAAAAGCTCCAAAAGGAGATCTGCCAGCTGACCACCCGCTACGGCCGGATGAACTGGGCGTAAGGGGAAAAGCCAACAGGCAGGCGACAAATCATGCCCCCAGCCTATCTGCGGCGTGGCGGCTGCGGTTCAATGAGCGCGTTCTGGAATAGGCCGAGGACTCTCGCCTGCTGGATTTCGCGCACATGGAAGAAGAGAGCCGCGCGGAGGTTCCGCGCATATCTGCACCTCCAACGGGCACCCTACCGTTGGAGGTGTTTTTTTATGGATTCTCTGACGCCCTTCATCCGGCACGAGCTGGAAGACAGGCCCGGCGCTTCGGCAGCCCCGGAGGCCGCATGCAGCCGGTGTTCCCCTCCGCTGGGCAAGGAGCCGGACCCGGTCCAGCCGCCCAGCCCGCCCGACGGCCCGGACGTACAGCTCCCGCCGCCGGAGATCCCGCCCAACGAGCCGTCCGGAGTGCCCATGACCGACGGCACCCCCGTGGCCTGCCGCCAGAAGAATGCGGCGGCGTTCCTCAAAGGGCAGGTGCCCGGCGTGATGGCCGAATACGCGCCGGGGCTGTTCTCCACCGAGCAGCGGCTCCACAGCCGCCAGCCCGCCCCGGACGACTCCGAGGGCGTTCAGGACCTTGTCGACTGGCGGGAAGACGCCCCCTACGGTTAAGCGACTGTAAATTTT
>ERZ772900.1146-NODE-1146-length-25093-cov-16.520649_pt1 | contig 25093 bp, 20 predicted proteins | sample MGYA00512124_ERZ772900 | MGnify/ENA primary metagenome ERZ772900 (study PRJEB29015, sample SAMEA2737716) | human gut metagenome | biome: human gut; feature: human-associated habitat; material: faeces | place: China | collected 2012 ... | reverse complement strand
ATGGCGAAGCCATGTACACCGCACTTACATTGCGCAGCGCGTGCAGTTCTTCAAGCTACAGACTGCCAATGTAAATTTTCTCTGGGAGGGTTTAAGGGAGGGATATCTCTTTTTGAAAAAGAGATATCCCTCCCTTATTCGCATCCCCGCATCAGGCGGGGGGAATCTTCTCTCTGCACCAGCGCAGAAAACCTTATTTCTCTTCCTGAGCCTTCAGCTTAGAAAGTTCTTCTTCCTCCAGCTGGCGATACGCCACCTTACCAACCAGAGTCTTGGGCATATCCTCCTTGAACTCGATGTCATACGGCATGGCGTACTTGGCCACATTCTTGCGGCAGTAAGCCATCAGCACCTGTTTGGTCTCCTCGGTCGCGGGCACGCCCTGCGCAAGCTTGACGAACGCCTTGACCTTCTGCATCTTGTAGGGATCGGGCACGCCGATCACGCAGCTCATCTGCACGTACTCGTGCGCGTCGAGGATATTTTCGATCTGGCTGGGATAGACATTGTAGCCGGACGAAATGATCATGCGCTTGGCTCTGCCGCGGAAGTAGATAAAGCCCTGTTCGTCCATCACGCCCAGGTCGCCCGTGTAGACCCACGTCAGGCCGTCGGCGTGCGTGCGAAGCGTCTGCGCCGTCTCCTCGGGATTGTTCATGTACTCCTTCATCACGGTCGGGCCCGCGAGCAGGATCTCGCCCTCCTGCCCGTAGGGAACCTCCCGGTCAGTGTCCGGCTCGACGATCTTGATGTAGGTATCCGGGAACGGCAGGCCGATGGAGCCCTCCTTGAACATGTGCGGCGGCGTCAGGCAGCAGGCCGTGACCGTCTCGGTCGTGCCGTAGCCCTCGCGCACCTGAATGGACGCCTTATGGTCATAGAGGAACTTGTCGAACTTCTTCTTCAGCTCGATCGACAGGCTGTCGCCGCCGGAGAATACGCCCTTGAGCGAGCTGAGGTTCGCCCCGTCCATGCTCGGCAGGCGCAGCAGCGCTTCGTAAAGCGTCGGCACGCCGGCGATGAAGTTGCACTTGTACTTCACGATCTGCTTGGCGTAGCTCTTGGCCGTGAAGCGCGGGATCAGGATGCAGCGGCCGCCCTGCGAGAGCATCGTGTGCACGCACACGCCGAGGCCGAAGCCGTGGAACAGCGGCATCGCCGCGAGCATGCGGTCGCCGGGGCGGAACATTGGGTTCGCCGCGATGACCTGCTGGCCGAGGGCGTTGAAATTCTTGTTCGTCAGCACGATGCCCTTTGTTGTGCCGGTCGTACCGCCGGAATAGAGGATCACAGCGGGGTCCGCGCCCTCGCGCTTGACCTTATAGGTCTTATAGTAGCAGGAGTGGGAGAGCTTCATGAAGTCCTTCCACATGATGACCGGCGCGTCCTCGGGAATCTTCTCGATCTTGCGTCCCTCGGTGAGCATATAGCCCGCCTTGATCGTCGGGGACAGCGCGTCGCGCACGCTTGCAATGATCATGTTCACGACCTTCGTGCGCTCGCGCACCTTTTCAAACTTGTTGTAGAACTGGTCGAGCGTCACCGCCGCCACGCTTTCCGAGGCGTTCAGGTAAAACTCGATCTCCTTCTCTGCCGACAGTGGATGGATCATGTTCGCAATGCCGCCGACGAGGTTGACGGCGTAGAACATATAGATGGCCTGCGGGCAGTTCGGCATGGCAATGGTCACCTTGTCACCCTCGCGCACGCCGATGGTCTTGAGCGCCTTGGCGCACTGCTCGATCTCGCGGATCATCTGGCGGTAGGTCGTCGACTTTCCCATGAACGTAAAAGCGATGTTGCCCGGATATTTCTTAGCGATCTGCTCCACGGCCTCGAACATCGAGCCGTCGAAATACTCAAGGTGCATCGGCACCTCGCCCATATAATCCTTCCAGGGCGTTCTGACAATGGAATCACTCATATTCTACTTCCTCCGATAGCGGTCGTTCCAAAAGGGTGGGGTGTTCTAACAGATATTTGAAAAGGCGCACGCTCTTTGCGTAATAGTAGCCGTCGGCAATGCGCTCATCCACAGTGAGGCCGAGGTCGACCGTCTCCTGCATTTCGACAAGGCCGTGCTCGTCGTACAGCGGCGTCCACTTCTTTTCGCCGATGATGCAGAACAGCGAGCTCGTGCCCCAGTTCGTCAGGTGGTGGTAGCCGCTTTTGAGATGAATGGAACCGAGGTTGGAGATGAACACCGAACTGTAGTTCGGGTCCTTGCCGATCAGGAAATCGGGGCACCAGCCGTGCTTGTCGAGCCAGCGGATAAATCGCACCGCCGCCTTGGACAAAAAGCGCGGCAGGCTGTTGAGCACATTCATGCTGTTGTCGGTCGTGTTGACCTTCTTCTGCTCGCGGCAGGCCGCAACCTCCTGGTGGATCTCCTCGTGGATCGTTTCGATGGTGCTCTCAGGCTTTATCTCCAGCAGAGCCATGGCCTCTTCGCTGCCGTCGGCAAACTCCTTTTTGATGACAAAGCCCGCTGTCACCTTATTGCGCTGATAGTAGTTTTCATTCGCGTAAAAGCGGTTGAGCTTCGGCCGTAAAATGACCGTCTTAACGAGCGCCGTCAGGATCACGTGGAAAAACGTGTACTTGAACGGAATGCCCTCATAGTTTTTCGTCGCAATGTAGTCCTTGATGGGCTCTAAATTCACGCGCTCTGCGATATACGCCTCGTTGTCCGCGCGGTTGGGATAGATGATGCCCATGATAAAGTGCAGCGAATCCACATCCCGCAGCAATGTTGCGTCGCGCCGGTCGCCCCAGCGTCTTTTCTGTTCTGCCATAAAACCTTCTTCCTTTTCTTTCGGTTTTGCTTCTTTTCCCCCACCCTTCCACAAGTGGGACCCCTCTTTAGGGAATAAACCGCTCAAAAATGGCGATCGCGCCCTCGCGCTCCGCCGTCTCCAAGTCTTCTTTCGACCGGATGGTCCAGTAAACGCCCTGCGCGCCGTAGAGCTTACGGCATAAACGCGGCGCCCAGTTTTTCTTATCTTCAAATTTGTAGGCGACAAAATCCGGCTGTGCCATGATGTTGCCCAGCAGGTTCGTCGTCGCAAACGCCATCGGCAGGCTCAAATTGCCGCGCTCTTTCAAAAAGTCGCAGCTCAACTGCCCGCGGATGACCGCTGGCCGGTGCTTTTTCAGCCACGCCACGCACCGCGGGTCGAACGACTCCACGCAGTACTTGACGCCAAATTTGTCGAGTTCCGCCATCGTGCGCTCGGTCAGCTCGGCAAAGTTGTCGCGAAAGCTCTTGACCTCCACAATGAGCGGCAGGCCCGTCCCCGCAAACAGCGCAAGCACATCCTTGAACTGCGGGATGGTCTCCTTCGTCCCGTCCAGTGCATAGTCCTTGAGTTCGTCCGCGCTCAGGTCTTCGAGGTATCCCTCGCGGCCCGTCATGCGCTTCACATCGCTGTCGTGGAACACGGCAAGCGTCCCGTCGCGCAGCAGGTGCACGTCGAGCTCCGCGCCGAAGCCCCGCGCGATCGCGCGCGAGAATGCCGGCAGCGAATTTTCGGGAATGCCCGCCTCCTTATCGTAGAGCCCGCGGTGCGCATAGCGGAATTTCCGCAGCGCCGCCATCGACTCCGTTCCGCGCCGCGCGCGCAGTAAAACCGCCCACGCGACCGCCAGAATCAGGCAAATTCCGACAACGATCCGTAAAATTTTCATTTTAGATCACTTCTTGTATTCGATTTAGTCCGCATCCATATCCTCAAACGCCGCAAGCCCGGCCTTGGCCTCCACCTTGCAGTCGCCATGGCGCACAAAGCACATCGTCACAAAGCTGCACGCCACGAAGAACGCCGCATACGGGAACAGCATGCTGTAGCTGATGTGCTTCAAGAGCGTGCCCGCCAAAATCGGCGTCACGACCTGCGCCGCCATCGAAAACGTGTAGTAGTAGCCCGTAAACTTGCCGATATCGCTGCCCTTGCACATCTCGACGACCATCGGCAGCGAGTTGACGTTGATTGCCGCCCACGCAAGGCCGACGAGCGCAAACACGACAAACATCACGGCGTTGATGCTCTGATAATGCGTCGTCAAAAAGTACGCCGACGCAAAGCACGCCGCAAGCAGGATGACGCCGCCCTGAATGGTCTTCTTGCGTCCGATCTTCGACGCCAGCTGCCCCACGGGGATGTACGACACGATGGCCCCGCCCGTCGCGACGAGCAAACACGTCGACGCGCCGCCGAGGCCCTGCCCCATCACGCGTCCGACATACGTCGTCCACCACGTCGTCACGCCGTTGTAGCCGATGTACCACAGCGCGATCGAGTTCAGCAGCATCACAAGGCTGCGCCTGACTTCTTTGGGGAGTTCCTCGCTGCCGTCCGGCTCCTCCTCCACGAGCTGCTGCTCGGGATGCTCGGCCTCGTATTCCTTCTCCGTCGCCGCGAGCTTCGGCTCGTTTGTCGTGAAGTACAGCACGATGACCGAAACCGCCATCAGCACCGACACGACGACAAAAAGCGGTTGGTAGTTCACATGCGCGGCCCCCGCTGTCTTGCTGTTCGGATACAGCACCGCCGCCGCGATCAGATACGAAATGCCGCCGACTGCACCCATCAGGTTGATGATCGCGTTCGCGCGCGATCTTATGGGCTTGGGTGTCACGTCCGGCATCAGCGCCACCGCGGGCGAGCGGTAGGTCCCCATCGCCACGAGCAGCAGCCCCAGCGTGACGACGAACATCGCGAGCTTACCCGTGCTCGCGCCATTTGCGTAGCCGTTGTCAAAAAGCGGCAGCAGATTCATCAGGATCACCGCAGCCGCCGTGCCGCCGAGGATAAACGGCATCCGCCGCCCGATCTTCGTGCTCGTCCGATCACTCAGCGCGCCGAAGAACGGCAGCAAAAACAGCGCCAGCACATTGTCCGCCGCCATGATCGCGCCGGAAATGGTCTCGTCTAAGTGGAACGTGTTCGTCAAAATCAGCGGGATGATGTTGTCGTACATCTGCCAGAACGCGCAGATGGACAAAAACGCCAGCCCCACCAGCACCGTGCGCTTGTGGTCAAGCTTCATAGCCGTTCTCCTTGCAAAGAAAAGTCGATTTCCTTAGAATCACAGTAGAATATCATGTTTTCGCCGAAATAGCAAGCGCCCGTCGCCCGCCGCTCTGGCAAATCCCTGTAAAATGCCAATATTCCTTGCCTTTTCGTCCCGTTTTCGCTATAATGGAACAAAAATTGCGAAAAAGGAGCCCCCATGCTGTTTTGGAAGAAGAAAACGCCCCCGCTCGTCCAGTCCTCCGCCTCCGCGTGGCGCGAGCAGTGGCGCGCGATCGTCCCGCCCGAGTGCCGCAACGTCCCCGTCACCGTCGGCGATAAGACCGTCACCGCCTACGTGCAGATCAACCATTTCGTGATGATGCTCCAGGACGGCTTACTCATGGAGGAGCACTTTTTCGACGTCTGCTCCCACTTCCAGCGCGCGGGCTACCATGTCATCTGGCTCATGCGCTGCACGCAGGACATCGAAAACGGCTATTTGAAGCTCAAAAAGCAGCGCGGCGACAAATGCCTCTGGAAGTGGCGCAAGCCCACGACGAACTTCGGCCGCTGGACGTCCGACAACCGCTACGTGACCATCCTCCTCCAATATAAGCCCGCGCCCGACGGCCCGCTCGAGCACTGCACCGAGCACATTTTGCAGCGCGTCCAGTGGGCGGAGAGCTCGGACAACGCGCAGATGGTCCCCTCGCGCACGGAATTCGCCACCGTCGGCGTCCCCGGCACCCCCGCCGAGCTTGCCAACTGGCTCCGCGGCGGCTTCATGTCGGGCGATTTGTAAAATTTATCTGGATATTTAGTCATAATTTGACTTGCGAAATCCGTCATAATCTCAGTTATTTAGGGTTATTTTGCTTCGTTGCACCGTTTCGCCATGCATCTTTTTTCATATTTGTGAAACATGAAAGCACTGCTTCGGCAGTGCTTTTTTATTTCTATCATAACGGGGGATTTTGCATTGAAACGTACAACCAACTACGCTCTCCCGAACAGCACCCCATTTGTTAGACAGTATGATATACTATCTAACAAGTGGGGTGTTTTGCTATGCCAAAAGGAGTACCAAACAAACAATATACGCCGGAGTTCAAGAGAATGGTTGTAGAAACCATGAAAAAAGAACATCTGAGTATCTATACGATAGATGATCGTAGCTACCTCAGCGCGGGTGATGTTGTTCGCGGGCTTGAACTCGCCGTCCTCATAGCCCTTGAACACACCCATGCCATTCAGAACGGCAGCGGCCTCAGCGTAATCATCGCTGATGCTCTTGTCATCCTTGAAGGCGTTGGCGCTGACGGCCAGAGACAGAGTCATGACCAGAGCCAGCACCATTGCGAGTAACTTTTTCATAGATGTTACTCTCCTTTCATAAATTTCCATCTTCTCGCGGCCGAACACCCGCCGTCTCTCCCGCTTCCCCGTGGTTGCTGCCAAAATTTGCAAATCCTCAAATTGTTGCGGAAATAATAGAAAACAAGCAAAATTCAGCATAATCAACGCAAAATCGTTCAGTTCGGTGGATATTGCATCCCCTTAACGACGCGGAAAAAGCCCGATGCGCAAGGACTTGCGGACGCGGCTGGTAGCGGTTTGGTAGCGATTTGCCGAAAACGGGATTTTGGCGGGGCGAAAAAAGGCTGATTTTGCAAGGGTTTGGGGGCGCGAAAGGTCGGGTAGCGGTTTGGTAGCGGTCCGCAGCCAGCATAATTTTAGCACTCTCGACGCGAGAGTGCTAAAATTAAAAGTTTGTTCATCAAAAGATGTATTTTTGTTCACAGGGCGTGCCTATACTCATAATTGTTCCGAGGGGAACGAAAGAAATGTAAACCACGCGGGCTGCAAGAGCGGCTCGCCAGAATAGATTTGGAGGCTTTGATTATGTTTGAACTGAGACCTTTTGAACGCAGAAACAACCACGTTGCGGCTTATGATCCCTGGGATCAGATGGAGCGCGCATTCTTCGGTGACGGCTCGTGGGGCCGCGGGCTGAGCGAGTTTAAGACCGACATTCAGGACAAGGGCGACAGCTACCTGCTGGAAGCTGATCTGCCGGGCTTCAAGAAAGAGGACATCCACGTCGATGTGGACGGCGACACGATGACCATTCGCGCCGAGCGCCACAGCGAGCACGAGGATCAGGACAAGAAGGGCAATTACGTCCGCTGCGAGCGCAGCTACGGCAGCTACCAGCGCGCATTCGACATCAGCGGCGTCGAGGTCGCGAATATCTCCGCGCAGTACAATGACGGCGTGCTCAAGCTGAACATGCCGAAGAAGAGCGCCGTGGTGAACGCGAAGCAGATCGAGATTCAGTAAAGAACTTCAAAAAAGGCGGCGAAAGCCGTCTTTTTTGATTTTGGATTGCACGCCGCGGCAGCGCACGCGCCGTAGGCGCGCGCGTTTGTGGCGTGAGAGGTGTTTTTTGTCACGCACACGCCCCAGGGCGGCTTCTCTTGCCGCTTTGCGGCAATTCACCTTCTGTCGCGACAAAAAAACGATCAAGATCATTGCGCGCCTGCGGGCGCGAAATTTTTTGGGTTGTATGGGGTTGTACAAAAAATATTGGCGAAAGTCCGCTCAGGTGAGCGGACTTTCCTTTTTTTCGGCGGGCCGCGGCTGGAAAAGGGAAATTTCGCTCCCCGCGCGGCGGCGCGGACTACTGTTACTTGCCGCCTGACCGCTGCGCGGGTCATCAGAACACAAAAAGCGGCTTAGGCCGCTTTTTTCATATTTGTGCTTATATATTATATGTATGTGGTGGCGGATAATGGGGTTTTCTGTGGTTTTATGTCAAGCTGTAACAGAAGCGGCGGTTTGTTACAAGTGTGTTACAGATGGGGCGAAAGCGTTGACTTGAAATTTTGCTTGTGGTAAGGTGACAGTGCAGAAAGGGTGGGGAACGGTGCGTTCCCGACTTAGTTACGGGATCGGCATGCCACGGTAAGTAAGCCGAGAAACGCCGAAACTTGCTCCTTTCTGACAAACGAACCATCTTTAAGGGGATGCGATAGCAACTAAAATCGCACGTTTTCCTGCAAAACGGTCAAAAATGCAAGAAAATCGAAATGTTTTGCAACTTTTTCGGTCAACTCTCATTTTCGCCCGCGAACAGCAAAATGCCCGCTTTTCGCTGCCGGAGCGCTCCAAGGGGATGGAAATTTATGAAAGGAGAGTAACATCTATGAAAAAGTTACTCGCAATGGTGCTGGCTCTGGTCATGACTCTGTCTCTGGCCGTCAGCGCCAACGCCTTCAAGGATGACAAGAGCATCAGCGATGATTACGCTGAGTCTGTTGCCGTTCTGAATGGCATGGGTGTGTTCAAGGGTTATGAGGATGGTTCCTTCAAGCCCGAGGGCAAAATCACCCGCGCTGAGGTAGCTACGATCGTCTATCGTATCTACACTGCCGACGTCGCCAAGAACGATAAGTCCGGCCTCTATGCCACTTATAACAAGTTCAGCGACATGGCTGGCGCCGGTTGGGCTCAGGGCTACATCGGCTACTGCGCCAACGCCTCCCTCGTCAAGGGTTATCCCGACGGCACCTTCAAGCCCTCCGGCAACGTCACGGGCTACGAGGTCCTCGCCATGATCCTCCGCGCGGTTGGCTACGACAAGAACAACGAGTTCTCCGGCGCTGACTGGGCGCTCCATGTTGCGCAGACCGCGCAGCAGCTCGGCGTTCTGGACAACGTGGCGAAGACCACCGACCTGAACGCTCCCGCTTCCCGTGAGCTGGTCGCTGAGCTCCTGTTCCAGGGCATCCAGAAGGCTCAGGTCACCTACACCCCGGCCTTCGGCTATGTGACCGATAAGGTCATCGGCACCAAGACCAACAGCCTCGGCGAGAAGAACTTCAAGCTCGCTTCCGCTGCTGCTTCCGACAAGTGGGGCCGTCCCGCCACCAAGTGGACCTACAACACCGGCGACAAGGCTACCACCTTCGTTGAGAAGCCCGACCTGACCTACACCAAGGCTGTTGCTGAGTGCGACGTCGCTCACGACGCTGGCCTGAAGGCCGACACCGCTTACACGCTGATCGTCAACGGCCAGAAGCAGGCCACGACCTACACCGTCAACCTGACCGACACTGTCACCAAGATGGGCGCTCAGGGCCGTCTGTTCGAGGTCTACGAGGATGCCAAGACCATCGTGATGATCGACACCTTCCTTGCCAAGGTCACCTACGTTGCTGACATCACCTATGATGCTCAGGGTCACGTCAAGACTCCTGCCACCATCACCCTCGAGGTCTATGATGCCAAGAACGCTTCTACTCCTCTGACGCTCAAGGACTACGACGCCAACTATGGCTATGCCAAGGATGAGTATGTCCTCGTCAACGCTTACACCAATGACCCCAACTCCGCCACTGTCAGCGGCAAGGTGTTCAACAACACCAAGCAGTATGCCGAGATCGTCGGCAAGGCCACTTCCATCGAGGGCGCTCAGAGCGTCATCTACTGGAACGCTCAGCAGCACAACGTTGAGGGCACCGTTTATGACGATGCTGTCAAGTTCTGCCTCGATCAGGCCGCTCAGAAGGACGCCAAGTACACCTGGTACTTCGATTCCTACAACAACCTGATCGGTGCGGTTGAGATCGCTGCTGCCAACAGCTACGGCGTCATCAACTCCATCTGGTGGGCGGGCAACGCCACTGACGGTTCCGGCGTGGCGAAGGCCAACGTCACCTATGTGGACGGCACCACCGCTGTGGTCGACCTGAGCGAGATGACCTATTTTGATACGGCTCTCCAGACCGGCAAGGTCACCCACAGCACCGGCATCAATGACAAGGTCATGAAGGCTGATGCTGGCTACTTCTATGTTGATTCCTACATCAACACCAACACTGCCGTGGATGCGGGTACGAATGGCCACAAGCTCCTGAACGGCCACCTGTTCCGCTTCACCACCAAGTCCAACGGCACCCTCAAGGCTGTCGAGGTGGACAACTATCCTGCTGTGGCTAATGTTACTGATTCCGGCAAGCTCCACAGCATCGCTTCTCTCGCGGTGTACAAGAACACCCAGATCTACACCGCTCCTAGCACTCTGGTTGTCAACGCCAACACTGTGTTCCTGGTTCGCTCCGGCGCTGGTACCACTGCTAGCCCCTATACCTTCAAGACCGTCACCGGCTTCACCAACATCGACAACTATGTTGCGGCTGAGGTTGACTACGTTGACCTGAACGGCGACAACGTTGCTGATTACGTTTACGTCATCGGCGCTACCACGACCTCCAAGGTCACGAGCCTGTTCTACTTCGACGGTCAGCAGGGCGCTTACACCCTGTCCGACGGTACGTGGGTCGTTAAGGGCTATGTCGACGGCGTTGCCGGCGAAGTCAAGTTCGCTAACTATGACGCTCTGCAGAACACCCTGCGCGATGCTTATGGCAGCAACATCAAGCACGCTCCCGCAGCCAACAAGCTCTACGTTGTGAAGCTTGAGGACGGCGTTGTGAGGGATGGCCACATGGTTTCTACCAACGGCGCAATGGTCGCTTATGATGCGGATTACCCGCTCTCTGCTGCCTATGAGTCCGGCAAGAGCTACTATGTCGACTTCGTCTCCGGTGAGAAGAACGCTACGACTGGTGCAAACGTTGACACCTTCAACGGCTCCCTCTACTATGATGCTAGCGCGGGTCAGTATTACAGCGTGATCACCGAGGGTGGAGTGACCAAGATGGTCGGCACGATGGGCAATCCTGGCGATCAGGAGTATTACTTCGTGTATGTCACCGGCGGTGCTGCTGAGAACCGTCTGTGCGTCCAGGCTTACGCCTACGACAAGGTCACGAGCCCGAGCAACCCCGACGCTGGTGCAAATGGTGTTGTCACCTACACCCTCAACATCGTGGACAACAAGACCGGCAAGGTTCTCCAGTCCTACACCAAGACCGTCAGCAACGTTGCTGATGGCACCTACACCATCACTCTCGCTGAGATGGCGGCTCTCTGGAACGTCAGCACTGCGAAGCTCACCGCTTTCGGTCCCGATAGCGCTGCTTACACTCTCGCTTCCACCGCTTCTCCCGCTGTCACCACCGCGAGCGCGACCCTCAGCGCTTACTACGCCGACTAATTCCTGACGTAAGCGCAAAAAATCTCTGAATAGAGTTTCAGCCCCGAGGCGAAAGCCTCGGGGCTGTTTTTTGCCGTGATTCAGTTTCCCTGCTCTCCGTCGTTGCTGTAGCCCAGCACCAGATAGTAATAGGTCGTGTCGATTGCGTTCATCTGGTTGCCCGACGGGGGGTAATACTGGTCGTCCTGCGGATAGTACCAGCTCACGCCGGTATCGCCCCACGTCATTTCGTTTTCGCGGTTGTTGCTGTAGTAGAACTTGTCGAACCCGCGCACCGCCCAGTAGTGGCTGCTGCTCGAGCTGTTCACCATCACCAGCAGCGGGTAGAACCCGCACTCGATGCTGATCGCGTTCGCCGCGCCGTAGGTGCCGTTGCCGGTATACGAGCCGTATTTTATGCGGCAGATTTTACCGTTTGCGATCGTCTGCGCCAATGCCGTGATGCGCTCCGCCGCCGTGCCGTCGGCCTCGCTGCGCGCGTCACCCTCAGCCTTGAGCGCCGTGTCGATGCTCGCAAACGCGGCATTGAAGTCCTGCATTTTGATCGGGTCCTCCTTGACCCATTGCGGCAGGTCGAAATTTGTCGTCTTGTCCATGCGCTTTCCCCCAAAATATAATGTTGGAAAAGGCAGCCCACACCCCCCTGCAAACGCGGGAACACTGATGCATGATTTGCCTTTTCATGATACGCCGTATCATGAAGAATCGTTGCACACAACGCGGCAAAAAGCTGTACCGCCTCCGGTATTAGAATTCACGATACAACAAATTGCCGCGTTTTGTGCAACGATCGCCGTTGTGCGCGGGAACTTTTTCGGCTATCATACGTCTATAGAAGTATCCGAAAGAAATGAGGAACGAACGATGAAGAAGCTCCTTTCCCTCCTGCTCCCCCTCGCGCTGGCCCTTTCCCTCGCCGCCTGCGGCGAAAAAAGCGCAGACGAGGCCGCGCGCCAAACCCCGCCGACACTGACGGTGACAAGCGCAAACGCTTGCAGCGTCACCCTCAAAAGCAGCAGCTACGACTGGACCTACACCCAGGGCCTACAGAGCATGACCGCCATTGCCTGCGGCGCGCACCCGCTGGACGAAAACTGCCGCGACATCACGCCTGTACTGGAAATGCCCTTTGCAGTATCAGCCGCCTATTTCTATACCGTAACGCTCGATTTCGGCGATAATTCGCCCGATTCCGTCAGTCTCCGCTGCTGGCCGTCCGACGCCTGGGGCAGCACCGGCATGCCGTCCGAGACCGTGACCGCCCAGCGGCAGGATAACGGCACATTCCGCGCAGAACTGCCGCAAAGCGGCGGCATTTTCGCCGTCGACGCGCTCTGGGACGGCAGCAGTGCGACCTACACCTTCTGCACGCAGGCGGAGGGGAGCGAAGAGCTCCACCCGGGCGCGGTGCTCAGCATCGGCGAGAGCGAGGACATCCGCAAGATCGACATCTCGTGGCGCAGCGGCAGCGTGAACATTTATACCGCCGAGCAGAGCGCGCAGATCGGCGTGAAGGAGGAATCCACCGCGCCGCTCGCCGAGAGCGAGAAGATGGTCTGCGCGATCGACGGCGACACGCTGCGCATCCGCTTCCTCGGCGACGCTTACCGCGGCAGCTACGACGGGGAAAAGCACCTCGACGTGGGACTTCCGAGGGAACTGGTCAGCGCCGGTCACTTTGAGGAGATAAAAGTCGAAACAACGGACGCCTACGCCTACGTGAGCGCCGATGCGCAGAAGATCGAGCTTTCGACCGTCGGCGGCGACGCACGCGTGATGTGCGCAACCTGCCCCACGGTCGAGATCGAGACGGTGAACGGCAGCGTGGGCGTGGTGGACGGCACGTGGGCAAGGGTCGATATTTCGACGCTCTCCGGCGCGATCGAGCTGGCGGGCGAAGCGGAAAATGCCGAGATCGAAACCGCGAGCGGCAAGGTGGATATCGCCGGCGCGCTCGGCGCGCTGGACTTCGAAAGCGTCAGCGGCAACCTGATTTTGGCTACCGAGCGTGCGCTGCGCCTTGATGCCGAAACGGAGAGCGGCAGCATCTATCTGACCCTTCCCGCGCAGGACGGCTTTACTCTCGACTATGAAACGAAAAGCGGCGCGTTCCGCTCCGCGCTCACCGAGCGCGAAGGAGCGTTCATCACCTGTCTCGACGACCACGCGACGCACTACTCTGTGCCCGCGCTCGACGGCGGCGCGGTGAGCGAGCTTACAATCGAAACGATGAGCGGCGAGGTGACGATTGAAGCCTCTTCCTCGGGCAGCAACTAAAGCGCAAAAAAAGAGAGCGGCAGCGCCGCTCTCTTTTTTCGTTATTTCTCGTCGATTGCAAGCCACGTCTGGTCGAAGCCGTAGGGGAGCAGCTCCTTGATGTGCAGGTGCTTTTCTTCGTTGTCCTTATTCAGGCACACGACCTCCATGTCGGGCCCGAACTCGTAGAGCACCTGACGGCACGCACCGCAGGGGTAGCAGTAGTCGTCGCTGCGCCCAGCGATGACGATGCGCTTGAAGCGCCGGTGCCCCTCGCTCACGGCCTTAAACGCCGCGGTGCGCTCGGCACAGTTCGTCAGGCCGTAGCTCGAATTTTCGATGTTGCAGCCGGTGAAGACCGCGCCGTCCTCACATTCGAGCGCCGCGCCCACGGGAAAGTGGGAATACGGCACATACGCCATGTCCAGCATGGCGACGGCCTTCGCCTTGAGTTCTTCTAACGTTGCCATAAAAACGCCTCCTCACCAGTCTACGCCGAGATCAGGACGGACTTGCGTATCCATGATGTCCTCGGCGTTATAGAATTGCAGATAGCGGCTGCGCGCGTGGCGCAGCGTGGTGCCGTCCGGATGCAGACGGTCGCAGATGACGGCGGAAATGTCGGGCTTCACATAGCTGAACGAACTCGTGCCGACGCTCGCGAAGATGCGGAAGCCCTGGCTTTGCAGGTACTGGAAGCGCTCGCCGGTCTGGTGCCAGTCGTCACCGTCGGGACGGCCGCCGTGCGGATAGAACAAAATCTGCGTGGGGCCGACGAGCGAGCCGACCTCGTCCGCCCAGCGCTCGGTGTCGTTGATGACGGTCTGGAGCGGCTTGGTGTCGAGGCGGATGTGGCCCCAGGTGTGGCTGCCGAACGTCCAACCGGTCTCCTTCAAACGCGCTATGACGGGCTTGACGGCCTCGATCTCGCTCGCGCGGTAGGCATCGAACGCGGGGCGGTCGGGCGAATCTGCCGCGATGTCGCGGTCATCCTGCGTGCGATAGCCTAAAATACCCTGATAGCCCGTCAGTGAGAAGATGGCCTTCGCGCCGTTCAGCGAAAAGTCGGGGTGCTCGTAGACAAACTGGTCCAAAATCGGCGTCGCGTCGAGTTCCTTGGTCAAAAAGGTCTCATTTGTGTACGGATCGGTGCACTGCGCCCAGATCTCGCCGTCGTCGCCGACGACGAGCTTGCTCGTGAAGCCCTCGTCAAGCATATAGGGGTAGTAGTTCACGTCGTCAAAGCTGATGACGAGCGGCTTTTTGCCCTCTGGCAGCATCAGGGTGTTTCGCACCATATGCGTGCCGGACTCGTCCGTCACCTCGCTCCAGACGTCTTCCATCGCGACTAAGATGTAGCCCTTGTCGTACACGGACTGCAAAATTTTGTTGTATTCGTCGACCGTCACCATCCAGTCGTCGAGGCCGTAGCGCTGGTCCTGACTGGCATTGCAGTCGTGGAAGGCCCACTGCGGGTAGGCAATGATCGGGTGGAAAAAGAGGTGCTCCACCACCTGATCCGGCCCCCAGGCCTGCGTGAGCTGGTCCTCGGACCAGTAGCTGCGCACGGCGTCGTAGGGGTCAGTTGTATCGTCAGTATTGTTGTCGGTGTCGTCGCCATTTTCGTCCGTGACGGTCTGATCGTCGCCGTCGGACGGCGTCGTCTTATCGCCGCAGGCGGTCAGCAGCGACAGCACCATCAGCACGCTGAGCAGCAGTGCAAAAAAGTGTTTCATGTCAAAATCTCCTCTCTCAAAACTGCGCGGTCATTATAGCAGACTTCACTTCTTTTGACTACGCTTTTTGAGCTTTTGTTCCCATTTGTAACTATTTACCACAAATAATGAAAGCGTCACAGCTTTTCGCATCCGCAGACGCGAAATGATTTCGAATCGTTTTTTGGCGCGACATGCGCGTGCCAAAAAACTCTTCTCGCTCCGCGCGTGTCGAAGCCGCCCTTTGGGCGGCAAGGCACGAAGCGGAGTGTAATTCTCAAAAAACAAGGGACACGTTTTCCGTGTCCCTTGTTTTTTGAAGAATTAAAAGTCTGCGTTGCCCACGGTTCTCGGATGCAGCTCCACGTCGCGGATGTTGCCGATGCCCGTTAAATACATCACCATGCGCTCGAAGCCGAGGCCGAAGCCCGCGTGACGGCAGGAGCCGTAGCGGCGCAGGTCGCAGTACCACCAGTAGTCCTCGGGATTCATGCCGAGCTCGCGGATGCGCTTTTCGAGCAGCTCGATGCGCTCCTCGCGCTGGCTGCCGCCGATGATCTCGCCGATGCCCGGAACGAGGCAGTCCGCCGCGGCGACGGTCTTGCCGTCGTCGTTGAGGCGCATATAGAACGCCTTGATCTCCTGCGGATAGTCCGTGACGAACACGGGGCGCTTGAAGATCTGCTCGGTGAGGTAACGCTCATGCTCAGTCTGCAGGTCGATGCCCCACTCGACGGGGTAGTCGAATTTCTGGCCGCTCTCCTTTAAGAGCTTGACGGCCTCGGTATACGTCACACGGCCAAAGTCGGAACTCTCGACGTGCTGGAGACGCTCAAGAAGGCCCTTGTCGACAAAGCTGTTGAAAAACGCGAGATCGTCCGGGCAGCGCTCCATCACGCGGCGGATGATATGCTTGACCATCGCCTCCATGACCTCAAGGTCGCCGTCGAGGTCGCAGAACGCCATCTCCGGCTCGATCATCCAGAACTCGGCGGCGTGGCGCGCGGTGTTGGAATTCTCGGCGCGGAACGTGGGGCCGAAGGTGTAAACGTCGCCGAACGCCATGGCGAAGTTTTCGGCGTTGAGCTGGCCGGAGACGGTCAGGCTCGTCTTCTTGCCGAAAAAGTCCTTGCTGTAATCGACCTTGCCGTCGGGCGTTCTCGGCGGGTTTTCAAGATCCAGCGTCGTGACCTGGAACATCTCGCCCGCGCCCTCGCAGTCAGAGCCGGTGATGATGGGGGTGTTGACGTAGACGAAACCGCGGCTCTGGAAGAACTCGTGCACGGCGTAGGCCGCCGCGCTTCTCACACGGAACGCCGCGGAGAAGAGGTTCGTGCGCGGGCGCAGATGCTGAATGGTGCGCAGATATTCGACGCTGTGGCGCTTTTTCTGCAAGGGATAGTCGGGGGAGGACACGCCCTCGACCTCGATCTCTGTTGTCTTGACTTCGAGCGGCTGCTTGGCCTCGGGCGTCAGCACGACGGTGCCGCGCACGATGAGCGCGGCGCCCACGTTCTGCGCGGCGATCTCCTTATAATTAGAAAGAGAATTCGCATCCATCACGACCTGCAAATTGCGGAAGCACGAGCCGTCGTTCAGCTCGATGAATCCGAAGGTCTTCATATCGCGGATGGTCTTCGCCCAGCCGCATACGGTGACGCTTGCGCCGCCGTATTGCTCTTTGTCGGCGAAGAGCGCGGCAATTCTCACTCGTTCCATAATAATTTTCCTTCCTTTTGTGGGTTTTCACGGGATAATAGAGGTATTATATGCCACTTCCCGTGCAAATTCAAGCCCCGCTTTGTGTTGACTTTTGACAAGTTGTATGTTATGATGCAATCTTACCTCAAAAGGTAAACGTGAAACTTTCACCTATTACTTTACAGGAGGATTTTAACGATGAACAAGTATCTGGATATCGCCCCCGAGGTTGCCGAGGCCCTTGCCGCCGGCAAGCCCGTCGTGGCGCTCGAATCCACCATCATTTCCCACGGCATGCCCTACCCCCAGAACGTGGAGACCGCGCTCAAGGTCGAGCAGATCATTCGCGACGCGGGCGCGGTGCCCGCGACCATCGCCATCATCGGCGGCCGCTTGAAGGCGGGCCTTTCCAAGGAAGAGATCGACTACCTCGGCCGCACCGGCGCGGGCATCCCGAAGGCTTCCCGCCGCGACCTGCCCGTGCTCGTCGCGCAGGGCAAGGACGGCGCGTGCACCGTTACCACCACGATGATGATCGCCGACATGGCGGGCATCCGCGTGTTCGCCACCGGCGGCATCGGCGGTGTGCACCGCGGCGCGCAGGAGACGTTCGACATCTCCGCTGACCTCGAAGAGCTGGCCAACACCTCCGTCATGGTCGTGTGCGCGGGCGCGAAGTCCATCCTCGACCTCGGCCTGACGCTCGAATATCTCGAGACCCACGGCGTGACCGTCATCGGCTACGGCACGAGCGAGCTGCCTGCGTTCTACACGCGCAAGTCCGGCTTTGGCGTCGACTACGAGCTCGACACGCCCGAGCAGCTGGCCAAGGCGTTCCACGTCAAGCGCGAGCTGGGTCTGCGCGGCGGCTTACTCGTCACGAACCCGATTCCCGAAGAGTACTCCATGGACAAGGAAGTCATCGACAAGGCCATTGCCGAGGCCGTGGAGGACGCGAAGAAGGACGGCATTCACGGCAAGGCCACGACGCCGTATCTGCTCGCCAAGATCAAGGACCTGACCGGCGGCGACAGCCTGGATTCCAACATCCAGCTCGTGTTCAACAACGCGCGCCTCGGCGCGGCGGCGGCTGTGGAACTCAGCAAGCTCGAAAAGTGAGATATTTTGTCATCTATCTCGCCGCGATCAATATTCTGACGTTCTGCGTCTACGGCGCAGATAAGCGCCGCGCTAAAATTCAGGGCGTACGGCGCGTGCCAGAAAAGACTCTATTTGCACTCGCGCTGCTGCTCGGCAGCGCGGGTGCTCTTTTCGCAATGAGGGTCTTTCACCACAAAACGCGGCACTGGTACTTCAAGTTCGGCATTCCGGCGATCTTACTTGCGCAGATCGCTCTGGGGGTGTTCGTGTATGTGCGTTTTTTCGCGGCGTAAAAAATTTTTGGGAAATTTTCGGGTTTTGTGAAACAAAACAGACGTTTCTTGCGTCTAATCAATGAAGCAAAGGGAAACTGGGCGAAGAGGGAAGATAAAGAATTTATGAATTTTCCATTTTCCTGTTCCCTTATTTCCCGCGGCATGGTAAAATGACATGTATGAGAAAGGCTCTGTGCGCGCGGAGCCGACAACAACAAACACGAAAGGATGAAGATCACATGAAAAAATTTCTCTCCTTGCTATTGGCTCTGACGTTGGTCCTGAGCCTCGTCGTCGTGCCTGCAAGGGCGGAAGGTGTCGAGGTTGGCGGCACATACGCCATCACCACGTCGGCGTCCTCCCTTGCAAGAGGCGACTCGACCACATTCACCGTTACCGCAACCGCCCCCACCGTCACGGATAATGGCGTAACTGCCACCGATGTAAACGTGATCGGTTATAGTTGGAGCACTCCCGGTTTTTCCGGCGCTGCCGGCACGGGTGCCACGACAGGAACGCTGACCGCCTCCAACAAGGCGGAAAATGTAGAAGTCTCCTGCACCTTAACGATCGAGTACAAGGTGACGATCGAAGGGCAGGAAATCACCAGATCTACGACTAAGGTCGTTAAAAGCAATGTCTCTATCGCTGACAAGCTCCTCCCGGGCGACATCACCACCGTCACCTTCAACGGCAGAACCTATTCTGTGACGAACGGCGCGGTCAACATCTCCCTTCTTGATAAAGAAACCATCGCCTCCGCCGACAACAAGTGGTCTGCCGCCGCAACCGGCTATGTGATCGATAATGAGACGAACAAGCCCACTTACGCGAGCGGAAAGCTGACCGTGCGCGTCAAGGATTCCGCGCTGACGGCTGATGTGACGGTCAACGCCACCACCCCCACCGTGACCGCAGCGGCAAGCCTTACTGAGGTCATCTCCGGCGGCAAGACCACGCTCACCGCCACCTCCACCGGTCTCAGCAACGCCGCCACCTATGCGTGGTTCTACAAGATCGGTGACAGTAAAGAGTTTCTGATCGGCACGGGCAAGTCCCTCGTCTGGACGGTCCCCGCAAACGTTACGACCGCGACCGACTACTCTGTTTACTGCAAGGCAAGCGAGGGCGATAAGCTCGCTAAGACGAGTGACCCCATCACGGTCAAGAGCCTTCCCGACACCTATACCTTCACTGTCGTCCCCGCAAGCGTTACGCTGACGCAGATCGGTCAGACCGCGACTTTGGCGGCGAACTTTGTGAATACCTCCGCTTCTCCCGCTGCCCCGGTCACTCCGACCTACTCCTTTGTTTCCGCCAACCTTAGCATCGCAACTGTGACGAACCAGACGACCGCCGCGCCGACGGTAACGCTCAGAGCAAGCGGCTCTACCACCGTCACCGCAAAGGCGACCTATAAGGGCAAGGACTATGTGCAGAACATCCCCGTTACCGGCGCCCTGATCGAGGCGACCCTCAGTGCTGTTCAGAACGGCACTTCTGTGAACTACAGCTACAGTGATCTTGTTAACGCCGCGCAGGCCGCCATCAACAAGACCTACAGCACCGCCTACACCTACGAGACCGTCTATTCCCTCAGCGGCGTCACGCAGGTTCCCTCCACCACCGCCTACGGTGTCGGCACGAGCACTGCTTCGTACAACTATCCCGCCGGCGGCTCCGGCTATCTCTACTTCAAGGCAAATCTCTCCGGCATCGGCACTGCAAAGTTCACCGCCACCGTGACCACCCGCGTTGCCAATACCGCCGTTCCCAAGACCTACAGCGTTACGTTTAATGTTCCCGTAACGCCCAGCTCGACCACCTATGCCGACCAGTATCCCGAGCCGGTCGCGGCTTACGGCAACACCTATCGCTATTACGTTCAGGTTCCCTCCGGCGCAAGGTATTACTATGTTGCCGGTGTGAACACCGAGCCTGTCGACTGGAACAACGGCAGCAGCCAGAAATACTATCCCACCACTGCCGCCGCCAATCTCTATTCCCTGACCGACACCAACTTCATCAATGGCAAGTGCACGCTGTATGTCGTGACGCAGGGCACCGACAATAGGCTCTACTGCGGCACCATCAGCGTCTACCAGAAGAACTACAACATCAACTACAACGGCGTGGCCGGTGAGACCGTCCAGTTCGCGCAGAGCGACTTCAACGACTTCATGAACAAGGTCGCTGAGGCCCGCGGCGACGCCAGCAAGGCCAAGTCCTATCCCTATGTCACCTTCGATTATGTGACCTTCTCCCTGCCCACCACCGCGCAGGGCACGCTGTACTATGGCGGCACCGCCATGTCCACCAGCAATTCCTCCGGCGCATTCAACCGCAATACCAAGGTCACCAACCTCGATAGCGTGACGTTCGTCCCCAACGACAAGACCACCGCGAAGACCATCACGCTGAACTTCACCCTGTACGCGACCCGCTATTCCAGCTCCTCCACGAGCCGCGGCACGACCGTGAGCTACTCCGGCAGCGTCGTCGTCAACCTCGTGCGCGAGGACATCAAGTACACCGTCTCTCAGGGCGACAGCGTCCGCTTCGACGAGAGCGACTTCCTCAGCTACCTGCACTCCACCAAGGGCTACAGCAGCAACTACACCATCGACTACGTGACCTTTGACCAGAGCGCCGTCTCTGCCGTCAACGAGGGCTCGCTCTACACCTACTACAGCGGCTACAACTACGGCGGCTCCGTCAAGACGACTGACAAGTTCTACTACAGCGCCACCGCCAGCCAGAACGCGCTCAGCGACGTCGCGTTCCTCGCCAGCCGCTACGCCAAGACCGGCGAGACCGTCTACATCCCGTTCACCATCTACGCCCGCTACGGCACGACCGGCACCGGCACCCGCCAGCTCACCGGCACCGTGGCCATCAAGATCGGCCAGACGATGAACTTCATCGACGTCAAGACCACCGACTACTTCTACAACTCCGTCAAGTGGGCCGTCGGCAAGAACATCACCAACGGCACGTCCAGCACCACCTTCTCCCCGTACAAGTCCTGCACCCGCGCCGAGATCGTGACGTTCCTGTGGCGCGCCGCCGGCAGCCCGGAGCCGACCACCACCCGCAACCCGTTCCGTGATGTCAACGCCGTCACGCACTCGAGCTACTACAAGGCCATCCTGTGGGCCAGCCAGAAGGGCATCACCTCCGGCACCAGCACCACGGCGTTCTCCCCCGATCAGGTCTGCACCCGTGCCCAGATCGTGACCTTCCTGTACCGCTACGCGGGTCAGCCCAGCGGCTACTACTCCAACCCGTTCAAGGATGTGGGCGCCACGAGCGAGGCGAGCTATTACAACGCCATCCGCTGGGCCGTCGGTAAGGGTATCACCTCCGGCACCAGCGCCACGACGTTCTCCCCGTATGCTTCCTGCAACCGCGCCGAGGCCGTGACGTTCCTGTATCGTTACACCAACGGACTATAAAACCTAAAAAATGCGTCCAGCGAAAGCTGGACGCATTTTTTATTTCTTGCAGGCTGCTGCGCGCATAATTTGCCCGCCGATGGCGGGCAAATTCCACACTTGCGGCCTGAGAAGTATTTTCCGCCACGCGCACGCCCCAGGGCGGCTTCTCTTGCCGCTTTGCGGCAATTCACCTTCGGTCGCGGCGGAAAATGATTTGAATTTATTTCGCCGCGGAGCGGCGAAACTCTGCGAGGCGTTGTTGGGGGCACGGCCCCCCCTTGCCCCCTGTAAGGCGACTGACGGGGGCGGGCGGTTTGCGTTTACTCTTTTCCATTCTGTAAACTTTTGTTCAAACGCCTTTACGGGGGTCGAAAAAGCGTGTAGAATGGCAGCATCAAGATTTTAGGAGTGTTTTTTGTGAACAAATTCCGCGATGCCCTTTACCGCTTTATGTATGGCCGCAACGGCGTAGATGCGCTGAACTGGGCGCTCGTGATCCTTGAGCTGGTCGTGAGCATTCTGAGCTCGATCATCCGTGTGCAGGGCGTGTCGCAGGCGCTGTACTTTGTGTCGATGGTGCTGATGTTCATCGTGCTCATCCGCATTTTTTCGCGCAATCTCGCGCGCCGTCAGGCCGAGAACGCGAAGTTTCTGACCTGGTGGACGCCGAAGGCGAACGCCATCCGCGGCGCGAAGGCACGCCGCGCCGACAAGGCGCACAAATACGTCCGCTGCTCCTGCGGCGCGTACTGCCGCGTGCCGAAAAACATCGGCAAGGTCGAGCTCACGTGCCCGAAGTGCGGCAAGAAAAGAGTCGTAAAAACGTGAAAGAAAAAATCCGTCCCGCGGGACGGATTTTTTTGTAAGAAAACCGGTTTTCCGCCGTCCTATAGACAGAAAGGGGGTGAGGGCGCTGACGAATTTTGAAGAGGTGTACGCCGTGTACTTCGACGATGTGTACCGGTATCTTCTCTCGCTGTCCGGGAGCGAGAGCGTCGCCGAGGAGTTGACGAGCGAGACGTTTTTCCGTGCGATGGATGCCCTCGACCGCTTTCGGGGCGAGTGCAGCGTGCGCGTCTGGCTCTGCCAGATCGCGAAGAATCTGTATTATTCGCAGCTGCGGCGCGAAAAGTGCCTCGCCCCGCTCGAAGACTGCCAGATCGCCGAGGAGAGCCACGAGGAGGAGTTAGAAGATCACAGCGAGGCCGCGCGCATCCAGGAATTGCTGCACGCGCTCAGAGAGCCGTACAAGGAGGTCTTCATGTGGCGCGTGTACGGTGAGAAGAGCTTCCGCGACATCGGCGCGCTCTTCGGCAAGACGGAAAACTGGGCATGCGTGACGTATCACCGCGCCAAGCGCATGATCCGCGAGGGATTGGAGGACGACTGAAATGGACAAAACTTGCAGCATCGTGCAGGACCTTCTGCCGCTCTATGAGGAAGACATGCTGCGCGAGGAGACGAAGGAATTTGTGGACGGGCATTTAGCGCAGTGCGCAGCCTGCCGCGCCGAGCTTGACGCGCTGAAGGCGGACGTGAAGCCCGCGCCCGTCAGCGCGCAGCCGCTGCGCGACTTGAAGCGGCAGCTTCGACGCAAGAAGCTGACCGCCGTGCTGCTGGCCGTCACGCTCGCGCTGACGCTGGCGACGGCGGGGTTCGCGTACCTCACCGCGCCGCAGTATTTGCCGTACAGCGAGACAGAGTGGGCGATCTCACGCTCGCCCAGCGCGCTCGCGGACGACGGCTCGGCAGCGGATGGGCTTTCTGATCTCAGCGGCGCGGAGAGCATCTCCGTCAGCCTGCTCGTGCCGGTCTCCGGCGCAGAGGTCACGAACACGCAGGACCCCAACAGCAGCAAAACCATCTACTTCATCACCGCATGGCGCACGCCGCTCGACACATGGCGCGGCGCATTCGACAAAACCGGGGGCACCCCGAACACACACAGCGCAAATGATCGCACACAGCGCGAGGCGGACGCACTGCAAGGTGTGCTCGCCAAGGCGGAGTCCGCGCGCACGCTCTTTACGCTCGACGCCGCGAACTGCGCGGCAGTCTGCTATTCTCAGAACAACGGGCAGGACGATGTGCTGCTCTGCGGCAGCATGAACGGCGGTGTCATTTCGCTGCCGAGGCTGGCGTTGGGCTATTACGTCTTGCTATCGTTAGCACTCCTTATTACGCTGGGTATTGCATTTTTCGTCTGCCGCAGGAAGAAAACGGGCAAAGCGCTCGGCTATCTCGCGCTGATTCCCGCGAGCTATCTTGCCGGTCATCTACTCGTCAAGGGTTTCACGACGACGAGCTACCAGATGCAGCGCGACTTCTCGCTCATTATCCTCGCCGCCGCGCTGATCTACGCCGCGGTCATGCTGGCGATCAACCTCTGGCGGCAGAAGCGGGAGAAGGTGTAAAAGAGGAAGAGACGCATTCGCGTCTCTTCCTCTTTTGCAATCAAATTCGAATGCTCAAGGCCCTTTGAGCAAAGCCGTGATAGTCCGCAAATGCGCTTTTCAGGCCGTCGATTCCCTGCGTTTCCCATCGGTCTGCCAGATACAGCATACCGCACATACAGGCAAACTTTTCATAGTACGATCCGCAGACCGCCTCTTCAAGAAACTGCTTTTGCCTGTCTGGATCCGTCTCCATAAGCGCGAGGCGCAGTTTGGCACGGCTTGCTGCTGCGGCCTCGGTAAGCTGCGGTGTATGCCAGTCCACACAGTCGATTTCTGTCGCCTGATAGGAGAGAAGATGGGCGAATCCCTCATGAAATGTGTAAGCATCCAATCTTGTCAAATAGTCTGTACTTTCCAATGCGGCATCTGCCGCCGGATAGCGGTGTCCAATCAAGAGATGCGTAATCTCATGCGTCAGCAGATTCCGAATGATGCTGTCGAGCTGGTCGAGCTCCGCATAATTGCACCAACGGATGAGGTCAAAGATGAGATGTGCCTGCCCGTCGGGCGAGTGTGCCGCAACGGCGTCGTAAGGCTCGGGATAACCGACGATCAAATCAAGTGTCGGCTGTACCGCCTCCCAATCGGGGAAAAGCGCGTCCCAAATCGGGCGGTTGACGGGGACAAAGTGCGCAGCCGCTTCACAGATGCGGCGTTCGAGCTTGCGCACAGTCTCTCGGAGAGCAAGATCCTCAGGCGGCGGAGTAAATGCATTCCTGCCAAGATCTGACGAAACCGAGGTGTGTTCAAAGAGCCATGAAGCACGAAAAGCGTCGACGCAGCTGCTCTCGATATATGCCTGTGCGATTGAACTGTCAATCAGCATTTTCAGTCCCTCTCTTTACGAAAAACCTCTTTTGCCGTAACAGACAAAAGAGGTTTTTCCTTGGCGCAGCGGGAGGGATTCGAACCCTCGTGAGGTTTCCCTCAAACTGATTTCGAGTCATTTCCCGCTTATGACTTTTGGTGGAAATTAAGCGAAGATGGAAGTACACAACGGAAGCCCAAAAGCTGCG